>Ga0335079_10007706_pt1 | contig 12240 bp, 12 predicted proteins | sample Lox_Sample_33_FD_206719 | JGI IMG/M metagenome (GOLD analysis project Ga0335079, IMG submission 206719) | Soil microbial communities from Loxahatchee National Wildlife Refuge, Florida, United States - Lox_Sample_3.3 | ecosystem: Environmental > Terrestrial > Soil > Wetlands | place: USA... | reverse complement strand
AGGTTTGGCCACGAAATTCGCTGTTCGTTTTTCAATGACTCAATCACGCAATGACTCAATGACTCAATCTCTATGATTTTCGGCTTCAATACCGACGTAAAACATGTGGATACGATCTACCACGTGCAAAGTGAGGCGCGGGAAGGCGAACTTCTGCTGCAGACGCAGGTCTTTGTCCGTGGACGCTGCATCGGTAAGCGGGCGAAATCGTATGCCGCGCAGTCCCAGGAACCCGGATACGGCGACGCTCAAAAAGAGCAGCAGCTGCGCGAGCAGCATCGGCTCGTACTCGACTCCATCCGCGAAGGAAAGCTCGAGAGCGTGCTTGATCGTCCTGAGGCGGAACTGGCCGCGGTCAAAGAACTCGACGTCCAGTGGCTGAATGCCGATTCCATCCACGCCGACCGAAACCTAACCATGCAGTTGCGCGTCACCGAGGGAGGGACAGCTGCTTCTGGAGCCCGGCTGACATTCCGCTTTGCGCGACCGGGCGCGGCGCCGTTCTACACACAAGCCGTTACCGATTCCCGCGGCGCGGCCGAAATCAAGATTGAAGTCGAGGAAGCCGCTCTGCCCGATTCCTCATTATTGGTGCAGGCGAATTTCGAAGGCCGCACCGCGACCCGAAAATTCGTGTTGCGCAAAGCAGAATAGCTGTGTAGGGGCGGACGCTCTCGTCCGCCCCCGCGAGCGCACTGAGCGTGTTGTCCAGTCTGTCATGAACCTCCACATCAACGGCGAACAGAAGACCTTTGATTCCGCGCTCACGTTGGCGGAGTTGATCGAACGCCTCGGAATGAAGTCCGACCGTGTCGCCGTGGAACTGAACCGCGAGATCGCGGCTCGCGCTTCCTGGGCCGAAACCCAGCTCAAGGACGGCGATCGGCTCGAGATCGTTCACTTCGTCGGTGGTGGCTCCGGCTCCCAGGAACTCTCTTAGTCACTATCCCCTTTCTTTTCTTTGCTCGATCCACAGTCCTTCATGCCTAAAATACTGAAACATTTTGCACTTTACTTGTTTCAAACACTTTCGAGGATTCATGCAGGATCGGTTTACATCCCGGGACGTGATCGCTCTGACCAGAATCACCGCGCGCCAACTACAGTGGTGGGACGAGCGTGGCGTGGTCAAGCCGGATCGGGAAGGGCATCGACGACTCTATTCACTCCAGCATCTGACAGAGGTCGCGGTCATTTGTGAATTGCGCCGCAAGGGATTCTCACTGCAGGGTGTCCGCAAGGTCATGCGCTTTCTGGCACGCGAGTTTGGCAAGAACCTGGCCGACATCGTTGACGCGCGTTCCGAGTTTCACCTGCTCACCGACGGCACTCATCTTTACCTGGAGACGTCGGCGAAGCAGATCGTTGACATCCTGAAGAACTCAAATCAGGCCATTTTGGGAATTTGCCTGAGCGATGCCGTGCGCCAGGTGCGCAACAACGTGCATTCCGCAAAGGCCAGTACCTCAGTAACTTCGCGGGATTCCATCAAGCGTGCTAGAAAGGCTTCGTAGAGAAATTGGTTCGCTCGAAAAACGGACTAGAGGGAGGAACACATGGTCGGTGAACTGGAGCTCCTGAATGAGTGGATTCCGGAACAGATGCAGCCTGGTACCGTCTTTGTGCTCGAAAACGCGGGCGAAATCGGCGAGAAAGAAGATCCCTACTGGGCCGTACTCTCCTGTCCGTCCTGTGGCATGCTCGGCCTCATCACCCGAAAGCAGATCAATGGATTGTTGCCCGTCATCTGCGGTTCGGAGTGCTGCTCCGCGCAGTTCTTTATTCGAGACGCCGAAGTGGTAGTGAGGAAGCCGTTTTAGTGTGGCGCGGGCCCTCGCCCGGGAAATTACAATCTGCCGCGGGCACTCCTGCCCGCAAAACTCTTTATCTGTACTGATCTTCTCTGCGATCTCTACGCATCGGCGACCTCTGCGGTTCATGCTTCTTCTTAAACTCTTAACTTAGAGCTCTTAACCGCAGAGGACGTGGAGAAAGGACACCGAGGATGCTGAGAACTTCTTTTAGCCCTGAAAACTTGTTTGTCGATACTGATTTTCTCTGCGATCTTCGCGCACCCTCTGCGTTCTCTGCGGTTCATGCTTCTTCTTAAACTCTCAACTTCGAGCTCGTAACCGCAGAGGACGTGGAGAAAGGACACAGAGGACGCTGAGAACTTCTCTCAGCTCTGAAAATTTCTTTGCCGATACTGATCTTGTCTGCGATCTCTACGCGTCCTCGGTGACCTCTGCGGTTAAGATCTTTAGTAAAAGCCTGAACCGCAGACGACGCTGAGAATTCCTACTCGGTGATCAGCTTCGAGAACACCGACAGATCAATATTTCCGCCGCTGACCACGCACACCACTTTTCCTGAGCCCGCCTTTCCCGTGAGTCCCGCCGCGACCGCACACGCTCCCGCTCCTTCGGCGATAATGTGATTCCGTTCTGCCAAAATCTTCAGTGCCTTCCGCACTTCTTCCAGGCTGACGACGATCGATCCGGCCAGCAGATGATGCGCAATGTCCCACATGCGCGGAAAAACAGACTTACCACCGCAGCCGTCGACGAAGCTGGCCTTCCAATCAGGAAATTTCTGCGGCGAGCCGGCAGCGAGAGAACGGGCTAGAGGAGCCGCGGTTTCCGGCTCGGCAGCGAAGACTTTCGTCCGGCTTCCGCGCTCTTTCAGCGCCGACGCGATGCCTGTGGAAAGCCCTCCACCGCCAAAGGATGCAATCACGGCATCCACATCAGGCAGATCCTCTAGAATCTCGAGGCCACAGGAGGCATTGCCCGCGATGAACGCGTCATCTTCGAAGGGATGCACGAACGCTCCGTCCATCGCGGGATGTGCGCGTTCTTCGAGTGCCTTCCAGCAGTCATCGTATGAGGCTTTGACAACTTGGCCACCGAGCCGGCGCACGGCATCGAACTTGGCCTGGGGGGCGGCATCGATCATCAGAATTTTTGCCGGAACTCCGGCTTTTCGCGCGGCAAGCGCGACTCCCTGAGCGGCATTGCCCGCACTCACCGTCCAAACGCCACGGCGGCGCTGGTCTTCTGGCAGCAGGCGTACAGCGTTGTAGGCTCCGCGGATTTTGAACGAGCCGATCGGCTGCAGGCACTCGAGCTTCAGGTAGATTTCGGCAGGCCCGTCGTAATTGAGCCTGACAAGCGGAGTGCGAATGGCCGCTTCGTAGACGTGCTTTCGGGCGTCTTCGATCATTCCCGCGGGAATGGTGCGCTTAGTGCTTTCGATGGAAGCGGAATTAGGCATTTGATCTGCGAACGCAGGGGCTAAAGCCCATTTCCTTTCGGATTCTAACGCGGCCCTGAAGGGCCGCTCTTCCACGCTTCAGCTAAGCCTTCGACCTTCTTGCGACACCATTCAGCTCCACCGGAACCTGCTCCACAATTTCGATCCCGAACCCTTCCAGCGCGGCCACTTTCTTCGGACGGTTCGTCAGCAGTCGCACGCGCCGCAGGTTCAGATCCGACAATATCTGTGCGCCGATTCCGATCTCGCGCTGCACCGGCTTTTCCGTGTCATATAAAGAGGGAAGCGTCCGGCCGCCATGAAAGCTGAGAGCCGTTCGCTCGCCGACTTTCTCGATGGCGAATCCCTGCGACGTCTGATGCAGATAGATCAGCGCGCCCAATCCCTCCTGCGAAATCCGGCGCAGCGCGCCTTCGAGCGTGGCATGGCATTCGCAGCCTGTCGCGCCGAAGACGTCTCCCATCAGGCAGTGCGCGTGCATGCGAACCAGCACCGGTTCCTTACTGCTTTCAATATCTCCGCGAACCAGAGCCACGTGCGATTCACCGCCGTCGACCTCGCTGGTGTAAGCAATGAGCCGAAATTCGCCGAATCGCGTGTCGACCAGAGCCTCGCCGACGCGGTGCACGTAGCGCTCGTGCGACATGCGGTAGCGGATGAGTTCGGCGACGGTGAGCATCTTCATCTTGTGCTCGCGGCAGAACTCGATCAGGTCCGGCACGCGCGCCATGCTGCCGTCATCCTTCATGATTTCGCAGATGATCCCGGCCGGAACCATGCCCGCTAGTCGCGCCAGATCAACGGACGCTTCCGTCTGGCCGGCGCGCACCAGCACGCCACCCTTGCGCGCGCGAAGAGGGAAGACGTGTCCGGGACGGGCCAGATCTGAGGGCTTGGTTGCCGAATCTATGGCGACCTGAATCGTTCGCGCGCGGTCGTAGGCTGAGATTCCGGTCGTCACGCCCTGCCGCGCATCGATCGCCTCGCAGAAGGCGGTGCCGTACTGCGATGTGTTTTCGGCCGTCATCGGGCCGATGTTGAGATGTTCGAGCCGTTCTTCGGTCATCGCCAGGCAGACCAGGCCGCGACCGTACTTCGCCATGAAATTGATCGCTTCCGGCGTGACTTTCTCGGCCGCAAGCGTGAGGTCGCCTTCGTTCTCGCGATCCTCGTCGTCGACGACTACGATCATGCGCCCGGCGCGAATTTCCTCGATCGCGTCGGGAACGTCGGTAAATGGCGGCTGGAGGCTCATCGGTCAAGATTGTAGAACATTGCGGATTACGCGGCTATTTCCTGCTCTGCCCCACGGAACAGCGCCCGCATGGCGCGGATGACCCATCGCACCAGAATCAGAACTACGACTACGAACAAGGTCGCCAGCGTTCCCGCGACATAGGGATGCCGGGTCGCGAGCCATGTCAGGCCGATCGCGACAATGTCCTCGCCTACGCTCAATCCGATGTTCGACAGCGGCTCTGGAGACGGCGTTACGGCGGCGCGTGCAGCTGTCTTCCCGCTATGAGCGATAAAAGCAACTCCCGCCCCCAACAGGGCAGCCAGCAACTGATGCTCCGGAGAAAGCTGGCTCGTCGCCCGATAGGCCAGCAATCCTGCCACTGGAACGCGAATGAAGGTGTGCAGGGCGTTCCAGACCAGGTCAAAGGCAGGAATCTTGTCCGCGAAGAATTCGATCGCAAACAGCACACTGGACGCTCCGATTACCGGCCAGCCCGCCAACAGCTGTAGCCCGGGAGGAAGCGGCAGATGTCCGAAGCGCGCCAGCAGCCCGAGAACGGTCACCGTGGCATAGAGGTTCAGTCCGGCGGCGAATCCAATCGCCACCAGCAGGGCAAACAGCTCACCCGGAGGGATTTGGAGCATGTTAAGCATTCACGATCGGCCGAAATTGCCGATTGTTGATCTTTTGATTGTCCGACGAAAACGGCCGATTGTCAGATTTTCATTCAACGATCAACAACCAGAATTCAACAATTCCCCCAAAGCAAAAGGGCCGCTCCAGGGAGCGACCCTCAGAATCCCAGCCATGCGAAGTTTTTTACAGCGTGGACTCGATCTCGAATCCCCACGCTTCCAGCAAAGGCTCAGGAATGTACTTCGAATTCTTGTTGCGGCGCGCCCATTCCCGCAGCCGGGTCGAGCGCAAATACTGATCCGGAGAGAGCTTGTACTCGCGCACAATCTGCTCGAATTCAGTGATCGTGGGCGTAATTGGCCCGATCGGTTCAGGCTTACCCCAGTTCGGATTTCCGCGTCGCTTAGCCATGAAAAGTGCCTTTCCAATAATGGAAAATGAAACTTCCTTCTAACTATAAGATTCTCCAACTCCAGTTTGGGATTCAGCGAATCGACCAGCGCTTTCTTGTGACAGACGACGGACAACGATGTCCTCAACAAGCGCCTCGAAGCTAATCGGAGACTCAACATCTTAGGGCCAAATTGACTGGAAAGTCAATGCTGAATTTCTTTTGCGCCGGCGGGCGGTCGTGACGCAAGCCAAACAAAACAATTAACTTAGATCCGCATTACCATTTTGGAACGGCGGAGAAATAGGCTTCAGTCGCCCGCTGGAGGGCGGATTCCCCCGATCCCGGCAAGAAACTGAACCGCCAGATTACATAGGTAACTGCAGTCCCATCGAGAGTGGTTGATCCGCTCCGATAACGGACATAGAGTTCAAGCAGGCCCCTGCGATGGTCTCAGGTCGGGGTCTGCACCGGCTCGGGTAAGCTACTTTCATGGCATTGAAATCGTTAGTCCTGTGTTCGGACGACAAAATCGTGCGCGTGCTTCGACGCGTGCTGGGCGACCTGGATATCGAAATCGATCTCTGCCCCAATTCAGACGCGGCTCTGCGCCGGCTCACCCGCCAGCGGTTTGAGGCCATCATCGTCGACATCACCGACGAGGGCGCGACCGAAGTGATGCGTAGCTCGCGCAATGCCCCATGTAATCGACAGGCCGTAGCCGTTGCCATCGTGGACCCAATGATTGGCCTCAAGGCTGTTTTCGGGCTGGGCGCGCATTTCGTGCTGTACAAGCCAGTTTCGAGCGAGCGTGCCAAGTCCAGTTTCCGCGCCGCACGTGCCCTCATGAAGAGCGAGCGTCGTCGCAACGCACGGGTTGCGGTGCAGATTCCTGTGGTAGTTCGAAGCTCAGCGGTGGGCGGCAACATAAAAGTGACCACCGTCGATTTGAGCGAAGGCGGAATGGCGGTCAGACTGCGCAGCGGACGCCGCCCCAGCAATCCCGTACAAATCAGCTTCACCCTGCCCGGAAGCAGCCGCGCTCTCGAGATTCCCGCCGAATTCGCCTGGGAGGCATCGAGCCAGCAGGCCGGGCTGCGTTTTCTGCGAGTGGCGCCCGACGTCGCGGCTCACCTGCGCGAATGGCTAAAGCAGAACTCTCCGGAGGTTGAGCAGGACGATCCACCCATCCGTTGCCAGCTTACGGATTTGAGCCTGGGAGGGTGCTACCTCGAGATCTCTTCTCCGTTTCCGGTGGCGACTTGCGTCACGTTATCCATGCGCGCGGCCGGAGTCGAAATTCGAGTGCAAGGCGTGGTGCGGGTAATGCATCCCGATCGAGGAATGGGCGTGGAATTTACCCAGGCGACTACCGAAGATCGTTCGGCGGTTGAAAAATTCCTCGGCGTCCTGCATGAGAACCGAGCGGTGATGCCTGAGTTACTGGTTCAACCCGAAGGACTGGAATCTGGAATTGTGCCGAACCAAAAAGCTGAGTCAGCGGTAGAAGATCCCCTGCTGCAACTCTTCCAGTCGGCTCCGATGACGCCCGAAGAATTCCACGATGCGTTGAAAAAGCAGCGCGCCGTTCCCGACGAGATGGCCAGCGGCGCCTCCGCCGGCGCGGGGGCGTAATCCTAACCCTTTCGGCTCTCTCTTCGCCTCGCAACCGTCAACATTAATGTGCATTTACACGGTGTCATCCTGAGCGACGAACGCGCGTTGATTATCAAATGGTGGGTACCAAGTGCGCTCACGAGCGACATGACGATGAGGATGGCAAGCGGTGGTACTGAAGTCGTTACAAAGTACCTGAGAGAGATCCTCAAGTTCGTCGGAATCGCCGCTTGCCAGTGCCGGCTCACCCTCATGTTGGAGTTTTATTCCACTCCTGGAAGATCGTGGAGTTACATGGCCCGAACTTGCCAACCTGTCGTTATCAGGGAAAATCCCTCACGGCGCAGTTTCGGCAACGTGGCGGTCTTGCACGTCCTGTTCTCGAACATCCAGGGCTCTTCCTTTCCACTCGCCACCCCTGCCGCTCCAGTACTTAATTGCCGAATGGATGGTCGCGCCCAGATAAAACAGTGCCGCCAGCGGCAGGGTTAATACCCATGCGGGATTCAATCGGTAGTAGCGCACCATGTTCGCATACGTGATCGTCAAGGCCGTCCAGGCCGCGGCGCCTAAAAAGATTGCCAGCCTGCTGCCGGTGAGCAACAAAAGTACCGGAGCCAGGTAGGTGATCACCATCCCAGCCACTGTGCCCAGCAGTAGCCAAGACGAGTGCTTCAATTGGTTGAAGGCCGTGCGCGAGACCATCTGTTCGATCCGTGAAAAGGTCTCGTATCGCCGCAAGCTTTGGCTCTGATCGGTTAATCCTAGCCACAATCTTGCGCCACTCCGCTTCAGGAGCCCGGCCAGGGCGCAATCATCAATCACTGCGTTGCGAATGGCTTCTAGGCTTCCGGCGCGATCCAGAGCCTCTGCTCTCACTAGCATGCAGCCGCCAGCAGCGCCGGCGGTCGAGTGTCGGGCCTCGCGAATCCAGGCCGGCGGGTAGAGCATGAAAAAGAAATACACGAAGGCGGGAATGAGGAGTTTCTCGGGAAGGCTTTCGCAACGCAGCTTCACCATGAACGAAACCAGATCATAGCGACCTTGCGAGTCATGATCATGCTCGGCAATGAGGCCTAGGTTCGCTACTGTTTCCGGACCGTGCAGCACGTCGGCATCCGTGAGGAGTATCCACGTGGGATGGGACGCGCGCGAATATTCGACGCCCTGATGCATGGACCAGACTTTTCCAGTCCAACCTGCGGGCAGGGGCTTGCTCTGGACCACAATCAGCGCGTCAGACTTGCCTGCTTCTTCTGCGGCGCTACGCGCTACATCCGCAGTGCCGTCCGTGCTCTCATCGTCCACGAGGACGACATGCATAGGCACGCTCTGATTGAGTAAGGACGTGACCACTGGTCCGATCAGTTCCGCCTCATTTCGGGCCGGAACAATGGCAACGATGGTGCCGGACAATCCTGCCTGGGCATTGTCATTGCCCGGCTGCGCGTTTTTCGTGCGCCAAAAAGATCCTCTAGCCAAGACGAGGTAAGACCAGGTCACGGCCGTAAGCGCAGCGATGCTCGTGGAAAGCACCGACATATTGGCGAGCAAGAGCGTACAACCCGCGAAATGTCGGATCAAGCTTAATGAGAGCAATTAGGATCAGGCTGAGACATCGGACAACTTCCCGACCTCGCGGGGGATGGCCTCGGTAAAGCTCATGCGGATTCCGTGCTCCGGCCGCAGGATGACCATTGGGCGTGGCTCGATGGTCTGGCCGGGAACCAGTTGAAGGTCGTATTTTCTCAGCAGAACACTAAGAATCATGAGCATCTGCAGCATCGCGTAGTTGCCGCCGATGCAGCCTCGCGGTCCCGCCCCAAAGGGCAAGTGAGCGAAGGGCGTGTGCTGCTTCTCGTTCGCCTTGCTGAAGCGCTCCGGGTCGAAACTCTCCGGGTTCTCCCAGTACCGCGGGGAATGATGCGTACCGTAGATGAATACAACCACTGTCGAGCCGCGCGGTATGTCGACATCTCCGGCGCGGTCGTCGGCCAGAGCCATGCGGTCGACCATCCAAAACGGCGGATAAAGACGCAGCGCCTCGTTGATGACCTGGGTTGTGAACTCGAACTTCGGAACGTCAGAGAAGCCGAGAGGCTTGTCGCCCAGCACGCAATCGAATTCATCCCGTATTTTCTCGACGCAATCCGGATGCTTGCTGAGCAGATACAAAGTCCACGATAACGCATTCGACGAGGTTTCATGGCCCGCGACCAGCAATTGCATGCTCTCACTTACTACCAGGTCATCGCTCATTGCGGAACCGTCGCTGTAGCGGGCATCCATCAATATCTGCAGTAGGTCGTGGCCGGGTTCTTCCTCGCGCCTGCGCCGAATGTAGTCTCCCAAAATAGCGAAAGCTCGGGCAGTCATTTCCTCGTGCCTGCGCTGTTCGCCTGAGACGCTAAACCAGGGATTCAGGTACGGCTGGATAGTCTGGCGCACCATAAATTCCTGGACGGTCAAGATGGCCTCACTGATGAGGTCGATGTCCTCTTCTTTCAGCTTCGCGCCAAACAGAGATTTCCCCACCATCGCGAACGTGATCTTCATCATGAGGGGATAGATGTCGACCGGGCCGATGCGCGCTTGTTGGTCGAAATCCCGCAGGGAATCGGCGAGGGAATCCTGCATGATCGAGGACAGAATCTCGAGCTGCTTTCGCTCAAACCCAGATTGAATGAGGCGCCGCTGTGTTTTCCAGGCTTCGCCTTCCGTCGTGAGCAAGCCCTTTCCCAGGAAATGCCCCATCCGTTTTTTTTGGATATGGGATTTGTGGTAGTTCTCCCAGTTGGTCTTCAGAACGTGCTGAATGACGACGGGATTGGTGGTGACAATGGCCTCTTTAGCGCCACCAAAATAGAAGCGAAATGTTTCACCATAACGCGCGGTGTACTTGGAGAGAACCTGTACAGGATTGTGCGCCATGGCGCGCGAATCCAGGAAGGAACGGGTTCGGGGGACCGCCGGCACGCTTTGCGGCACGCTCACGCCTCGCTCTCACTGCCCACGCGGGTCAGAACAGAAGCATCATCTCCGTTTCCCAACTGTTTCAAGAGCAGCAAATGATGTTTGATCGCCTGGGTCATGGTTGGATGCTGCCGATAGCTTATCCCAAATTCCTCGGCGGTCTGCTTTACGATGCGGGTCAGGGGAGCATAGTGCGTGTGGCATACAAATGGGCATAGATGATGGACGATATGGTGATTGAGCCCGCCCACGAGCCACCCGACGATCGGGGTCTCGGTCGCGTAGTCGGCGGTGGTCGCGAAAATGTGATGGATCCAGTTATCGAATTCGTTGCGGTCTGAGGGAAAGTACGTGCTGTCGATCACGTGCGTTGTCTGGAATACGAGCGCCACGCTCAACCCGATAATCAAATGGGAAAGCACGAATGCCAGTCCCACCAGCCATGGCGATTTCCTGAGCACCATGACGGGCAGAATCAGCATGTAGGTAAGATAAAACGCCTTGCCGGCAAAGAGAACGACGTATTCCCGCACCGGATGCTTCGTGCGTTTCAAATAATCGTGAGAAGGGAAGAAGAAGCACTCAAAGTCCCTCACGAATACATAGTCGAGGGAAAACACAGCGTACATCAAGAGCGCATAAATGTGCTGGAATCGCTGCAGCCGCGTGCGGGGTTCGTAGGGCGTAAACCGCAAGACGCCGCGTCCGGTCAGCGCATCGTCTTCGCCGTGAAGGTTGATGCAGGAGTGGTGACCTCGATGGTGGAGAATCCGCCACATGTAAGAACTGATGCCGCAAACGTCAAAAACATAATTCAGCCCTTTGTTTACAAAACGCGACGACGAGATCGCATTGTGGTTGCTATCGTGCGCGATGTTCAGCAAAAGAAATGTCTGCGCGACTGCATTCAAAAGGTAGAGGCCGATGAACTGCCAGGATTCCGGCTTCAGCGTGTAAAGGGCAATCCAACTGCCCCCCAGCACTGCCAAACCGATCGCGATTTTGACCCACATGGCGAGGTCGGCTTTAGGCGAAATATTGCCCTCGGAAAAGAAATCCTCGAGGCGCCGGCGCAAGACTTTGGGGAAAGACGATTCCGGAGCCGAATCGGAAACAGAGTCCCTGAGGGAGGCCTCCGCTGGTACAAGGTCATTGATCTCGGAATTCAGACTGATAGCTGCCTCGTCACAGAGGTTACCGGTGCAATGATGTCAGGCCTACGCATCCCCCAAAGATCCAGCCCGCCGCCGCGGCGGATCTGGAGGACAGGACAAGCCTCCGGCGCAAGCGACAAAAATTAGTGTTAGAGATGAATGCTAGCTCGAAAACTTGAGGAAGATCAAGGGAATTTCGGATCACCGGGGATGTCCGACGTAACCATGCATATTCTTGGAAATGAGAAAGCTCGGGAAATTTCTCCTAACTGTCCAAATCTCTGTTAACATCACCGCTCTGTCAAAAAAGAGAACCAAGGTGCCCTGAGACCGGAGAACCGGGGTGGGTGTAATACCGGGCCGAGAGATGGATGCTAAGAGCAGATGTGGCTCTTCTCTCGAAGGCGGCCTTGGTCACGCTGCACGGGGGGCGTGCAGCCAGACTTTTTATACGGAATCTTCTTATCAAAAGAGGAGGTTAGCGAATGGCGGTGCCAACCGCCATGAGACCGATCCGGATCTATGATCGATTCGATTTTGGACAAGCTGGATACTCTAGGGGATCAGCATCCGCAACGACTTCTCTATTCGTATATCGATGTAAACGGCAATCCGACCGGAGGCTACTCCTATGAGGAGTTTCTTCAGCGGACCAAGGTGATCGCGGGACACTTGCGGAAGGTGCATGGTTTCAATTCGCAGGACCGCCTTCTGCTCGCCTACCCGCCGGGCCTGGAAATGATTTGCGCATTTTTTGGCTGCGTGCGCGCGGGACTGATCCCCGTCCCTGTCTATCCCCCCAGTTCCCGCGACTTCCGGAGTGCCCTGTACAAAATGGTCCACATCGCGCGGGACTGCCAGGCGGCCGGCATTCTGACGAGCAAAGACTACCTCGGATCCCTGAAGACAAATCTTGCCCGAAGCGGAGTGAATGGATCAGGGGTTGATGTCGACTA
>Ga0335079_10007704_pt1 | contig 12241 bp, 9 predicted proteins | sample Lox_Sample_33_FD_206719 | JGI IMG/M metagenome (GOLD analysis project Ga0335079, IMG submission 206719) | Soil microbial communities from Loxahatchee National Wildlife Refuge, Florida, United States - Lox_Sample_3.3 | ecosystem: Environmental > Terrestrial > Soil > Wetlands | place: USA: Florida... | reverse complement strand
CGCGAGCGGCTGCGCACGACCGACAACGCCGCCTGAACCGATTCCTGCATGACTTCACCAAGTTTGCCGGTCGTTATAGTCTTCCCTTTTCCGGGAAGCACGACTGCTTCGATGGTAAGCAATTCCCCGCCAACTTCCGTCCAAGCAAGTCCGGTGACCTGGCCGACCTGGTTGTTTTTTTCGGCCATACCGTAGGTAAAGCGCCGCACCCCCAGAAACTTGTTGAGGTTACGCGACGTAACGGTTATGGTTCGGTCGCGCTTCTTGAGCACCATGGTTTTCACTGCTTTGCGGCAGATTTTGGAAATTTCCCGCTCTAGTCCGCGCACACCGGCTTCACGTGTGTAATAACGGGTGATGTCGCGCATTGCGCTTTCAGTGACATCAAGTTCGTCTTGCTTCAATCCGTGATTCTTCATCTGTTTGGGCAACAGGTAGCGCATCGCGATGTTGATCTTTTCGTCTTCTGTATAGCCGGAAAGCCTGATCACCTCCATGCGGTCCAACAGTGCCGGCGGGATATTCAGGGTGTTTGCCGTCGCAACAAACATTACATCGGAAAGGTCATATTCCACTTCGACGTAATGATCGGTGAACGTATGGTTCTGCTCGGGATCCAGCACCTCAAGCAGCGCCGAAGACGGATCGCCGCGGAAATCCATTCCCATTTTGTCTACCTCGTCGAGCAGGAACAACGGATTTCGCACGCCAATCTTGGTCATGTTTTGCAGTATTTTGCCGGGCATTGAGCCGATGTATGTCCGACGATGGCCGCGGATTTCAGCTTCGTCACGCACGCCCCCCAATGACATGCGCACGAACTTGCGGTTCGTTGCACGCGCAATGGATTGGCCGAGCGAAGTCTTGCCAACTCCCGGCGCGCCCACCAAGCACAGGATCGGCGCTTTCAATTTATCCACGCGCTGCTGTACTGCCAAATACTCGACGATGCGCTCTTTGACCTTCTCCAGCCCGTAGTGGTCTTTTTCTAAAATCGCCTCCGCGGCCTTGAGGTCCTTGCTGATCTTGCTTTTCTTCTTCCACGGCAGAGACACCAGCGCCTCGATGTAGTTACGCACTACCGTAGCCTCCGCCGACATCGGCGACATGAGCTTCAGTTTCTTGAGCTCGGTTTCAGCCTTGCTGCGCGCTTCCTTAGGCATGTGCGCGGCCTTGATCTTCTTTTCCATTTCGTCAAGGTCGCCGCCTTCTTCGAGTTCTCCCAGCTCTTTCTGAATAGCTTTTACCTGCTCGTTCAGGTAGTACTCACGCTGGCTTTTTTCCATCTGGCGCTTGACGCGTCCACGGATGCGCTTTTCAACCTGCAAAATGTCGAGTTCGGTCTCGAGCAGGCCCAAGAGATGCTCGATGCGCTGCTTGACGTCAAACATCTCGAGCACTTCCTGTTTTTGCTCAAGCTTGAGCGGCAAGTGCGCGGCGATCGTGTCGGCAAGCCGTCCGGGTTCATCTATTCCGGCAAGCGAAGTCAGGATCTCCGGCGGAATTTTTTTATTTAATTTGACGTACTGATCGAATTGACTCAGGGTGGCACGCCGCAACGCTTCAACTTCGTGGCTTTCCACTTGATCCTGGGGTACCGGCTCGGTTTGCACCATGTAATGCGTTTTGGCGTCGACGATTTGATTGATGTTGCAGCGCTGACTCCCTTCCACCAGTACTTTGACGGTTCCATCCGGCAATTTGAGCATTTGCAGGATGTTCGCCACGGTGCCTACGCCGTACAAATCTTCCGGAGACGGATCGTCCTTGGCAGCGGATTTTTGCGCCACCAGCAATATGTTTTTGCCCGATTCCATTGCGATTTCCAAAGCTTTTATGGATTTGGGGCGACCTACGAAAAGGGGAATCACCATGTGCGGAAATACCACTACATCGCGCAGCGGCAATAGCGCCAGCAATTGTTCGGCAACCGGATTTTGTTGATTCATGTCGTTTCACCCAAAAAATGACAGCAAATCAAATATGAGGGCAACTCGCGGGAAATCAAGAATCGCAAAAGTTGTTGCGAAGCCATCCGGGTCGCGGCGTCAGGGCAGATCACGCCGAACCGGCGACCTTAGATTGGTCTGAATAAATAAGCAACGGCTTTGCATCGCCTTGGATCACGCCTTCATCGATTACTACTTTTACCACGTTCTCCATCGAAGGCAGATCGAACATGGTATCGAGCAAAATCAGCTCTAGAATAGAACGCAAGCCGCGGGCTCCGGTCTTGCGGGCCAGTGCTTTCTTGGCAATTGCCTTCAGCGCCTGATCGCGCACTTCCAATTCGACCGCTTCCATACCGAACATTTTTTGGTACTGCTTGAGCAACGCGTTCTTGGGCTCGGTGAGAATCTGAATCAGCGCCGATTCGTCAAGTTCCTCGAGGGTCGCAACCACAGGCAGCCGCCCTACAAATTCAGGTATCAGCCCGTATTTAATAAGGTCTTCCGGCTCCACATCCCGCAATACTTCGCCAATGTCCTTGCGGTTGTCCTTGCTTTTCACATCCGCGCCAAAGCCGATGCCGCCCTTCTGCGAACGGTTGCGAATCACCTTATCCAACCCGTCGAATGCCCCGCCGCAAATGAACAAGATATTCGTGGTGTCCACCTGGACAAATTCCTGGTTGGGATGCTTGCGGCCCCCCTGCGGCGGCACTGATGCGATGGTGCCTTCGATGAGTTTCAGCAGCGCCTGCTGCACGCCTTCACCGGAAACATCCCGGGTAATCGACGGATTGTCGGACTTGCGGGAGATCTTGTCGATCTCGTCTATATAAACGATGCCGCGCTGGGCTTTTTCAACTTCGTAGTCGCATTTTTGCAACAACTTCTGAATGATATTTTCAACGTCCTCCCCGACGTAGCCGGCCTCGGTAAGCGTCGTCGCGTCCGCCATCACAAATGGCACGTTGAGGAGCCGCGCCAGCGTTTGCGCAAGCAGTGTCTTGCCAGACCCCGTCGGGCCAATCAGCAGGATATTGCTCTTCGCGAGTTCAATATCATCGTTCCGGGTCAGGCTCTTCAGGCGCTTGTAGTGGTTGTATACGGCTACCGAAAGTATTTTCTTTGCCTGCTCCTGACCAATCACGTACTGATCAAGAATCTTGCGGATTTCACGCGGCACCGGCAAATCCGATTTGCCGGGTTTGCCGCCGCTTTCGCCATGCGTTTCTTCGCGGATAATATCATTGCAAAGTTCGATGCACTCATCGCAAATGAATACTGACGGCCCTGCAATCAGCTTGCGCACCTCGTGCTGGCTTTTGCCGCAGAAGGAGCAATAAAGCAGCTTTTCGCCGCCGATTTTATCCGACATGACTGGTCTCCCCGTGGGTCCCCAAGTCTAGGACATCAGGTTACGTTCTCGGTTCTACTCACCAGAACCCGGTCCGCGATTCCATACCTCACCGCTTCGTCGCCGCTCAGGAACGTATCGCGGTCGGTATCCTTCTCGATGGTCTTGATGCTCTGTCCCGTATGCTTGGCCATGATCTCGTTCAGGCGCTGGCGCAGATAAAGGATTTCCTTGGCGTGGATTTCCACGTCCGAGGCCTGTCCTTGAAACCCACCCATGGGCTGGTGAATCAGGACCCGCGAGTTGGGCAGGCAAAAACGTTTGCCTTTTGCGCCGGCCGCCAGCAAAAGCGCACCCATGCTCGCCGCTTGGCCGATGCAAAGAGTACTGACATCCGGTTTGATAAATTGCATGGTATCGTAAATCGCCAGTCCGGCCGACACAGACCCGCCAGGCGAATTGATATAAAAATAAACCTCCTTGTCCGGATTTTCGGATTCAAGAAACAGGAGTTGTGCCACGATCAGATTGGCAGTGATCTCATCCACCGGTCCAACCAGGAATACCACGCGCTCCCGTAGTAAGCGCGAATAGATATCGTAAGCGCGTTCACCGCGCCCGCTTTGTTCAATCACCATTGGAACCAGGCCCAACCCGCGCGGTTCCCGATCTCGGTTCTGCGTCATTTAAGCGTTACCCATCAGTTCATCAAAGTCCATCGGCTTGTCTTCCACTTTTGCCTGTTTCAGTACCCATTCGACTACATTATCCTCGAGAATCATCGCTTCGATTCCGCTTAAGCGTTCAGGCGACGAATAATACCACTTCACAACCTGCTCCGGGTGTTCGTAGCTTTGCGCGTACTCGTCAACGACGGTGCGCAACTGTTCCGGTTTGGGTCGAAGATCGTGAATTTTGACAATCTCGGCAATAATCAGACCGAGCCTTACCCGGCGTTTGGCCCGTTCCAGGAACACATCGCGCGGCGCCGGCAATTCCTTGCTCTTTATGCCCCGTGCTTCGAGGTCGCTGCGCGTGCCTTCCATCAGCCGGTCGGTTTCCGCATCCACCAGGGATTGAGGAAGATCCACCTGCGTGGCATTAAGCAGCGCCTGCATCGCCTGATCCTTGATCCCGGCTTGCACGCGGTTCTTTAGTTCTCGCAACAGACTGCTCTTGATCTCGCGTTTCAGTTTCTCCATGTCGCCGTCATGAACGCCGAAGTTGCTGGCAAACTCGGCATCGATTTCGGGCACCTTGGGTTCCGCCACGCGTCTCAGCGTGACATCGAAAGAGGCCATTTTTCCTGCCAATTCCTTGCCATGATAATCCTCCGGGAAGGTTAATTCAAATGTCCGGGACTCATTTGCACGCATGCCGGCAATTTGTTTTTCGAACCCCGGAAGCATACGCCCTTCGCCCAACACGAAAGGCAAATCTTTGCCTTGGCCGCCGACGAATTCCTGTCCAGCTATAGTTCCGTGGAAATCAAGCGTAACCTGATCGCGCTCCTTGGCTTCGCGTTCCACGACGTGGTAAGAAGTGCGCTGCTTGCGCAGGAGTTCCAGGGTTTTCGCCACCTGCTCGTCTCCTACCTGCACCACCGGCCGCACGATTTTCACTCCGCTAACATTGCCAAGTTTCACTTCCGGATAAATCTCAAAAGTCGCGGCACATTCGAATTGTTGACTTCCAGCCTGCTGCGGCTCGGCTTCAAACCTAGGCCGCCCCGCAACTTTTAATTTTTGCTCGCGCACCGTGTCGCTGAATCGTTTTTGCAAAGCATCTCCCAGCACTTCCTGACGCACCTGCGCTTCGTAATGCTGGGCAATGACCTTGAGTGGCACTTTGCCAGGACGGAAGCCGTGCATCTTCGCGGTGCGAGCCAGACGCTTCAATCTACTTTCCACTTCACCGTCAATTTGATCCAGCGGCAACGCCATTTTGATGCGCCTTTGCAACGGGCCCAAGGTTTCTAGGTTTGACTGCATTTCATTTCCTCAAAAGTACCGCACACTCGATTAGGCTGCCGCAAGCCGAACTGGTGCGAAAGGAGGGACTCGAACCCACAAGCCTTGCGGCGCTGGAACCTAAATCCAGTGCGTCTACCAATTCCGCCACTTTCGCAATGCGGTCAGTTTATTATATAAGGGCTCGAAATTCCATCATTGACTTTAACTATGTCGTATAAGATGCTGATATATCAGGTCCACAATTAACCGTTCTTCTTGTGATGCGTTTCGATTTGCAAGCACGCCAATGTCGCCTCAAGAGTATTGCCGAAACCGGGCAGCGCCAAGCGGATCCAGTTTTTATTACAGCGTTCTATTCTTGCCCGCGGAAAGTCGCCTTGCGCTTACTTGCCTTTTTGCTTTTTACCGCGAAATAAAAGAAAGCGCGGAAGAATGCTCCGATCCCGCGCTGGGGCAAATCAAGCTCAACTGGTGGCGGCAGGAAATCGCGAATGCATTTAGCGGTCATCCTCAGCACCCGGTAACCCATGCGCTGCTGCCAGCCACTACTCGCTTCGGCTTGTCGCATGACCTTCTGCTGCAGCTGATCGACGGCGTGGAAAGCAGTGTATTTAAAAACCGGCACGCCGATTTCCAATCGCTGCAGGATTATTGCGCCCGCACCAGCGGTCTGGCGGAACAGCTTGCGGCGCGCATTCTCGGATTAAACGATCCCGACTCCCTGCAACATGCGCAAGAGCTGGGAGTTGCCTTTGGCCTTACCCACGTCATTTTGAATCTGCGCCGCGATGCAAAGCGTAATCGCATCCTGCTGCCTCAGGACGAGCTTGCGCGCCTGGGCGTGAGGGAGGCGGATGTTCTCAACTTGCGCGAAACCGAAAACTTGAAAAAGTTGATCGAATTTGCTATTCACAAAGCAGAAAATTGTTATAATCGGGCAACTTCCGGATTTTCTGTAGCTGAACGAAAGGCACAGCGAGCGAGGACGGCACTGGCGGCAATCTATCTCAGTCAGCTGCGGGAAATCAGGGAAGATGGGTGTGGAATCTTGCGGCGGCGAGTTGAACTGACTCCCGTTCGCAAACTGTTTTTGGCATGGACAACTTGGGTAGGAGGTTAGCAAAGATTGCAGGGTTTTTCGGCTGACAGCCTTTATTATGTAAGGAGAGGGGGCGAAGAAAAATGACCAGCATGATCGTCAGCACGTTAAGCGGACTCCATATCATCGGAGACCTCTACCAATGCGACCCGACTCATCTTTCCGAGTCAAATGAGCTTAGAAAACGTTGTATACAGCTGTGTGCGGACGCCGGTCTTACCGTGCTCGGAGATTTTTTCTATCAGTTTGAAGATGCCGGCGTCACCGGCACGGTGGTCCTCGCCGAGTCTCATATCGCCATACACACCTGGCCTGAAACCTGTACAGTGGCTCTCGACGTTTTTGTCTGCAACCACAGCCGAGACAACAGCGATAAGGCCGAGAGGTTGTTCAAAGCCGCGCTTGCGTTTCTGCAACCCAAGAAGGTCTTGCGTAAAGCTGTAGTACGGGGGCGCTATGGACGACAAACTGCTCACCGAGTGGCTTAACGCAAACTGCGGCTATTTTTTCCGCGCAGGCGACAGACTCGAAGAATTCAATACGCCGTACCAACACCTCGAGGTTTACGAGACACCGCATTTCGGGCGTTTATTCCGCCTGGACGGCAGTTTCATGACCTCAGAAAAAGAAGAATATTTCTACCACGAGAACATGGTACATCCTGCCGCCATCGCACATCCTGAGCCGAAACGAGTTCTGGTTATCGGTGGCGGCGACGGCGGTTCGAGCGAAGAGCTGCTCAAGCACCCCAGCATTGAAAGCGTCACGTTGGTTGAGCTCGATGCGACGGTAGTGGACATCGCTAAACGATACTTCGGCGAAGTCCACAAAAAGGTTTTCGACAACCCACGCCTCAAGCTTATGATCGCCGACGGTTATGCCTTTATCCGTGACACCTCGGAGCGCTTCGATTTGATCGTTCTGGATCTGCCCGACCCGATTGGGCCTGCTACTGAGCTTTATACAGAGGAGTTTTTTCGGCATTGCCATCGGGTGCTAAAGTCCGGCGGGGCGCTTACGCTGCATATCGGCTCGCCCATATACCGCCCCGAACGGGTGCGCGAGCATGCAAAAAGACTCGCCGCCGTTTTCAAGATCGTGCGCCCCTACCTCGTCTACATTCCGCTTTACGGCTCGTTGTGGGGTCTGGCGTGCGCCTCGGATTCGCTCGATCCGCTTGCTTTTGACCGCGCGCAAGTCGAGCGCACGCTCAAGGATCGCGGCATCGCCGATCTACGATATTACAATGGCGATACCCACCGCGCAGTTTTCGCGCTGCCGAATTTCATGCGTCAGATTTTAAGCTGAACGCATTCGTCGAAGTTCCTGTTTAGGCCGAAATGGAAATGGCCATCCGAAGCTGCCAGCCCAATACCACGTCCCGGTTCCCGCAGGATTTCTTTATTGCGCGACTGAACCCACGAAATCGCGCCCGCGCCGCGATGATCGTTCTTGCACGAGCGCGAACAACATGACATGCTGACGCGTAAACACGCCACGATGGAGGAATTATGAGAACGAGTTTTTTTCTTTTAAGTCTGATCGCCGGAATGCTTACCCTGTCCGCGCCTGCGGCCGCACTCACGTTGCTTACCGAGGAAAACCCGCCGCTCAATTACACCGAAAATAATAAAGTCGCCGGCATGGCAACCGATGTCGTCAGGGAAATGAGCCGGCGCGCGAATGTGCCCATCCAAATTGAAGTCATGGTTTGGGGCGATGCTTACAAGCGGGCTCAAGTCGACAAAGATACCTGCCTCTACTCAACGGCGCGACTCGCCAACCGCGAACGGATATTTAAATGGGTGGGCCCAATCGCAGTCAACAAATGGGGCTTATTCGCCAAGAGTGGTTTTTCACAACCGATTAATACGCTCGCCGATGTCAGGCCTTTTCGCATTGGTGGAGTAACGCGTGATGCCAAGACCGAGTATCTGAAGCAACACGGCATTACCAACATTTTTGAAGTGGATGACGACAAACTGAATCCACCAAAGCTCACCTTAAACCGCAGGGAACCGGGCCGCATTGACTTGTGGATTACCAGCGTAGCACGCGCCAAGCAAGTCGCGGCACAGGCTGGGGCGCCGGATGTCAACCTCGTTTTCGTCGTGCGCGAAGTGGATTCCTATCTCGCTTGCAACCCGCGGACTTCGGGAGCGACCTTGAAAGCACTGTCGGCGGCGCTTGACGGAATCAAGAAGGACGGAACTTTCAGGAAAATATTAGACCGCTACGAAAGCAGGTAACCGGACCTGTCTCAACGTCAAGCCGTGACGACCGTTTATTAAAAGTGAAGCTGCTTGCGCAGCTTGTCAGGCAGCGGAATGGATTTCCCCAGCTCGTGGTCTATCCAGACCGCTGTGACTTCGCCTTCGGCGAATTTGACCTCGGGGTGATCCTCCAGGTAAATTTCGTGATAAATGGGAAAACTGCTGCGCCCCGGCTCGCCACCATAGACGCTCACTTCCACCGTCGCGGGGTAAACGATGGCTTTGATGAAGGTGCAGCTTGCAGAAACGATCACCGGTCCCTTTCGTGTTCCGCCGACCCGCACCTTAAGCGACTCCAACCATGATACGCGCGCCTGCTCCATGTATCGAAAATACATCGCGTTGTTTACATGTCCCACGGCGTCCATGTCACCCCAGCGCACTTTGATCTTCTCAATCCACATCAATTTTCCAGGCTGTGTCATGCGCAGTCCTTACGCGCAATAAAAATTATCGGCAGGTTAATGCCTGTCAGGCGCGGATTGCGCCGGACCCACCGCGAAACGGCCGCGTTCGGAGCAGTACAGCCGATCACGTAAACCGGTAAAAACAAGTATTAAAGCGCCTGAAATACAGCGGCGGCCCCCATGCCGGTGCCAACGCACATGGTCACCATACCGTATTTTTTACCGTGGCGGCGCAGGCCGTGCACCAGGGTTGCAGTGCGTATGGCTCCGGTCGCACCCAAGGGGTGACCCAGAGCGATCGCCCCGCCTAGCGGATTTACTTTATTCCGGTCCAATCCCAGGTCCTGAATCACCGCCAGGCTTTGCGCGGCAAAGGCCTCATTGAGTTCAATCCAGTCGAGGTCATTCTGGTTGACACCAGTCTGATGCAGCACCCTGGGTATCGCCTCTTTGGGTCCAATGCCCATAATTTCCGGCCGCACGCCAACCACCGCATATCCGACGAAGCGGGCCAACGGTTTCAGATTTAACCGCTGCAGCGCGCTTGAGCTCATCAATACCACAGCGCCGGCGCCGTCAGACATCTGCGAGCTGTTGCCTGCGGTCACCGAACCGTTGACAGCAAATGCGGGCTTGAGTTTGCCCAAGGCATCTAATGTAGTGTCTCGACGCGGCCCTTCGTCAATTGCAAGTTGTTTCACCTTTTGCACCACTTCCCGGTTTACCAGATCCGGTATAGTCTCTGTCACCGCATAAGGCGTTATTTCCTGCTTGAACTCGTCTGTGTCGATTGCCTTTACCGCACGTTGATGGCTCTCCAGTGCAAATTCATCCTGTTTTTCCCGGCGCACTTTCCACTGACTCGCCACCTTTTCCGCGGTAATACCCATGCCATAGGCAATGCCTATATTTTCATCACTGAATATTGCAGGATTGATGGATATTTTATTGCCGCCCATGGGAATCATGCTCATGCTTTCGGTTCCAGCGCCGATCATGACCTCAGCCTCGCCCAGTCTTATGCGGTCTGCGGCGAGCGCTACCGCCTGCAAGCCCGAGGAACAGAATCGGTTGACGGTCATGCCGGGCACCCGCTTGGGCAGCCCGGCGAGCAGCAGACCGATGCGCGCCACGTTCATTCCCTGCTCAGCCTCAGGCATGGCGCACCCGACGATTACATCGTCAATAGTATTGGGGTCGAGCCCCGGGCATTGTGAGAGCGCGCTTCCCAGGACATGCGCCAGCATGTCGTCGGGCCGCACGTTCCGGAACATGCCTGACGGCGCTTTGCCGACAGGCGTGCGCGTTGCCGCTACGATGTAGGCATCCTGAACCTGTTTAACCACGGTACTCCTCCAAAAGTATTGCGGAGCCGGTCTGTTGCTTGTCGCTCAAAAACTCGTAGTACCATCTCGTGTACTATTTCGTTTTATCGCTCCTTGCGTCGCGTATGCCGGCTTCCTCGTGTCGTTTTGCATCAGCCTGTGAGAGCTTCTTAATTGCGTAAGGGTTTGCCGGTCTTCAGCGTGTACTCTATGCGCGCCTGCGTTTTTTCAGTCGCCAAGAGCTCGATGAACGCTTCCCTCTCCAAATCCAGATACCACTGTTCGTCCACCAGGCTGCCGGCTTCCACGTCGCCGCCGCAAAGCACGTGCGCGATTTTCGATCCTATAAAATAGTCATGTTCGGAAATGAATCCGCCTTCGAGCATATTGGTCATTGCCATTTTAAAAGTGGCGACGGCGCTTCGGCCGGCGGCTGGAACGGTCACCCCTTTGAGCGGCGGCCGGTAACCCGCCTCCGCCAGCGCGCGCACTTCAGCCTTTGCCACGTACAGGAGTTCGAACCGATTCATGACCACCTTGTCGCAACTGCGGAGATAGCCGATTTCCTTTGCGTGGTCGGCACTCTTGCTTACCTGCGCTCTGGCAACCGCTTCAAAATACCGTTGCAGGAAAGGAAAGGCGTTGCCGCCTTTGGCGTCCAAAACCGCCCTGAATGCGAGTTCCTTGCACCCGCCTCCGCCGGGCAGCAATCCCACGCCCGCCTCCACCAGCCCGATATAACTTTCAAGCGCCGCTGCCACACGGTCGCAGTGCATGGCGAACTCGCAACCTCCGCCCAGCGCCATTCCGTCCACTGCGGCCACCGTGGGAATGGCCGAGTATTTCAGCGCCTGAGTCGTTTCTTGGAATCGCGCAATCATGGCTTCGACTTTACCCAGTTTATCCGCCATTAGCGCGTCGGCCATATGTAACTTGTGTGCGGCTTTCAAAACCAGCGACGATGCTGCGCTGGCATATTTTTTGACCATGACGCCCAATTCCGAGGTTTTCTCTCCAGTGCTTTGGTCGCGCATTTTGGTCAAATTTGCACCCAACGAAAACGGTGCTTCGGTTTGCCAAATAACCAGTCCTTGGTTGTTGCGCTCGCCTTCTTCGATTGCCCGCAGCACGCCCTCCAACACCTCGCCATCGATGGTGTGCATCTTGCTCTTAAAGCTGACGATGGCAATGTCATCGCCGGTGTGCCACATGCGCACTGCGTCGGTTTCAAAAATGGTTGTGCCGTATGTCCGCTCTTCGCCGAGCAGCGAATCCGGAAACAGTTGCCGACGGTAAACCGCGAGCGTCGAGCGGGGCCGAAAGGTACTCTGCGCCGGTGAATAGGAACCTTCCGGCCGGTGTACGCCGGTGGGCCCGATTTCCCGCACCCATTCAGGCAAGGCTACCGTGGCCAGGGTTTTGCCCGCGGCAATATTCTCATTAATGCGGCCCGCGATCCGGCTCCAGCCCGCCGCTTGCCAGGTCTCAAAAGGCCCGCGCTGCCAACCAAAACCCCAGCGCATGGCGAGATCCACATCGCGCGCATTATCCGCAATATCCTCAAGCTGCACTGCGCAGTATTGAAATAATTCGCGGAAAATCGCCCAAAGGAACTGCGCGTGCGGATGCGGGTTCGCGAAGAGCTGCGCGAATTTTTCTTCAATGTTTTTGTTTTTCAGGATTTGCCGGATTTCCTCGTCCACGACTCGGCCGGCCGGATGATAGTCACCTTTGGCCGGATCCAGCACATGAATCTCCTTGCCCACTTTGCGGTACACGCCCACCCGCGTCTTCTGCCCGAGCGCTCCGCTGTCAACCAGCGCCTTGAGCCACGGCGGAACATCATAGTACTTGTGCCACG
>Ga0335079_10007703_pt1 | contig 12243 bp, 9 predicted proteins | sample Lox_Sample_33_FD_206719 | JGI IMG/M metagenome (GOLD analysis project Ga0335079, IMG submission 206719) | Soil microbial communities from Loxahatchee National Wildlife Refuge, Florida, United States - Lox_Sample_3.3 | ecosystem: Environmental > Terrestrial > Soil > Wetlands | place: USA: Florida... | reverse complement strand
ATTGAATGATGCCGCCGCCGTGCCGATGACCGATTCGTTTGCGCCGGATTTCACTCCGTGGACTTACACAGCGCGCATCCCGGCCGTTTTGCGCACCACACAGCTTCCGCTGCCGCCCGCGGCAAGCGCCGGTGAAGTCCGCGACCCTGCGCTGTCCGCATTCGAGGCGCGGTATTCCCACTCGCTTCATGATTCAAAATGGTGGGCGTCTCACACGCGCGGCCAGGACTTCAGCGTTGAGGACAATTTGGATACGGACCGTTTCAACCACTCGCTCTGGCTTGGACTTGTGGGCCCGGGCGTGAAATTTCCCACGCGCACAACAGGCGAGAATCTGAGCCGGGACCGCGAACAGTTGCTCGCAAAATTCCACGCGGGTTTCAGCAAGTAAGGCCGCACGCGAAAATGCCACCGCAGGTCATCAAGCGAAAATCGCGCGGGTTCATCTGCATCAACGCGCATCCAGAAGGTTGCCGCGAAAACGTTGCGCGGCAAATCCAAGCCATTGGTTCGCATCACCAGACGCCGCGCGCGGGACTGCGAAATGTTCTCGTCATCGGCGCGTCCACTGGTTATGGGCTCGCATCGCGCATCGCCGGGGCCTGGGGATTCGGCGCGCGCACGCTCGGCGTTTTTTTCGAGCGCCCGCCCGAGGGGATCAAGACGGCCTCCGCTGGCTTCTATAACACCGCCGCATTTCACGACTTCGCCCGCCGCGATTCTCTTTTCGCCGCGAGCATCAACGGCGACGCTTTCTCGGATGAAGCCAAGCGCCAGGCCATTGATATTATCCGGCGTGAATTGAAGCCGCTGGATCTAATTGTGTATAGCCTTGCGTCGCCGCGACGTGTCCACCCGAAGACGGGGCAGGTTTTCAATTCCGCGCTCAAGCCCACCGGGCAGCCGTTCACGAATAAGACGATCGAGCTCGATTCGGAAAAGGTTGTGCCCATTACACTCCAGCCCGCCACGCCGCAGGAAGTTGCCGACACTGTAGCCGTGATGGGCGGCGAAGACTGGGACATGTGGATCTCCGCGCTGCTCGAGGAAGGCCTTCTCGCACAAGGAGCGCGCACGATCGCTTATTCCTACATCGGCCCCGAGGTCACCTGGCCAATCTATCGCGACGGCACAATCGGCCAGGCCAAGAAAGATCTCGATGCCGCGGCGCTGCGGATTCGCGCGCGTCTCAGCGGAAAGCTCGGCGGCGATGCGCGCGTCTCCGTGAACAAGGCTGTCGTGACGCAGGCTTCCGCCGCGATTCCCGTCGTGCCGCTCTACCTAAGCCTGCTGCCCCTGGCGCTGCGCTCGCGAAATCTTGATGAAGGTGTGATCGAGCAGATGCGCCGCCTTTTCTTCGAGCATCTTCCGGAAGGCGCGCTCACCGCAGCGGACGAATCAGGCCGCATTCGTCTCGATGACCGCGAGTTGCGCCCAGACGTGCAGGCCGACATCATGCGCGCGTGGCCAAGCGTAACTACCGAGAATTTGCGCCAGATCACCGCCTTCGCCGATTACCAGCGCGAATTCCGTTCGCTATTCGGTTTTGAAGTGGATGGCGTGGATTACGAAGCGCCCGTCGAAACCGACATCAGTTGGTGATCCGCCGCGTAGGACGCGTAATGGCTTAGTGCAGTCCGACCATCCCGCGCACGGAATCAATCAGCTTCAGCGAGTCGTACCCAACGCCGTCCTTGAAAACGATCTCCACCTTTTCAATGTCCGCGATAGTTGTGGAAGGGTCGCCGTGGATCACGAGCAGGTCCGCCGCCTTTCCCTGCGCAATCGTGCCAATGCTGCCGCTGAGTCCGAGGAATTCAGCGCCATTCGACGTTGCTATGTGAATTGCTTCCAAGGGAGTGAAACCGGCTTCGACAAGCAACTCGACTTCGCGTTGATCGCCGAAGCCGGGCAGGTCGCCGCCTCCTCCGGTCGGGTCCACGCCCGCGATCAGCATGCCGCCGGCTTTCACGAAGTCATGCTCGAATTGAAGCTCTGATTTGAATAGCGTATTCCATGGCGCTTCCGTCTGGCTCGCCGCACGCGCGCGGCTCGAGAGATAGTCCACCGCCTCCTGCGGCAGCAGCGCAGCCAGCGGCCGTTGCATCCACGCCATTGGCGGACGGTTGGGCACAAACGTCTCGAACACCGGCAGCGTGGATGTAATAGCGACATGGTGGGCAACAAGCTCGCGGATCGTCTGCTGGACTTCCGCGCCCTCGATGTCCAGCTTCGCGTTTGTCGCAAATGTTGTCGCCTGCGGTGTGCAAACATCGGTTTGTTTGCCGGGCACGAATTCAGTGTCCACCACAAATCCGTGCTCAAGGTTATCAATCCCAAGCGCCGCCGCTTCGCGAAACCCAATCGAACACAGATGCCCGGTAATCTTGATTCCTTTTGCGTGCGCCGCGGCTATCGCGGCGGCCAGTTCGGCGTGCGTGATGTGCATGTAAGCTTTGAAAGAGCCCGCGCCCAATCCCGCCCAGTAGTTCACCATGTCTGTCGCTTCTTGCGGGCCTGAAAGCATATGCATCTGAATGCCCGTACCGGGAGGGCCTTCAAGGTACGGCCCGGTCACGTTGAGCTTCGGCCCGATAGCGCGGCCGTCGTCAATCATCTGCTTCAAATTTAAATCAGCGTAAGGCTCGAGGCTGCCTGCGGTGCGTGCCGTGGTCACTCCGCACGCAAGATACAGTCGCGGCGCAGTGACGGAAAGCTCGTTGTACTGCCCGCCCGCGGGATAAAAAAGATGTTCGTGCATTCCCACCATGCCGGGCATCACGGAATAGCCTGTCAGGTCCATCACTTGCGCGCCCTGGGGAATTTGCGCCGCGGACGCGGGTCCAACCCAAGAAATTCTTCTGTGATCCACGATGATAGTCTGGTCGGCGCGCGCCGGTGCGCCCGTGCCATCAATAATTTTCACGTGCGCGAGCGCGATAAGTGGCCCGTCAGTCCTGATGAATTGGCGCAGTTGCGGATTTGCACCGCGGCCCGCGCCACCGCCTTGCGGCGCTCCGCCCTGTTGGCCGGATGCAGTCAACGCGCCAAGCAAGATGATCGCCAGGCAGCAAAGGAATTTTCTCATTGCGTTCGCCCCCGTTCCAAACTCTTTCCGATGAATTCGCAGGCCGGCGGCGAGAATAATCCTCTGAAGCTATCGCTTGCAAGCGCGAGGAGCGTTAGATGTGTGCCTGCGCGGCGCCCAAATTCTCCACGTTGTCGTTCAATTGCGCGCCCGTTCCGTGCGGCACAATCGCGCCGGCACATGCCAGGAATTCGGCGTTTAGAATCGCCGCACCCGCGGCTCCGCGCACCAGGTTGTGTGAAAGAAGAACGAACCGAATGTCGAACAACGGGCAACGCCGGATGCGCCCCACTACCACAGCCATTCCGCCGCCCGCATCGCGGTCCAGCCGCGGTTGCGGACGGTCGCGCTCTTCGCGCACTTCAATCGGATGCGCAGGTGCGGAAGGCAATTCAAGCCGTTGCGGCTCTCCACGAAATTCCCGCAATGCGGCGGCTACGTCATCCGGCGAAGCCTTTGTCCTCAACTTAATGGAGACGGCTTCCAGATGCCCGTGGCTCACCGGCACGCGATGGCACTGCGCGCTGACGCGGAATTCCGCCGGCGCAATGGAATCGCCGCGCAGGCCGCCGAGTATTTTCAACGGTTCAGATTCGAGTTTCTCTTCTTCCGCAGAAATAAAAGGAATCACGTTGTCCGTCACGTCGAGCGACGCCACGCCCGGATAGCCCGCGCCGCTGAGCGCCTGCATCGTCACAACAGACACGGCTTCCACGCCGAAGGCGTCGTCAATCGGCTTCAGCGCAATCACCAGGCCCGCGGCCGAGCAATTCGGATTGGTCACGATGAATCCGGATTTGTATCCCCGCCGCGCCCTTTGCGTTTCCACCAGCGCGATGTGATCTGGATTCACTTCTGGAACAATCAGAGGAACATCCGGCTCCATTCGATGGTTGCTGCTGTTGCTGATCACCGGATATCCGCGCCGCGCGAAATCTTTCTCGGCCGCGCCCGCCACGGATGAATCCAGCGCGGAAAAAACAAAATCGCAATCGAGATCATCATCCAGCGATTGAACCGGCAGCACTCCAATTTTCAGCGGCAATGGCTCGCTGATGTGCCAGGAAGTGGCCTCCGCATAACATTTTCCCGCGGAGCGCTCGGACGCGGCGAGCGCCGTCACGCAAAACCACGGATGCGCCTGCAGCCGGTGAATAATCTGCTGGCCGACCATCCCCGTCGCGCCAAGCACTCCCACGCGGAGTGAATTCATCGGGCCGCTCTTTCTGCCGCCAACGGCGCGGGCGCGCCTGTGCCAGGTCGCGCGTTCCCCCCGCCGCTGATCCTTGTGCCGGGATGCTCCGGCCGAAACGTATTGCGGATGCGTAAGACAATTTCTTTTTCGCGTAGAGGCTCAATCGTTCTCGGATGAATAACCTTCGCGCCGCCATTCGCCATGTGCAACGCCTGGTCGTAGCTTAATTCGTCAAGCAGAGTGAGCTCTTGACCCTCCGCGTCTTCATCCTGCAATCCCTCGCGTCTGCGCGGATCACTGTCGAAAACTCCATCCACATCCGTCCATAGCCAGACTTCGTCCGCATCAATCACATCGCCGACAATCGCTGCGGAATAATCGGAACTATTGCGCCCAAGCGTAGTGGTCTCTCTGGCAAGCGTCGCGCCAATGAATCCGGTGACCACTGGTATCGCGCCCTTCTCAATGAGCGGCAATAAAATCTCGCGTCCGCGCCTGCGAGTCTCATCACGCAACGGCGCGGCGTTTTGGAAGTTGCGGTCCGTGATCAGAAATCGTGTGGCATCAACAGCTTCCGCGCACAACCCCGTGCTCCGCAGCGCTCCTGCCACGAGCCGCGCGCTCGCGCGTTCTCCATACGCCAAAATCGAATCAGCCCATGCGTCTCCAGCATCGCGCCAGGCCGTTCCGGCGACGCTCGCCCGCAGCTTCTCGCCAAGCTCTTCAAGTTCATTCCACACACGCGCCCGCTCGACCATCTGATCGGAAGATTGTCCCGCCTCTAGGTTTAGCGAAAACCAAATCGTCCGATGCCGCGCGCGCAGCCGCCAGACCTTCGCCAACGCTCGAATTGTATGGCCCGATCGCACGAGCTCCGCAATCTGCGCAAGCTTGTTCGTCACGCCGCCGCAAGCCGAGCAGACGAGGACTGTTTCATTCACCTCGGAATGTTTGCGCACGATATGCGCGACTTGCGCAATCGCCGCTGCATCCGCAAGTGAGCTTCCGCCAAATTTCAGCACGCGCATCAGCGTTCCTCCACGCCGCAGTTGGTCATCCCCGCAGCGGCGGCTCGCGCGGCCGGGTACGTTTGCCCCGTCTCAATGCGCGCGCCTTCCTGCTCTTGTTGAAGGAAAAGCACCGCTGGCGCCCCTCCATGCTCAACAAATGCTGCGGAAAGCAGCTCCGCGATCCTTTCTTCACTTTCACGCACAAACGCAATCGCCGCCGATCCCGATCCGCTCATGCACACGCCAAGTAAATCCGGATGCCGCACTTTCAAACATTCGGCCAGGCCCGGGACCGCCGGCGCGCGAAACGGTTGATGCCACGTGTCATGAAAAAGTTCCGGCTCGATGTTGTCAACGCTCGCGCCGGAAAAGCAGAACGCCGCGAGGAGGCTTGCCCGTTGAAGATTGTGCACAGCATCTGCACGCGAATATTCGCGCGGCAGCGTGGCGCGGGACTCTTTCGTCAGTGTCGGTGTGGTGGGCGCAACTACGAGAATTTTCACGCCCGCTGGAAGCCCCGTTCGCGCAAAAAGAATGCGCCCGATGCTCTGCTCAACCGCTGCAAATGTAAGCCCGCCATGAACCGCAGCTGTGGCGTTATCAGGGTGGCCTTCAATTCCGGCAGCGAGGCGAAGGATTTCATCGTGGTCCGGCTCCGCGCCAATCAGTGCCGCTCCCAAAAATAATCCGCACACCGTTGCAGCAGCGCTTGACCCCAATCCGACGCCCACCGGAATTTCGCTTCCGACTTCAATCTCCGCGCCCGCAATTTCAATCCCGTGTTGCCGCGCATAGCGCAATATTCCCTGCGCAACCAAATTGGATTCATCGCAAGGCACTCGCTCAGCATGCGGCCCGCGGTACTCCACGGCGAAACCGTCCTCGGCGCGAAGCCTTGCCGAAGCCCGCACGCGAAGATTCAGCGCCAGCGCCGCGCAATCAAACGCGCAACCAAGATTCGCGGAGCTGGCCGGAGCCGATGCGCTAACCCAATCTGTTTGTGCCGGCGTAATTCCTTGCATCGCTCACCGTCCTCCTGCTGCGCCAGCGGCAGTCGCAGTGGAGGCCGCACCCATCGCCCGCTCGAAATCCGCCAGCCGCGGAGCAATCGGCTCGGCCAGCGTAAATCGCCCCGCCAGGGCGTCCGTGGTCTTCAATCCATTTCCCGTGATGCAAATGACGGTTGTCTCGTCCACGCCGATCCGTCCCTGCGCGATTAGTTTTTGCGTCACTCCTAGCGTGACGCCGCCGGCCGTCTCCGCAAAAATTCCTTCCGTCTCAGCCAGCAATTCGATTGCCGCGACGATCTCCGCATCGCTCACGTCTTCCGCCCACCCGCCACTCGCACGAATCGACGCCGCCGCAAAATTGCCGTCGGCGGGATTCCCAATCGCTAGGGACTTGGCGATCGTGTTCGGTTTCCGCGGATCGAACTGTTCCTTATTGTTTTTCACCGCGTCCGAGATCGGCGAACAGCCCGTCGCCTGCGCTCCAAAAAATTTCACCTGCCTCGGTTCCACAAACCCAAGCTCCGTCAATTCCCGAAATGCTTTCGCGATCTTCGAGATCAGCGCCCCGCCCGCCATTGGCACGACCACGTTGTCCGGCAGCCGCCAGCCAAGCTGCTCAGCGATTTCAAATCCAACCGTCTTCGATCCCTCCGCGTAATACGGCCGCAAATTCACGTTCACGAATCCCCACGGATACGTGTCCGCAATCTGCGCGCACAGGCGGTTCACTTGATCGTAGTTCCCTGCGATCCGCACCACCCGCGCGCCATAAACCTGTGTGTTCAGAACTTTCGCAGCTTCCAGATCGGCGGGAATGAAAATGCAAGCCTGAAATCCTTCGCGCGCCGCCTGTGCGGCCACGGCATTCGCAAGGTTGCCCGTTGAAGAACAGCCCACCACCTCAAATCCGAATCGTCGCGCTGCTGAGAGCGCCACCGCGACCACGCGGTCCTTGAACGAGAGCGAAGGGAAGCAAACTGCGTCATTTTTGATGTACACGTGCGCGGCGCCCGCCCCCGCGCCGCCAAAAATCTTTTTGGCAAGCCCGCGCACCCGCACCAGCGGAGTGAATCCCGCAGCCAAGTCAGATTGGAATCCCTCCGGCAGTGGCAACAACTCGGCATAGCGCCAAAGATTTCCCGCGCGCGCCGCAATTACATCGCGTGTCACCCGCTCGCACACCTTCGCGTAGTCGTACACAATCTCGAGCGGCGAAATGCAATCTGCGCAATACGACCGCGGAATATTTCCCCAGAGCTTCCCGCACTCGCGGCATCTCAACTGGTAAAGTTCGCTCATCGCGCCTTCGCTTTTTTTCTGCCGAGTCTGTAAATTGCGGAGTGAAGGAATGCGCCGCGCCGGCTGCGCGCGTGTAATCGACAAATTCGCGCGAACGCCTTTCGCCTGCGGTCCTTCAAGTCTGGGGAAGGAGTATTAGGTGTTTCGCCTAAATTCCCATGTCCCCCCGCGACTCGGGGCGGGAATTGGCACCGGATGAAGAGCTGTGCGCTCCACCGGTTGCCGTGGCGTCGTCGGGCCCGTTCCCTCGGCCACTCTGCATGAAAACTCAGGCCCTTGCGGCGTGAGCTTTACGAATCCACATTACGAAATGCCCGGAAGCGTGTCAAGAAGCAATTCATCTTTCCGGACACGCGCCCCGTCGTGCTACTGCTATCCGGTCAAAACAAGAGCGCCACCGGCATTGCACCGGTGGCGCTCCCTTCCAATCTATTTCTGGGTTGTTTTTCGTAGATTCGCCCTACTGGTTGCCCGAGCCGTTCGTCTTGATTTCCGCCTCGACCGCATCCGCGTTCTTCTGCTGTTGCTGCAGAAGGTTCGCTGCGTTCGGGTCCGGAGGTGCTTGCCCGGGGCCCTGAACCACGGTCGTCGATCCGCCCGGAGCCGGGGGAATCCCGTTCTTTCCCTGTTGCGCCGCCAGTTGTTGCACCCCGGAGTCAACCTGCGCTTGGAATTGATTCATCATGTCCTGCAGGTCGCTCACTTGGACTCGCGGCAACGCCCCCGCGCGGCAATCGCCCGGCTTGGAGTTGGTAACTTTTGCCATCACTGCGTTGTCCGGCCCCGGGTTGTCATCAATCCGCGTAAGCACATCACCCGGAGTGAGTTCGCACGGCTGTCCATTGTCGGTCACCTGCAGATTCTCGGTCACTACAATCGTGCTCATTTGCGGGTCGAGCGCGGCGGGAACCATATTGCCGTTGGCTTGCGGAATGCTGCCATTGGGAGCGGCCGATTGCGTCTGCTCGGAGGCAAGCTGGCGCTGGATTTCGTCCGCGATCGCCTGTTTTACTTCCGGAGACAGCTCGACTTGCTGCGTTTGAGCATCAGGGCCCGGTGGAGGCGCGCCATTGGCTTGCTGGTTTTCGTAAGCAAGCTGCAGATTCGCCGCCAGCAGATAATCCGTCAGCCAGAGCGTTGGACCAACGTAAACAGGATATGGTTGGAAATAGCCGCCGTAAAATCCAAACCACGCCGCCCCGCCCCAGCCCCATGAGAACGAGATTCCGATGCCCCACGGACTAAACGCCCACCCATAAAACGCCGGCCGGTAATAGAAACCCGGTAGGTAGCGGTTGTACACAAAACCGTGATAGGTAAACGGCTGATAGACGCGCACGAACGATCTTCCGCCATACACATACGTCCGGCTTACGAATGTCTGATTGTTCCTGACGAATGTGTTCTGCACATATCCGCCGTGCGCCCCGGTGGTGACCACCCGGCCGCCATTCGGAAGCGGCGTAACGATAGTGCGCGTGCCATTCACGCCGCGGTTGATAACCGTGCCATGGTTCACGATCTGCGTCACTTTTCCATTTGAGTTCACGGTTGCCACTGCGCCGCTATGCGTCGTCACCGTATGCGTATTGCCGCCTGGCTGATTGACCCCATTGCGCCCGCCCGTGTTGTTTCCATTGTTGCGCCCGCCGGTGTTGGGATTATTTCCAGCGTTCCGTCCCCCGCCGTTATTTCCACCCGTCGGATTGATGCCGGTATTCTTCACTCCATTTTGTGGATTGGTTGTTGGCGTCTTATTGCCAGTATTCGTGGTGTTGCCGGTATTCGCCGTGTTGCCGGTATTTTTCGTCCCATTATGCGGATTGGTCGTCGGCGTCTTATTGCCCGTGTTCGGGTTGTTGCCTGTGTTTGGGTTGTTACCCGTATTCTTCGTCCCATTCTGCGGATTCGATGTCGGCGTCTTATTGCCGCCAGTATTTGTGGGCGGTGGGGTTTTAGGTGGTGGCGGAGGCGTCTTTGGCGGTGTCGACGTGTTCTTCGGCGGCGGCTTTGGCGGGGGGTTCTGCTTCTTGTTATTGTTGTTCGTACCCTGCGCCCCGGCAGTTATCGCACACGCGCCAACCAACAGCAGCACCAGAAATGACGCAATCGTCTTTGAAAAAATCTTGAGGAATTTCATCGCAATCTCCTGTGATGTGCCATGCGCAGGCAGGTTCACGCAACCCTCGTCAATTTGGGTTTGATCCGAGTTCGGGACGATTGGGTCGCACGCTCTGGGAGCATACTGTACGCTCCGCTTCTTGGTGAGTCAACGGAGCCGCCATGGAAACGTCACCAATTCGCCTCGTCCGTAGATATCCGCGGCTCTGCTTCTCCGATTTGGCCTGTGCTAGAATTACACGACTCCGTAGGCTCGTAGCTCAGTTGGTTAGAGCGCTACCTTGACACGGTAGAGGTCTGGGGTTCGAGTCCCCACGAGCCTACCACTCTCTTCCGGAAGAGTTCTCTACCTCTGATTTCCCACCTGTGTTGCTGTTAGCTTCGTGCCCAACCCCGCATAAATGTAGTGGTCGCCAAATGCCTTTCTTAACGCTGCGAACGCTGGCTCTCCGGTACAGTGGCCTGGGGCGACGTACTCGACCCTGAACCGATCATGCAGTGCGGTGACTGTCCTCCCAATGTCCGGATCGGACGCTGCCACGAGATGAAAGCCGCCAGCGATGAAGTGAATGCGCGGATTGATCGAAGTTGCAGATTCAACGATTTTCTCTGTGCCGGGATGCGAACAACCAACCACGATGACCATGCCCTCGGGTGTATTGATGGCGAGCGACAGCTCGCGCAATTCCAGAGTTCCCGGCTTATCGGACACCAGTGCGATCAGATGGACATCGGGAGCAATCTCAATATCCTTGTCGACCAGTTGAAAGTTGGCTCCGGGCCAAGCCGATCCAAACCGCATGACTTCTGGCGGTGTGCCGTCGTAGTAGCGCTGGTCTTGGGGGAGAGAGGCGTCCTTACGATAAAAACTGCTCGGTAAGTCGGCGCCGTAAACGCCGAACCCCTCCTTGGGCGCGTAAATCTTAACGGTCGGGTTCATCCTCAACAGGTATGTCAGTCCCCCCATGTGATCGCCGTGCCGGTGCGACATCACAACGAAGTCCAACTTTGTCAAATCGACGCCCTTCGCTTTCGCGTTCTGCGCAAAAATGTCAGGGTTATTGCCAGTGTCGAACAGGATCCGTTTTCCGCCATATTCGACGAATGCAGCATAGCCCCAGTCTTTCTGCATAGTGGGTGCGTTACCGAAGGCATCATAGAGAACAGTGATTTGCACATCGCTAGTAGCAGCGTTCGCGACTGGAGCGACGGATACTTTCGCGGGACACGCGATGATAAGCAGGAGTACTGCAGAACAGGACACCGCCGCCCATTTATCGGATTTCATGTTTTTCCTCCCTTCATTCGCGTCGTGACCAGATGTGGTCTTAGGAGTCGAAAGTAAATTACACAGTGCAGAATTACGCGGTCAAGCCTGCAGAGAAAGATGAAATCGATGGTTCAAGTCCCCACAAGCCTACCATCCCCTTCTTCATTTCCTCCTTGACCTCAAATCTGTGATAATGACCGCCCCCCAACCAATGGGCTGGGGAATGAAGCCGGTCGTAACCGGGCCGGTCTCCGATACGTCCTAAATGTAGCGGACCTGTAGGCGCTGGCGTGTAGCCGTGTCGGAGGGGGCCTCCTTTCCCCGGAAGCCGGGTCAGGCTGCGCATGACCGACTGTTAAATCTAATTAGGGTGCACCGTACATGAAAATCTTCAGCTTTTTTGGGAAGCACCGTATTGCCACCGTTTTGTGCCTCGTCATCATCGCTGGCGGGACTCCCACGTATCTCTACTATAGAAGTAAGGGAGCTGAGATCAAGTACACCATGGCCACCGTCAGCCGGGGCTCGATCACTTCCGTCGTCCAGGCCACGGGCACGGTCAATGCGCTAACTACGGTCCCTGTGGGCTCCTTTATTTCCGGCACCGTTGAATATGTTTTTGCCGATTACAACACCAACGTGCATGCCGGTCAGGTTCTCGCGCAACTCGACCCCGCCTACTATCAGGCGCAATACGAATCGGCCATCGGCAATCTGAATAACGCCAAAGCAAACGTCCAAAACCTCACCGCCAACATCAATTCCATGCAGGCCACAATTGACGCCGATTTAGCCAATGTCAAAAAACTTCAGGCTGAGGCGGACTACACCCGCGTAAACACCAAGCGCATCCATGACCTCACTGCGGCGGGAATTGATACCAAGGACGCGGATGATCTTGCGAATTCCAACTTGGCCCAAGCCGATGCGGCCGTCGTCTCCGCTCAAGCGCAAACGAACCAGGCAAGAGCTCAGCTCGAACAGGCAAAGGCCCAATTGGACGAGGCGAAAGCCCAAGTTGCGGCCCAACAGGGCTCTCTTGACCAGGCGGAAACCAACCTCCGTTATTCCACGATTGTTTCACCGATTGATGGCATCGTCGTCGCTCGCAGCATCACTGTTGGCCAGTCCGTTGCCGCATCTTTGCAAGCGCCAAACGTCTTCACGATTGCCCAAGAACTTAAGCACATGCAGATTTATGCCAAGACCGATGAATCCGACACGGGACACATCAATATTGGCACCGAGGT
>Ga0335079_10007700_pt1 | contig 12244 bp, 9 predicted proteins | sample Lox_Sample_33_FD_206719 | JGI IMG/M metagenome (GOLD analysis project Ga0335079, IMG submission 206719) | Soil microbial communities from Loxahatchee National Wildlife Refuge, Florida, United States - Lox_Sample_3.3 | ecosystem: Environmental > Terrestrial > Soil > Wetlands | place: USA: Florida... | reverse complement strand
GGGGAGAAAAGTTCCCTAACTTAGTCCGCGAACGCGATCTGGAGATCTCCCTGGAACGCGAAAGTGAAACCAGCCGAAGAATCAGAATCACCGGTAAGCCACTCTACTAAGATGGATGCCCGATCATTTGAACCTTGACGGCCAAAGACCAACGACTAACGACCCCTCTTAAAACCCCATGATGTTGTAACCGCAGTCGACGAAAATGACTTCGCCGGTAATTCCGCTGCTGGCGTCGGACGCAAGAAAAACTCCCGTCGATCCGACCTCGGCAACCTCAACGTTCCGGCCAAGGGGCGCCCGTTCTTCGTGGCTCTTGAGCATCTCACCCAGGCCTGAGATGCCGCGGGCGGCAAGGGTTTTGATCGGACCGGCGGAAATGGCGTTCACGCGAATCTTCTTCTTTCCAAGTTCATAAGCGAGATATCGCACGGAACACTCCAGCCCTGCCTTGGCGACGGCCATCACGTTGTATCGCGGGACGACCTTCTCCGATGCGTAATACGTCATCGTCATGATCGAACCGCCATCTTCCATTAGCGGCGCCGCTGCGCGAGCAACGGCGATCAGGGAATACACGCTTACATCGAGTGCAACGCGGAATCCTTCGCGAGATGTGTTGACGAAATCGCCCTTGAGTTCTTCGGGAGGAGCAAACGCTACCGAGTGGACGAGCGTGTGCAGCTTGCCGTAGCGCTCTTTCAGCGTGGCGAACAGACGGTCGATCTCGCCATCTTTCGAAACGTCGCACATGAACCCTTCGGCGCCGGGCAGAGACTCAATCAAGTCCTGCGCTTCCTGCTGCAGGCGCTCGTTCTGATACGTAATGGCCAGCTTCATTCCGGCCGCATGCAGTCCTTGCGCGATCGACCACGCGATCGAGCGCTTGTTGGCGACTCCGAACACCACGGCATTGCGGCCGCTCAAATCAACGGACATGTGTGCTCCTTACGAATGGGAAAGAATAGCAACTGAGACAGAAAATGACCACAGACCTGCGTGAATCGATGCAAGCCTGTTTGAAAAGAAATCAATCCGCCGCCACTTCCTTGGCGACGTTGGCCCCCACAGGCCAGCTCGAAGCGATGAACGACAAGGCGTATACACAACCCAGAATCCCAAATGCAACGACCAGGCTGACCTTCTGGGCCACCGCACCTACGACGATTGCGAGCACTAGCTGGAGAAAAGTTCCTGCGAAATAGAACGCATTCTGCACGCGTCCCATCAGGTGCTGCGGCACCATCTCCATCAGGCTCGTGTTCATCGCGATTCCACCCACGCCTCGTGCGGATCCCATTACGAAATAAGTGGACATCGCAAGGAACAGGAATCCGGAAATCGGCGCGAATGCGACGCACACTGATAGCAACGCCATGGAGAACGCAACCGACCTCCGGCCGCCGAGCCACGCGATCACCTGCGGCGCGTACATTGCGCTGACGAACGCCCCAGTGCCCCATCCGGCATTGAGCCAGCCGTAACCTTTCGCTCCGGCGTGAAACACGCGGTCGCTCAGCGAAGGCGTCACGACGACGCCCGTAATCATGGCTCCCAAAAACAGCGCCCAGCTGATCCCAAGCAGGACGACCGGGCGATGGTCGCGCAGGAAATGAATCCCTTCGCGCATCTCGCGCCAGAAACGCTCAAACTGGCTCTCGGCGGCGACGATGTCTGCGCGAATCTCCTGCGGCCGCAGAACGATGTGCTTGCCCTTGCGCACCGCGAAATAGCATAGGAAGGAGACGACGTATGTCGATACGTCGAGTATCAGAACGCCCCCGAGTCCGATGTTGTCGTAGATGAATCCGACAATAGCTCCGGCGATCAGAAATCCACCCTGCACGCCAGCCAGCAGGAACGTATTCGACTGGACGAATTGGCCTTCCGGCGTGAGTTCCTGGATCAGGGCGGTGATGGTCGGCCAGAACATCCAGAAACCAGCGGCCACCAGCGTATTCATCAGGTAAAGCTGCCAGACCTGCACGCGATGCTGGAACGCCAGAATCGCCACCGTGACAATAATTAATGCGCGGATTGCGTCGAGCCACATAACAAGCACACGCCGATCCTCGCGGTCGATGACCACGCCCGTGAACGGCAGCATCAGCATGGCCGGGACGGTTTGCAAGACGGCAAACGTGCCCAGCGCCATCTCGGAATGCGTCGCCTTCAGGATGTACCAGGCCACAGCGGCGGAGTTCATCCCGCTGCCAACCATCGAAATCAGGTTGGCGGCAAAGACGAACCGTAACGGGCGCTGGCTGAAACTGGCACGCATCTATTTACTTTATCCGAGCAGGGAAGAATTCACCACGTGATCGCGACTCTTGCGCGGCGGCCCCATTCGGCGATACGATTCGCGTGCTGCTCGAAAGTCGAGACATCTCTTGTACGCCGGAGGCGGACGATGAGACCCTGCAAAGCGACCTTGCAACTTGCTGTTCTTTTCTGTTTCTCACTCTCAATTCTTCAGGCACGCGCGCAGGTCGATCACATCGTGATCGCCGCCGGATCTGACGAAGACCACGCTCTGCAAGCGATCACGAACGAGCAGGATGCACAGAAAAAATTGGCGATGTACCAGGACTTCGTCCAGAAGTTCTCGTCGAATCCGCAGGCGGTCGCGTATGGCGATTGGCAACTCGCTCAGGCGTATCAGGCTAGCGGCGATCTCGACAAGGCCCTCGACTTCGGGGATAAGGCGCTCGCCAGCTCGCCGCACGACCTCGACATCCTGGTCTCGCAGGTGAATATTGCGCAGCAGGCAAAGAACAATGCCAAGCTGATGGATTACGTCGGCAAGGGCGGACAGGTCTGTCACTCGATCGCGAAGCAGCCGAAGCCGGAGGGCATGAACGATGATGATTTCACGCGGAAAGTAGCGGAAGATAAAGCTGCCTCGCAGAGCAGCTGCGATTTCCTCGAAACCACTGGCGTGAACGTCATCTCGAGCGAAAGTGATGCAAAGGCGCGGATGGCCTACATCGACAGCTTCACAGAAGGATTCCCGGACTCGAAATATCAGGACACGGTTTCAAGCCTGGCGCTCGAATCGCTTAGTCAGCTGAAAGACAACGCCCGGCTCGTGGCCTACGGCGAGAAAATCCTGGCGGCGAATCCGAATTCTCTTCCTGCGCTGCTTCTGCTCGCCAATTATTACGGCGACGACACGAAACCGGGAAGCGCTGCGAAGGCTATCAGTTATTCCCAGAAGGCGATCGAGGTGGCGAAGGCGGACGCTCCCGATGCCGACAAGTCCCGCAAGGTTTCCGGCGGAGTGGCGCACTGCACGATCGGCTGGGCTTATCTGAAGCAGGAGAAGACCGCGGCTGCAATTCCCGAACTCAAGGCGGCGGCCGAATTGCTGAAAGGAGAAGAAGAGCAGCAATACGCGCGCGCACTCTACGGGCTGGGTTTCGCTTACGGAAAGCTGAACAAATTGACGGAGGCGCGAGCTGTTCTTACCGAAGCAGTCAAAATCCCGGGGCCTCTGCAGTCCATGTCGCAGGAATTGCTGACGAAAGTGAACAGCGCGCGGGCGAAGGGAAGATGATCGCGCAGACTCACCGGTAAGGCTCAAGCGGAAGCTTCAATGGCTATTGCTTCGGATTGGCCAAATCATCCGACAGCGTCTGTGCTTTCCAGGCCAGAGTACGCGCGCGTTCCAGATCATTCGAAGTTATCGCAGATTTTGACTGCTCCACGTATTCGCGAATTTGCGTGACAGTCGCCCGCTCCGACGCGCTGAGTTGCCGGGCTTCGAGCTTCTTCAGATTTTCCTCGGTCGATGCCAGCATCTGATTCGCGGTGGCCTTTTCCTGTGTCGCCTGGCCTCCGGTTGCGCCCCCGGCAAGTTGAATGCTGGGATCGGTCGATCCGCCGTGGCGCACCACGACTTTCTCCGGAGGGCAATTTTTCACCACTTTCGTCCCTGCGGATGTTTGCGCATCCGTGCTTCCGGCAGATGATTTTTTCGCCGAGGAGGCGCTTGCTGCGGTTGAGTTGGGCGCAGGCAGAGTTCCGCAACCCGCAGTGGTCTTCTTTTTGCGGCGATGTGGCTTGATTGCCGTGGTTTGCCCGGCCTGCGCTTTAGCCGGAGCCGACGCCGCATTCTGCTTATTTTCTCCTTGGCTCTCGGTCGGCGCCGATGTGCTCTGTGCGTCCTGCGTATTTGGAAGAAACACGTCTGGTCGCAGCTCCGCACCCGGCATTAAGGTCGCCGAGGGAGTTAGAAAAAGCCCGAGGAGGAAGATAGCGGCCAGAGTCATGCCCGGATTCCGAGTAGTCCAAATACCGCGGCTTTTTAGATTCTACGCTTCACAACAGGTCTCAGCTATCAATCCGGAGCTGTGGTTGCAACACCTAAGTTCCGCTTTGCAATGCCGGTTCGTCGGCTGCGTAGGCGGAAGCTGGGTCATTGGCTGCCCGGACGAGAGGAATTTGAAATCTGAAAATCGTGCCCGTTGTCTCGGCTGATTCAAAATCCACCGTGCCGTAATGCCACTGCAAGATTTGATAAGTCTGGGCAAGCCCGATGCCACTGCCTTCTTTCTTCGTCGTGAAGTAGAGCTCGAAAACCTTGTCGTGCATGTCCTTCGGGATTCCAGAGCCTTGGTCTTGAATCTCGGCAACCGCGACGCCGTTTTCTCCGCGAGCCGAAATCGTAAGCGTGCCTCCCTCCGGCATTGATTGAACACCATTGATGACCACATTGAGGAAGGCCTGCTTGATCAGGTCAACATCAACCTTGATAGGCAGCTTCTGCTCCGGCATATGGCGCTCGATAGTTACTCCGTGTTGTTCAGCATCGGGAGCGGCCAGCTGGCAGACGTCTTCCAGAAGCCGCCGGAGATCGATTTCTTCCAGATGCAGGTCGCGTGGACGCGTGAAATCCACGAGCGTTTGGACCACCCGGTCTAAGCGGCGAATCTCGCTGTCAATGATGTCCATGTGGCGGCGCGTGTCGGGCTCCTGCTGGGCAAGTTTGTTCTGGAGAAGCTGCAAGTGAAGTACGATCGCGTTGATCGGATTCTTCACTTCGTGAGCCACGCCGCGAGTCAGGCGTCCGCTGGCAGAAAGTCTGCGGGACATTTCAATCTCGTCACCGATTCTTCGAACGGGCTCGGTGTCACGCATGACGACTAGCGCGCCGATCTGTGAATTCTTCTCCTGCACGAAGTCCAGCGAGACCTGAACCCGCTTGCCGCCCGCGACTTCAAATTCACGCTCCGTCAGCGGACGCCGGCGTTCAAAAGCATCCAGCAGCCCGGTACCAAGCAACGTGGTGCGGTCAAACAGTTGCTGCACCGTGCGGCCCAGCAATTCTCCCCGCGGACGTCCCAGAAAACCCTCCACCGGCGCGCTCACCAGCACTACACGCGAGTCCCGGGCGAAGAGCATCAAGCCGTCCTGGAGCTTCGCCATCAACTGATCTACGTTGTCTTTCAAGGCGGAGAAAATTTCTTTGCTATCACGAATCTGCCTGCCGAGATTTGCAATTTTCAGCGTAACCAGCCCGTACTCATCATGATTGTTCTCGTCATCCGAAAGAACATCAGTATCTCCAGCGGTTACGCTATCGAGATTGCGGTTGATTTCCTTGAGAGGTCCAAGGGCCAGGTTCGCGATGCCCGCGGCAAGCAGCAGCGACAGAAATACCAGGGCGACTGAGATGTAGAGAGATCTCATCAACTTGGTCGCAACTTCACTCTTCAGGAATACGGTCTGTACACCGATGCGGATCGTTCCAAACGGCGCTCCATTCAGTTCCAGCGGATAGGTGACGTCATAAACCGCGGCCGGGCTGAACACCAGCCGTATCTGCTGGCGGAAGCGCGCTCCGACGACCTGCTGGAAATCCGGGCGCGGCGGAATGATTTTGCCGACCATACTGGCGTTGGTGTGCAGCAGGGCTTTTCCAGTCGTGTCGACAATGGCGACGTCGTAGATGAACCTCCAATCGCCGGGGTCGGATTGCAGCAGATTGTTCAGGTCTATGTCAGTTTGCACATATTCGGCGACCGCCCGACGAATAGCCGCTGGATCACTCGTATCCACCGCAGTACTACTGAAATCAGGAACGGCATTGCCCGCGGCATAGGCCAGTTGATGCGTAAGATTCGTTGCCGTTTCGTAGGCATTTGCGATGCGTAGCCGCAGAATCTGCGAGATATAGAGGTAAGAGAACGCAGACACCATCGCCGTTACCATGAGAGCAATGGTCAGAACGATGATGGTTTTACGACGCAGCATGATTCACGAATACGGCCTGCCCCAGATTAGCTGCTCGGCACTTCTTCTTTGCCCGCGACCGTCTCAGGCGTGGAACTTCCATACTCTTTCAGCTTGTTGTGAAGAGTCTTCAAACTGATGCCCAAGATCTCTGCCGCCCGGGTTTTATTGTTACTTGTCGCCTCGAGCGTCTTGAGGATCAGCATCTTCTCGGCTTCTTCAACGGTGGTCCCCACTCCCAGCCGCACCGCATCCGGATCGTTCGCAGCTGTGCGTAACGGCGCTTGTCCAAAACCCGGTGGCAGATGTTTTGTTTCGATCATTCCCGAATCGCAGACGATGACAGCCCGCTCAATCGTATTGCGTAATTCACGCACATTCCCAGGCCAGGAATAATTGTTGAATTGGTTCAACACGGCTTCGCTTACCGCGGTTACTTTGCGGCCATGCTTGCCGCTCATCTCCGCCAGCAGCAATTGCACCAGCCCCGAGATGTCTTCTTTGTGCTCCCGCAGAGGAGGCATATGAATGTTGAATACGTTCAGGCGGTAATACAGGTCGCTGCGCAACTCACCCCGCGCCACAGCTTCGTCGGGGATTTTATTCGTAGCGGCAAGCACCCTCACATCCACCGCAGTTTCGACTTTGCTTCCCAATCGCCGCAGCTTGCGGTCTTCGAGGACGCGCAGCAGTTTGGCTTGCGTTCCGATCGGCATTTCCCCGATTTCATCCAGCAGCAGTGTTCCGCCCTCGGCCAGTTCGAAGCAGCCGGTTCGTCGCTCCAGGGCTCCCGTGAACGCGCCTTTTTCGTGGCCGAAAATCTCGCTTTCCATCAGCGTGTCGGGGATCGCCGCGCAATTGATCGCGACAAAAGGCCGATCCTTTCGAGGACTTAACTCGTGAATAGTCCGCGCAACCAGTTCCTTGCCTGTTCCGCTAGCTCCCGTCACCAGCACCGACGCCGTACTCGGCGCAACCATTTCGATCAGCCGGAAAATTTCCTGCATCTTGCGGGATGAGCCGCTGAGCCGGCCGAGCGATCCGGTGTCCCGCAGCCGCCGTCTCGTGGCCTCAAGTTCGGCGCGCGTCCCGAGCAAAGCCGAAGCATTCGAAAGGATTGTTCGCAGACGGTTGGTATCGATCGGCTTCGTAATGTAGTCATAAGCGCCCATGCGCATAGCCTGCACCGCGCTGTCAATCGTCCCCTGAGCGGTAACCAGGATGACAGCCATGGTCTGCGCTTGTTCCGCCAGCCGTCCCAATAGTTCGATGCCTCCCATGCGCGGCATCTTCAGATCGGTAACGACAATCGACGGCGACCATTGTGTCGCTTTCTCCAGTCCGTCCGCGCCGTCCTGCGCAGTTTCGACTCGAAAGCCCCACGAGGACACGATCTCGGCTAGTCCCGAGCGTTCGTTTTCCTCGTCTTCTACAATCAGCACTTTTTCGTGATTCATCGGATGAGCTTGATCTTTGGAACAGCAAATCTAGAGATCGGTATAGTCGAGCCGTACTGGATTAGTCTTAAATTTTACGATACGCGGCTGCGATCAGCACAGCAAGGTGCAGCATTCGGAGTTCACGAATCCTCCCGGAATGCGCCTTCCATGTCAACTTGAGACGCTTGATTCACTCTTCCTGGTCAGTTTCACTGATTTGGGAATCTGCGCTTTCCCTTTATGTTGCTATGAGATAGAATTCTTCGTTCCACGGGTAGTCTCGTCTTTCCAATAGATTATTTCTTCCCTATGAGCGTCTGGCTGCAAGGCCGCCCGGCGGACGATTACGTTTTGGAGGATTTCTATGACAATACCTGGCAGTAAAACGCGCTTAGTTGGCGCAGCGGTGTCTGGCGTGGTCGCAATTATCTTCCTGCTCTTGGTCGCCAGTCCTGGATTTGCGCAGAGCGATTCTACCCCCCCGAAATATGATTTCTTCGCGGGCTATCAATACTTGAATCCAGGAGGCACAGTTCCACTGTCTGGCAATCCCAGCAGCCCCACGCCATTCCACCTGCCCGGCGAAGCCAAGGGCGGCGGAGCGGCATTTACTTACAATTTCGATCCGCACTGGGGCGGGGAAGTCGACACGGGATACAACCGCGACACAAATTCCGGATCTTCAGAATGGACTGTCGGCGCCGGCCCCAGATTCATGTGGCGAACCGATGCTGTCAATGTATTCATCCACGGCCTCGTGACCTTCAATCGCCTGACTTACGACAACGGCTTCACCACTTCTAACGGTATAGGCGCCATCCTCGGCGGCGGCATGGATATCCCGTTCTCGAAGATGTTTGCATGGCGCTTATTCCAGGCGGACTATGTTTACGCGCGCCACAATTTCGCGAATGAGGCCGCTCCTCAATTTCCTGATCTGCGCCGTCCGACTCTCGAAGGAGCACGGCTCCGCACTGGCATCGTGATCAGTTGGGGCGGGGCAGAAGCCGTTGCCCCCACCGCAGCTTGCACAGTACAGCCCGCCGAAGTCATTGTTGGTGAGCCGATCACCGCGAACGTCACGGCCAGCAATTTCAATCCGAAGCACACAGTGACTTACAGCTGGAGCGGCAATGGCGGCACGGTCACTGGCAAAGACACCACCGCGACTATCGATACCAACAACGCGGCGCCTGGAAGCTACACCGTTACGGCGCACGTAACCGATCCGAAGGAAAAAAAGAACAACGAAGCGACTTGCAACGCGAACTATACGATCAAGCCGCTTCCGCCGAAGAATCCTCCGACCATGTCGCTGTCGGCCAGTCCGACCGAACTAGTCCCCGGTGGAACCGTTAATCTGAGCGCGAATTGCACCAGCCCTGATGGCGTGCCGGTTTCTGTCGCTGATTGGACCTCGACCGCAGGCACAGTCTCGGGCACGGGCAACTCAGCCACTCTGAACACGGCTGGACTTCCTCCCGGACCTGTCACGGTGAACGCGACTTGTACCGACTCTCGTGGTCTCGCCGGAAAGGCAGCCACCGAACTCACGATCCAGACTCCGCCGCCTCCGCCGGTCGATAAGGCATTGGAAGCGAGACTCGCTCTGCACAGCGTCTACTTCCCGACCAACCTGCCGACCGCGAAGGAGCCCGACGGCGGTCTGTTGCCCGGACAGCAGAAAATCCTGGTGAACCTCGCAACGGACTTCAAGAAGTACCTTGAAGCGAAACCCGACGCGAAGCTTACGCTGCAGGGCCATGCGGATAGTCGCGGAGCAGCGGCGTTTAACCAAGCTCTCTCCGAACGCCGCGTCGCCCGAGTCAAGAGCTTCCTGGTCGAGCAGGGAGTGCCAGAGGCCGACATTCAAACCGAGGCTTTCGGCGCGCAACATAACTTGACCACGCAAGAGGTCAAGGACTCGATCGACCAGAACACCGAACTCACGACGAGCGAACGCAAGCGTGCGCTCGCCCAGATTACGGTTATCCGTCTAGCCAGCAATCGCCGTGTCGATGTCACTCTGAACGCCGCGGGACAGACTCAAACTTCGGTCCGGCAGTTCCCGTTCAACGCTGCCGATGCTCTGAGTCTGATTGGCGGTCGCGAAAGTGAGAGAAAAGCTGCGGCAAAGACCGCACCCAAGAAGAGTGCACCGAAGAAGCCCGCGAAAAAGTAGCAGGCTTTCAAAAGCGCTCAAAGCGGAGGACGATATCAGTCCTCCGCTTTTTTCATTCTGCGGAACGAATCGCTTTCCTCAAGCCGGAAAAATCTACACGAGGCTCTCGAACGAGTCATTGCCAACTCGTTGATTCGATGAGAGCGGGCGGTGGTATTCGACTTGCCACTCGCCCTGCCGGCAGAGCAGCGCGAAGATGATTCGGATGAGCCGGTTTCGCCGATCTCTGGGCCTTTGGCCCATCGTGTTGGCTCTGTTTGCCACAATCTCCTGTTCCCGCCCGGGGGACGTTCCAACCGACGACGGCGCGGCCCAGGGCGATCAAGCTCCCTTTCGCGATGTCGCTTCCGGCCCGATTGATTCGGCTCCTGCAAAAGCCCACACTGCTACACCCGCTCTGCCCTTTCATGACACCGATCATCTTCCGGCGGGAACTCTGCTTATGGTCCGGCTTAACGACGCCATTTCGACGGGAACTCCCGGCGCCCCCAACTCTTTCGAGGGAACTCTCGACGAGCCGGTCGTGGTTCAGGGCAAGACTCTGCTCCCGCGCGGAGCCGTTGTGTCGGGAAGAGTGGAGTCTTTTCTTACCTCGAAATTGAAGCCATCTCGGGGATACATTCGCCTGACACTCGAATCCGTGCAATCTGATAAGTTGGACCTCCCGCTTCAGACCGCCAGCCTTTTTGTCCGGCCAGCACCACGGCAGGACGCTGCCGACTCGGCAATCAGTTTGGCTAAGGGGCATCTTCTGACGTTTCGCCTGACCGAACCGGTTTATGTCGTGACTCAACGCGCCCAAGCCTCCCAGTAGCCTCGATCTCTGAGGGTCCCACCCGAGTTTTCCACAGAAGAATTTCTGTTTTGGTGACATCCGTCCTAAGTTCCCACAGGCCTGTCTCTCTATAGTTGCCCCGTTGTGGAGCTGAGCTTGTGTGTAACTGGCTTCTTTTCCCAATTTGGGAAAACGGAGGTATCGCTCGGAGCCATTTCCGATTCCGTTCTGAAACCTTCCGTCGCAAAGTGAATGTATGAGCGTCGTTGCCAAAATTGCCTGGTCTGCCGAAGAACCGAAACGCGAACAAGCCAACGAGGAGCAGAATCGGGAATTCCAGGAATTCTTTGAGAATTCTCCGTTTCCCGCACTTCTGTTCGGGATTCAGGGAAACGTAACAGCCCTGAATGCCGCCTTGCAGTGTACGTTTGCTATTAGCGCCAAGGGAAAGCGTTCACTCAAACTCGCCGATCTTTTTCAGAACATTGGCGCGTCTGCGCAGCTGAGAGAATTTCTTAACGGCGAAGGTGAGTCTTGTGAATTCCTCGCAAAGGCGTCTAACGACTCTACCCACCCTGCTCGGTGGATAGCATGGCGCCTGCCGCAAAGCAGCGGTTCCCCGAGTTTTCTGGCAATCGAGAAAAACGCCCCCCACGACGTTGACCGCCATCACTCCGAGAGGCTCCAACTTCTCGGCCGCGTGGCAGGCGGGGTCGCGCATGATTTCAACAATTTGCTGAGCGGAGTCTTGTTGTATTGCGATCTTCTCCTCACAAAGCTGGATCCCGATGATCGCGCCCACAAATACGCGGAAGAGATTCGCAACTCCGCGATGCAGGCCACCGGACTTGTTCGCCACCTGCTCTCCGCAGCCAAGTCGCATCGCTCGGAACCTCGCCTGATTTCCCTGAACGAAATCGCCGACGGCCTTCGGAATTTGCTAGAGCACCTCGTCGGCGGAAACATCAACCTGACGTTTCGTTTAGATCACACCCTCGGTCTTATCAAGATCGATCCAGCTCAGGCACAACAGATCATCCTCAATCTGGTGCTCAATGCTCGCGACGCCATGCCGCAGGGCGGAGAAATCGTCGTCGAAACCAGAAACTGCCACGTGCAGGTTATCGAGAACGGTGACGGGTCCGGCCTGAATCGAACTTCACTTCCATGCGCGCTTCTCGTCGTCGAGGACAACGGCGCAGGTATGAGCGACGTAACGCGTGCGCGCATCTTCGAACCCTTTTTCACCACAAAAGACGAGAAGGGAACCGGACTCGGTCTGGCCACGGTTCACGAGATCGTCACGACCAGCGGCGGCCTGATTCATGTCGAGAGCGAGCCGGGCCGCGGCACGCGCATGAGCATTCTTCTTCCACTTCAACCAACGGCTGCATCTTCAAGCGGCGAAAACCACTTTCATCCCGTGATGAACGGAGAAGTAGCTTTATCGAAAAATAAAAACGAGGACTAATAGCCATGACGTCTGCAGCTCTGAGGCCGATCGCGGTCTCTCCGCAATTCGAACCAGCCAACTTCCTCAACCTGCTTATCGTCGACGACGAGCGCTCAATCCGTGAAGCTTGCCGCGAGGTCGCGCAATCTCTTGGATTTACG
>Ga0335079_10007697_pt1 | contig 12246 bp, 13 predicted proteins | sample Lox_Sample_33_FD_206719 | JGI IMG/M metagenome (GOLD analysis project Ga0335079, IMG submission 206719) | Soil microbial communities from Loxahatchee National Wildlife Refuge, Florida, United States - Lox_Sample_3.3 | ecosystem: Environmental > Terrestrial > Soil > Wetlands | place: USA... | reverse complement strand
GTCGGCATGACTGACTCCTTTCCTTTGGGTTAAGGGTTGGAGCCAATGTGCCATAACCGAAGCCTCCTTCATGATGAGCTTTAGATGCTTATCAAATCTCCCACACCGGCCTCCCGAAACGCCCGCCGACGTTCGGCGCATTTGTTGCACCGCCCGCAGTGCCGACCGCGTCGGGGGGACAGGCACGAGAAACTCAGGTGCAACGGCAAGCCAAGTCGGACGCCACGGCGCACCACCCGGTCCTTCGTTAACAAACGGAACGGGGCGACGATTTTCAGCCCGCGCCCGAGAGCGTCACTCGCAACGCGGGAGAACTCACGGAAAAACCTCGGCGTGGCGTCCGGGAACGGATTGTGGCCGAGCGAACCAAGGGCGACCACGCCGATGCGATGCCTGGCACAAAATACGGCGGCCTTGGAAAGGAGCAACAGATTGCGCCCGGGCAGGTACACGGCTTGATCGGCCGTTTTGGCGCCCGGCACCTTGCGACCCGTGACGCTCCAATGCGCTTCATACAGGTCGGCGACGGGGAAATGAAGGACGGTTAATGGTTGAATGGTAGCCGCGAAGCTTCTTCGCGGCCGACCGCGAGCAGGGCTCACGGCTACAACGCGCAGGAAACGCCGGAGATGGCTCAGTTCCGCATTTTCCCAAACCAAGCCTTCGCGGATGAAGACCGGATAAACCCGGCGGTAGCGGCGGGCCAGCTCGGCGAGCATCACGCAACTGTCGAGACCGCCGCTGACCAAAGCGCAAACGGCAACACCTGAACGTTCAGCTTTCAACTTCCTACGCTCAACATCCATCGCCGCGGGTGTCCGTTCGTTGAAAGTTGAGAGTTCAACGTTGGACGTTGAACGTTAAGGAGTTCTCTGTCCCCGCCGCACGGTTTCCTTCTCCGCTTCCAGCCGGCTCCGCAACCGGGAGATTTCGGTGCGCAACGTTTCTTCAAACTTCTGGGCCGCTTCGGCGTCGCCTTTCTCCAGTGCGGCGGCGATCTTCGGCTTCAACTCCAGTTCGCGCTCGGCAATCTTGGCAGTGAACACGCTGGTAAGTCGGGCCAGCTTCGCCTTCTGCGCCCGTGTGAGTTTGCGTCCCGTGGGCGGCAGCTTTGCGGCCAGCTTTTCCATCGCCAGATCGTATGCCGATTTGATTGCCATGTTGCCTCCACGGTTCGTTCGTTAGCCGAGTCTGACCTTCACGTCGTTGCCCTCGACAATGCACTCGAACTTGTCCACCTTTGCCGTGGGCACAACGGGCGATACCCCCGTGCACACGTCGAATCGCCACCCGTGCCACGGGCAGGTGACGACGCTGCCGTCCAGGGTGCCTTCACCCAGTGGGCCGCCCCGGTGCGGGCACACATTGTCCGTCGCGTAGAATTTCCCGCCCACGTTGAACAGCGCCAACTCCCGCTCGCCGACCGCCACGGTCTTGCATTCGCCCGGCTGCAGGTCGCCGACCTCGGCCACTTTCACCAGATCGCTCATGTGTTGTTTTCTCCTCCCGAAACATTTACCTTTGTGGCATGAATCCGGGCCGCTTTCAAGACGCGATTACCCGGTTCGACGCCGCCAATGCCGCCGACCCGCGGGGCCTCGAACTTGGCTACGCGGAGCGGCTCAGCGGCTGGGTCGACCGCCTCGCCCCCGATGCCAGCGAAGCGTTGCGCCTCGCCGCCCGCGCCCAGCACATCTGCCGGTGGATGATCCCCCGCGAGTCGTATCCCGCCGGCCGAATCGGCTACCTGAAATGGCGCGAGGACCTGAAACATTTCCACGCCCAGAAAGCCGGCGAGATCCTCCGCGAGGTCGGCTACGACGACGCGACTGTCGCCCGCGTCCAGGATTTGATTCAGAAACGCAATTTCCCGCGCAGTCCCGAAGGACGCGTGATCGAAGACGCCTTGTGCCTCATGTTCCTGGAAACGCAGTTCGCCGAGACGACCGCCAAGACGGGCGACGAGAAGATGATCGGCATTTTGCAGAAAACCTGGCGGAAGATGACTCCGGCAGCGCGCGAGATAGCGCTGACGTTGCCCATGTCGCCCGAATGCCGCGCGCTGGTCGAGAAGGCATTGCAACCTGCGCCGTGATTTGTCATGCTGAGCGGGCTCCGGAGGCATTCGGGGCAGGCGAAGAAACTCGCGTCAGCATGCGAGATCCTTCGCGGCGCCAGGGTGACAGACGCGATGCCATGACTTCAACCATCGTTCCAACGTCTTTCAGCGACCCGGTTAATGCGCGGGTCCTCGCGGTTTCCGAGGACCGCCTTCAAGGGTTCCAGCGCGACCCGTTTGGGGAAATCGCGCGGCAGTCGGGCGTCGACCTGGACATTGTGATCGAGCGGATCCGGGCCATGCTGCGCGCGGGTACGATTCGACGCGTCCGACAGACCTTGCTGGCGACCAACCTCGCGCAGGGCGCGCTCGTGGCCTGGCAGGTCCCGCCGGAGAAACTCGACGCAGCATTCGATTACATGTTCCAGCACGACCCGTTTTCCGGCCACGTCGTCATCCGCACCACCGAGACGGCGACCGCGGGCTCGAAATACCGGTTGTGGACCACGCTGAAAGTGCCGCAAGGGTTCTCGATGGCGCGGCACTGCGAATTTCTCATCAAACAGACCGGCGCGGAGAAGTTCATCCTGTTGCCCGCCAAGAAACTATTTGCGCTCGGCGTCGGCCACGTGCGCCGACGCGGACTGGAGCCGGGCAGCCGGGCCGATGTGCCGGCCGAGGTCACCGACGTGACGGAAACCAGGCTCACGGACCTGGAGTGGCGCGTGTTGGAGGCGTTGAAACGCGAGTTCGAGACGGAAGAACTCGTGCCGAATTTGTGGGACGCGCGGGCCCGGGAAGCCGGCGTACCGTTGCCAAAATTTTGGGAGATTGCGGCGGAGCTCGACCGGCGCAAGGTCATCGGACGGTTCTCGACGTTTCTGGAGCACGTCAAACCCGCGGCCAACGGCGAACAGGTGACGCGTTACAATGCACTGTTTCACTGGGCGGTGCCCCCGGGCCGCGAGATCGACACGGGCTGTGAAGTGGGCCGCCACCACGTCATGACGCACGCCTACTGGCGCGAAGGCGGTCCCGAGTTCCACAACGTCAACATCATGGGCGTCGCGCACGGCACGGACAAGACGCTGCTGCTGGCGCACAAGGCGGCGATTGACGAACATCTGGGCGAGGCCGGCATTGCCGTGAGTTATACCAACGTTTTCTGGGGCGGCCGCAGCGAAATCAAGCCAAGCGAGATTTCCCCGTTCGCCTACGCGCGCTGGTGCCAGAGCGCGGGCTTGAACGCCGCAAGGATCGGGAACTAAACCGCAGATGACGCGGATAGGCGCAGATATGATTCACCAAGAATCGAGCAGGGACATCATTGGCGCAGCCATGACCGTGCTGAATGAACTCAAGCCGGGGCTGGACGAGAAATTGTACGAGAACGCGTTGGTCATCGAGTTGGTTGCGCGGGGTCACAAGGTTGACCAACAGCGTTCGTTCTCCGTCAACTACAAGGGACAGTTCATAGGCAAACTCGTTCCCGATCTGATCGTGGATGACTTGGTGATTGTCGACACCAAGGTTGTGGACACGTTTGTCGACGCCCATGTCGCCCAGATGATCGGGTACCTGACAATCACAGATTTGGAACTGGCATTGCTTCTGAATTTCAAACGCGCCAAATTGGAATGGAAGCGGGTCGTCCGCGAAGCGGGCAAATGCAGATCCGCGTCATCAGCGTAATCCGCGGTTCAACCATCGATGAGAATCGCGTTCTTCGAACTTCACGACTGGGAAGAGGCGTACCTGCGCGAGCGACTGGACGCCGTGCATACCGTGGTGGCGGTGCGCGAGGCACTGGAGGACAAACATCTCGCGCGCATCGCGGACGCGGAGGTCGTATCGCCCTTCATCTACTCCAGGCTGACTGCCGCGCGGTTGGCGAAGTTGCCCCAGTTGAAGCTGATCGCCACGCGCACGACCGGGTTCGACCACATCGACGTGGCGGAGTGCGCCCGGCGCGGGATCATGATTTCCAACGTGCCGTTTTACGGCGAGAACACGGTGGCCGAGCACACGTTTGCCCTGATTCTGGCGTTATCGCGCAAAGTGCACGAGGCGTTCGTGCGGGTGCGGGCGGGAAACTTCTCGCTCGACGGGTTGCGCGGGTTCGATCTCAAGGACAAGACCATCGGCGTGGTCGGCGCGGGGCACATCGGGCTGCACGTTATTCGCATCGCGCGCGGCTTCGGGATGAACGTGTTGGCGTTCGACGTGCACCGGGACGGTTTTCTCGCGGAAGTGCTGGGATTCACCTATACCGATCTCGACACGCTGCTCGGCCGGTCGGACATCATCACGTTGCACGCGCCGTACACCAAGCGCACGCATCATCTGATCAACCGCGACAACGTCGGCCGGATCAAGCGGGGCGCGATCCTCATCAACACGTCACGCGGCGGGCTCGTGGACACGGAAGCCCTGTTGAAGGCGCTCGACGACGGTATCTTGGCGGGCGCGGGGCTGGACGTCCTCGAAGGCGAGGAGGCCATCTACGAAGAAAGCGCGTTACTCGGCGACGCCGTCAACCCCGAACGGCTGCGGCAGGCGCTTCAGAACCACGTCATCCTCAAGAAACCCAACGTGGTGTTCACTCCGCACAACGCATTCAACAGCCAGGAGGCGTTGGAGCGCATTCTCCAGACGACGGCCGACAACATCGCCGCGTTCGTGGCGGGCGCACCCAAGAACGTCGTGAAGTAGCGGTTGTTTTTCCCTTTCGTGGGGCCGCGGCGTTTGGTAGTATCCGCGTTGTGACGAACAGCGCGAAGCTGAGCGTTTCGTTCTCGATCGGCGCCGCATTTCTCCTCGCCGTCGGGGCCTCCGCGGTCTTGCTCATCGATCACGTCAACTCGATTCTTGGCGATATCGGCTTTTACAATCTCCAAGTCGATCAGGTGGCCGAGACGATCACGGCGATCCGCGTGCATCCCGAACGCCGACACCCCAACCTCGTGCGCGTCGACGATTTGCAGAAGTGGGCCCGGACGGATTTCGAGCACACCCAGATCGCCAATGCCCGGCTCGAACTCGAGCGGCCCACGTCGCCGGGCGATGCCATCGCGGACTTGGAACAACTGTCCGCGTTCTACCGAAAAGCTGCTGAGGACGCCTATCAGCGGTTGCTGGTGATTCACCAGCGCGCGGTCCAGGGAGCCATCATCCTGATGAGCGGCAGCATCGTGTTGCTGGTGACGATCATGCTCCTGGTGCGGCGGTGGTTCCTCGGTCCCTTGTTCGACGTGCACGAAGCGATCCAACTCGCCGCTGCGGGCGACCCGGGACAGCCCCTTCCCAACAGCGAGTTCGGTGAGTTGGTGGCGCCCGTGCGCGAACTGGCCGATAAAGTCCGCCAACTCGAAGACCGCGCCAGCCGGGCGGAACGCCAGGCCACCGCCGGCGACGCGTCCACGCGCGTCGGCCAGAACCTGCGCAACCTCGTTCACGCCGTGCGCTCGATGGCCAGGCGGGAACGGAACGCCGAGCATTCCGACGCCGGCGCCAAGGCCGCCTTCGACTACATCATCGCCACCACCGAAACAATGGACCACTGGGTCGGCAGCCTCGTCAACGTGACGCGCCCCCTGGATCTGCAGGCGTGTCGTCAGCCGATCGAGCCGGTCGTTCGCGACTCGTTTTCGCTGTTGCACCCGTTGCTCGCGGAGCGCGCCATCAAAGTGGAGATCAAACCCGCGGAGTCGCTGCCCGACGTCCAGCTCGACCGCGTCGCTTTCGAGCAGGCGCTGATCGCGGTCGTGAGAAACGCCATCGACGCCTCGCCCGATGAAAGCTGCATTACGGTCACGATGAATTACGGCAACAGCGAGATGGTCACCGTCACCGTCCACGATGAAGGCGAAGGCATGAGCGAGGAAGTCTGCAAGCACGCCTTCGATCCGTTCTTCACCAAGAAGAAGGACGGCGTCGGACTCGGCCTGGTGTACGCGCAGAAGATCGTGGAGTTGCACGGCGGCAAGATCGAGATCGAAAGCAAACCCGGCAAGGGCACCCGTGTCCACATCCACCTGCCCCCCGCGAGTGGGCTGCGCCGCAAGCCGGGGAAAAAAGCCTGACGGCTACGGCACGGGTTTTTTCCAGATCGGCACCTTCTGTTTCAATTCGTCGATGATGAACTGTGCCGCGGCAAACGCCTCCTCGCGGTGGGCCGCCTCCACGCGCACCAGCAGCGACGGCTCGCCCACGCGAATTTCCCCGAGACGGTGCACGACTCGGATCCGCTGGAGTGGCCATCGCGCGCGGACATCGGCGAGAATCTTGCGAAACTGATGTTCGGCCATCTCCTTGTAGGCCGTGTATTCCAGCGCGTGAATCCGCTGTCCGGCCTCCACATCGCGCACCACACCCCAAAAAACGGCAAGGCCGCCAACGGTGGAGGCGACGCCGCCGGCCGCTGCCTCGCCGGGGTCGATGGGTTGATCGGTAATGAGCAACTCGTCACCGGCACCACCTTGCAACGGCGGCATCAACGACAGAACGTCGCCGTCGCGCAGTTTGCTGGTGCGACTGGCGAATTCGACGCCGACTGCCAAGAGCGTCGTCTTCTCCGCCTCCTTGAGGCGCGGGAATTTCGAGTGGAGCTGCGTCAACGCATCGGCCACGGTCGCGTTCTCGGGCAATTCGAGCGGCAACTCGTTCCGGCCAACGATCGGACGGAGGAAACTGAAAAAGTGGATGGTGATCTTCACGGCCTGGCCGCAATCGCTTCGGGCCGCAAGGTGCCGACGTACGGCAGGTTGCGGTACCGTTCACGGTAGTCGAGTCCGTAACCCACCACGAACTTGTTCGGGATGTGGAACCCGACGTAGTCCGCCTGAAAATCCTCGCGATGGGGCACGTCCTTTTCGAGAAACGCGCAGAATTTCAGGCTGCGCGGCTGGAGTTTCTGGATCATCTCGCGGACCTTCACGAGAGTCAGTCCCGTGTCGAGAATGTCGTCCATGACGAGCACATCGCGGTCGCGGACGTCGAGTTTGAGCGCCTTGGTCAAGATCAACTCACCGCTCGACCGCGCTTCGCCGTGGTAGCTGGACACGCCGATGTAATCGAGCCGCAGTTGCATCGGCAACCGGCGCAGCAAATCGGCGACGAACATCGTGCTGCCGGTCAGAATGGCTACCAACGTGAGGTCTCTGTCGGTGTAATCGTGCTGGATTTCCAACGCCAGTTCATCGAGCCGCTGCCGAATCTGTTCTTCGGTGAGTAGGATCTCGTCCACATCCAGCCGCATCGCGTGCATGCCCATTGGGACACCCTAGCCCAGCGGCTGAAGGTTGAAAAGCAAAAGGTCGGGGAATGCAGATGGGGTCGACAGAACTCGAGGTGGACTTGTCCACCCTGATACTATCTGCCATTCACTGGTAGCAGGATCGAATAAACAAGGAACACTGACCCTCGCGCGCATCTGCGGGTCGAGTTCACGACAGTGTGTTGTGAAATTGCCGCCGTTCTGGTAAGAATTGGAGTTGGTGCCAGCCGATATGTCACGCTTGTCAGAATCACCGTCTACGACTTCGTCACAGCACTCGGTTCACAAAGGTTCCTTTGGCTCCATGCAGACCGACCTGTTTGTTGCGAGTTTTGTGGCGCTTTTCATGGAGATGATGCTCATCCGATGGGTGCCATCCTACGAGCGAATGTTGGCGTACTTTACGAATTTCGTTTTGATCGCCGCCTTCTTGGGGCTGGGCTTGGGGGCCATGCTGGCAGGACGGCGACGAAGTTGGCTTCAGTGGCAACCGTTGTTGATTCTATGTCTGGTTTCGATCGCCATCGTGTTCAATCAATACGTCAAGACCGGGGCCGTGCAGGGCGACACGCATTACTCTGAGTTCAAACGCCAAGCGCCGGTGTTTCTGACGGTAGACGAGTGTCTGGGGGTTTTCTTTTTTCTGGTGGCGATGGTGTTTGCACCCATCGGACAGCGAATTGGAGAAGGTCTCAAGTCGGTTTCTCCGCCGCTCAAAGGTTATATCATCAACATCCTGGGCAGCCTCGTGGGCGTGATAGCATTTACGGGGATGTCGTGGCTCGGGTCAGGACCATGGTGGTGGTTTTCTGTGGCGATGCTTGGATTGTTGTGGTTCGTCCGTCACAACAAGCGCTGGCTAACCCTAAATGGAGTGATCGGAGCGATCACAATTCTGGCGGTCTGGCTGGCAGGAGACATGTATCTCTGGACGCCGTACAGTAAAGTGGCGGTGCATCCGCTTGTCGAAACAGGCAACGGTAAATTGGTGGTTGCGGATGCGTTAGTTCGGCCCCGGGATATTCACGCCCTTCGGCAAAGCATTGGATTCGCGGTCGCGGTTAACGACGACATTTTCCAGCAGGCTACCGACTTGTCGGCACCCTGCGTGCAAACCCACCCGAGTCTGACTGGCATCCTTCACCACTACGACTTGCCTTATAGTGCCCCCGGCTCTTCATTCAACGATGTCCTCGTCGTTGGCGCAGGAACCGGAAACGACGTAGCCGCCGCGCTGCGCCACGGCGCCCAGCACGTTGATGCAGTCGAGATCGATCCCGGGATTCTCCGGATCGGTCGGATCGCCCACCCGGAACAACCGTACAGCGATCCCCGAGTGCATGCCTTTGTGGATGACGCCCGCTCGTTCTTCAGCAGAACCGGTCGCAAATATGACCTAATCGTACTTGGGTGGTTGGATGCTCATCGCCTATTGTCCAGTATGTCATCGGTGCGGCTAGATTCGTTTGTGTACACCGTGGAGAGTTTCCAAGAAGCTCGCCGTCTACTTAAACAGGATGGCACCGTGGTCGTCCAACATGGGTTGGGAAATTCCTATCTGAATTGGCGAATGTATCAAATGTTGACCGAAGCTTTCGGCGCGGAACCGTACGCGCAGGATCCGATGGGGCAACCCACATTTTTTGCCGGGCCGGGGATGAAGAAATTGGTCAAGGCACCCCAGACGCTTGACGTTCCACCAGTCGATTCTGCAACAGACGATTGGCCCTTCTTCTACTTGGCCGGTCGGAAGATGCCGCTGGAGTATCGGTTGGCCCTCGAAACGATGGCGCTGATCGCATTGGTCTGTCTGCTTTGGGCGTCGCAGGGCAAAATGCAGACCGTTAGTGGACACTTCTTTTTTCTTGGCGCGGCGTTTCTGCTCATCGAAACGGTAAGCGTGACGCGCTTTGCCTTGTTGTTCGGCTCGACGTGGATGGTTAACTCTGTCGTGTTCAGCGCGATATTGCTGGTCGTGGTACTCGCTAATCTGTGGATGGATCGCATTCCATCATTCAATGTCCACCTGCTTTATGTGCTCTTGGTTGCTGCCGTCGTCGTCAACTTCGTTTTCCCCATCCACACCCTGCTTCGCGTGGGACTAACTGCGCGACTGGTGGCCGCGATGATTCTGATGGCCGCGCCGATCTTTTTTGCCGCCTTCATTTTCGCGCGGTCCTACAAGCAAACCCCAGACCCGGACCTCGCTTTTGCCTCCAATCTCTTTGGTGCAGTGATCGGCGGGCTTCTCGAATACAGTTCATTGGTCGTTGGCTTCCGCACCCTACTACCGATTGCGTTGGTACTCTACGCGTTGTCTTATGTCGCGCTGTTCTTCCCGTCACGAAAGGCAACTGCCGTTTGCGGTTGAATCAGCCGGAAGGTGAATCGAGCGAACGGAGGACCGCCTATTTCATGATCCACGGGTGCTTTCGAATCATTGCGGCCGGATAACATTGTCAATTGACGCTTGACGGCTCCCGAGTGTGCAGGTATTGTCTCGGCGTACAGTTGAAGTACGCGGTCTTCCGAGTCATCACTCCAGAGCACGATTTCAGAACATTTATCATCCAATGCGCTTGGTCGAACAAGCGGCACTATGAGAGCATGAAACGGCTCATCAAGGTCGGCCTCACGGGCGGTATCGCCACGGGCAAATCCACGACCCTCCAGCGCTGGCAGCAGGCGGGGGCCGCGGGCATCGACACCGACGACTTGGCGCACCGGACGTTGGCGCCACACACGGCGACGTGGGACGAGGTCGTTCGCACATTCGGTACGGAGATTTTGAACGACGACGGCACGGTCAACCGTCCAACGCTCGGCGAAATCGTGTTCGCCGACGAATCGAAGCGGCTCGCGCTGAACCGCATCATCCATCCAGCCGTCCACGAAATGTGGGCGGAAGAGATGCAGAAACTGGAGTGTGACGGCAAGACGCAAGTCGTCGTGGTGTCGGTCCCGCTCCTGTACGAAGTGGCAGCGGAAACCGAATTTGACTGCGTGGTCGCCGTCGGCTGCAGCGAGCAGACCCAGTTGGCACGGTTGAAGCAGAAAGGCCTCACCGAAGACCAAGCCCGCGCGCGCATCCGCGCCCAGTGGCCGCTGCAATTGAAAATGGATCGGGCGGACTTTGTGATTTGGAACGACGGCTCACCCCGAGTGCACTCGGAACAGGCCGACATTATTTGGGCAACCATCAAGGAGAGTTATCATGCCCCGAGCAAAAACTAGCCCCGAAAAAACCGGGGCCCCCAAGAGCGAACAAACAAACGCGCTGGCCGCCGAAGCCACCGCCGAGGAAGCTGCGGCCAAAGCCGAAGATCTCGAGAAGAACGGCGGCGTCGCGGTCGCCACCGAGAAGGACGAAGCGGCGGCGCCAGCCAGCGCGCCGCCCAAGGGCGAAACGCTGAATCTGGCCGACCTGCAAGCGATGTCCATGCCCCGCCTGCAAAAAATGGCCCGTGACTATGGCGTCGAGGCGGTCGCCGTCCTCAAGAAGCACGAGATCATTTTCGAGATTCTCAAGAAGAACGCCGAACGCAATGGCGGGATGTTTGGCGAGGGCGTGCTCGAGATTCTGCCCGACGGGTTCGGGTTCCTCCGCTCGCCCGCGTACAACTATCTGCCCTGCCCCGAAGACATTTACGTCTCGCCGTCGCAGATCCGGCGTTTCGAATTGCAGACGGGCGACCTCGTCGCGGGCCAGGTGCGTCCGCCGAAGGACAAGGAACGGTTCTTCGCGTTGCTGAAGGTTGAAGGGGTCAATCGCGACAACCCCGAGAAGGCGAAAGAGAAGATCATGTTCGACAATCTCACGCCTTACTTCCCGACCAGCCGGTTCATCCTCGAAACCAAGCCCGAAGAAATCAACTCGCGGGTGATGGACCTGTTCACGCCGATTGGCAAAGGCCAGCGCGGTCTGATCGTCGCGGCGCCGCGCACGGGCAAGACGATCCTGCTGCAAAAGGCCGCCAATGCCATCCTCAGTAACAATCCCGAGGCGATCGTGATCGTGTTGCTCATCGACGAGCGTCCCGAGGAAGTCACTGATTTCAAGCGCACCGTCAACTCCGAGGTCATCAGCTCGACGTTCGACGAGGCGCCCGAACGCCACGCCCAGGTCGCCGAGATGGTGTTGGAAAAAGCCAAACGCCTCGTCGAACACAAAAAGGACGTCGTCATCCTGCTCGACTCGATCACCCGGTTGGCCCGCGCCTATAACACGCTCGCGCCGCATTCGGGCAAGATCCTGTCGGGCGGCGTCGACGCCAACGCCCTGCACAAGCCGAAGCGGTTCTTCGGCGCCGCGCGCAACGTCGAGGAAGGCGGCTCGCTGACGATCATCGCCACCGCGCTGGTCGAGACCGGCTCGCGCATGGACGAAGTCATCTTCGAAGAGTTCAAGGGCACGGGCAACATGGAGTTGTGTCTCGACCGCCATCTTGTCGAGAAACGCATCTTCCCGGCCATCAACATCGAACGGAGCGGCACCCGGAAGGAAGAGTTGCTCTATCATCCCGACGAACTCGACCGCATCTACATCCTGCGCAAGGCGCTGGCGGGCGTTCCCCCGGTGGAAGCGATGGAACTGGTCGTCGAGAAACTTAAGAAGACCCGGTCCAACGCCGAGTTCCTGATGTCGATGAAGTTCTGAGAAGCCGCGGTTGACGAGTCAGCTTCGGAAATGTCGCGGCAGTACCGCCGACGGCCGAAGAATGCAGGCTCAACCTCGCACCGGCGTTCAGTCGACCGATCGTTCAATCCCCTTCCGGTGCAGCGGGCAATGGGTCGTCGATGTAGGCGCGCTGGCAGGCCCGGCACAGATCGAACTGGAAATCTACGTACACGCCGCTCATCAGTTCTTCCTCCGTGAGGTCTCTGCATTGTTCCAGGATCTTCTTGATCTCAT
>Ga0335079_10007696_pt1 | contig 12247 bp, 7 predicted proteins | sample Lox_Sample_33_FD_206719 | JGI IMG/M metagenome (GOLD analysis project Ga0335079, IMG submission 206719) | Soil microbial communities from Loxahatchee National Wildlife Refuge, Florida, United States - Lox_Sample_3.3 | ecosystem: Environmental > Terrestrial > Soil > Wetlands | place: USA: Florida... | reverse complement strand
TTCGACAACAACACTCTTTTCACTCCTAACCTGGTCGAACCAGGCTTCGGGACTGGTTCTTCGGGGCGTGACCAGGTGATCGACCTTGGCGACAGCAAGACTATTAGCAGCACCTCCGTCAACGAAGCTCGCCTAAGCTACACGCGCTTATACGAGGTTGTTAATGAGCCATTCGGCGGAATTGGTTCCGGCTTGCTTGCTCAACTCGGCTTCACGAATATAGTGCCATCGGTCCCTCAGTTTGCCGGTGTGCCGCAGATCGGCTTCAATACTTTCGGTATCGGCTCCGGAAGTTCCCCGCTTCCTATTATCGAAAATACCTACTCTGCTCTCGACAACTTCACGAAGATTATTGGCACGCACACGATGAAGTTTGGCGGCTTAGTTCGTTTCATCCAAATGACAGAGAAAAACCTGGGATCGAACGGCTCCTTCAATTTCAATGGGTCGGAAACCGGGATTGATTTTGCGGATTTCCTGATTGGCGCGCCCAACGGCTACTCGCAGGGCCAGGGCTTTCCCTCCGCAGGTCGCACTCATTATTTGGGATTCTATGGTCAGGACAGCTGGCGGGTTCGCCCAAACCTTACGCTTAACTACGGTCTGCGCTACGACATCAGCCGCCCGTGGTCTGAGTTGCACAACGAAATTGAAACCATAATTCCCGGTGAACAATCCCAAGTATTCCCCGGATCTCCCACTGGCTGGGTCTTTCCAGGCGATCCTCACGTGCCCAGTACTCTGGCTCCCACTCGGTGGGACAATCTTGCGCCGCGAATTGGCATCGCATATTCACCTTCCTCGCATACCGCGCTCGATAAAATTACCGGAGGTCCTGGCAATTTCAGTATTCGAGCGGCATACGGCAAGTTCTACACCAGCTTCGAAGGCGCAACTAACTTCAACGAAATCGGCGATGCTCCCTTCGGAGGCTTCTATGGCAGCCCGGCTCCTCCCGAATTTGCTAATCCATACGTAACCCGCAGCAACGGAGTTGATAACGGGCAGCGCTTCCCGATCGCTCCTCCGCCCTACAATATATCGCCGCAGCATCCCGATACCTCGATCAATTGGGCGAATTTCGTCTCTATCGGTAGTTCACCTGCGTTCTACTATAAAAATGCCACCCCTTATGCTGAGCAATACGACGTAGCGATTGACCGCCAGTTGCCTCAGAGCATGCTGCTCAGCATCGCCTACGTCGGCAGCCAGGGGCATCATTTGCTGTCGGCGATAGAATCAAACCCCGGCGACCCAGGACTCTGCCTGTTTCTGAGTAATCCCGCAAATCTCGCTGCTGGGCAAACTCCCTGCGGCCCGTTTGGCGAAAACAATGTTTACACAACCGCTGCCGGGCAAACGTTTTATGGCACCCGCCCAGCATTGATGGGACAGACCAATGGCACTCCAAATTTCAGCAGCGATTCCTGGTTCAAAACCATCGGTAATTCCGATTACAACTCTCTCCAAGTTACACTTCGCCGTTCCCGCGGCAGGCTCGATTTCCTTGCCGCGTACACATATTCGAAATCGATGGACAACGCATCGGGATACGGCGAAGGCGTGAATGTGGTTAATCCGAACCTGAAGGCGCTTTCCGCGTTCGATTCCACAAATAACTTCGTCGTGAGCCAAACCTATCAGTTGCCTATCGATGCCAAAGTCCGCAACCGACTTACTTCTGGTTGGGCAATCAGCAGCATTACTCACTTCGCAACTGGTTTACCGGTCACCCTGCTCGAAAACGACGACCGTTCCCTGCTCGGCACCAACGGCGGAGGTCCGATTCAGCTGGCTATCGACACTCCCGACCACACACCCGGACCATTGAATTTTGCGAATCCTCGCACCGCTAAGACCTATTTCAATACCTCCCTTTTCAGCTTCGAACCGCTCGGCCAGCTGGGTGATGCACCTCGCCGGTTCTTCCACGGGCCTGGCATCAACAATTGGGATATTACGCTGAGTAAAGATACCAGGCTAACCGAACGAACCAGCCTGCAATTCCGCGCTGATTTCTTCAATGCTTTTAATCACGCACAATTCAGCGGACCCGACGGCACTGTCAACGATTCGTCATTTGGTGAGATAGGTTCCGTTAACTCTACAAACCCGGCTCGCATCATGCAGTTCGCTTTGAAGCTGCAATTTTGATCGCATGAGCTCGCACGTAGAGCTCGCTTTGTATGAATGACAGTGATTCTCTCATCCATTCCCGGAAGTTATCGTCTAGTGAGGGCGGTGAACTTCTGCACTTGCCCCGCGACAAGGCGCGCTGGGAGTGGATGAGTTTTTTTGTTCGCCGTTTGCTGCCAAACGAGCGCTATGACACGAGAACAGAGAATGAGGAAGCCGCGTTTGTTCTTCTTGCAGGCACATGCCGAGCCGACTGGGGTTCTGGCACATTCAACTTGGGAAAACGAAAAAATGTCTTCGACGGCCTTCCTTATACTGTTTACCTCCCGGCCGGAAGTAATCTATCGTTGATCGCGGAAACACCCTGCGAAGTCGCCGAATGTCGGGTGCCGTCAACCGCGCGATTACAGCCGACGCTAATTACTCCTTCGGATGTCGCCAGCAGTCTTCGCGGCGGAGGCAACGCATCCCGCCAAATCGTCGACATCATGCCCGCGTCGTTTCCGGCCGATCGGCTGATGGTCGTTGAAGTTTATACGCCGGGTGGAAACTGGTCGAGCTATCCGCCTCACAAACACGACGTGCACAATCCGCCCGACGAGGTTGACCTCGACGAGATTTACTATTACCGAATTCGCCAACGCGAAGGATTTGCGCTTCAACATCTTTATTCCGATGAAAACCCATCCGGGCGAACGATTCAGGCACAAGACGGCGATGCGGTTCTGGTGCGCAATGGTTTCCACCCGGTAGTTGCGGGTCCCGGCTATGATGTTTATTACTTAAATTTTCTTGCGGGGTCATCGAGGGAGATGGCAGTCACCGAGGATTCGCGCCACGCCTGGATTCGCTCCACCTGGAAGGAAATGGACCCGCGCTTGCCATTGGTAAAAGGTTGAATGAAAATCCGCCTCACCACCGCCCAGGCCATCATTCGCTTTCTGAAAAACCAGTACACCGAGCGTGACGGGCAGCAATTCCGGCTTTTTGAAGGCTGCCTGGGAATTTTCGGCCATGGCAATGTCGCAGGCATCGGACAAGCCCTCGAGCAGGATGCCGAACTCCCCTACTATCTATTTCGCAATGAGCAGGCTATGGTCCACACAGCCGCGGCGTTCGCGCGGATGAGCAACCGCCTGCGTACGCTTGCCTGCACCACATCGATCGGACCCGGCGCAACGAACATGGTGACCGGCGCGGCTCTCGCAACTATAAATCGCTTGCCGGTGCTTTTACTTCCTGGCGATATTTTCTCGAAGCGGATCGTCGCGCCGGTTCTTCAGCAACTCGAATCCGCAACGAGCCAGGATGTTTCGGTCAATGACTGCTTTAAGCCTATAGCGCGATACTGGGACCGGATCGAGCGTCCTGAGCAGATTCTTACGGCATTGCCGGCGGCGATACGAGTTTTGACGTCACCCGCCGAAACCGGCGCCGTCGTTCTTTCTTTGCCGCAAGACACTCAGGCGGAAGCTTTCGATTATCCGCAAAACTTTTTCGAGAAACGAGTCTGGACAGTTTCCCGCCCACGCTGCGACGCACGGTTGATGCAAAAAGCTGCAGAGTGGATTAGATATGCGAAGCAGCCGTTAATCATTGCGGGCGGCGGCGTGATTTATTCCGAAGCCAGCGCGATGCTTTCCGAGTTCGCGGGCCGCACTGGCATTCCTGTCGCGGAAACACAAGCTGGAAAAGGTTCGTTGCCTTACGATCATCCGCAGTCGTTGGGAGCAATTGGCGTGACCGGTACGCCTGGAGCCAATCTTGTGGCGCGCAATGCTGGCCTTATTATTGGGATTGGAACCCGCTACTCCGATTTCACCACGGCGTCGCAGACTGCATTTCAGAATCCGGATGTGCGTTTTATTAATGTAAACATCAGCGAGTTCGATGCCGGAAAGCAATCGGCCTTGGCGCTAGCGGGAGATGCGCAAGTCATCGTTAAAGAATTGGACTGCGCAACTCAGGGCTTCAAAGTTGCCGACTCTTACACGTGCCAGGTGAACTCGTATCGCGAGGCTTGGGAAAAAGAGGTGGAGAAAATTCACACCCTCGACTGGGGCCCTCCGATTAGCCAGGGTGAAGTGATTGGGGTCGTAAACCAAGTTTCTGGCCCGCGGGATGTGATGGTATGCGCTGCGGGCAGCATGCCCGGAGATCTCCACAAGCTCTGGCGAACGCGCGACCCAAAGGGCTATCACGTTGAGTATGGCTATTCATGCATGGGATACGAAATCGCCGGTGGACTTGGGGTGAAAATGGCGGCTCCCGATCGCGACGTCTACGTCATGGTTGGCGATGGATCGTATTTGATGATGGCGCAGGAAATCATGACCTCACTTCAGGAGGGATACAAACTCAACATCGTAGTACTTGATAACCACGGATTTTCCAGTATTGGCGGGCTTACACGCGCGTGCGGAAATAACGGAATGGGGACGGAGTATCGCTATCGCAGCAAGGGGAAGCTCGAGGGCGAGTTGATTCCTGTAGACTTTGTTCAAAATGCGCAGAGTCTGGGCGCGGACGCGGTGCGCGCTAACTCAAAGGATGACTTGAGACATGCGCTTCTGAACGCAAAGAAATCTAAAAAGACATCGGTTATAGTGATCGAAACTGCATTTGATCAACGCGTTCCGGGATACGAATCCTGGTGGGACGTACCGATTGCAGAAGTTTCCGAAGTAGAATCTGTGCGCACCGCACGCGCGAAGTACGTTGAGGCCACGAAAAAACAGAGGATTTTCTAGAGAACGCCGATCAGTCGGCTGCGCCCTGAGCCATGTGCAGCGCCAGCCCGCATGATTCGCGGATGCGAAGCTCCGGCTGCAGCTTGCGCACAATCGCCTTTTCGCGGCTTCCATTAATTCTTCGAAGTAGCAATTCAACGGCTTCGCTGCCCAATTGGTGCTTTGGCAATTCCACCGTTGTCAGTTTGGGGCGAAACACCCCCAGCCACGGATAGTCGTCGAAACTCACCAATCTAAAATCTTCTGGGCAGCTCAACTTCATTTCCTCAGCTGCGCGCAGCAGGCCGACCGTCATTAAATAATTGGCGACGTAAATTCCGTCAGGTTGATGGGAGAGCAAGGTGTGCCCAGCGCGAAAGCCGGACTCGACGCGGTAGTCTCCCTCAAACACCAACTTCTCATTAAAGGGCAGGCCTTGTGCCTTCAGAGCATCGTGAAATCCTTGCCAGCGAGCGATTGCGTTGCTTACCTTGAGAGGTCCGCTGACCAGGCCGATGCGGCGGCAGCCCGCGCGTACCAGATGGCAGACGGCATCGTAGGCGCCCTGATAGTCATCGGAGACCACCGCATCTTTCGTGAGCTTCGGATATTGGCGCATGACCAACACAAAAGGAATGTTCACTTCCTTAATCATCTGGCAGAGGGGTGGGCGAAAGTCGCCGGCGGCTTTGTTCAGCAGGATTCCATCCACGCGTTTCGAGAGCAATAGTTCAATCTGGTTCTCTTCTTTATCCAGCGTGTCATCGCTATTGCAAAGCAGAAGATTGTATCCTTGCTTCTGCGCGGCGTCTTCCGCGCCACGCACAACCATCGGAAAAAACGGATTGGCGATGTCTGAAACAATCATGCCAATCGTGTGAGTGCGCTGCTTCGCTAAGCTGCGTGCGATGAGGTTTGGTCGATAGTTCAGCTTACGAATGGCTGCCTCGACCCGCTCGCGCAGCTTCTTGCCAACGTGGCTCTTCTTGTTGACAACGGCGGAGACGGTGAAAACCGAAACATCCGATTCGCGCGCCACATCATAGATGCTAGCGGCTTTCGCCATCTTCGAGTTTCTAGTTTGTCTGCCGGCAGCCATATTCTGAAACTTGAATCTTAGTCCTAACTTTCGCGGTCCGCCCGGCTGAGCCTTTGGTTGCGAATCGCTTTGTGATCTAATCCACGCAATTGTTCGATGTTCTCCAGCACTTTGTGTATTGCGTCGACAATCGCATCTACGTCCTGTTCGCCGCCTAAGAACAATTGATGCATAAACCAGATTGCTTCGTGATACGCAGCGCGCTCGGCTTCGGGGCAAGAGTACATAGTTCTCAAATCGAGCGGCTTCTCGCGCCCGCAGCTGAGCGCCGGGAAATCCGACGCCTTCACCGGGAACAACGAACTTTTATACACCGGCTCATAGAACAGGCCGTCACATGGAATACCCTCCATTTGCAACGCGGCTACAAAGGCTGCGCGCGGAATTCCATCCATCTGCTCCTCAGAGTATTTCATCACGTAGCCGTAAGGCGCCAGGCGTGTAATCCGCGGATCAGGTTTCATCAATCGGATTCCCTTCGTGCCATTCAAGCGGCGGTCAAGGTACTTCATATTCTGCTCGCGGATCTTCGCCTGTTCGGGGAGGCGATCGACTTGGGGTCCCAGCACCGCCGCTTGAAATTCGCCCAGCCTGTAATTGAAGCCGATGATGCGATGATGAAATTCATCGGTTACACTGGCGCGGCCGGCATTAATGTAGGTCTGCACTTTTTCCATATACTCAAGATTGTTAGTGATCACCGCGCCGCCCTCGCCTGCTGTGATCAGCTTGCTCGACTGAAAACTGAATGTTCCCAGGTCTCCCATCGACCCCGCGCCTTTGTCCTTCCACAATCCGCCGTGGGCGTGAGCACAATCTTCAATTACTTTTAACTTGTGCTTTGTGGCTATTCGCAGAATTTCGTCCATATCCGCAAACCGCATTCCCAGATGAACAGGAAGGATCGCTTTCGTTTTCGGGGTAATTGCCCTCTCGATCAAATTCGCGTCAAGGCAGTACGTTTCAGGATCGATGTCAACGAAAACTGGAACCGCATTCACCAGAAGCACCGGACCGACCGTTCCCTCCCACGTATAAGCGGGTACGATGACTTCATCGCCCGGTTGGATATCAATCGCCTTTAAAGCAGCCTGGATCGCGACCGTGCCGGTATTTACGCATTGCGCATACTTGACCGTGTGCAGCGCAGCAAATTTCTTCGCAAACGCGGTCGCGTGTATACCAGGAAATGGTTGGCCGCCCCAAAGTGAGCTGTTCAGAACTTGCTGCAATGCCTGCGCCTCCTCCTTCATTGGCATCGGCCATTGCGTGAACGGAGTTTTACGTGAGGCGTGACCTCCCATAATGGCTAGCTTTTCCACGGCTTCTCCCCTCTGCTTAGTGCAGCCCTTGTTCTTAACGGCCTACGTGTTATCCGGATTCGGAAGCATGACGGAGCGAACGAATTCATCCAGCTCGTGACATGCGGTAATGAATTGGCGCAAGGTTCGCCTCGTCGGCGCGAAAGAATCGAATTCTTCAATCACCATTCCATCTTCCGCATACGCGCGGGTGAAGTCCGGAAATTTCCTCGAGAGTTCCTTCACAACCTTCGGATCGACCGCATTATCTATTCGGCTGCGGACTTCAACATCGCTGGCATTAAACCGCACCTGCCACGAATATGGCGGTGAGATCACGACATCACCGCCAATTAACTCGCTCCAGTGCATGTGATTGCGAAACGCCGCTGAGAGCAGGCGGATTCGGTATCCGCGCTCGCGGAATATTTGGTAGGTCCTTTTAAAAACCGCAACTCCGGCCCATTCCAGGTATCCGGGATCAATGGCGATATTCTCCTTCTCGATCACCACCTTTAACCAATCATCGAGACGGCCGACCATGATCGTGCACACCGGCCCCATGCTCGCGATTTCTTTTCCTTCGCGCTCGCGGCGTGTCAGCCCGCGTTCGACAGCTTCCGCCACAGCAGTGCATTGGGGCAGGCTAAAGCAGACGGTGGCATTCACGCTGATGCCGCGGTAGGTTGCCTCCTCCATCGCAGGAATTCCTGCCCGCGTTGCAGGAATTTTCACGATCATGTTCGGAGCCAGCGCGCTGAACTCGATTGCCTGTTCGATAATGGCTTTCGTGTCGCGGAAGAGCCGCGGATCGGTTTGAATCGAGAGCCGACCGTTCTTCCCCAGCTCTCTGTCAAAGATCGGTTTCAACAAGGCGGCGCCTTTTACCGAGATGTCACGCACCAATTGCCAGGCGATTTCCTCTTCACCCGCTTCCGGTCGCTGTTCAATGAGCTCGCGAATTCGGTCTTTCACGCCAGGATCTTTTTTCAGCACCGCAAGCGCAATCACAGGATTGCAGGTTGCGCCCACCGCACCGTGCTCAATCGAGTAAACCAACTCCTGGGGTGACGCTGAATCGTTCCAGAGGCACGTCGATGTCGTCTGCGTCATTTCATGCAGCGGACTCTTGTATGCGACTGCAATCGCCTTCACTGGCTAGCTCCTTGCGACAACTTCAGCCTGGTCCAGCGTGACCGGACACGGCTGATCTCGTAGATGCGACCTCTCAGCGGCAACAGAGATCGCGAGTGCTCTCAATCCATCCTCGCCCGAAACTTGCAGCGGAAGCTCATGGAGTATGCGGTGCGCGAAATCATTCAGTTCGGCGAGATAAGCATCGGCGAACCGCGAGAGATAGTGGTCGGCAAGATCGTTGGTCCGCCTGTTCGCCGTTAAGAACATCACTGGCGTTTTCTGCAGTGATCCAATAAAGATCGAGCCCTTTGAACCGACCACTTCCGTACGTACGTCGTACGCGTATAAAGCCTGCACATACGATTCCACGTTGCCGATTGCGCCGCGGGCAAACTTGAGATTAACCACGCTTGCGACGATATCGCCGTATTCGGCTATCTCCGGTCGAATCGCCACCGTCGCGTATGCCTGCGCCTCGATGACTTCGTCTCGCATCAGCCATCGCGCCAAATCGAAATCATGGATTGTGCTGTTGTAAAACAACATCCCGTTTAATTGCGATTGATATGAGGAAATCGGCGGCACATCTTTGTCACGCCCCAGCGACTTAAAAATTACCGGCTCGCCGATTTCACCGCCCTCAATCCGCTTCATGGCTTCCTGGTGAGCGGCGTCGTAACGCCGCATGAACCCGATTTGCAGTCGAACACCAAACTTCTCAACCGCGCCCATTGCCTCATGCGCATCGGTCAGGTTTGTGGCGATAGGTTTTTCGCAGAGAATGTCTTTACCGGCGCTTGCGGCAATTTGAATTGCCTGAGCGTGGAATTTGTCAGGGGAAGCAATCAGCACCGCGTCGATATCCTTGCACTCAAGCATTTCTTCGAGACTGCGGAATACATGCTCTAACTCCAACTCCTTCGCGACTTGCCGTGCCCGCTGGAAAGCTGGGTCCGCGACTGCGACAAGCTGTGCCTCGGGCACCAACCTGCGCAGGTTATAAGCATGGCGGCGGCCCATCTCTCCTGCGCCAAGCACTCCGATTCCAACCTTGTGACTCAACGTGGTCCTCGTTTCTAAATGGACTAAGCGATTAGCGCATTTGGACTAACTGGCGCGAACGGTATTCAGGTCAGTAACCACCCCGCGCAAATATCGCAACCCGGTCGCAACGCTCTCTGCTGGCGAAACAACAGTTTCGCCAAATTTTACGTCTTGCTCTATAACCATCCAGCCCGCGTAGTTATTTGCCTCCAGCACCCGGAAGAATCCTGGAAAGTCGATCGAGCCCTGCCCAACAATCGTGAACACTTTCTCTTCGATCGCCTGCTCGAAGGTCAACTTCTTCTTCTTGGCCTCCGCAAGAATTTTTTTTTCCACATCCTTTATGTGTACAAGCCGTAAAACGCTTGCGAACTTACCGGCTTCGACTACGCAGTCCCCTCCGCCATATTCGCAATGTCCTGTATCAAGGCACAAGCCCACTCCGGTATGCGAGGTCTCGTTAAAGAAGCGTTCGCACTCCTGAGGTGTCTCTATATATGTTGCAACGTGAGGATGGAAGACCAGATCCAATCCAAAATCGGACGACACTTTTGCGGCTTCTTCTACAACTTTGGCCACGTTCTTCCATTGTGCGGAGGTCAATCCGGCGCTGCCATCCTTCGGGACGCGTCCTGAAATCCGGTTTCTTTCCTCGCTCTGATCATCGGCCAGCACCAGGAATGGAGCCTTCAAAGACGAGAGCAAGTCTCCTACCTGCCGGATTCTCTCAACGGCAATTCCCGCCGACGCGGGATCGCTCAATACCACTGGAACGAAAGAACCGAGCAGCTTCAAATTTCTTTTTTCAAGTTGAGGTCTCAATATAGCGGGATCAGTCGGGAAAAAACCATATGGACCCAGCTCAGTCCCGGTGTAGCCAGCCTCCACCATTTCGTCCAACATGGTTTCGTAAGATTGGTCCCAAGAGGGACCGGGATAATCCAGCACACCCCAGCTATTTGGTGCGCATGCGAAATGAAAGCGGGACCTGACATCAACCATAAGAGAACCTCGATCCTGACCAACTGCCAAGGGGTTGGGGCGGACTGTGCAAAAATTCAGCTTCCAAATTTAGCACAAAAACCTTAGACTCTAACCGCTTATTTAATCCTTAATCTGACAGTCACAAGAGTGCGGTATCAGAACCCAAAATGCCAGCCGTTTTCTCGAGAAATTCATTGCGGCGTTTGAAGTTGTTCATGCCTTTGCCGTGCCGCTTCAGATTCCCGATCATTCTGCTGCTACTCTCCCTGTCTTTAGCGGCGCAGGATTCCAACCCGAATCTCAGCGATAGCGGATTTGAAGCTGCGGACACGAGCAAATTCTGGCATGTGGATCCATCGGAGGCAAATCAGCCGTTCTCGATCAGCGCCGATGCCAGTAATGAGAAAGAGGGAAAGCAGTCTTTACTCATCAGCGCGAGCGAGCCTGTTCACCTGACACTCAGGCAAGAGATATTTCTTCCGGTTGGAACTCTATGGCGCCTCACGGGGTGGGTGAAGTCGTCGGCATCGACAACTCCGAGAGGGAATGATGCGTGGGAGTCGTCGGCGAGGGCGCAAAGAATTGGCATTGAAGCGCAGGTCGGAGATCAGGGCTTCAGTGCATCAGCTCCCGCCTCCGGCGAATGGCAACAGGAGAGTTTGCTGTTCCGCGTGCCGTCTCCGGGCAGGGTAACGGTGGCGCTGAGTGCGTTTAACCAACAAAGTGGGAAAGTGTGGTTCGATGACATCCGGCTAGAACCAGTGCCGGAGCCCGCGCAAACAGAGTTGATCACAATCACGGATGAGCGGTACGGCAAGCGGCCGATTGACCGGAAACAAGGGGGCCAGTTCATGGAGCCGCTGGCTGACGTTTTGCCCTCGATGACGGCGCAGCAGGTTCAGTCGACCAGCTTTGAAGAAGAGACGCCGTGGAACTACGCCTACAAGGCTGCCATCGACAAGCCGTATCGCCCGTGGTATCCCGACGGCAGCGTCCACGTAGCGAACTACTCTTACGACACGCAGAATCCATTCAATGGGAAGCGTTCGCAGAAAATCGAACTTCCGGTTGCAAATACATGGGCGGGAATCTCACAAGACGGTTTTTACCTGGAAGCAGATCACAGCTACCGCTTAAGACTGCATATTCGCGGCTTGGGAAATGTTCCGTTAAAGGCATCACTGCATGGAGACGGAGAAGTAATTGCGGGTCCAGTTTCACTGGGGCGCAGTACTGCACAATGGCGAGCGCTAGAGGCAACATTAACGGCGAAGCGCAAAATACAGACCGCCACGCTCACCATTGAATTCGAAGGACCCGGCACGGTTTGGCTCGATCGAGTTTACTTGATCGACACAAATGCCGTATTGGGACTCTGGCGTCCGGATGTGGTGCAGGCGCTAAAGGCGATGAATCCCGGGATTGTGCGCTTTGGCGGAAGCGCGATTGAAACTTTCGATTGGGAGAAAACGGTCGGGAGTTGGGATGATCGTGCGCCCTTCCCCGACGATCCCTGGGGTGGTCTTCAGGAGAACTTCGTAGGAGTAGAGGAGTTCGTTCAAGTCGTTCAGCTTATCGGAGCCGAGCCGCTCATCTGCATCCGGTGGACGGGAAAAACTCCGCAGGATGCCGCTCATGAAGTTGAGTACTTCAACGGAAGCACAGACACGAAGTGGGGACAGCTACGCGCCAGGAATGGGCATCCGGAGCCTTATCACGTGAAGTACTGGGAAATTGGGAATGAGGTTGGCGGTCCGGAATACGATTCTTCATTGACTGCTTTTGCCGAGGCGATGCGGCGAGTGGATCCCGGCATC
>Ga0335079_10007695_pt1 | contig 12248 bp, 9 predicted proteins | sample Lox_Sample_33_FD_206719 | JGI IMG/M metagenome (GOLD analysis project Ga0335079, IMG submission 206719) | Soil microbial communities from Loxahatchee National Wildlife Refuge, Florida, United States - Lox_Sample_3.3 | ecosystem: Environmental > Terrestrial > Soil > Wetlands | place: USA: Florida... | reverse complement strand
CGTCTCGACCATTACGCAAATCCTGCCTCTCCGGGGGGACGAGATTCTCTTCGGCAATGTCAGCTATGTCGACCCCATGGCATGGTTCCGCTACGCTCCGGCGTCCAAAAAAGTCTCGATCACGGCCATCCGCGAAAGCTCGCCCGTGAGCCGCGAAGATGTCGAGGTGGTGCGCGAGTTTGCCCCGTCCGCGGACGGAACCAAGGTCCCGGTGAGCATCTTTCGCCGCAAGGGGACCGCGCTCGACGGACGGAACCCGGCGATTCTCACCGGCTACGGGGGATTCGGCATCAGCCAGACGCCGGATTTCGACCCGAGGATTCGTCCCTGGCTGGATGCGGGCGGCGTCTTGGCCATCGCCAGTCTGCGGGGTGGAGGGGAATTTGGCGAGGCGTGGCACCAGATGGGAATGCTGACCCACAAACAGAACGTCTTCAACGATTTCATCGCCTCCGGCGAGCACCTCATCAAGGCGGGATACACCAATCCTTCGAAGCTCGGCATCGAGGGCGGCAGCAACGGCGGCTTGCTGATGGGCGCCGTGCTCACCCAACGGCCCGATCTGTTTCGTGCCGTGGTCTCGGTCGCCGGGCTCTACGACATGCTGCGCTCGGAGACGACGGAAAACGGGCAGTACAACACGACCGAATATGGTTCGGTCAAGGATCCTGATGAGTTCAAGGCGCTCTACCAATACTCGCCCTACCATCATGTGCGGGATGGCGTGCGTTATCCGAGCATCCTATTTCTAGTCGGCGAGAACGATCCGCGAGTCGACCCCTGGCACACGCGAAAATTTGCCGCAGCCTTGCAGGCGACCGGGCCAAAGAATCCTGTGCTGGTCATCAGCTTCTCAAACGCCGGACACGGGAGCATCGGCTCAGCGGAAGACCAGCAGATTTCGATGAGCACCTACCGGTGGGAGTTTCTGTATGACCAGCTGGGAGTGCCTTGGGTCACGCCCGCGATTTCCAAGCAGACAGGAGCCGTGGGCTCGGGGCGCCCCTGAGGGTTTTCGGGTCAGCCGTTGTAGACGGCTGCTCCCGCGGGCTTGATCCCGTTCCGCGACCGCAGCCAGATCAAGATCAAGATCAAGATCTGTGCGACGATGGCTCCGATGCTATCCAGAATTACATCCTGCATAGTTCCCGTGCGGGAAGGGAGAAACGTCTGGTGCCACTCGTCCAGGCTGGCGACGAGAGCGGTCATCAGGAATGCGATCGCCGCCCAGCGCATGGCCCAGCGGGAAGACCGGGGAAGGGTGACTCGCCAGGCGCGAAATAGCAGAAAGCTCAACATAAAGTAGCCCACAAAATGTCCGGTCTTGCGAAGGTAATGATGCAAGATCTGGAAGCGAGTGTCGTCGATGCCAAATAGAAAGTGCAGGATTGGGTACAGCACGCGACTCGTGTTTGCGCTGGATAAATAGCTGGTCGATTCGATCATGATCAAAACGATCCACAAGCCGGCGGCGATCCAGGTCTTAAGAAGCTCTTTTTGATGGACCGTCAAGCGCAGCTTCCGTGGGTTGGTTGAAAAAGCATGCGTTCTTTCTCGGGCAGAACTATTCGACCGCGTAGTTGGGCGCTTCCCGCGTGATCACGACATCGTGCACGTGACTCTCGCGCAATCCCGCCATACTGATGCGCACGAAGCGCCCTTTTTGCTGTAACTCAGGAATGCTCGCGCAGCCGCAGTATCCCATGCCGGATTTCACGCCTCCCACCATTTGATGCACGATCATGGCCACCGAGCCGCGGTAGGGGACCCGGCCTTCAATGCCTTCGGGAACCACCTTCGCCAGGCGGTTGGACTCCTCGTCCACCACCGGCATGGCGGTCGAGGCGTCGCCATCGCTATTTTGAAAGTAGCGCTCGCTCGCCCCGCTGCCGGCCGCCATGGCTCCGAGCGAGCCCATGCCACGATAGGATTTGAAAGTGCGGCCCTGGTAAAGGATCAGTTCCCCGGGGCTTTCGTCGGTACCGGCAAAAAGCGAGCCAATCATGACCGCGTTCGCCCCGGCGGCTAACGCCTTGGTAAGGTCGCCGGAATACTTGATACCTCCGTCGGCCACCACCGGCACCCCGGCGTCTTTGGTAGCGCGGAAGGCTTCGGCAATCGCGGTAATCTGCGGCACGCCGGCCCCGGTCACGATCCGAGTTGTGCAGATCGACCCGGGGCCGATCCCCACCTTTACGGCATCGACGCCGGCGCGAGTCAACTCGCACGCCCCGTCGAAGGTTGCCACATTGCCGGCGATCAACTCGAGCTCGGGAAGCGCGCTCTTGATGGCGCGAATTGCGTCCAGCACTCGGGTCGAGTGCCCATGAGCGCTGTCGAGAGCCAGCAGATCGGCCTTGGCCTTGGCCAACTCCTGCGCGCGCTCTAAAAAGTCGCCGGTGGCTCCGATGGCCGCTCCGACCCGCAGCCTGCCCTGGGAGTCTTTGGCGGCATTCGGGTATTTCAATTTCTTCTGAATGTCCTTGACGGTGATCAGGCCCTTCAAATTGTACTGATCGTCAACCACCAGCAATTTCTCGACGCGATGCTTATGCAGGATGGTTTCCGCATCCTCGAGGGTCGTACCCACCGGCACGGTGATGAGGTTGTCCTTGGTCATGACCTGGCTGATTGGGATATCGACGCGGGTCTCAAAACGCAGGTCGCGGTTGGTCAGAATGCCAACCAGCTTGCCGTTTTTAGTGATCGGCACACCGGAGATCTTGTATTTGCGCATGATCCCCAGCGCATCCGCGACCCGGGCATCGGGCGACATGGTCACGGGATCAACGATCATGCCACTTTCCGAACGCTTCACCTTGTCGACCTCGTTGGCCTGCTGCTCGATCGAGAGATTGCGATGAATGATGCCGATCCCCCCCTGCTGGGCGACGGCAATAGCCATGTGGGATTCGGTCACCGTGTCCATGGCCGCGCTGACAATCGGGATATTCAGCCGGATCCGGCGGGTCAGTTGCGTCTGGGTATTGGCCAGCGCCGGAACCACGTCGGATCGGGCAGGCAGTAACAACACGTCATCGAATGTGAGCGCTTCAGGAACCGGAAAATGAATCATAATTTTCTCAGCGACGGAGGATAATTTCTTATTCTAGAGACGACTACCAGATCAGGCAAATCTCGATTGTGGGTTTCTTAGTTTTCCTGCTTTCGGCTTCGGTCGGGCACAAACTGGCTCCCGATTCGGGCCACTCCGCAAACCTGAATTGTGCTTCCCGAAAGCCGAGGATTGGGTATCAAACGCGGCCAATGACACCGTCCTCGGAGTGTGTAGGCGGCCTGTGGCCGAGCTAAAAGCAATGGAAGAGATGTTCTCGGTTGATCGGTATGGCTGCACCAGCTTTGGAGCGCCAGAAGCCTCCGCGGGTTTGTCTTTTAACCAGGGGCAGCGTATACTCTTACGAAACTGTTGTGTAATACCAGATTTGGCGAAGCACACCAGTGGGCGCAAGCCCACTTTTTAGTTTCGGGTGCTTTTGAATCGCCCAACAGTGGCCTAAGTTGCTGGTTACATGGCATTTGAGCTCGGTCCGGTACGCGAGGTCGTGGAGCGGGTGGCAGCCTCAAGCGGGCTGGAGGTGGTCGAGGTCGAACTGCGTGGCGCGGGCGCCAATCGCAGACTGCGCATCTTCCTCGACAAGCCCGGGGGCATAACTCACGAAGATTGCGCCCAGCTCAGTCGCGAAGTCGGAACCATTCTCGATGTCGAGGATTTGGTCCCGGGCGGCTCCTATGTACTCGAGGTCTCCTCGCCGGGACTCGATCGCAAGTTGAGCCGGCCGGCCGATTACCAGCGCTTCATCGGCAGTCGCGTGAAGCTGACCACGCGAACTCCCGTGAATGGCCAGCGGCATTTTGTGGGTCGGCTCGAGAGTTTTCAGGACGGACGAGTGATGCTTGATCTGGGCGCGCCGCACCCTAAAGCGGAGAACGCAGGGCCGCGCCGGCTGGAAGTCGAACTCGCCAACGTCGAGAAGGCAAATCTCGTACCGGAGATTTGAGGATCAGCTTTTCCGTTCTCCAGCGAGACTGGAGAGCGGTGGGCGAGCAACGGAATTCGTATGGCTAGTGAGCTCTATAACACAATCGATGCTTTGAGCCGGGAGAAGGGAATCGATCCCCGGATTGTAGTCAGTGCGGTCGAGGACGCCATTGTGGTGGCCACCCGCAAGTACTACAAGACGCAGGAGAATCTGCGCGCGGAGCTGGACAAGGATACGGGCAAGATTCGGGCCTTTGCGGTCAAGACCGTAGTCGAGAAGCCCGAGCAGGTGGAGGATCCGCTGCTGCAAGTCGCCGTCGAAGACGCCCGCAAACTGGATCCGAACGCCACCGTGGGCGGCGAACTGCAGATTCCCAAGGTTACGGAAGGGATTCTTGGGCGGATTGCCGCGCAGCTCGCGAAACAGGTGATCTTCCAGAAGGTCCGCGAGGCCGAGCGGGACACGGTTTACAACGAATACATCGGACGCGTCGGCGAGATCGTCAACGCCACGGTGAAACGGCTCGAGGGTCCTGAGATAATTTTTGACATCGGCAAAGCCGAAGCGCGAATGCCCCGCAAGGAGCAGTCCCGGCTGGAGTCTTTCGCCGTAGGCGAGCGCGTGCGGGTGGTGATTGCCAGGGTGGAAAAGGCTTCGAAGGGGCCCGCCGTCGTGATCTCGCGGGCTGCCCCTGAGCTGGTGCAGCACTTATTTCAGACGGAAGTTCCCGAAATCTACGACGGAACGGTCGTCATTCGCGCCATCGCCCGGGAAGCGGGCGAGCGTACGAAGATCGCGGTCATGTCCAAAGACAAAGACGTCGATGCCGTCGGTGCCTGCGTCGGGATGAAAGGAATGCGGGTGCAGTCGATCATCCGCGAGCTGCGAGGGGAAAAGATCGATATTATCGAATACCACGAAGACCCTGTGACCTTCGCCGAGAAGGCGCTGCAGCCGGCCAAAGTAAGTCGGGTTACTGTACTCGATCCCGGGGACAAGCACCTAGAAGTGGTGGTGGACGATAGTCAGCTTTCTCTCGCCATCGGGAAAAAGGGGCAGAACGTCCGCTTGGCCGCCAAGCTGCTTGGATGGAAGATTGACATCAAGAGCGAGGAAGAGAAGCGCCAGGAGGTCGAGCAGCAGATGTCGCAGTTGGTCACACCCTCGGCCACTCCGTTAGAGGATGTGCAGGGATTGGGTGAAGGCCTCATCGAAAAATTGAAGACCGCCGGCGTAACCACGGTAGAAGCTCTGGCGGACATGACTCCCGAGCAACTGGAGGCGATCGAAGGAATCGGTCCGAAGACGGTGGAGAGGATCAGTTTGGCGGTCAGCGACTACTTCTCCAGCCTGGAGGCCGCGAGCAATCCGGCTGGGGAAGCAGAGTCGACGCCGGCAGAGGCTGAGGCGGCGCCGGCTGACGCTCAGCCCGGCGGCGAGCCCGAGGTGGCGACCGAGGAGACCCGGGAAGCTGCCGGCGAAAGCGAAACGGCCGAGGCTTTGGAAAGCGCGGATCAAGCCGAGCCGCATGCCTCGTCTGACGCCGAAGATAAGCCCGAGAGTTTCACTGCTGTAGAAAAGAAACCGTGAGGTTCACATGTAGACGGGGACGAAAACGGTTGGAGGAACCGACAGGAGAATGAGCAAGATTCGAATCAACGATCTGGCCCGGGAGCTTGAGGTTAAGAGTAAAGCAATTCTCGATGTGCTTCCCGAGGTGGGTGTCACAGAAAAGAAAACTCACTCCAGCTCGCTCGAAGATCATGAAGCGGAGAAGGTGCGGACGCATTTTAGCGCTGCCGCGGGTGATGCTCCGGCCGCCACGAAGACAGCTCGTCCCAGCCGAACTGGGAGCGATGAGATCAAGACCAAGATTGATCTCTCCCATATTTCGCGGCCGGGCGATGTTCTCAGTGCCATCCGCAAGCAACAGGCTCCCGCTGCTCCCGTCCGTCCTCCCGTAGCCCAACCTGCTGCGGCGCCACCCCCAGCTGCGCCAGCTGCTCCAGTTGCCCCAGTTGCCCCGGTGGCTAAGTCTCCGGTGGCAGCGCCCGTGCCGCCTCGACCGGTGGTACCGGCGGCGGTACCGACGCGACCTGCGGCAGCACCGGCATCGCCGACGGTTTCGGTCGCGCCTCCTCCGACCCCTCCGCCGACTCCCGTACGTCCGCCAACACCTCCGGCTCCTCAAGTGATGGCCCCGGCTTCGCCTCCGCCCGTGGCGGAGTCCGCGCCGGTTGCAGCCCCGCCAGCTGCCCCTAGGCCGCCGGCTCCTCCTGTGGTCCCCCCGCGGCCGGCCACACCGCCTCCGCGCATCATCGTGCCGCAGACCGGTCCGCGTCCGGTTTACCAAGCTCCGGTTCGGCCCCTATCGCCGCCGAGTGCCATCGGGTCACAGGCTCGACCGGCGCCCGGCCGCCCTGTGCCTGGCCAACCCATCTTTCAGCGTCCGCGCCCGACCGCGGCAACTCCTGCGCGAGTCCCCCTGCGTCCTGGTGAACGTCGCCCCATGCACCCAACGCGGTCATCGCCAAGCGGGTTGCGTCCGATCGGAGTAGGTCCCGGACTGCCACCGCCAGGTCCGACCCGGCCGGGTGGGCGTCCGGGTGCGCCGTCGCGCAGACCCGGCCAACGCTACGTTCCTCGAGGCGTGAAAGAAGGCCCCATGAAGGGGTTTGTTCCGCCTCCTCGGCTCGCGCTCTCGAATGAGCCGCTGCCAATTACCCGCAGTATCACCATCACCGAGGGAATCAGCGTCAAGGACTTGGCCGAGAAGCTTAGCGTTCGGGCCAAGGATCTGATTACCCGCCTGCTAGCCCGGGGCGTGTTTGCCACCATCAATCAGACTCTGGACGCTGAATTGGCCAGCGAAATGGCGCGCTTCTTTGGCGCGGACACCAACGTGATTAGCTTTGAAGAACAAGCCGCCTCCGACAGCTCGGAAACCGGCGTGGGCGTGGAAGGTCCGGGGACCGAAGCCGTGCCTCGACCGCCTGTGGTCACAATCATGGGCCACGTCGACCACGGCAAGACCACGTTGCTCGACTCGATTCGCTCGACCGATGTAGCGGCCGGGGAAGCGGGCGGGATCACCCAGCACATCGGAGCGTACAAGGTCACCATCCAGGACCAACAATCTCCCGCCTATGGGCGTCAGATCGTGTTCCTGGACACGCCCGGCCACGAAGCCTTCACTCGCATGCGCTCGCGCGGAGCCAAGGCTACCGATATCGTGGTGCTGGTCGTGGCCGCCGACGATGGCGTCATGCCCCAGACCCTCGAAGCCATCGATCACGCGCATGCCGCCGAGGTGCCCATCATCGTCGCAGTCAATAAAATTGACAAGCCGGACGCTCTGCCCGAGCGGGTCAAGAAACAACTGGCGGATCGCGGCCTGATGCCGGAAGACTGGGGTGGAAGTACGGTTTTCGTCGATGTCTCGGCCAAACAGAAGACCAATCTCAACCTGCTGATGGAAATGATCTGCCTGGTCGCCGATCTGCAGGAACTCAAAGCCAATGCGGATCGCCCGGCCACCGGGGTAGTACTTGAAGCCAAACTCGATCGTGGGCGTGGTCCGGTAGCCACCGTGCTGGTGCAAAACGGTACGCTGCGTAACGGCGACAATTTCGTGGTCGGCAATGTGTACGGCAAGGTTCGCGCCATGCTGGATGATCGTGGGAACCAACTGCCCGAGGCTCCACCCTCGACGCCGGTGGAGATTCTCGGCATCGAAGGACTGCCGCAGGCCGGCGATCAATTCGTCGTGGTGGCCGATCGAGACAAGGCCCGGGGCATTTCCGACTACCGTGAGCAGAAAGCACGGGAAGCCGCCCTGGCCAAGAGTTCGCGGGTGTCGCTCGAGGGCTTGGCGGAGCAGATGAAGACGGCCGGCACCAAGGAGCTCAACATCATTCTCAAGGGCGACGTGCAAGGTTCGGTCGAGGTTTTGAGCGATCTGCTGGGAAAACTTTCCAACGAAAAGGTGCGGCTCAAAGTGCTGCGCACCGGCGTAGGCGCGATTACCGAGAGCGACGTTTTGTTGGCCTCAGCCTCGAACGCCATCATCATCGGCTTCAATGTTCGCCCCGAGCGCAAGGCCCAGGAGTTGGCCGAGCAAGAGAAAGTCGATATCCGCCTACACTCGATCATTTACGAGTTGCAGGATGAAATCAAACGCGCCATGAGCGGTCTGCTCGAACCTACGGTCAAGGAGACCTATCAAGGGCGCGCCGAAGTGCTCGAGACTTTCCGCATTCCGAAAGTGGGCACGGTTGCCGGCTGCAAAGTCCTCGACGGGCTTATCAAACGCGACTCCGAGGTGCGGCTGCTGCGCGACAATGTCGTCATCTTCAAGGGGAAAATCGGATCCTTGCGGCGGTTCAAGGACGATGCCAGCGAGGTTCGCAATGGGATGGAATGTGGCCTGTCGATCGCCAATTACGGGGATATCAAGGTCGGCGACGTGATCGAGGCCTTCGTAACCGAGCGCATCGCGGCCGAAGTCATTGCTTGACGGCAGGCTGCGGGCTACCGACTCGAACGGGCCTGGCCCGTATGATTGCTTTTCTCACCCTCGAACTCTCGATCGAAGCGGCGCAGTCGCTGAAAGACAAGCGGCAAATCGTACGCAGCCTCAAAGACCGCTTGCGGGCGCACTTTAACGTCTCGGTGGCCGAACTCGACGCCAATGGCTTGTGGAACCGCGCCACCATCGGGGTGGTGAGCATTTCCGACTCGCGCGATTATCTGGATGGTTTGATGAGGAACGTGGAGCGGCAGGCCGTGCGTATCGCCAATAACGGCGGCGCAGACATTGCCAACTCGTTTCTTGATTTTCTTTAGCCTGTCGCCGCCTGGAAGCCTAAAGCTCTTCCTGCCGCATGACCGTCGTGAGGTTACCTCCCTCCACCGCCCAACTTCCTGCCTCTGCTCGTTCCCCCGCCGGCAGCTTTCGATAGAAAACGGAAGTACCCTGGCGAAGCGGTTCGCCGACAGCCCGGAGGCGGATTTTCTGATATTCTCATGGGTTTTACTCCGAGGCGAAACACGGTGGAACGGCGTGGTCAAAAGTACCATCGGGAACGACTAGGGGAAGCTTTGCGCGAGGAGGTGGAGACCATCCTCGAAGGCGAGCTGGCGGATCCGCGGATCGGCCTGGTGAATGTCAGCCGGGTCGAATTGGCGGAGGATTCCCGCTCCGCCCGGATCTTCGTCGCGATCGGAGGCAGCGAGGAGGAGGTCGACAAAACCCTCGAGGGGTTGGCGTCGGCCGTGGGTTTCATCCGTCACGCGGTCGCGGACCGTTTGCACCTGCGGCGCGCTCCGGAGCTGTTTTTTCAGCTGGATCGCTCGCCCATGTACGAAGCTCGGGTCCAGGAACTCTTGAATCGGGTGAAGAAGCACAAGCCGTAACTCGCTGGGGAGGCAGTTCGCCAGATTATGTTGAAAGAGGTCCTCAAGCAGGTCGAGCAGCGACAGCGGTTTCTGTTGACCTCCCATGCTCGCCCCGATGGTGATGCCATCGGCAGTGCACTGGCGTGTCGCCAGATCCTGCGGCTGATGGGCAAGCAGGCCGAGGTGGTGCTGCGGGACGGTGTGCCGCGGATCTATCAGCCCTTGCCGTTTGCCGACGCCGTGGTGCGGGCGGAACGCGTGAGGGAGGACTATGAAGCGGCGATTCTTTTGGAGTGCGACAGTATTCGGCGTACCCGTCTGGAGGGCCTCGAAAATCAGTTCCTGATCAGCATCGACCATCACCTGAGTGGGCGTCCATTCGCGCACGTGAATTGGATCGATCCCCAAGCCGTGGCCACCGCAGAGATGATTTATAAGCTGGCACGCGAGGCTGGAGTCAGAATCTCGCCGGAGATTGCTACCTGCCTGTACACCGCGGTTCTGACCGATACCGGTTCCTTCATGTTTGAAGGCACCAACGAGCACACCTTCGCCTTGGCGCGAGAATTGGTGCTTGCCGGCGCCGATCCCGCGCGTTGCGCCCGCAGCGTGTATTTCGGGCACTCCACGGCAAAAATGCGCTTGCTCGGAGTGGCCCTATCCGATCTTCACCGCGAGGGTCCGCTTGCCTGGATTTCGGTCACCTGCGAACAGATGGAACGGGTGGGGGCCAGGGAAGAGGATTGTGAAGGACTCGTGAACTATGCTCTTTCCATCCAGGATGTCGAGGTGGCGGCATTCTTTCGCGAGCTGCCCGACGGGCGATTTCGGGTGAGTCTGCGGAGCAAGGGCCGGCTCAATGTCTCCGCCGTGGCCGAACAATTGGGCGGCGGCGGTCACAAATGCGCCAGCGGTTGCGCCGTGGATGGCCCGTTGGCGGTCGCCGTGGCCCGCGTGATCGCCCAGCTTCGCGTGCCTCCTTCCATCCAATAGCCCGCGCCGTTCCTCGGCCCGGCTCGGTTTGATTCGGGATACCCGGTGTCGATCGCCATTCGACCAGTTTCCTCCCGGCCTTTACAATCTTCGCCTGTGAACCACCGACGGCGAATGGATTGGTTTCTGCTAATCGGCTTCTCGAGCTTTCTATATTTTTTCGGCCTATCGCACTTCGGGCTGGTGGGCGCCGATGAACCCCGCTACGCTGAGGTAGCGCGCGAAATGCTCGCTCGCCACGACTGGATCACGCCGGTTCTAGGCAACCAGCCATGGCTCGAGAAGCCTCCCTTGTACTATTGGCAGGCGATGGTCGCCTATGGCATTTTTGGCGTGAGTGACTGGGCGTCGCGGCTGCCCTCGGCCGTTGATGCCACGCTGATGGTAGTCGCAGTCTTCTTTTTTCTGGGAAAATTCCGCCCGGGTTTCCAGCTGGATGGGGCCCTCATGACGGCTTCGGCCGCGGGAGTGATCGGCTTTGCCCGTGCCGCCTCGACCGACATGCCACTGGCGGCATTCTTTACCATCGCGCTGTTAGCGTGGTACGCATGGTATCAAACCGGTTCGAAACTCTGCTTGAGCGGTTGCTATCTCGCTCTGGCCTTGGCCGCTCTGGCCAAGGGGCCGGTGGCTCCTTTTCTGGCGGCAGCGATCCTCGGCGTCTTCGCCTGGCGAAGCCGAGACTATCGCCTGATTCGGCGAACCTTTTGGCTCCCCGGAATCGTGATGTTTTCTCTCATCGCCTTGCCTTGGTATGTCGCCGTCGAGATGAAGAATCCCGAGTTCTTCCGGGTGTTCATTGTGGAGCATAATCTGTCGCGCTTCGCCACCAACCTCTATCATCACCAGCAACCCTTCTGGTATTTCCTCCCGGTGACTCTGTTGGGACTCGTGCCCTGGACGGTATTTGCCGTGGCAGCGCTGGTGGAAAGCACCCGTCAACCGTCGTGGTGGGTGGGCAGCTCCGAGGTGCTTCCCTGCGAGAAGGCTCTCACTCGGTTCCAGGCGGTCTGGCTGGTAGTGCCGGTCATCTTTTTCTCGTTTTCCCGCTCGAAGCTCCCCGGCTACATTCTGCCCGCTTTGCCGGCGGGGGCATTGCTCGTCACCGAATACGTCGAGCGCTCGCTCGCTCGAGCTCACCGTCCGGCCCCGGGACTAATCCTTCTGCACTCGGTCCTGGCCAGCGCCACGGTCGGTCTGGCGATTCGATACCCCGTCCTCGAGCATCGGCTGGGGTGGGGCCTCCCGACAGCTATCGGATGGACGTGCGCAGCCTTGCTGGCGATCGGGATCGCGATTACGCTTCGCTCTCGCATCGGCCTTCGAGCCTTGCGTTTTGTGACCCTGGTTCCGGTCGTGCTCACGCTCGCCATTGTCCTTCGTCTGGATGCGCCATATCTGGACAACACGCTTTCGGCTCGACCGCTGGCGACTGAGCTTAGCCGCCTCGGGACCAAACGCCTGCCCCTGGCCGTGCTGGGAGTTTCCCGTGAAGTGGAATACGGACTGGTGTTTTATGGGCAGCAGACCGTTTACCGGTATGAGTCGGGACAAGTCCCCGCCGGGGAGCATCTGCTGGTGGCAAAAGAGGGAAGCCAGACCGAGATTACCAAACAAGTAACGGGGCGGCGGGTTTCCTACCTGGGAACCTTCGCTCCGCAGAGGCTTACGTACTACTGGGTCGCGGCGGAGCATGGCCAGTAAGAGTGCTGGGCGGAGCGTGTAGCCCCCTGGGAGGCTGCTTGCTTCGCCGCCTAGCTCAGGCTAAGGTGGGGTTGAGGCGGTGCAGCAAATGCCAATCCCAGGCGCCGAGGCTGTTTCTGGGCTCTGCCCACGGTCGCCGTCTTAGGGGAGGGT
>Ga0335079_10007694_pt1 | contig 12250 bp, 13 predicted proteins | sample Lox_Sample_33_FD_206719 | JGI IMG/M metagenome (GOLD analysis project Ga0335079, IMG submission 206719) | Soil microbial communities from Loxahatchee National Wildlife Refuge, Florida, United States - Lox_Sample_3.3 | ecosystem: Environmental > Terrestrial > Soil > Wetlands | place: USA... | reverse complement strand
TGGTCCTGCTGGGCATGATGAAGTACGACACCTTCGGCTCGAGCCCCGCCAAGGACGCTCCTGTCGCCTATGCCCTGCAAGCGCTGGGCGCCAAGCCGCTGTGGCAAGCGGTGATCGTGCTGGGCGCTTTGATGGGAATGATCTCCTCGCTGCTGGTGTTCCAGTACGGCCAGACGCGCATCTGGTTCGCCATGTCGCGCGACGGCCTGCTGCCGCCGTTGTTCTCGGCGCTGCACCGCCAGTTTATGACACCATACTGGTCCACCTGGATCGCCGGCGCGCTGGTCGGCATACCCGCCGGCATCGTGGATATCGGCGAGGCTGCCGACCTCTCCAACATCGGCACGCTGTTCGCGTTCGTGCTTGTATCGTTGGGCGTGGTTGTCCTGCGCCGCACCCAGCCGGAGCGCCCGCGCGGTTTCAAGGTCCCGTTCGTGCCCTGGTTCCCGATCATCTCCGTTGTCCTCTGCGTCGGGCTCATGAGCGGCCTGCTGGTGATTACCTGGGCGCGCTTTTTCGGATGGCTGGCCATCGGGCTGGTGATCTACTTCAGCTACAGCCGCCGCCACAGCGAGTTTGCGGGGGCTCGTTCGGGCGGGGTCTTATGACGAAAGCGAAATCGTTCGCCAAAGTGATACTTGATCGATCGGGGCGGATAACGCTACCAAAGGTCCTCCGGGAGAAATGGAGGCTCACTCCGGGTGATACTCTCAGCATCGTTGTTGGTGGTGATGAGTTGGTCATATGTCCTCGCGATTTCGCAGTGCGCCTAATGAGAGAACGCGGGATTTGGGTGTTCCACGGTGGAAAGTTTTTGAGCCAGAGGCAAGCCCAACGGTATTTAAGAGATCTGCGGAGGCGCCGCGACGTCTCCGTCAGCGAACGATAGTGATTGTGTCGTCTACTCGAACCACCGCCGCATCGCTCGTTTCCCCCAGCACCTTCATCCTGGGCCTGCCCAAAGCAGAGCTGCACCTGCATCTCGAAGGATCGATCGAGCCTGCAACTCTGGCCGAGATCAGCCAGCGCTATCATGACCCGCTGACGCTCGAAGAAGCTGAGGCGCTTTATCGCTATCCCGATTTCACCGGATTCATGCTCGCCTTCAAGGCTGCGGTCCAGCGTCTGCGCTCGCCGGAAGATTACGAAACCATCGCGTACAACCTGATGCGGCGGCTGCGCAATGAAAACGTTCTGCATGCCGAGGTATACGTCTCCGCGGGCGTTTGCCTGTGGCGCAAGCAGGATTTTGACTCCATCTTCGAAGGCCTGGAGCGCGGACGCGAACGCGGCCAGCGCGATTTCGGCCTGTCGCTGCTGTGGATCTTCGATGCCGTCCGCCAATTCGGACCGGAGCAGGCGCAGCGCGTGGTCGAGAAGGCGGTTGAGTTCAAAGATCGCAACGTGGTGGGCATCGGCATCGGCGGCGACGAGCGCCAGGCCGGGCCGGAGCTTTTTCGTGATTCGTACCAATACGCCGGCGATCACGGCCTGCGCCTGACGGCACACGCGGGAGAAACGATGGGGCCGGAATCCATCTGGGGCGCGCTCAACCTGAAGGCCGAACGCATCGGGCACGGCCTGAACGCATGGCAGGACGCGGAGCTGATGGCCGAACTGGTGGAGCGTCAGGTGCCGATCGAGATCTGCCTGACCAGCAACCTGGAAACCAACTGCTGGCAGCGGCTTGAAGATCACCCGCTGAAGAAGTATTTCGACGCCGGAGTTATGGTCACCCTCAACACCGACGACCCGGCGATGTTCCACACTTCGCTCAACCGCGAGTACACGCTGGCGCAGCAGGTTCTTGGCTTCAGCGACGAGCAGTTGCGCGAGATTGCCCGCAACGGCTTCGAGGCGTCGTTCCTGCCGGCGGAGAAGAAGATCGAATTGCTGAATCGGTTCGACGCCGCGGGCTAGACATCATGATGCTTCTATGGTAGCATCATGATGTGCGAACCACATTGACCCTCGATGAAGACGTAGCTGCGAAGCTGAAGAGCGAAGCCCGCCGCACCGGACGGTCCTTCAAAGAAACCGTCAACGAGTTTTTGCGCGCTGGGTTAGCCCAAAGCCGGGCGAAGAAGGATAGGCCACTCAAGATCCATGCCAAGGAGATGGGCGTCCGTCCCGGGCTGGACTACGACCGCATCAGCCGGCTGCTCGAGGAAGTCGAAGGCCCGACTCACCGGTGATTCTCCCCGACGTAAATCTTCTGCTCTATGTCCACAACGAGTCTGCCGAGCACCACGAGGCAGCGGGCCGATGGCTGGAATCCGTATTAGCTGGACCCGAGCCTGTCGCACTCACCTGGACGACGATTCTGGGATTCTTGCGTATTGGCACGAATCCCAAGGTCTATCCCAATCCCATGACCGTCGCTGAGGGGATTGCGGCCATCAATGAATGGTTGGCCCACCCGGCAGTTGCGCTGCTCCAGATGGGAGAACGCCATTGGGAGATCCTGACTCGGCTCATCATCCGTGGGAGCGTTAGTGGTCCTGGGATCACCGACGCGCACTTGGCCGCGCTCGCCATCGAGCACGGCGCAACGCTCTGCACCACCGACCGCGACTTCGCGCGCTTTCCCGGCCTGCGCTGGCAGAATCCTCTCCAAGCCTGAGAACATCTGTACGGCATGACCCAACACATAGGCATCGTTGCCTGCAGCATTCCCGGAGCTGCGCTCTGCTACGAGACCATCGGCGTCGAGGGCGCCAAGATGATGGGCGAGTGGGGGCATCCGGAGATGACCCTGCACAACATCCCCATGAGCGAGTATGCGCCGTTTTTCGAGCGGGGAGACTGGCCGGCGATTGCCGAGATCATGCTGCGCTCGGCGGAAGTGCTGGCGCGCGCGGGCGCGGATTTCCTGATCTGCCCGGACAACACCATTCACCAGTCGTTCCCGTACTTGCTCGAGCGCTCGCCGCGGCCCTGGCTGCACATTGCGGAGGAGGTAGCGCGCGAGGCCAAGCGGCGCGGATATCGCCGGGTCGGTCTTACCGGCACCAGGCTGCTGATGGAGGGCCCTGTCTATCCGCCGAAGTTCGCGGAAGTCGGCATCGAGCTTTGCCTGCCTTCGCCCGAAGAGCGCCAGGGGATCAACCGGATCATTTTTGAAGAGCTCGTCTACAAGAAGTTCCGGCCTGAGTCGCTGGCGCACTTTCAGCAGGTGATTGAAGGTTTCAAGAAGCAGGGATGCGACGCGGTGGCGCTCTCGTGCACCGAAATTCCGCTGCTGGTCAATGACTCCAACTCGCCGCTGCCCACACTTGATTCGACGCGGCTGCTGGCGCGGGCGGCGCTACGGAAAGCCGTGGGATGAAGACGCTGGGCATCATCGGCGGAATCGGTCCGGAATCGACGATGGATTACTACCGCCAGATCATCGCCGCCTACCGAGAGCAAAAGCAGGATGGCAGCTATCCCCCGATTATCATCAACAGCATCGATCTGAATAAGGTACGGGACCTGGTGACCGCAAATGTACTGACTGACCTCACCGCGCATCTGGTGGCGGAGGTGCGAAGACTGGCGCGGGCGGGCGCTGACTTCGGCCTGCTCGCCGCCAACACGCCTCATATTGTTTTCGATGATCTTCGCCGGCAATCGCCGATTCCGTTGATCAGCATTGTTGAGGCTACCTGCGACGCCGCCAAGGCGCTCAGCCTGAAGAAACTGGGATTGCTGGGCACGCGGTTCACCATGCAGGGCCGATTCTTCTCCGACGTTTTCGCAAGAGCCGGTATCACCCTGACCGTGCCCGCGGCCGACGAGCAGGACTACGTCCACGACAAGTACATGGACGAACTGGTGAACGGTATTTTCCTGCCGGAAACGCGGGAGGGGTTGCTGGACATCATTGGCCGCCTGAGGAAACGGGAGCGTATTGATGGCGTGATCCTCGGGGGTACGGAGCTGCCTTTGATCCTGCGCGATGTTTCCGGGCAAGACATTCCATTCCTCGATACGACCCAGATTCATGTGAGGGCTGCAGTAGCGCAGATGCTTTGCTGACTGCTACTCGATCTGCACCAACGTGCCCGTATCCGGGGTGGCGCCGGCGGGCGGGGCGGGGACGCGCTCCTGTCGGCCGCGGAAGAAGTCGAGGTACGAAACCTGGTGCACGCACGACACCGTGCAGTGCGGCGCGCAGCCTTTTTCGGTGCGGTATTCGCGGCGGAGGTCGGCGACCGTGTACTCCGCGAGCGATTTGGCGGGATATCCGCGCTGCTGCGAGCAGTAGTGCACCAGCCCGTCTTCACAGATATAGAGGTAGCGCGCGCCGGCGCGGCAGCGCCAGTTATTGGGCCGGCCGTTGGCGATGTTGTCCTGGAAGCGGTTGACGCGGGCGTAGCTGCCCTTTTCCATCGCCTTCATCTGGCGGTAGATGGCGCGCTCCTGCTCGCCGAGCGGAAGCAATTGGCCGTCACCTGCGTGGATGATCCCTATGGTCGAAGTGAATCCCAGCTCCAGCACGCGGCGGCCAATGACCACAGCATCCTGCGGATTCTTGATCCCGCCGCCTACCACCGAGTTGATATTGACGTGAAACTCGGCGTGTTCGGCCAGCAGTTGCAGCTTCTTGTCGAGCACCTTGAGGCTTTTCTTCGAGACCTCGTCGGGAATGACGTTGTCGATCGAGATCTGCAGGTGCTCCAGGCCGGATCGGTTCAAGCGCTGGATGCGTTCGGCGGTGAGCAGGTAGCCGTTGGTGATTAGCCCACAGAGAGCGCCGGTCGAGCGGATGCGGCCGAGGATGGCGTCCAGGTCGGGGTGCAGCAGCGGTTCGCCGCCCGAAATGGTCATGATGGTAGTGCCGAGCTCGGCCAGCTTGTCGATGCGGCGGAACATGGTCTCGAGCGGCACCGGCTTTGAGACCGCGTCGAACTCGTTGCAGTAGGCGCACGCCAGGTTGCAACGCCGCATGGGGATAAGGTGTGCCAGAACGGGATGGTCCGTCGAGAGCAGGCCTTTGGCGATCATCTTCCACTCGCGGAAGCGGCGGTGGGTCGCGTTGAGGTAGCGCCTGGCTCTTACCGGGGCAGTAGGCATATCTTCAATGTTAATTAAAACATTGACTCCCGGGGCAGGGTTAAGGATTCCCTTTATTTTGCTTGATTTAGGGCCTGAACGGCGTCGAACGAGCAGCTACCTGCGCCTCAGGTTTTCAGCTCCGGCGTGGCTTCCAGCAGGCTCTGAGTGTAAGGGTGCTGCGGGCGCGTGGTCACCTGCTCGGCCGTTCCGACTTCCACAAGCTTTCCTGCCTTCATGACCGCAATGTGAGTGGCCAGGTACCGCACCACCGGCATGGAGTGCGAGATGAACAGATAAGTCAGCTTGAATTCGCGCTGCAGGTCGGCCAGCAGGTTGACGATCTGCGCGCCCACGCTCACATCCAGCGCCGAAACCGGCTCATCGGCCACGATGAACCGGGGCTTCAGCGCCAGGGCGCGGGCGATGCCGATCCGCTGCCGCTGTCCGCCGGAGAACTCGTGGGCGTAACGGCGCAGGGCCGATTGGTCGAGGCCCACAGCGCGCATCAGTTCGGCGGCGGTTTGCATCCGCGCGCTGCGGCCGGCGCCGTTATGGATGACCAGCGGCTCGGTGACGATGTCGGCTACGGTCATTCGCGGATCGAGCGAGCCGAAAGGGTCCTGAAAGACGATCTGCATGTCGCGGCGCAGGCGGCGCATGTCGGAGCGGCCGGCGGCGAGCACGTCCTGGCCATCGAAGCGGATGCTGCCCGCGCTGGGCTCGATCAGCCGCAGAATCAGCCGCCCCAGTGTGCTCTTGCCGCTGCCTGACTCGCCAACCAGGCCGAGAGTCTCACCGGCGGCAATATCGAGCGAGACGCCATCCACAGCGCGCACTTCACCATGGCCGCGGCCGCCAAACGCAGACTCGCCCAGGGGATAAATCTTGGTCAGCTCGCGGACTTCGACGAGGGCCATGGGCGGATAGTACAACATTGGCCCGCATCGCCTGAGGAGGTTGGCTATATACATTTGCTAACGGCTGCTTCTTGAGTTCCCGGGGCCTTGGGCAGTTTCGTATGACTTCTGTGATGTTAGCTGATGGCAAGCCAAGGAGGTAAGGCCCGTAGGGCCGCCCTAAATTAGCCCAGGGCGGAAGCCCTGGGTAACCAGGAAAAATGATTCGTTCGATTTATCTGCACTGCGACCCGACAGTAAGCCACTATTTGAAGATGCTGATGGACGCGGTATTTGGGCCACAGTATTTCAGGAACGAAATCGTATGGACTATGATTCACCGTTCGGCAAGAAGTATCCCCGCTTGCAGCTCGTGACTGTGGGTGAACTGCTGGCGGGCAAAGAGATCGAATATCCGCGCACGCTCGACGTAACCTTCAAGAAAGCGCCCCGAGCGCGGGGCGCGGCGGCGAAATCCATCGGCCTGCCGTTGGGCAACGAGGACGAGGTGTTCTAGCCTCTTGTGCCGCCCCTACGGGGCTCGGGTCCTTATTTATCGCCTACCCAGGGCTCCCGCCCTGGGCTAATTTATGCCGGCCCTCCGGGCCTCTGATTCTCGACCGTTTGAATTTTCATCTGTCCTTCGCAACCTTCCTGTTCATGTGGCGGAAGCTCAACAAGGCAAAGCGGGTCCCGCCTGCGTGTTACAATTTCCACAGTTTTGGTCTCCTGAGAGTTCCACTTGATCGAACTGGCACCCTCGATATTGTCCGCGGATTTCGCACGTCTGGCGGACGAAGTGACCCTGGCCGTGGAGGGCGGGGCGACCGTTCTGCACGTGGACGTGATGGACGGCCATTTTGTCCCCAACATCACCATCGGGCCGCCAGTGGTGGCTTCGCTGCGCAAGGCGACCGAGCTGCCGCTCGATGTCCACCTGATGATCGAAAATCCGGACCAGTACATCCCGGCGTTTGCCGACGCGGGCGCGGATTGGATTTCCGTCCATCAGGAGGCCACGCGCCACCTGAACCGCAGCCTCGACCTGGTTCGCATCCACGGATGCAACGTGGGCGTGGTCATCAATCCGGCCACGCCGGTGCAGACGCTGGGCGAAGTGCTCGACATGGTGGACCACGTACTGGTGATGTCGGTGAATCCAGGTTTTGGCGGGCAGAAGTTTATTCCCGGCTCGGTAGAGAAGATTCGCAAACTGGTTACCATGCGCAACGCCAAGGGACTGAACTTCCGCATCGAGGTGGATGGCGGCATTGCGCTCGATACGGTGAGCGATGTGGTGCGCGCCGGGGCGGAAATCCTGGTGGCGGGCAGCGCAGTGTTCGGCCAGGGCAATCCGAAGGAGAACGCGGAGCGACTGCTGAAGGCAGCGCACGAAGCGACGCTGCAGAAGGTTTAGGTTTTTTCGTCCAGCGTAGCCGCGGGCAGGAGGCAGGAAGCAGGAGGCAGGAAAAAAGGTAATTTTGCATTTCTGCTTCCTGCACCCTGCGTCCTGCCACCTATAGATTGAGGTTTTTCATGATCCGACGGGCTTTATCTACGACTCTGCTGCTGGCCGTGGTGCTGTTGGCGGTCTCCTGCTCCCACAAGAACAAGAAAGTCACCAATCCCATTGCCAACGTGAACTCGGCGCAGCCCGACAAGGTGCTGTTTGACCGCGCCATGGACGCCATGCAGCACGGCCGCTACGACGTGGCCCGGCTCTCGCTGCAGACCATGATCAACACCTATCCGGATTCCGAGTACGTGGCCCGCGCCAAGCTGGCGGTGGGCGATTCCTGGTACGCGGAAGGCGGCTCGGCCGGCCTGGCGCAGGCGGAGATCGAATACAAAGACTTCATTACCTTCTTCCCCAACATGCCGGAAGCGGCCGAGGCGCAGCTGAAGGTGGCCAACATCCATTTCCGGCAGATGGAGAAGCCGGACCGCGACTTCACCCACGCCAAGCGGGCCGAGGAAGAGTACAAGCAACTCATCCAGCAGTTTCCCGACAGCAAGCTGGTGCCGGAAGCCAAGCAGCGTCTGCGCGAGGTGCAGGAGGTGCTGGCCGAGCGCGAGTTCCGCATCGGGCACTTCTACTATGTGAAGGAATCGTGGGCGGCGGCGATCGCGCGCTTCAAGTCGCTGGTCGATACCTATCCCCTCTATAGCGGCGCCGATGACACCCTCTATCTGCTGGGGCAAGCCAACGAGCGTCTGGCGGACCGCGTTCGCGCGCTGAAGGACGAGGCCGTTAGGGCGAAGGAGATGAAGTATTTTGAAGACGAGGCGGCGGATGCGTACAGCCGCATTCTGACCCGCTATCCGGCGATGGGCCGCGCCAAGGACGCCCGGGCGCGCCTGGAAGCGATGCATCGGCCCGTCCCCAAGGCTACGCCAGAGGCCCTGGCGCGGAATCAGCAGGAGGAGCAGAGCCGGCGTGAGATGGGAAACACTTTCAGCCGGCTGATGGTCAACTTCCATCGCCGGCCGAATGTTTCGCAGGCGGCGAAGGTGGGCGAGCCGACGTTGGTGCCGCCGCGGGAGACCAGTGCACCCGATGTCGCCCGTGAAGCGCAGCGAGCCGTGACCAGGCCTTCCACCGGCGGGACCAGCGCCTTGACGGTTCAGCCGGTTGGCGCCGGCGCGCCGCCTCCGGCAAATCAGCCGGTTCCCCGCGCGGCGGGCGAGAGTCCCAGCCCCGCCGACACCGCTATTCCCGAACTGAAGCCCGTGGGCGAGGCTGCCCAACCTCCCACACAAGTTCCCCAACCTGCCCCCGCGCAGGTAAATGAGGCGAGCAGCGATTCGTCCAGCGCCAACGCCCAGCAGGGCTCGTCCAGTTCCTCAACCAAGGGATCGAACGACGCGCAATCCTCGAGCAAGGCTAAGAAGAAGAAGAAAAAGCTGCTTATCTTCTAAGAGCGTGAGCACGGGGGTGGCTGCGCCGGCTTTCTGCAATCCCAACAAAACACAGCCCAAGTGACCCCGAAGGTCACGTTACTGAGGTGCATGTTTCGTTGACTTGCGGAGCCAATGAAAGTACTTTGGGACGAGATTTGTCTCCCCCAAAGGAAAATACGTGTCTTTAAAGATTGTCTTGGCCGACGACAGTTTAACCGCACAGAACATGGGGAAGAAGATCCTCGCCGATGCTGGTTACGAGGTGATCGCGGTCAGCAACGGGGCGCAGGCGATGAAGAAGATCGTCTCCGACCAGCCTGACCTGGTGGTGCTCGACGTCTATATGCCCGGCTATTCTGGCCTGGAGCTGTGTGAGCGCCTGCGCAACAGCCGCGAGACTGCCCGGACTCCGATCGTGCTGACGGTCGGAAAGATGGAAGCGTTCAAGCCCGAGGAAGCCAATCGCGTAGGCGCCGACGGTTTGATCGTCAAGCCCTTCGAAGCCACCGAACTGATAGCGGTGGTGAAGAAACTGGTGGAGAACCTCGCTCCCGCCCCGCGGCCGAAACGCCAGCCGACGGAGAGCGCGCCGCCGAGGATCGCCGAGCCCACGCCTGCTCCGGTTGAACCCGAGCCTGAGGTGCAGCATCACACCGTGGAAGTCCCGGAGGAGATTGCCTCCGAACCGGTGAGCGGGATGTATTTGCTTCCCAACGAAGAGCAAGAGCCGGCGACGCTGCCCGCTCCGGCGGCGGCGCAATCCGCAGGGCCGCCCATCGAATTCGAAGTGGAACGTGAAGCGGCGCCGGTCGAGATCGATCCCGGCGTGCGCATGGCCTCCGCCAGCGGCTTATCCGGCGTATTCGAGATGGAGCCCTCCGCCGCTCCGACGGTCAAGCCCCCCGCAGTGGCCGCGCCGGCCGAGGAGTTCGAAAGGTTCACTGCCGCGGTTCCCGCCGCACCAGAGCCTGCGCAGCAAGCGGCTGCTGAACCCGGCACTACCATTGCCCACGACTTCCAGATCGAAGAGCCCCTCGAACTTGTGGACGAACTGGAGGCCGATCATTCCGCCGGGCCGGCAGTGGAAGCGAGTTCCGCCGCCTTCGAGGTCAGCAGCCCGTCGGCGTTCACGGTCGAGCGATTGGACCAGGTGCAGCCCGAGCCAAAGTTCGAGAGCGTCAGCGTTCAGCCGGCGGACGTTTTGCCCGAGCTCGCATCCTGGGACGAGCCACTGCCTGCGAGCGTAAGCGAGAGTTCCTGGGAAACCGAGAAACCCGCGCCGGAGCCTGCGGTAGCAGCGCCTTCCTCAGCAGAGTTCGCGGCTCCCGGGCCAGTGTGGGTTGCGGAAGAAATGGAGATTGAGCCAACCGAGTCGGCCATCTCCCTGCACCAGCAGATGCAGCAGGGAGGGATGACCGACGAGTTGCTGGCGTCTGAACTGCCAACAACTCCGGCAGTAAGCGCGGAGGCGCCTTTCCAGGGTTGGGAAGTCGCAGGGCCGTCAGCGTCTGACGCCCATCCTGGCAGCGAGAACTCCGGGCCGGCGGGAGCGGAAATCCTGCCGGAGTTCGAACCTAATCCCTACGCTGCCCCAGCCGAGGTGGCCGGACTGGGCAACCCGGATCCCTACGGTCGCGCTGATGTGCCTGCCGAAGATATGCCGGCCACCGAAGCGCCGCCGGCCGCCGAGCCAGCGCCCCAGCCGGATCTCGAACCCTACGCTGCCGCAGCCTCCGAGTTTGTGCCACAGATTACTGTCCCGGCGGTGAACGAAGTCGCGGCTGATCCGTTGCGTATCGCCCGCATCGTGGAAGAAGCGCTGGAGCGGCTTAAGCCGGAACTGATCGCCGCCGTTGCGCGCGAGCTGGAGAACAAGAACCGGTAGCCAAGTCCGAAGTTGGAACCAGGAGGGCGGCGTTAACGGCCGCCCTCTTTTTTCGTTGGCGTGGACGATGATGTGGAGACACACGCCATCCACCGTAGCATCTCCGGCGAAGGTCTTCACTTTCCGCTGCCTTTCCAGCCGGGGAAGATTATTTCGGCTAAAATCGGGGCGCAAAAAGACGGAACTTCCAGGTCGGTTTCGGAAGGAATCGCTGGTAGGAGGAAAGGATATGTCCAAGAAACTGGCGTTTTGCTGCGGTGTTCTGGCCCTCACTCTGGTCAGCTCGGCCGCGTTCGCTCAGGGGATCAAACGAACCGTGCTGCAGACTGTCGAATTCCCTGATCACTACACGACCATTACCGCCATCGCGGAGGTCGAGCCCGGCATGACGGCCGCCCGCCATACCCATCCCGGCCTTGAGACGGCCTACATTCTGGAGGGCGAGGGCGATCTCAAGATCGAAGGCCAGCCGGAACGACGCGTCAAGGCAGGGGACTCTTTCGAGATCCCGGCCGGGACGCCGCATGAGTTGCACAACACCAGCAGCACCAAGCCCGTGAAGGTTTTGTCGACCTACATCATTGAGAGAGGCAAGCCGCTCGCTACCCCCGCGCCGAAGTAAGCGGTGGTGACATCGAAGGTGAGGATAGAGGCTCCACCCGAGCTTGCTTTGCTCGGGTGGGGTTTTCGTCGACTGCCCCAACGCGCTGGGTGGCGGGTCGAAGAAAATTAAATTGTCATCCTGAGGAAGCGTAGGGGAGCGCCAGCGCGACTGAGCGCGACGAAGGATCTTGGTTCTGGAATCCGCGCGGACGTTCGCTGAGCCCTCTCAGAATCCCGCACGAGCAAAAGATGCTCGTGTAGGGCACTCGCCCTCTTACTTCTTTTCCTTTAATTCCGTCTGCACAAGATGACACTCACTCGTGCCCACGTTTTCTGCCGCGTGCTTCGTCTCCCCGCGATAGCCCGCCGTGCCGGCTTTGGGCTCGGCCACCGTGGTTTTGCCGTCGGCACTGGTGACCTTTAACTTGCAATCGGTTATGTAATAGACGGTATTCGGCGGATGCGAATGCATCGCGACCTTTTGTCCGGGTGGTATGCGAACGTCCAGCATACGAACCTGGTCATTCTCGAGTACGACTTTGTGGGTCTCCGGCCCTCCGGCCACCGTCAACACGTCTTGTGCCAGGACCGCTGGTGTGGCAAGACACAATAGGCATGTCAGGAAAAACAGTCGGTGCATGTGCGTCTCCAATGTTGGATTCTTGAAAACAGGGAGCTTTCTACTCCTGCAACTCGCATCCTGTCAATTGAATAGGAAGCGTTGTCAGGTCGCTGCCCGGTGCTCGCAACGCGGTGTGTGCAACCGACCGCAAAATCGCGACCCAGCCTAATCATTTGCGCCACAATGCTATCCTGACGGCGTGAAGGCCGACGAGTTGATCGATCGAGTCCAAAGCGTGCTGGCGCCGCGGCCGGAGGTGCTGGAGGCGTATCTCTTCGGATCGCATACCCGCGGCGAGGCACA
>Ga0335079_10007691_pt1 | contig 12252 bp, 10 predicted proteins | sample Lox_Sample_33_FD_206719 | JGI IMG/M metagenome (GOLD analysis project Ga0335079, IMG submission 206719) | Soil microbial communities from Loxahatchee National Wildlife Refuge, Florida, United States - Lox_Sample_3.3 | ecosystem: Environmental > Terrestrial > Soil > Wetlands | place: USA... | reverse complement strand
CGCCGTGCTTGGTCCGCACGAACACCAATGTCAGGTCACGCTCGCGAGACAGCTCGTCGATGAGCGCCTCGAGGCGATGCTCGTGTTCAACCCGCACGAAGCGATGCTCAACATCGGCGCTCGCCCGCCGCGCCACCGGACCCTGTTCGTGGACGATCGGCTGGCGCGTGAACCGTCGGGCCAGACGTCCGGCCTCGCCATCGAGCGTCGCCGAGAAGAACAGCGTCTGCCGTGTCCGCGGACACGCCGCGGCGATCCGCTCGACTGCGGGGCGGAATCCCATGTCGAGCATCCGATCGGCCTCGTCGACCACCAGGATCCGGATCGCGTTCAGCGTGAACGCGTCGCGTGCGAGGAGATCCTCCAGACGGCCTGGAGTCGCTACGAGCAAATGCGAGCGGGCGGCGTCGCGTGCCTGCTTGACCAGGCCCACGCCGCCGTAGACGGCGGTCACCCGCAGCGCGCGAGAATGCGCGATCGCGCGGATGTCATCCACGATCTGCGTCGCGAGCTCGCGCGTGGGCGCGAGCACCAGCCCCGATGGGCGGCGGTCGTCAGCCGCGATCCGCTCGACGAGCGGAATGCCGAACGCGAGCGTCTTGCCCGACCCGGTCGGCGACTTCGCGAGCACGTCGCGCCCATCGAGAACATCCGCAACGACACGTCGCTGGATCTCGAACGGTTCCGTGAAGCCCTGTTGGGCAAGTGAGCTGACAACTACGCGCGAAACGCCGAGCTCAGCGAACGACTGATCAGACATGTACCACTCCTTGGCCGCGCTCAAGGGCGCGAACGATTCGGGAGGCTGTGGCTGACCCGAACCGCTCTCTGCGGGACCCAAGCAAGCTGCCTCGCGGCCGACGACGCCGACCGCCAGCGCTCAACCTAGCAGGTGAAACTCTGGCGATCGGCGGGACACCGGTTACCGATGGTCGCCCGGCTGCCTGGCGTCTGCGGACTGCACCGGATCGATCTGGTCGATCTCACCCGCCCGCTTGCGCGCGTCCCTCTTAGCCTGCTTGTCCCGCCGACGCTCGCGCAGCTTCTGCTCACGGGCGAGCTTCGCGAACGTGGTCTTCTTCTTTCCGCCTGAGGCCATGCCTGTCCGTCCTTCCTCGTGACATCTCGTGGCCAGCGCCGTCACGGCACTCCGCCAACGCCGGACACGAACCGCATGCCCGACGGGGCGAGCGACCGAGTGCTGCGAGCGTCCCGCAGCGGCCGCAGCGTGCCGATCTGTGAGCTAAATCAGCTGAACGTTCGCGGCCGCCGGGCCTTTCGGGCCGTGCTCGGTGTCAAAGGACACCTTTGCGCCCTCGGCCAACGACCGGAAGCCGCTGCCGGCGATTGCCGAATGATGGACGAACAGGTCCTTGCCAGCCTCATCGGGCGTGATGAAGCCGTAGCCCTTGTCGTCGTTGAACCACTTCACGGTTCCAGTAGCCATGCGTCCCTCCCGGGAGATCGTGTGCTGCGAAACGCGGGAGGTGCTAGAGCAACAACTACGAACGCGGGCACTATTCGCCGAGCGATCCGCCCGGCACGAAACCTCAGTCTAGTCGCCGGGTCCCCGGTCAGCCGACGGGCACCCGAAGCGCATCCCTGGGAGCTCGCTCCGCTTCGGTCGCGAAGCGATGGCGCGCCCGCGTCGCGCGGCCTCGCGCGACGTCACTGCGGCGTCAACATGGCGATTGACATGGTGCCATTATGATGCCAGCATGACACCATGAACCTGGAACCATACGTAGACAAGCTCCGCGAGCAGCTGGCGGTGGCGGCTTCGGCCGGCGGCGAGGAGGCGCTGTCGCTCGCGCAGCGACTCACGGCGCCGCTGGAATCCGCCGTGCGACTGACTCTGCTGGACGCGTTCTCGGCGGCGGCGGCCGAGATCACGAGCGAGCTCGCGCCTGGCTCGGTCGAGCTGCGCCTGCGCGGGAGCGAGCCGGAGTTCGTGGTCACGATGCCGCCGGCCGAGACGGTGGGCGAGCAGACAAATAGCCCGGAGCTGACCGGGGCCTCGGTCACGAGCGCCGCAGCGGCCGGAGAGGGGGGGATCGCGCGGATCAACCTGCGGCTGCCAGACCAGCTCAAGAGCCAGGTCGAGCAGAGCGCCGACCGCGAGGGCCTGTCGATCAACGCGTGGCTCGTGCGCGCGGTCGCGGCGGCCGTCGATCGCGGTCAGCCCGGGCGTCAGCGCGAGCGACGGACCGCCCGCTCGGGCCAGCGCTACACGGGCTGGGGCCGCTGAGCGCCGCGCCGGTCATCACAGAACGAACTGACTGAAGCCAACGACTCAAAGGACCCATGACATGTCTCGCTTCGAAACACCAGAACCGATCTCGGTCGTGCTCGAGTTGTGCGTGGCGGACGTCCGCGTCGCCGCCGGACAGCGCGGGGACACGATCGTGAACGTTCGGCCGAGCGACGAGTCCAGGCACGACGACGTGACCGCGGCCGAGGACACGCGCGTCGAGTACGCCGACGGCAGGCTGTTGGTCAAATCACCGCGCCGGCTGCGGGAGTGGAGCCCGCGGAGCGATGGCGGCTCGATCGATGTCGAGATCGAGCTTCCCGCCGGCTCGGATCTGAGCGGGCACACGGCGGCTGGCGGGTTTCGCTGCACCGGTTCGCTCGGACGCTGCGAGCTGAGGAGCAGCGCGGGCGCGATCACCGTTGATCGGGCCGCGCGTGTGCAGCTGGCAACGGCCGGCGACATCACGCTCGAGCGCGTGACCGGGGACGCCGAGCTGGCGACGGCCACGGGCGATGTGCGAGCGGGCGAGATCGACGGCTCGGCGGTGGTCAAGAACTCCAACGGCGACACGCGGATCCGCGAGGTCGGCGGCGATGTCCAGGTCAAGGCGGCAAACGGCGACATCGATGTCGAGCACTCGCACGGCTCGGTCAGCGCCAAGTCCGCCAACGGCCGCATCCGGGTCGGGAGCATCCATCGCGGCTCGCTCGTCGCGGAGACCGCGAGCGGGCACGTCGAGGTCGGGGTCGCGGACGGAGTCGCGGCATGGCTCGACCTCGACACGCGCTACGGCCACGTCCACAACGCCCTCGATGCCACCGAGGGTCCCGGACCAGCCGACGAGCAGGTCGAGGTGCGGGCGCGGACGGGATTCGGGGACATCACGATCCGCCGCGAGGCGCGGCGCAGCGACGACCTGCTCTCGGGAGTGAAGGACCATGAGTGATGCAATCGACGTCCACGGGTCGGCAAGCGCTTCGGCGAGGTGGTCGCGCCGGCCGGGCTTGACCTGACCGTGCCCGCCGCCACGGTGTTCGGGCTGCTCGGTCCGAACGGAGCCGCCAAGACGACGCTCGTGCGGATCCTCGCCACGCTGCTCGCGCCGAGCAGCGGCCGGGGCGGCGGCGCTCGGCTACGACGGCGAGCGGGAACCGCTCGCCGTCAGGCGCCGGATCGGGCTGGCGGGTCAGTTCGCGGCGGTGGACGAGGAGCTCACCGGCCGGGAGAACGTCGAGATGATCGCCCGCCTCTACCGGCTGACGGCGGGCGAGGCCCGCCGGCGCCCGAAACGCCGCGCGAGCCCTGACCGTTGGCCGCGGGCATGCGCTCGGTCCCGCGCTCGGGTCACTCGCCTGGCTCGTCGGTCGGCTGGTGGCGTTCGTTCCGCTCGCGGTCAGAACGTTCCGCCGCGCTCGAGTATCCAGGCACGCCACGGGCGATCAGCCCGCCGGCGCGCTCGCAACCGATCAGTTCCGCGACCGCGCCCACGCTCGAATCGGTCGCGACACTCGGGGCCGCGGTCCGATCGGAGCCCGCCACGTTGACCGGTTTGTCAGCATATGTTCACGCGACCGAAGAACCCCGACGAGGAGGAGCAGACATGGCTGAAACCGAGAAGGCGATCCTTGCGGGTGGGTGCTTCTGGGGTGTACAGGATCTGATCCGTAAGCTCGATGGCGTGATCAGCACGCGGGTCGGCTACACCGGCGGCGACACGCCGAACGCGACCTATCGCAACCACGGTTCGCATGCGGAGGCGATCGAGATCCTGTTCGACCCCGACCGCATCTCCTACCGGGACCTGCTCGAGTTCTTCTTTCAGGTTCACGACCCGACGACGAAGAACCGTCAGGGCAACGACATCGGCACGAGCTACCGCTCGGCGATCTTCTACGTCGACGACGAGCAGCGCCGCGTCGCGCAGGACACGATCGCCGACGTCGACGCCTCCGGCCTGTGGCCCGGCAAGGTCGTCACCGAGGTGGAGCCCGCCGGACCGTTCTGGGAGGCGGAGCCCGAGCACCAGGACTACCTTGAGCGCTACCCCAACGGCTACACCTGCCACTTCGTCCGCCCGGGCTGGAAACTGCCGCGGCGCGCTCAGGAAGCGGCGCGCTGAGCCGGGGCGATCCACAGAAGAGGGGGTGCTGGGCGTCCTAGCCGTCCGAGGCTGCTGTGGCCTGTCCGCGCGCGTAGTTGGCGCGCAGCAGCGTCAGCGCGCGTTGGGTGCCTTGCTCGGTGTCGAGTTGGATCGTGATCCAGCCCGGGTTGTGCCGCGGCTGGTCCTCGAGCGTCGGTCGGTCCTGCTCTGGCGGCTGGGGCGGAAGCGGCACGTCTGCCACCGCGTCGCCGTGTAGGTGGCCGAGCTCGAGTCGGCCAAGTCGCAAGGCGACCGATCCAAAATGGCCCTCCGCGCGGTACACCCCTGGCCAGCTCAGCGCCTCGCGAATGATCCGCTCGGCGACTGAGCCCTGGCACCCGCGAAGGTAGGTGATCGGACCTTCCGTGGGGTCGAGGCCCGCCAGCTTGTCGAGATCGAGGGTCAGGTCGATGGTGGTGATCAGGCCGCCGCTGACGGTGAATGCAAACGCTGCGGCCGGGCCTTGGGGCGTCTCGACGACGAGCCCGGCCTGGCCGTTGACGGTCGCCGGATGACACAGCGTCGCGAAGCGCGGGCCGAGTCCCGCCAGCTTGCTCGCGACGCCGGCCGCGCCCTCCAGTTCTTGCTGGAGCTCGCGGGCGCCGCCGGCACGGAACACAACACCGGGGTCGAGCAGTGCTAGCAGCGCGTCGAAATCCCCGGCTCTCGAGGCCGAGAGGAACGCGTCGACGATCTCGCGCTGCTCGGCGAGATCGGCATCGGACGGCGGCATCGCCCCGCGGACTCGCCGCCGCGCCCGGCTGGCGAGCTGTCTTGCCGCCGCGGGGCTGCGGTCGATGATCGCTCCGATCTCAGCGAACGGGAGCGCGAACATGTCGTGAAGCACGTACGCCAGCCGCTCGGTCGGGGTCAGCGTCTCGAGCACCACGAGCAGCGCGAGCCCAACGGTCTCGGCCATCAGTGTTTGCTGCTCGGGGTCGGCCTGCTCGCTGTCCGCGACGATCGGCTCGGGGACCCACGCGCCCACGTAATCCTCGCGACGGGCTTGCCGGGCGCGCAGCATGTCAATGCAGACCCGGCCGACGATCGTGGTCAGCCATGCTCGGGCGTTGTGGATCGTCTCCTGCTGGGAGCGGCTGAGCCGCAGCCAGGCTTCCTGCAGCGCGTCCTCGGCCTCGCTGACCGAGCCGAGCATGCGGTAGGCCACCGCCGCCAGGTGTGGCCGGTGGCGCTGGAACTGCTCGGTCTCCCAGCCGATGTCGGTCACATCGTTAATGACGGTTGGGGGGTGTCCGATTGTGACGCCGTCCTGGGCCCAACGACGCCGTTGTCATCTGCGTCACGTCTGCGCCGGTCATTCCGTCTGTAGGGGTGAGAGTTCCTGAGCGCCGCGCGCCACCCGCTCCGCGAGCGCTTCTCAAGCCTGCAAAGGAGTAGATATGACCCAACGGATCCTGGCCCAACGCGGGCGCCTGATCACCGAGGAGAACAGCCGCTGGTGGACGCTCGGCGCGATGTGCTTCGCGCTGTTCATGATCATGCTCGACAACACGGTCGTCAATGTCGCGCTGCCGTCGATCCAGCGCGACCTCCACGCGTCGCTGCAGGCGCTCGAGTGGACGATGAACGCCTACACGCTGACGCTCGCGGCGCTGATGGTGACCGCCGGTCGGCTCGGGGACATCTTCGGCCGCCGCAAGCTGTTCCTGTTCGGCGTGGCCGTGTTCGGGGCCTCGAGCCTGGCGATCGGGGTGGCGCCCGACGATGTCTTGCTGGTCGCGTTTCGCGCCGTCCAGGGGATCGGGGCAGCGTTCATGATGCCGGCGACGCTGTCGATCATCTCGCAGGCGTTCCCGGCCGAGCAGCGGGGAACGGCGATCGGGACGTGGGCAGGGGTAGGGGCGCTCGCGCTGGCGATCGGCCCGGTGCTCGGCGGATTCCTGACCGAGGACGTGAGCTGGCGCGCGATCTTCTTCATCAATCCGCCGATCGCGGTCGGAGCGGTCGCGGTGACGCTGTTTGCCGCGCGTGAGTCCCGGGACGAGACAGTCGGGCGCATTGTGGACTTCGCCGGCATCGCGACGCTGACGGCCGGCTTGACGGCGCTCGTGCTGGCGCTCGTGGAGAGCAACAGCTGGCACTGGGGCTCGGCGCGGATCGTGGGACTGTTCGTCGTGGCGGTGGTCGCGCTGGCCGCGTTCGTGGTGATCGAGCTGCGCGTCCGCGCGCCGATGCTCGACTTCAGCTTCTTTCGGTCGCGCACGTCGGCAGGAGCAAACGTGGTCGCGTTCCTGGTCACGTTCGCGATGTTCGCCCAGTTCTTCTTCCTGACCCTGTACATGCAGAACGTGCTGCGCTACTCCCCGCTTCAGACCGGGGTGCGGTTCCTGCCGGCAACGCTGTTGATCATCGTCACGGGTCCGGTGGCGGGACGGCTGACCGATCGTGTCGGTCCGCGACCGCTGATCGCGCTGGGGCTGGCGACCGTCGGTGGGGCGCTGTTGATCCAGTCCCAGCTGACGATCCATACCGGTTACGGACTGTTGCTGCCCGGCTTCGTGCTGCTGGGATTGGGGATCGGGCTCGTGATGTCGCCGATGAGCACCGCGGCGATGAACGCCGTCGACGGCACCAAGTCCGGCGCGGCCTCCGGCGTGGTGTCGATGAGCCGCATGGTCGGCGGCAGCGTCGGGCTGGCCGTGATGGGCGCGCTCGTGACGACGATCGGGCGCTCAAGGCTCGACTCGAGTCTCCCGCAGCTGCCCGCTGTCGCGCGAGCCAAGCTCGCGAGCGCCCTCGGCGCGCCCGACGGGCACGCCTCGCCGCCCGTCGTCCACGCCCTGCACCATGCGTTCGTGTCGGCGCTCGCCGCCGGACTCAAGGTCAGCGCCGCCCTCGCCTTCGCCGGCGCCCTCCTCGCCCTGTGGCTGATCGGCCCGGTACGCCCACGGCCGGCCGAGGCCCGTCCGGGCGAACAGCCGGCGCCCGAACCAGTGGCGGCCTGACGGCTGGGAGTCGGCGGGCGGCCTCGGGGCACGTCGCCGTCCGGCGGCTGTCAGGCGGCGAAGACGGTCGCCCAGTCGCGCTTGATGCTGACGACGGTCCAGCTCTCCACGCTCGCGCGCTCGAGCGAGGTCTCGGCGCCCGCGGTGTAGTCGAACTCGCGCTCGGGATCGTCGTGGAGCACGAGCAGTCGCAGAGCGGAGCGGGACGGGCCGCCGGCGTAGCGCAGCATCGGGATGTCTCCGTTGGAGTTGCCTCCGGCGACGATCGGACGCCGGCCGATGCGGCTCCAGATCCTGACCGGCTTCGTCGGCCCGTCGTCGAACACGTCGGGCTGCGCGAGGTAGACGAGCGTTCCGCCGCTGTCATCCTCCTGGTAGCTGAGCGCGTTGGAGCTGCCGATCACGCGCTCGGCGGGGATGCCGTAGATCTCCTCGGTGACGGGTCGCATGAAGTCGCGGTCGCCGCCTGACGCGATGAAGGTGCTGAAGCCGTTGGCCTCGAGGTACCGCAACAGCTCGATCATCGGGAGATACCCGCACTCGCGGAAGCTGCGATCCATCGTCGGGTGGCGTCCGCGCAGGAACTGCTCGGCCGCCGCCGCGTACTCCTCGACGGTCATCCCGGCGAACGCTCGCAGGATGCCGCCCATCAGCACCTTCACGTCGCTGTCGTCTCCGTGGTAGTGCTTGGTGATCACGTTCCCCAGCCACGCGTAGTCGCGTTCGTAGGCCGCCTTCCAGGGTTGCCGGTCGCGCAGCGACGCGTCGGTGGCCGCCATCTCGGCCAGTCGCTTCAGGATGAAGCCGATCTCGATCTGGATCGGCTTCTCGCACCAGAGCGTGCCGTCGTTGTCGAACACGGCCACCCGCTCGGCCGGCGGGATGTAGGCGGCGGCGCCCTCGCGAGTGACCCGTTCGACGAACTCGACGATCGCCTGGGTGGCGGCGGTGTCGTTCCAGGACGCAAGCGCGGTGCTCGCGAGGTTGGCTGCGGCCATCGGGCTCAGTCCCGCGCGAACGCCATGCGCGCCTCGTTGGCGAGGTCCACGAACGGCGTACCGCTCACGTCGACGATAGCCCTGTGGATCGTGCCGCCCACGAATCTCCACGGGTACTCGCCGGGGTAGTCGTCGGTGACGGGCTCGGCCCCCTCCTTGCCGACGTTGAGGCCCTCGCCGGCGATCGAGAACTTCCCCGGCTGAGTCCTGATCCGGCCCTCGCCGACCGCCTGCTCGCGGATGTGCAATGTCAGCGTGCCCTCGGCCGGCATCCCGTCGCCCTCCCTCTCGAACGAAGCCGACAACACGACGTGGCCGGTCGGGACGGACTCGGTCGACTCGATGATCTGCTCCTCCACGCCGACCCAGTTGTAGACGTACTTGAGCCTGCGATCCTTGATGTACAGCGCGTGGCCGCCGAACCGGGAGCCCTGCGAGAACAGGACACCGCCCGTCTCCTCGGTGTCGATCGTGACCTCGACCCCGATCGAGTACGAGCGGTTGCGGATGTTCGGCGCGACGGACTCGGGGATCTCGGATCCGCCCGGGTAGTAGATGTAGCGGTTGCGTGGCTTGGAGAGCTGCGGGCGCTCGGTCGTGAGGATCTCGACGACGCCGCGGTTCTCGAGCGGTAGTGCCTGGTAGCGGCCGGCCTCGTGCCACCACAGCCCGATCAGCTCCTGGAGCTTGTCGGGATGCTCGGCGGCGAGGTCGCGGCATTCGGTCGGATCGCTCGTGGCGTCGAACAGTTCCCAGCGCTGTCGCTCGTAACCCGCCCAGTTGTCGGGCGCCGCGTCCGAGACCGCAGCGGCCTTCCAGCCCTGATGCCAGATTCCCCGGGTGCCCCCCATCGAGTAGAACTGCGTCTGCTTGTCGGTCTTGGCCTCGGCGCCGTCGAGCGTGGCGGCGAAACTGACCCCTTCGATCGGATGCTGGGTGTAGCCCTTGACGACCTCTGGCGGCTCGACTCCCAGGACCTCGTAGACCGTCGGAACGATGTCGACGGCGTGCGTGTACTGGCGGCGGACCCCCGGCTGCTTGATCCGCGCCGGCCACGACACGATCATCGGGTCCGCGGTGCCGCCCTCCCAGTTGGAATAGCGCTTCCACAGCTTGAACGGGGTGTTGAACGCGCACGCCCAACCGGTGGGGTAATGGTTGTAGGTCCGAGGGGTGCCGAGAACGTCGAGGAACGGCAGGGCCTCCTCGATCCTGTCGGGCAGGCCGTTGAACAGCTTGTTCTCGTTGACCGAGCCGTTGGGACCGCCCTCGCCGGATGCGCCGTTGTCGGAGACGAGCACGATCAGCGTGTTGTCGAGCTGGCCGCTCTCGTCGAGGTAGTCGAGCAGGCGCCCGATCTCGTGGTCGGCGTGGCTGAGGAACCCGGCGTAGACCTCGGCCATCCGCGCGAACAGCCGCTTCTCGTCATCCGACAGCGAGTCCCACGGGCGCACCGAGTCGAGCTCTGGCCACGGCTTGCCGTCGGCGCTGGTCTCGTCGATGTAGGGATTGATCGGCGAGAGCTCGGCGCTTTCGGTGACGATCCCGAGCTTCTTCTGGCGCTCGAACACCAGCTCGCGGTAGGCCTCGTAGCCCATGTCGAACTTGCCCTTGTACCTGTCCGCCCATTCCTTGGGGGCGTGATGCGGCGCATGGCACGCGCCGGGGCAGAAGTACAGGAAGAACGGCTTGTCGGGGGCGATCGCCTTGGCGTCCCGGATGAACGACAGCGCGTGGTCGGTCAGGTCGGTGGTCAGGTGGTAGCCGTCCTCGGGGAGCGAGGGCTGCTCGACCGGATGGTTGTCATACACGAGGTCGGGATACCACTGGTTCGTCTCGGCACCGAGGAAGCCGTAGAAGCGCTCGAACCCGCGCCCGACCGGCCACTGGGTCTTGATCGACGCCAGGTTCATCTCGTCCTCGGGGGTCAGATGCCACTTCCCCGTCATGTACGTGTTCCACCCCCGCTCGCCCAGCACCTCGGCGATCGTCCCGCATTCGAACGGGATGTGACCGTTCGAGCTCGGGAACCCCGACGCGGCCTCGGTGATCGTTCCCATCCCGTTGGTCGTGTGGTTGCGGCCGGTCATCAGGCACGAGCGTGTCGGCGAGCACAGCGCGGTGGTGTGGAAGTTCGTGTAGACGAGCCCGCGCTCCGCGATCCGGTTGATGTTCGGGGTCTCGATCATGCCGCCGAACGGCTCCATCGCCGAGAAGCCGACGTCGTCGAGCACGATGTACAGCACGCTCGGAGTGCCGTCGGGTGCGATCGGTTGCGTGTACGGCGCCCAGTCAGGAACCGACTCGGTCACGTCGACGTTCACAACGCCCTTGAAGGGCTTTGCCATCAGATCCTCCCTCTCACGATCGGCTCGAGCTGAGCCCATCATCAGCGGCTCCCGGCGCGCTAGGCATCACCCGAATGAGGTGATGTCCGCCCCCTCGCCCGTGGATCAGAACTCCGGGCTCGAGCTGCAATGCCCGAGGCGCGGCTACGATCGGCGCCGATGCTGGTGGTACGGTACGGCCGGGTCGAGGATGCGCAGCGGGTGCTCGAGCTGTGGTCGCTCGCGCGCAGCGACCACGCCACCACATCGGACCACACCGGCGACCTCGAGCGCCTCGTGACCGGGACGCCGAGTGCGCTGTTCGTCGCCGAGGCGGACGGTGGCGTGATACTCGGCGCACTGATCGCCGGGTGGGACGGCTGGCGGGGGAACATGTACCGGCTCGCGGTCCACCCGGACCACCGGCGGCAGGGGATCGGACGGAGGCTGCTCGACGCCGGCGAGGCACACCTGCGGGGGTTGGGGACGCGCCGGGTGACCGTCCTGGTCGCGCACGACGACGCGGTCGCCGGGCCGTTCTGGGACGCCGCCGGCTATCCGGTCGATCAGGAGATCGGGCGGCGCGTCCGCAACCTCTAGCGGTCGTCGAACCGGTTCGGCCGGACCGTAAGAAGCTGTGATCGATGCGGTCACCGAATGGTCACAGGTGGCTTGTGCCGCTCCTAGGGTGCCGCCGCGACACCGGGGCGCTCTGCCGATAACAGCTCGGAGCACCCTGCCACGTCGAGCACACCGCGCGGCGCGGCCCACGCGCGGAGGCGCATTTCGGCTGCTGGCGTTCGCGGGGATGTGCGCCGGCGATGTCCATCGCCGCTGCGCCTGCCGCTCGAGCGGATGGGTGGTCGGCGACCCGGACCGTTGATCGTCCGTCCGAGGGCGACGCGAACATGTGTTCGTGTCGCCCTCGGCCTCGATCCTGCACGCGGACCTCGACTCGTTCTACGCCTCGGTCGAGCAGCGCGACAATCCTCGCCTCCGCGGCCGCCCGGTGATCGTCGGCGCCGGCGTCGTGCTCGCCGCCAGCTACGAGGCCAAGGCGCGCGGGATCCGCACCGCGATGGGCGGTGCATGGGCCCGCCGGCTGTGCCCCGAGGCGATCGTTGTGTCGCCGCGGATGTCCGCCTACTCGGAGGCGAGCAAGGCGGTGTTCAAGGTGTTCGAGGACACGGCGCCGGTCGTCGAGGGGCTGTCGATCGACGAGGCCTTCCTTGACGTCCGCGGGCTCGACCACATCTCCGGCACGCCGGTCGAGATCGCAACCCGGCTGCGACAGCGGATCCGTGCCGAGGTGGGGCTCCCGATCACGGTCGGCGTCGCCCGCACGAAGTTCCTGGCGAAGGTCGCGAGCGCTGTGGCCAAGCCCGACGGCCTGCTGATGGTGGCGCCCGAGCGCGAGCTCGAGTTCCTGCACCCGCTCCGGGTCGAGCGGCTGTGGGGCGTCGGCCGGGTCACCGCCGCCAAGCTACACGAGCGCGGGATCACGACCGTCGGGCAGGTCGCCGTGCTGGCCGAGGGCGAGCTCGTGGCGATGCTCGGCCGCGCGTCG
>Ga0335079_10007690_pt1 | contig 12252 bp, 13 predicted proteins | sample Lox_Sample_33_FD_206719 | JGI IMG/M metagenome (GOLD analysis project Ga0335079, IMG submission 206719) | Soil microbial communities from Loxahatchee National Wildlife Refuge, Florida, United States - Lox_Sample_3.3 | ecosystem: Environmental > Terrestrial > Soil > Wetlands | place: USA... | reverse complement strand
ACCGCGCCGTGGGTCCGAAGCCCGTCGAACAGCGGCACCGAGAGCACCAGCGCGGCCGTCCAGTCCTTGTGGAAATCCGTCAGCCGGGACGGGAAGCCGCTCTGGGGAAACGCCTGGCCGCCGAACGAGCTGGTCAGCTTCACCGACGGGTAGTAGTCGCCGTGATACACGTGCACCGCCTCGCGCCGGAACGCGACGTTGGCCTGCGCGGCCTCGATGGCCGCGCGGCCGGCGACGTCGAGGTCCAGGGCGGGGAGATCCACGCGCGGCAGCGAGTCGGCCGGCGTCTGCAGCATCCCGCTCACCAGCTCCACGGGCTGATCGGCCGGGATGTTCAGCAAGCGCCGGACCTCCAGCAGGGCGACGTCACGGCTGTTGCGGGCCGCGATCACCAGCGGCTCCTGGTTCGCCGCCTCGACCTGGGCGCGCAGCAGGTCGTAATCGGCGGACGACCCCACCTGGTGGTTGAGGGACACGCGGTGCAGCTGGTCGTTCACCTGCACTTGCGACGCCTCCGTGATGTCCACGATCCGCCGGGCGTACAGCGCGTTCAGATACGCCTGCGTGACCCGGTAGGTCACGTCCCGGCGCGTCTCGTCGAGCTGCGCCCGCGCGGCCTGCTCGTAGGCGTGGGCGCCGCGGATCCCCGCGCCGACCTTGCCGCCCTGGAACAGCGTCTGGCTGAAGGTGAGCGTGGCGACGTAGCTGTCCGGGCTCCCGAATCCCGTGTTCGCGAACATGCTGCCGAGACCCTGAAACGCAGCGAACTGCGCGTTGTTCTCCAGGTAGCTGACTCGGGTCGCGAGGGGGGCCGTGCTATCGGGCGCGAACGCCGGGACTCCAGAGCCGAGGCTCTGGAACACCGACGCAAAGGTCCGCTGGTAGGTGACGTTGGCACGGATCTCCGGCAGCGCCGACGCCCAGGCCTGGGTCACCTCACCCTCGGCCTGGCGGACGCCCGCCTCCGCGATCCGCACCTCGTTGCCCGACCGCAGGGCGCGCTCGATGGCGCCCTCCAGCGTCAGCCGCAGGGGACCGGGCCCGGGCTGCTGGGCCCCGGCCGCAACGGGCGCGAGGGCGAGGGCGACGAGGATCGCGATGCGCATGGCCCTACGCTCCGGCCTCGCCCGTATGACAGCGGACGCCGTCCAGGGCGATGGTCAGTTGTGACTCGACCGCGTCGTGCAGGCTCAGCGTGCTGCCGCGGACCAGCGCCTGGTGGGGCCCGCCGCCTATCCACCAGACCAGCGTGCCCAGGAATACCGACGCGAATACGCCGAACACCGAGTCCGCCGGCAGCTCGGATCGGAACTCCCCGCTGTCCTGCCCCTCCCGCACGACCTGCACCACGCGCTGGTACAGTCCGCTGCGCGAGTGATCGGGCTCCGGACAGACCATCCGCTCCATGCTGACCCGGAGCAGCATCCCGGCGAGCGCGCGATCCTGTCCGTACGACTCCGCCACCCCGCCGAACAGCGCCAGAATCCGCTCGCCGGCGGTGCGCCCGTGTTGCGCCGCGTGCTCTTCCGCCCGCTCCATCCACTCCTCGCTCAGGGCGGCGAGCACCGACTCCTTGCGCGGGAAGTAGTTGAAGAACGTGCCCTTCGCGACGTCGGCCCGCTCCGTGATCTCGTCGACGGTGGTCGCGTCGAAGCCCTTCTCGTGGAACAGCTCGAACGCCGCGAGCGTGATCCGCCGCCGCGTTTCCTCCTTCTTGCGCTCCCGCCGTCCCTGCGTCGGCTCAGTCACGGTGAACCGCCTCGGTACCAGAATTATGAGAAACGGTCATTTCCGACCATAGTCTACTAATAGACCGTGGTTCTGTCAACATAGCTGTACTACGGTCAACTTCGTGGGGTGGTTTCGGTGCGGGTGTCCCCGCCACATTTTCGCAGCCTATGCGCGTCGCGATAACTGGAGCGACCGGGTACGTCGGGCAGGCGGTCGTTCACAAGCTGCTCAGGCGGGACCACGAGGTGCGGGCGCTCGTCCGCAGGCCGGAGCGCGCCGGAGCCCTGCGGGACCAGGGGGCCGAGCTGGTCGAAGGCGACCTCGGCGAACGGGTCGCGTTGAGGACGCTGCTCGAAGGCGCCAGCGCGGTGATCCACCTCGTGGGCATCATCGTTGAGACCGAGCGGCACGCCTTTGAATCGGTTCACGTCGCCGGCACCGAGGCCGTGCTGGAGGCTGCCCGCGAGGCAGGGACGCCGCTGCTGTTGCACATGAGCGCCCTGGGCGCCCGGGGTCAGGTCGATGCCACCCGCTACCATCAGACGAAGTGGCGGGCCGAGGAAGCGGTTCGTGCCGGTCGAGTGCCCTACGCGATCTTCAGACCCTCGCTCATCGCAGGCCCGGGCAGTCCACCGCTCAAGACCATGGTGGACATGATCCGGTTCTCACCGGTCGTGCCGGTCATCGGGGACGGCCGCTACCAGCTGCAGCCGATCTGGTTGGGCGATGTGGCGGAGGCGTTCGCACGCGCGCTGGAGCGTGCGGATCTCCGGGGCAGCTTCGACCTGGCGGGAACGGAGCCGCTGACCTATCACCGGATGCTGGACCATCTCGAGACCGCGCTGGGGGTGCGCCGCCGGCGGATCGCCGTGCCGGTCGGCGTGGCGCGATTCGCCGCCGCGGCCGGCACCACCCTTCCGAGCGTGGCGCCGATCACGCCCGAGCAACTCCAGATGCTCCTGGAGGGTAGTACGACGAACGACAACGCCATCGCGACTCGCTTCGGCATCGCGCCGCGAGCGTTCGCCGACGTTGCCGACGAGATCTGCGCACCGTACGCAGCCCGCCAGGCCGCAGCCTCCTAACGACGCGCGAGGCCGGCACTCGGCCGAATCCGGTTCTTGGTCCGCGGAGGGGCAATGGGGCGAGCGCTGTGTCGCGCGGCCGGCGTCGCGGCGCTGATGGCGGCGGTGCCCGTCGTCGGCCGGACCGCGCAACCCGTGGCGGCCGCGCCGTTCGCCAGCGGCTCTGCGACCTTCGTCCTGCACTCCACCATCATCGGACGCTTCACGGGGCAGGCGCGCGTGGCCCGGGCCGCGTTTTCCGGCGGCCAGCTGGCCGAGATCCGGGGCCAGGCCGTGGTCCTCGTCGCGGAAATGCGCACGGGCAACGGCTTGAGGGATCGACACATGCGGGAGACGATGAGCGCCGACAGTTTTCCGGAGATCCGCTTCGACCTCGACAGCGTGGAGGCTGGCTCCTCCGCTGGCGACTCGACCGGCGTGGTGCTGGTCGGCCGACTGGCGGCGCACGGCGTCACGCGGCCGCTGCGCGCGACGGGCTCCGTCGTTGCGCGACCGGACGGCGAGGAGGTCGAGGCCACGTTCGGCCTCGACATGCGCGACTTCGGCATCCGCCCGCCGGTACGCGCCCTGGTGCTGCACGTGGCTCCGGACGTCGCGGTCACCGTTCACCTGACGTTTGGCGGGGGCCCGCCACCCTGATTGACCCGAAGGAAAACAAGCGGCCCGGGGGCGAACCCCCGGGCCCTGGGACCGGGCAAAGCCGCCGTCAGACTTTGCGCGCGGTCGGTTGCTTTACCGGCTCGCTTGCCGGGACGTCACCGCTGGGCGCGAAGATCGTCGGCAGCAGCGACGGGTGGACGCAGTAGCCCCACGCTCCCGACTCGGCGGGCGTGCCCGCCACCACCCTCTCCTTCGGCCGCCCTCGGGGCGTCGTCCTGCCCTCGCGGTCACCTCCGACCATCGGCGTCGCGCCCATGCATCGCTCCCCTCGCCTCTCAGTGCTTAGACGCGCGGACGCCACGCATGGTTGCAGGCGGCTAGCGGCGGAGCCTCCCGGTCCGGGAGGTGGTGACCGTATCGGCGGACGCGCCGCGGGAGAAGATCACGCGCGTGTTGGACGTCCCGTAGCCGAGCCCCAAGGGCCCGAACACGATGGCGAGATTCGAGCAAGTGACCGTGGAGGACCCGAGAGGATAGACACCCACCGTATCCCAGGCGGCGGGGGCGCGCTGCACGGACAAGGTGGCCACGGGCGCGGTACGTTCCAGCTCCAGTCGCGCCAGCGTGCCGCGCGAGATGGCGAGTTGGCGTGTCGTGGCGTAGAGCGCCGCGAAGCGTTCAACGCCCTCGCGCACCGATGCCTGGTCGAGGTAGCGGATCAGGGGAGGGGTCACGACCGCCGTCAGGATTCCCACGATCGCGACCACGGAAAGCAGCTCCGGCAACGTGAATCCGCGACGCATGCCGCCAACCTAGCGCGGAAGCCTGCCGCCACCGTGTCGGACCGTCGCGGAGTGGATGCTTCGGCCGCGGCGCAGCGGCACTCCCTGGCTCGGCGCGAGCGGCCTCGCTAGACTGCGCTCATGCACGCACTGGTACGCCTCTACCTCAGGACGGCCTTCGCCTTCCTCGCCCTCGGCTTGATGGGCGGCTTGTGGCTCGAATACCGGCTGACCGTCGGTGGGGTGATCAGCCAGGGCATGATCGTGGCGCACGTGCACGTGCTGCTGGTGGGATTCCTGCTGATGATGATCCTCGGCACCGCGTTCTGGCTGTTCCCGCGCGCCGGCCGCGGCCAGCCGGTAGGGCCGCACCCGTTCGCGGTCGGACTCGCCTACGGGCTGCTCACGGCGGGGACCGTCGTGCGCGGGGTCGCCGAGTTCTTCGACCTCGAGCTGTCGGCCCCGGTCTGGCGGTACGTCGCGCTGGCCGCGTCGTCGGTCCAGGCCGCGGGCGTTCTCATCGGGATCGTCGCCTTGTGGAGCCGGGTCCGGGGCGCCGCCGCGCCGAAGCTGGCGCCGCCGAATCCTCCTGAATGATGGAGCGTCCTCCGCGCCGCCCGCACGACGCCGCACTCTCGACGAGGGCTACCGAGCCCCCGGCCGCCGCCTAGCGCCGCGCCGCCCGCTCCAGGAGGCGGCGGCGCGTGTAGGGGATGAGGCCGCCCGCGTCGATGATCGCCTGACGCGCCGCCGGCAGCGGCCGAGCCGCGTACCGCTTGCCCGTCGCCAGGTTCACGACCTCCGCCGCGCCCACCGCCAGCTCGTCGCCCTCGGACGCCACCACGCCCGGCGCCTCCACCAGCCTGAGCCCCAGGTTGATCGCGTTCTGCAGGAAGATCCGCGCGAAGCTCGAGGCCACGATCACCAGCTCGTGCCCCTTCAGCGTGGAAACCGCCTGCTCGCGGGAACTGCCGCAGCCGAAGTTCTTCCCGGCGACCACCACGCTGCCGGCCGGCACGGCGCCACTCTTCAGTCCCGCGTTGAACGGACCGAGATCCGCGAATGCGTACTGGGGCGTTTCGCTCGGCAGGACCGTCGCCATGTAGCGGCCGGGGTAGATGACGTCGGTCGAGACGTCGTCGCCGAGCACCAGGACTGCCTTGGCCGCGCTCACCGTCCGCCCCCGAGGCGCGGGTCCGTGATGCGCCCGGTCACCGCCGAGGCGGCCGCCACCGCGGGCGAGCAGAGGTAGACCTCGGACGCCGGGTTCCCCATCCGCCCCTTGAAGTTGCGGTTGGTGGTGGACAGCGCGACCTCGCCGTCGCCGAGCGCTCCCTCGTGGACGCCCAGGCAGGGGCCGCAGCCGGCGTTCATCACCACCGCTCCGGCGCCCGCCAGGTCGGCCAGGTATCCGGCGGCAAGCGCCTGCTGGTAGATGCGACCCGACGCCGGAAAGACCAGCATCCGCGTGCCGGCCGCGACCGTGCGGCCCCTGAGGATGCGCGCTGCGATGGCCAGGTCGTCGAGCCGACCGTTGGTGCAGGAGCCGATCACGATCTGATCCACGTGCCGCCCCGCCACCTCGCCGACGCCACGGACGTTGTCCACGGTATGCGGGCAGGCGACCTGCGGCTCCAGCGACGACGCGTCCACGTCCAGCGACCGCTCGTACGGCGCGTCCGCATCGGGCGGGACCAGCGGCACGGCGTCCTGGACGCCCGCCTCCTCCCGGAGGTAGCGCAGCGTCTCGGCGTCCGCCGGCACGATGCCCGACGTCGCCCCGGCTTCGACCGCCATGTTGCACAGGGTCAGGCGTCCTGACGTGGGCATGGCGCGGATGGCCTCGCCGTGGAACTCCAGCACCCGGAAGGCGGCGCCGGCCGCGCCGAGCTTGCCGACCAGATGCAGGATCAGGTCCTTGGAGCTGATCATCTCCGGCATCCGGCCCGTGACGTTCACCCGGATGGTGGGCGGCACCTCGACGTTCACCGCGTACCCGAGCGTCCATACGCTCGCCATCTCGGTGGCGCCGATCCCGAACGCGAAGGCGCCGAGGGCACCGTGGCTCGTGGTGTGCGAGTCGGTGCCGACGACCACCGCCCCCGGCCGCACGTAGCCGTTCTCGGGCAGGATCTGGTGGCAGATGCCGCCCCGGTCGCCCCGGATGTCATGGAACTTGGCGATGCCGTTCGCCGCGACGAATTCGCGCACCTTCTTCTGATTGGTCGCCGTCTTGGGTGATTCGGCGGGCACGCGGTGATCGAAGATGATCGCGAGGCGCGCCGGATCCCACACGGCGGGCGCGAGGCCGGTGCCGCGGAAGACCTCGAGGAACTGGTTGATCACCAGGGCCGCGTTCTCGTGGCTCATGGCGAGGTCCACGGCCGGCTCCACCACCTCGCCGACCGCCACCGCCTTCCTGCCCGCCGCACGAGCGAGGATCTTCTGCACGACCGTCATCCCCGGGCCGGGCGCGTTCTCCGTCACACGATGCCCCTTTCCTTCAGCCGCGCGATCTGCTCCGCCGAATAGCCCAAGCCGCCGAGAATCTCTTCGGTGTGCGCGGACAGCCGGGGCGGCGCCGTCTCGACCGCTCCAGGCGTCTTGGCGAGCTTGGCGGTCAGGCCGAACACCTTCACTTCGCCGATACCCTCGGCGCATACGGTCTGGATGGTGTCCCGATGGGCGACCTGCGCCTGGGTGAGCGCCTGCTCCAGCCCGAGGATCGCGCCCGAGGGGACGCCGCGCTCGTTCAGGACGTGCACCCACTGCTCGGTGTCGCGCTCCCGGAGCTTCGCCTCCAGGAGCGGGGTCAGGGCCCGCCGGTTCTGTTTGCGGGCGTCCCGCTTGGCGAAGCGCGGGTCGCGCTTCAGCTCCGGCACGCCGAGCGCGTCCGCCACCGCCTCCCACTGCTCCTGCTTGTTGGCGGCGATGTTGATGGCGCCGTCCCTGGTGGCGAACGTGCCCGAGGGCGCCGCCGTGAAGTTGTCGTTTCCGAGCAGCTGCGGCTGCTGGTGCCCGATCAGCAGGTTGGCGGCCACCCAGCCCATCAGCGGCATGATGGAATCGACGAGGGCGACGTCGATGAACTGTCCCTCGCCCGTGCGCTCGCGGTGAAACAGGGCGGCCATGATGGCGAACGCGGCGTTGAGCCCCCCCACCGTGTCGCACACCGGAAAGCCACAGCGCAGCGGATTGAGTCGCTCGTCGCCGTTGATCGCCATGACGCCGCTCAGACCCTGGATGATCTGGTCGTAGGCGGGTTTCATCGCGTCCGGGCCGGTCTGCCCGAAGCCGGAGATGGCGCAGTAGACGAGCCGCGGGTTCTCCCCGGCGAGCACGGGGTAAGCGATGCCGAGCCGCTCCATCACGCCGGGGCGGAAGTTCTCGACCACGACGTCGGCCGTCCGCGCCAGCTTGCGCAGGATCTCGCGCGCCTCCGGCTCCTTGAGATTCAGGGTCACGGACTTCTTGTTCGCGTTCTGCGCGAGGAAGCTGGTGCCCATCAGGCGGTCGTTGAGATCCGGCACGTTGCCGAGCCGGCGCGCCAGGTCGCCGTCCACCGGGTTCTCGATCTTGATCACCTCCGCGCCCAGCAGCGCGAGGAGCGCCGTGGCGAACGGGCCGGACAGCACGTTCGTCAGGTCGAGGACCCGGATGTGGCCCAGCAGCTTCGCCGTGCTCACGGCTGGGCCGCCAGGGCGTCGGCGATCGTGCCGGTGCGGTACACGCTGCCCGGCAGATCGCGCCCGAAGAACCGGGCGACCTCGCCGGCCAGCGCGATCAGCCGGTCGAGCCGGACGTCGGGGCGCCGCCCCGAGCGCTGGAGCAGGTGCACCAGGTCCTCCGTGCAGGTGTTGCCGCCCGCGACCTTCGTGAACGGACACCCGCCCAGGCCGGCCACGGACGATTCGAACCAGGTCACCCCGGCGCGCAGCGCCGCCCAGCAGTTGGCGAGGGCGAGGCCGTACGTGTTGTGGAAGTGGCACGCCGCCTCGACGCCGGGCCCGGCGGCGAACACGGCGGCGTACAGGCGCTCGACCTGGTCCGGGACCGCGTGCCCGGCCGTGTCGGCCAGGCTGATGCGGGGGAGGCCCGCGTCGAGAAACCGCCGCACCAGGTCGAGGACGCGGCGCTCGGGCACGGCGCCCTCGTACCCGCAGCCGAACGCCGACTGCACCGAGACCTGGACCTGCTTGCGCTCCGCCAGCACCCGTTGCGCGATGGCGACGATGCGCCCGGTCGCCTCGTCGGTCGACATCCCGGTGTTCTTCCGGCTGTGGGTCTCGCTCGCCGACACCCCCATGCAGAACAGCTCCACGCCGCACGCCAGACCGCGCTCCAGCCCTCGCTCGTTCAGCACGAGGGCGGAGAGCGTCGCGCCCGCGGGACGGTCGAGCTCCCCGAACAACCGGTCGGTGTCCGCCATCTGCGGCACTTTCTCGGGATGGACGAACGAGCCGACCTGGACCACGTCCAGGCCCGAAGCGGCCAGCTCGCCGACCCACCGCGCTTTCTGCGCGGTCGGGACGATCTGCCGCTCCATCTGCAGCCCGTCCCGCAAGCCGACCTCGTGCAGGACGATCGCGCGCGTGCCCTGGGCGACGGCCATCGCCCGGCCTACAGCGCCCCCGCCACGGCCTCGGCCACCTCGAGCGTGGTGTTGGTCCCGCCCATGTCGTAGGTCCGGACCTTCCCGGCTCGGATCACCGCCGCGACCGCGCGCTCGACGCGCTCGGCCTTGGCCTGCTCGCCGAGCCACTCGAGCATCATCCTGGCCGCCAGGATCGTGGCGATGGGGTTCACCTTGTACTGGCCCGCGTACTTGGGCGCCGAGCCGTGCGACGGCTCGAACACGGCCAGCTTCTCCCCGATGTTCCCGGAGCAGCCGAAGCCGAGCCCGCCGACCATCTGCGCGGCGAGGTCGGAGATGATGTCCCCGTACAGGTTCGGGGCCACCAGCACATCGTAACTCCGGGGGTTCTTGAGCAGCCACATGCAGATCGCGTCGACGTTGGCGTCGTCCATCGGGATGCCCGCGTACCCGGCCGCCACGCGCTTCGCTTCCTCGAGGAACAGCCCGTCCGTCGCCCGCACCACGTTCGCCTTGTGCACCACCGTGACCTTGCGGCGCCCGTTCCGCTTCGCGTACTCGAACGCCGCCCGCACGATGCGCTCGGAGCCCTTCCGGGTGTTGACCTTGCACGAGATCGCGTAGTCGTCGGGTGCGAGGTCCTTGAACGGCGCGAACGGCTTGGAGGCCCGGGCCAGCGCCGCCGCAAGATCGGCCGGGACGGGAGCGAACTCGACCCCCGCGTACAGGTCCTCCGTGTTCTCGCGGAAGATCACCAGGTCGATCGCGTCGCCGAAGTTCAACGGGTTGCCCGGATAGGCCCGGCACGGCCGCAGGCAGACGTAGAGATCGAACATCTGCCGCATCCGGACGATGGGTGAGCGGTACACGAGGCCGGTGCCCCGCAGCGCGGGCGCGAGCTCGGCCTCGGCCGCTCGCGCGGGCTTCGACGTGATCGCGCCGAACAGCGCCGCGTGCACGCCCTTGAGGAGCTCGACGGTGCGGAGCGGGAAGGCGTCGCCCTCGCGGCACCAGTAGTCCCACCCGATGTCGCCGGGCAGGTAGTCCGCGTCCAGCCGGATGGCATCGAGCACGATCCGAGCCGCTTCCATCACGTCCTTGCCGATCCCGTCGCCCGGCAGCCACGCGATTCTGTACTGAGCCATGCACTCCGCTCCCCAGGGGCTCATCACAAAAACAGCAAGAAGCGCGCCGGAATTGCCTGCGCCCGGCAAAGGCTTGCGGTGCCGCCACAAGCGCGGGCGCGCGGGAGCCGAACGTCAAGGCCTCGCGGCCCATGCCCTCCTTGCGCTGCGCCCGGCCGCGGGATATGAAATCTGCACGACATGAGCGACGCTCTACTGGCGCTCCGCGAATACGCCAAGCTCGCGCCCTGGAACATCCGGGACCTCGCGGCCATCTCCGGGGGCATTCTCGACGCCTCCGGCGTGACGCCGATCAACGCCGCGGCCCAGAGTCACCCGTCCGATCGCACGATCCGCTTCTACGTGACCCGGCACCTGATGAGCCCGCCCGAGGGCCGGGGGACGGCGGCGACCTACGGCTACCGGCACCTGCTCCAGCTCCTGTCGATCAAGCTGCGGCAGATGGAAGGCGCCACCCTGGCGACGATCACGAAGGACATCGCCGACTCCCCGGGCGACGTCCTGGAGAAACGGGTCGCCACGGCGCTGGGCACCTTGCCGGTTCCCGAGGAGATCCAGTTTCCCGGCGCCGTCGCACCGAGGGGCCGGGTGGCTCGGGCGGTGGGCCGGCGAGCGTCCAACGGCAGTGCGGCCGAGGGCGGCGAGCCCGGCAACGCGCCCGCGGGGGCCTGGTACCGCATCGCGCTCGACGACCTGGCCGAGATCTCGCTGCGCCACGACCACCCGGCCGCGCGCACGTCCGCCCAGCGCCAGCGCCTGGCAGAGCGGGTGGCGCGCGCCCTTCGCGAGGCCGCCGCCGACTCCGGACAGTAGCGCCGCATGCGCCTGCGCTGGCGCCCGCCCCTCGTGCTGTCCGCCTGCGTCGTCGTGGCGCAGCTGTTCTCCGCCGCTCCCCTGGTCGACGTCGTCGGCTGGACCACGCCTGCGTCGGTCCGCATCACCTACCCCGCGTCCCACGTGCTCTTCGCCCCGGTCACGTTGCTCGCGGATTGGCTGAACGGTGGGTCGCGCCGCGACCTGATCGGCTTCGCCCTGTGGGCGCTCGTGGGGTACGCGGTGCTGCGGCTGGCGGCGCGGAGGACCGCGGCACCCGGCCGGGCGCGACGCGAGACGCTGTGGGCGCTGGCCTTCCTGGTCGCGCTCGCCGCGTTCTGCGGCTGGGGCTACTGGCTGCCGCGCCCGATTCCCCGGCTCGTGCCGGCGAGCGCGGACGAGTTGGTGATGGACGTCCACTCGCACACGGCGCTCTCCCACGACGGGCGCCCGGGATTCGGCGCCGGCCGGAACGCGGCCTGGCATGCTCGAGCCGGGTTCGACGTCGCCTTCGTCACGGACCACAACGCCTTCGGCGCCGCGCGGGAGTGGCGAACGGGGGTGCCGCGGGGGCTCCCCCGCCTGCTCGACGGCGAGGAGATCTCCCTGTCGGGGATTCACGTCCTGGCGCTCGGAAACTCGACCCTGATCGACAACCGGCCCTACGACGCCTCGTGGGACTCGACCGGCGCCCTGATCCGGCGGCTGCACGGCGACTCCGTCTTCCTGGTACCGACCCTGCCGGAGGACTGGCGGCATCACACGGGCGCGGAGTTCGGCCAGCTGAGCGAATGGGGTGTGGACGGCTTCGAGATCTGGACCAGCGCGCCGCAGGCGATGGAGCTGCCCCCCTCCGGACGACGCACGGTGATTTCATGGTCGCGCCTGGAGAATCGGCCGATGTTCGGCTCGACCGACATGCACGGCTACGGAAACGCGGCGACGGTGTGGAACGTGGTGTGGCTGCCGGGATGGCGGGCGCTCGGCGACGCCGCGCTCCAGCGGGCCATCCTGACGCGGCTGCGCACCGGAGGCGCCGCCGCCAATCAGATCGTGGCACTCCGGCGCTGGCTGCCGCAGACGCGGCTCGAGTCCGCGATCAGCGTCCCGGTCAACCTCGGGCTTCTGCTCCGCACGGCTTCACGTCCGCACGCGCTGGCGCTGCTGGGGTGGATCTGGGCGGTGGCGGCGGCGCTCAGCCTGCGCACGGACGCGCCGAGAGCGTGAGCAGCGCCGGCTCGTAGAAGCCCCGCAGGTCGAGGTAGGCCGAGCCGTCCGTCCTGAAGGTGAGATCCGGATGCTCGATGGGCGCGGCACCCCGGTGCAGTCGCGCGCAGGCGCCTGGCGCGAGCCACGGGAACCGCAGCACGAGCCGGACGTGACGCGCCGCCGCCAGCCCGACGGTTACTGCCCGGTCCGCCGGCCGATAGGCGATGCTGAGCGAATCGCGGCTGAGCTTCCAGCCGTCCAGCCGCCAGGTCGAGTCGTCCGCGATGCCATCG
>Ga0335079_10007688_pt1 | contig 12253 bp, 12 predicted proteins | sample Lox_Sample_33_FD_206719 | JGI IMG/M metagenome (GOLD analysis project Ga0335079, IMG submission 206719) | Soil microbial communities from Loxahatchee National Wildlife Refuge, Florida, United States - Lox_Sample_3.3 | ecosystem: Environmental > Terrestrial > Soil > Wetlands | place: USA... | reverse complement strand
GGTGCGCTCGCCCTGAGATCAAGCGGCGAGCTTCCTGCGCTTTTCCTCCGATCGCCGAGTTCATTCGTACGCTGTGGAGAGGAGTGCTATCCCAGGCGTTGTCATCATCAGTGTTGTCATCAGTGTCGTCGACGGGCGACCGGTCCTTGCGGGTGTCACGAGCTCGGGAACCCCGGCGACACCGCATTTGACCGGCTTGGCTTCCGAGCGCTTGAATGCCTTGAGGTCGAAGTTCAGCGCATCGAGTTTCTTCACCGCTGGGATCGAGAGCGGGTACGCGTTCCAGTTCTCCACCTTGTCACGGAGAAGGAACTCCCGCCATAACGGTGCCTGTGCCACGCCAATTCAGGATCGGAGGCAGAAAGACCTATGCTCAGGCGAAGGAGCCAATATGCCGAACACAGCGATTGGACGGCCTGACCTTGGCGACGCGGCCCTTGGCGGCCCTATCCAAGGTCGCCGAATCTCGTGGTTCATCAGGTTCATGTATCGACCGACCAGGCGATCGCCGTGCCGGCGTGCTTCGATGAGGCCGCGTCCCGAGTCGCTATCCCAATCGAAAAGGGCATAGAAGCGTCCACCCCGAAGCGCGATTTCGGCCTGCCCCGTCTTCCCCTGCCCCGAAGCAGCCCCGCCGTTCCATCGGCTAGCCCACCTTCCTTCGAGAGAACCGTCTGGCCCCGAAATACCGATGCCCCAACGATTTGCGTTGGCATCGTCGTCCGCGGGCGGAAAGGCTGTCCTCGACGCAAACTGTTCCAGCTCCTGATCGTTCGCTTCGGGCACGTCCTCGCACCGAACGGATTGCGCGATCTACCCACTTGCACCGTCATACCACACGACCTCCCGCGTGGATGGGAAGACCCCGGCCACGCAACGTCACGACGTGCCGTGGAAGGCTGCTCACTTCAAGCACGGGAAGGGTCGAAGTACAGGAAGGGTCGGCAGACGTGCGAGCATGCCTCGAGCCAATAGGGTTACCGGTCGTTCGTTCTCATGGGCGCCCGATGGCCGGCCGCCGAATCGATCGCATGAAGGCCAAGCGCCACGACGCCCTTAAGTCCGCGAAGGCGAACGCACACCGCGAGGTGCCTGGTTGCCGACATCTGTCGGATCGCGGCATCATGACGAGAGACGAGCCCAGTGGCTCCCTTGTCATCCACCTCGAGTCATCGGCGGTTGACCGACCCTCCATACAGCTCGAATAGAACCGTCTTGGCTGAGGCCATCACGTAGAGGAAAGCAGACGTTCCGGAGCCCGTACTACTCGCGCGCGCCCGGATGTGATGCCGTGTCCCTCGCCAGTATCTCGCCAAGGAGTAGTGTCGTAACTCGACTGATCGGAGCAAACCCGTCCCGTCGTCGCGGCTCAGTCCGGGCGAAGGTGTCCGCGCCTGTCGTGAAGGCCTCGAAGACGCCCCGCTGGCGGAGGACGGCCGGCGCGCCCTCCTTCGGGGCGGCCGGCCGCTCGCTCGCGGCCACGTGCCAGAGCGTCTCAACCCGGTCTCCCCGGAGCAACCCGGTCCACGCGGCGACGATCTGCCCGCCTGCGACGCGAACGTGACGAGGTCCCCGCGGTGGAATCCGGTCACCCGGGTTCGCTCTCCTTGCAGACCGCAGTCCGCCGCCGAGGTGAACCAGCCGGCGATGGCGGCCGTCCCGACCGCTCGTAATCTCGAGGTAGGAGCCGTATTGATTCTTCCAGGTGCCGGTCCAGGTGATGAATAGTTTGCGTGCAGCGCCCCCCGTGCAACCCGCTGACACCCGGGCGGCGGGCGTGACCGACGGCGAACCACACGTACAGGAGACGGAACGTGCCATTGGAACCACGAAGAGATCCCTGAGCCAGTCTGCCTCTGCTCTGGTCCCAGGATCCCTCTTCCGGGGGAGCGCGAGACGGTACGCTCGGAGACCAGGAACTCGAGCTTGAGCAGTACTCCGTACATCCGCGGAGCTCTCTGGCTAGCGTTTTTCGAGACCATCCCGACCACCAGATCGCGGATCTGCCGCTCGAGGGAGGGCCGACCCCGGTCGCCGTCCCGACCTGGGCAGCCACCTCCAAAAGATGGAGAAGCCAGCCCGGTGGCAGGCGCCGACGATCTTGGGCTTTACGATGATGACGGCGTCGGTCCACTTCGACCAGAATCGGCGCATCAGGCCTAGAATAAGCGTCCGCAGGCAGATTTTCAGTTGGCGCTTCTGCAGGAGGTGGCGAGCTGCTGGCGGAGGCGAGTTCTCGAAGACGAGGTCTCGGCGAGAGCACAGCCCAGAGAGGAGAGCTGAGATCAGGCCTTGATGAACCGGGAGATGGAAAGCGGGGAGGGTGCCGCCCTCCCCCGGAAACGTGAACGATTCTCGAAGCAGCGAGGTTTGGCGAGCGAAAACCCAGCCGGGCCAACTGGGTACGGCCTCGCAGCCCCGGACGAGTTCTTATGGAAGCCGTGCACTCAGTGGGGGATGATTGAGAGTGATCACCGCCCCGAGAGGACCATAAGAACCCAGAAGAGGTGACGTGTCCGAAGTGTCTGAGCTACCTTGGCCCGCACACCCACTGTGCGAGAGTTCCCGGACGGAGGGAAAATGTCGAAACCGAGGAGCCCTCCCGGCTGATGTGATGGAGGTGCTCGGAAATTTGAATGCTGCTTTTGAACAGGTTCGCGAGGGTGGGCACGCAAGCAACAGCAGACCTACGGGAGAGTCACAATGACCGAAGAGGAGCAGAAGAAAACGGAGGAACCGGCGAGAGCCGCTGAGCCGCCGGGTGCGGGAACGGGTGCCGGGGGCCAGGACAACGCGACCAAGGCGGGGGAAGCGGTCGGGGTGATCGTTGCCTCGATGGGAGCGTTCGCAGACGAGGCGAAAGAGGTTGCCTCGGAGGCAGAAGCCAGGGCGAAGTCGGTGGTGGAGGCGGTGGCCGCGCAGATGCAGTCCGTGACCGCCGAGGTGAAGGAGGCTGTCTCAGCGTTTGAAGACACTGTCGCTAACGCCACGAAGGCTGCGAAGGTTGTGTCGGAGGTGGCGAAGAAGGAGATGGGGCATATCCGGCGGGCCGCGGTTGCTGAGGCAAAGGGGGTGTTGGGCGACGTTCAGTCGAAGGTCGGCAAGGTCAGAAAGGCCGTGAAGCAAGGCCATAAAGCGGTCGAAAAGAAGGGGAAGCCCACAGCGACAAGACCTCAAAAGACGCTGCACCGCGCCAAGAGGTCTGTCGCCGCGAAACCGCTCCCTTCTCCGAGGAACATGAAGAAAAAGAGGACGGTGACGGCAACGAAGACCGTTGCTCGGAAGGGTAAGAAGACGGTCGCGCGCAGACCAAGGCGGTGACCTCGGCTGGAGTCGGGTGCGCTATCGTGGAACTTCCTCGTCGGCGGTCGATATGGTCACGCGAGGAGTACCCGGCCGCGCAGAAGCGAGATCCACGCCCCCTTGCCAAGGAAGTCGCCTGCTCTCCCGTCGAGGCTCCTGCCGAGACGATGCGCGGCTTCTTCGATAACTGCGATGATGAGGACGCGACAGCCAACGTCCAGGTACTGCAGGTCTGTCCTGGGTGACGTGGTCTGGAGGTGTTGGCCCTTTTGCCGAGTGGGTCGAGCCCGCGGCCAACGTTCACGTCCTCGAAAAGGACCAAGGGACGATGAGTACGTGGCGGCGGTGGCCAGGGGCAACGCCGAGTAGGTGACGCTCGACCGGAGGCACATGCTCGTGCTTGGCGCTCATCGAGGCGTGCGCTTTGTGACCGGGCAACTTCCTCCCACTGCTGCGGTCGTCCAACTCGTAGGCGCTGCGCAAGGGTCGTCGGACCCCAGGCGAATCGCGGTGCTGCTCACGTGCTGGCGGTGCCACGAGAAGGCGCCCTTTCCTCACCATCCTCGGTGACTTGCGCCGAGCCCTGGCCTGACCGCGGCCCGGTGGGCCGGGCAACATGCCCCCGCCCGGGCTGATGGGTTCACGAGAGTGGAAGAGAGCTCCGCGGGAAGCCGTTCGGGGTCCTGCTGCTATCTCAATCGCTTGCATTTATTGCATATTTAAGCGAACCGGAGTTCCGCTTGACAGAAGAACCCAAAATGCCAGGCTAGGCCTACGGTATGATTGCCGTATTGTCAGACAGTCTCACAAAAGAGGGGATCTCCATCGACAGGGTGACTGTGGGTTCAACGGAGCCGCTGTCCGCTGGCTCTCGAAATGATGTCGCAAAGGGGGCTAAGAAAATGAGGGCGAACTCGAAACACGCACTATTCGTATTAGTCGCGATCCTCGTCGCCTCGAGGCCATTCGCCGGTCTGGCCAAGGAATACGTCATCGCCTACTCGCAGGCGGAGCTCGTCAACGCGTGGCGGGTCACCAACCAGAAGGACATGGAAGCCTCGGCCCAGAAGCTGGGCGTCAAGCTCATCAGCCTTGACGCGAACCAGGACCCCGCGAAGCAGTTGGGGGACATCCAGAACATGCTGGCACAGAAGCCAAATGCTCTGGTGCTTTCTCCGCTTGAATCCAAGGCCCTGGTACCCGCGTTGAAGATGTGCGAGCAGGCAAAGGTCCCGCTCATCGTCATCGACCGCACTATCGAGGCGCAGCCCGGGGCAGGCGTCTACAAGACTGAGATCACGTCCTCTCGGGCAAGCTCCTGGCGGAGAAGACGGTCGATTTGCTAACGAAGAAGAATGGCTCTCCGAAGGGCAATGTGGTGCACGTCCAGGGTATGGCCGGCGCGTCGCCAGTCATCGACGCGAACAAAGGTTGGGACGAAGTCATGGCGCAGTATCCAAACATCAAGACGGTCGCAACCGCCGATGCCGGTTTCACCACCGAGGGGGGACTCAAAGTAATGGAGGACTTCCTGCAAAGATTCCCGAAGGGCGGGATCGACGTGGTCCGCACCGACTACAGCGCCATGACGATGGGAGCTCTACAGGCCATCAAGAATGCCAACCGCGATGAACTCCTAGGATACGTGGTCGGCGAGGGCGGCCACTACCTTGCCATCGAGGCCGTGGTGGCTGGCGACATCGCGCGGGAAACCCAGACCCCGCCTTACTTCGGCGAACTAGCCATCAAGAGCGCACTGGAGATCCTTGAGGGAAAGCAAGTCCCGGCGCGCCAGCAAGTTCCCATCAAGGTGTTCGACAGCGCCGACAAGGCGGCCGCCAAGACCTACCTCGACGAGATCCGAAGCAAGAACCTCGAGTTCTAGGCCAAGCTCGCTCTGGACGGGCGGGGTGGCCCCCGGCTACCCCGCCCCGCCGGCTGAAAAACCAATGAGTGCCCCGGTGCCGCTGCTTGAGCTACGGAACGTAAGCAAGGCCTTCTCCGGTGTGGAGGTCCTTCACGAGGTTTCGTTTGACCTTCGCGAAGGGGAGGTCCACTGCATCGTGGGCGAGAACGGCGCCGGGAAGTCGACGCTCATCAAAATCATATCCGGTGCCTATAACGCCGATTCCGGGCGGATAGCCTACTTTGGCGAGGAGGCTCATCACGTCGACCCGCGCCGGGTGCTGGGCCGGGGCATTAGTACGATCTACCAGGAGATCGATCTCGTCCCGGCGCTGCCGAAAACATCTGTCTCGGGAAGGAGCCGCGTACCCGGAGCGGAAACGTCGACCGCCCCACCATGCGGCGTTTGGCCGAGCGTGTCCTGAATGAGATCGGAGTGTCGCTGAACCTCGAAGCGCCCGCGGGAACGCTCACGGTCGCCCACCAGCAGATGGTGGCAATCGCTCGGGCCCTCTCGGTGCACTCCCGGGTCCTCTTGCTCGACGAGCCGACCGCCGTCTTCACGGCGGCGGAGGTCGAGGCCTTCTTCCGGATCGTGCGTCGCCTCAAGGCTCAAGGGCTCGGGATCATCTACATTTCGCATCACCTGGAAGAGATCTTCCAGATCGGGGATCGCATTACCGTGATGCGTGATGGCCGAGTGACGAGGACGGGCCCGGTGCAGGAGTTCGACCGGATGAGCCTAGTCCGCGCCATGGTCGGACGCGACATCGACTTCAGCCGCCGCAGCCAGCCCACCGCGCTCGGAGAGGAGCTTCTCCGGGTCGAGGGCCTTACTCGGCGCGGTGTCTTCCAAGGCATCAGCTTCGGTTTGCGCTGCGGGGAGATCGTCGGCCTGGCAGGTCTAGTAGGCTCCGGCCGTACCGAGCTAGCCCGCGCCATATTCGGCGTGGACCGTTTCCACTCGGGCAACCTCTACATTCGCGGGGTCGGGCGGAGGTTCCGCTCACCGTGTCAAGCGCTTTCCCACGGCCTGGGAATGCTGCCCGAGAACCGCAAGGAGGAAGGGCTCGTTCCGTCTCGGCCCGTACTGGAGAACGCGGCCTATTGCGCGGTGCAGCTCCAGTCTCGGTTCGGATGGGTGCCGTGGGCACGTATCCGACGCCTGGTTCGCGCAGTCATCGAGAACGTCGGCGTCCGTTGTGCCAGCACGAACCTCGGCGTGCGCACACTGAGCGGCGGCAATCAGCAGAAGGTCGTCATCGCCAAATGGCTGGCGGCCCGGAGTGACATCCTCATCCTCGACGAGCCGACCCGCGGTGTGGACGTCGGCGCACGTGAAGAGATCTACGCGTTGATGTGGAGGTTCAAGGCTGATGGGAAGGCCATCCTGATGATCTCTTCGGACCTTCCGGAGCTGCTCACGCAGGCGGATCGGATCCTTGTCATGGCTAAGGGACGGATCGTGGGGGAGTTGCCGCGGGAGCAGGCCTCAGAGGAAGCTGTTCTAGGCTTCGCCCTTGAGACAAGCAGGGGGCAACGCCATGTCAACTGACCGTGGAGAGCGACAGGTCCTCCCGCGCCTGAACGATTACGGAGCAGCCCTGGTGCTCCTGTGCCTGGTGGCCTACGGAGTATTCCGCGTTCCGAACTTCCTCTCCGAGATGAACCTCTCGGCCATCCTCTATCAGTACTCCATCATTGGCCTACTTGCCCTGGGGCAACTCCTCGTGGTGCTCACAGCCGGGATCGACCTGTCACAGGGAGCCCTGCTGGCCCTGACCTCCATCACCACCGCCCTGGTCATGGTGCGACACGGGCCAGTCATGGGAGTCCTCGCCGGTCTCGCGGTTCCGGCCGGCGTCGGTGTCGTCAGCGGGTTACTTGTCTCGCGGCTTCGAATGCCGCCTTTCCTGGTCACCCTGGGCACCATGGGGATCGCCCGCGGGATGGCTATGCGAATCGCCAACGCTCGCCCGGTGCCCATCCACAACGAGGCTTTCATCAGCTTCGGGTCGGGGACCCTCATTCACGTGCCCGTCTCGACCTTCCTCTGGGTGGGGGCCAGTATCGGGCTAGCCTTCTTCCTGACCCGTCGCCCGTTCGGCCGTCACGTCTACGCGGTCGGTTCGAGCGAGGAGAGCAGTCGTCTGAGCGGCGTGAGCGTCGCGTCGGTCAAGCTCGCCGTGTATGTCCTCTCCGCCTTCTTGTGTGCGGTGGGCGGAGTGATCTGGACGTCGCGCCTGGGGTCCGGATCACCGGTCGGCGGCCAGAACTACGAACTGGAGAGCATCGCGGCAGTGGTGGTCGGGGGCGCAAGCCTATTCGGCGGCAAGGGTCGCGTCGACGGAGTTGTCGCAGGAGTGCTCATCTTTGGAGTCATCAACAGCGTCCTCAACCTCTCCCGAATCTCGCCCTTCTGGCAGGGCATGATCAAGGGCGCCGTGGTGCTCCTGGCGGTGGCGCTCACGCAAGTCCGCTCAGGCGCTGCCATACGGGCTCCGGAGGGAATGGCCCGTGCTTGAGGCGGTCGCGCGAAGATGGTGGCAGCAGCGTACCGTCGATACGCAGAGGACCTTCACGACTTTCTTGGCGATGCTCCTCCTCATAGCGCTCGCTGCCGTGCTGTCACGGGGCGTGTTCATCAAGCCCACCAACCTGCTGAATCTCGTGTTCCAGAATGCGATCCTCGGGGTCATATCGTTCGGCCAGCTGCTCGTCATCCTGAGCGCAGGGATCGACCTGAGCGTGGGTTCGATGCTGGGGCTGAGCACAGTGCTCCTCATGATCTTCCAATTCTTGGGGCTCCCGGTGGCCCTGCTCCTGACCGTCACCATCCCGGCGGTGTTCGGGGCGGTGAACGGCTACTTCGTTGCCCAGCGGCGCCTACCGGCGTTTGTCGTGACGCTGGCGATGATGCTGTTCGTGTACTCGCTCGCCCAGGTCATCAGCGGAGGTGCCGGAATCTACTCTGGCTTGAATGGTGCCCCTCTGTCACCGGTTCTGGTGTCGTTCAACAGGCGAGGGCTGCTGGGCGTTCCCCTTCCCGCCGTAGTGTGGCTGCTCGTGCTCGCGGGGATGGCGCTGTTCTTGCGACTGAGGCTTGGTCACTTCGTGTTCGCGGTGGGCGGTAACGAGCGTGCCGCGGTCTTCTCGGGTGTGCCGGTGACGATGGTGCGCTTTCTCGCCTACTTGGGCGCCTCGGTGCTCGCGAGTGTCGGTGGGATTCTCGCGGTGGCCCGGGTCGGGGAGGGTCATCCCGCGGCAGGGCAGACTTACCTGCTGGATTCCATCGCTGCCGTGACGATCGGCGGCGCGAGCCTGAGCGGGGGCGAGGGGACGATGATCGGCACGCTCCTCGGCGTCCTCATCCTCGGGACGCTCAACAACATCCTGAACCTCTTGAACGTGTCGCCGATGATGCAACCAGCCGTGAAGGGTGTCGTTATCCTGCTCGCCGTTTACCTCAATGGAAGGCGTGAGCAGCGCTGATGGAGGGAGGTGCGCCATGAGCAATCGACCTCGGATGGTCCTGGCGACCCTGAGCGAGACCCGACCGGACTACCGCGCGCAGCGGGAGCCCTTGGCTGTCGAAGAGCGCGCTGGGTTGCAGTGGCTGCGCATGGGCGTCGAGCTGACCGAATCGGAGGTCCTCACCTCGCAGTCGCAGGTCCAGGAGTTTGTCGCGACCCTCGACCGTGACCAGCACGCGTTGATCGTTCACATACCGGTATGGACCGAGCCTGTCCTCACCGTCCGGCTCGCCCAGCTCCTTCCCTTACCTCTTGTGCTGTTGGGCAACACTCGACCCGAAACGTCGAGCATCGTGGGCATGTTGGGCGCCGGCGGGGCGCTCGACCAAATCGGAAGAAAGCACCTTCGCGTCTTCGATAGTTCGGACGAGGAGACGCGGCGCGACGTGTTCGCTCTCGGACAGGCCGCGCTGGCCTTACGCACCTTGCGTGGGCAGACGCTGGGTCTGTTCGGCGGCCGGTCACTGGGGATGATCACCGCCACCGCCGACCCGGCTCAATGGCACGAACTCTTCGGCGTCGACATCGACCAGAACGAGCAGTCTGAGATCATTGCCCTCGGCGAGCAAGTGCCGGAAGAGGAGGTTGAGCGGCACCTCCGGTGGCTCACCGCCCGCCTGGCGAGCATATGCTTTGGTGGCAAGTTCACGCGAATTGGTCTGGAACGCCAGGTCCGAGGTTACATCGCCATCCGCCAGCTCGCGCGGAAGAAGGGCTATGCCTTCATCGGGGTCAGGTGCCAGCCGGAACTGAGCGATGGTTACGCCAGCCACTGTATTGCGCACATGTTGTGCAATGGAATGTTCGATGCGGACGGTCGAAAGGGTGTGTTGGTGCACGCGTGCGAGGCCGACGCGGATGGCGCCCTCACCATGCAGATCTTGCATCTGCTCTCGGCGGGTGGGGTACCTGCACTCCTGGATGTGCGCTGGCTAAACGTGAACAGTGGCGAGTGGACTCTCGCCAACTGTGGTGCGCTGCCGGCCGCCTTTGCGGCGGATGGCACGGACGAGACGAGCCTCGCTCGAGTGAGGATGGTCCCGCACGTCTTCGGGACGGGTGGCGGCGGTGCGCTGCCTTTCGTCGTGACTCCGCGTCCGGTGACACTGGCGCGCCTCTGCCGGAAAGATGGGGAATACTGGATGGCCCTGCTACGAGGCAGGGTCGAGGCCAAGGAAGATCGTGAGCTCGCAAGCACGACCGCGGCCTTCCCGCAGGCTTTTGTGCGAACACGAGCGGGCATCGACTTTCTTCAAACGTTCGGTTCGAACCACGTCCACATGGTGACGGGCGACTTCGTGCGGGAGGTGCGGGCGTTCTGCCGCATTGCGAAAATCGATTGCCATGTTTGGGAATAGGGCCACAGCCTACCTGCCAACGGCGAAAGCATTCCACCGTATGACAAACCCCATTTCAACGTCACTCTGGAAATGTGCGTGCTCGGTTGTCGAACTCGCCGCTTCAGTCAGCGAGAACGGCGTCGTGGGGGCAACATGTGACCCCGTCACCGTACTCACGGCCCCCGAAAGGAAGATGCACCATCGGAAGAAGAGCGCTTGGAAGCGCTACTTTCCGAAACCACCTCCACGGGGGCGAGTTGAGCGGGGGAAAGATGGTGATCTCGTTCTGGCGCGGAAGATGCAGCTGATCCGACCTGGCGATCCAGAACACAACGTGGGAATGTCAGCGGCGCCCGCCATCGCTGGCAAACCAGAGCTTCGCGGATCCCCGCCGCGCGTTCGACGAGCGCGCAGGACTTCGACCGCTACTGACGAAGTCATTGCAGCTCTGCCAGGTAGTCGCCCATCTCATGATGATGCGGTTGTGCAAGTTCATCCGAACCCGGACGCTTGAAGCACGAGCCACGGCAGGAAAGGAGTGGAGACATGAAGCGGTACAAGCTCTTTATAAATAACGAATGGACTGAATCCTCCGGTGGGCTGTACTTCACTTCGGTAGCGCCTTCGACCGGAGAACCGATCGCGGAGTTCGCGTCGGCGACTCCTCAGGACGTGGACCGAGCATGCATCGCTGCGCGCCGTGCGTTCGAAGTCTCCTGGGGAGAGATGGACCCCGAGAAGAGAGCCGACCTGATGCTGAAGGCCGCGGGCATCATGCGCCGCCGGGAGCATGAACTCGCCGAGTGGGAAGCACTGGACACCGGAAAACCCATTGCGGAGACCGCTGGATTCGACATTCCGTTCAGTATCGTGGCCATGGAGTACTTCGCGAACCTTGCTCGGGAGGTGCAGGGACACGTCGTTCCTGCTCGGAACGAACCCAACAAGGTTTGCTTCGACTTCGTCACCTACGAGCCCTACGGAGTCGTCGCGGTGATTAGCCCGTTCAACTTCCCGCTCCACCTCCTCACGCGCAGCCTCTGCCCTGCCCTGGCGGCTGGCAACACGGCCGTGTGCAAGGCATCGTCGGCTACTCCCATGACGACCTCGATCCTGGGAGAGATCTTGCTGGAGGCCGGCTTCCCTCCCGGTGTCGTGAACATCGTCTCTGGAGGCGGCGCCGATGCCGGCGAGGCCCTGGCGTCCCATCGCGAGGTCGATGTCATCGGCTTCACGGGTTCCGAGAGCGTCGGCAGACGGCTCATCGAGTTGTCGGCGCGCTCACCGATCTTGAAGAAGCTCGTGCTCGAGCTCGGAGGGAAGGGTCCCTTCATCGTAGAAGCGGATGCCGACCTAACGGAGGCGGTGGAATCCACGATCCTGGGTCTGGCGTATAACCAGGGGGAAGTCTGCTGTGCGATGACACGTCTCATCGTGCACGAGGACATTCACGAGGCGTTCCTCGGCCGACTTGCCTCGGCCATGAATGCGCTGAGACTGGGCGACGTTCTCGACCCCAAGACGCAGATGGGCTCCCTCATCAGCGCCGCGCATCTCCAGCGGGTCGACCGCTACGTGAAGGATGCCGTACGCGCCGGCGCCAAACTGGTCTGCGGCGGCGAGCGCTACACGGTGCCTCCCTGCGACAAGGGGAGCTATTACCGGCCAACCATCCTCGACGACGTGAACGCGGACGCGAGCTGTTGGCGAGACGAGATCTTTGGGCCTGTCCTCAGTGTTCGGAGGTACCGCAACATCGGCGAAGCGGTGAGGATTGCAAACGACACGACCTTTGGGCTGGGTGCCAACATTTTCACCCGGAACTACCGGACGGCATTCTGGGCAGGGCGAAGGCTCAACGCCGGCTCCGTCTGGGTAAACATCCAGAACGGTTCTCAGATCGCCGGGCCGTTTGGCGGAAACAAGAACAGCGGGATGGGACGAGAGTACGGTGTCTTCGGCCTGCACGAATACCTGAAAATCAAGAACAACGTGTGGAACATGGGCAGCGATCCCATGAAGTAGTAGAACGACCTTGTCGCGGCGGTGCGGACCCGGTCCGCACCGCACCGCTATTCGGAGACGTGATGGAGATCGAGAAGATCAAGCGCAAGACGGTCGTTGCAGCCGCCATGGATCGGATGAAGGAGCTGATCGCCAACGGGCGGTTCA
>Ga0335079_10007687_pt1 | contig 12253 bp, 11 predicted proteins | sample Lox_Sample_33_FD_206719 | JGI IMG/M metagenome (GOLD analysis project Ga0335079, IMG submission 206719) | Soil microbial communities from Loxahatchee National Wildlife Refuge, Florida, United States - Lox_Sample_3.3 | ecosystem: Environmental > Terrestrial > Soil > Wetlands | place: USA... | reverse complement strand
ATTTAGGTCTGGCCCGCGCGTATGCCGTTAGTGGTGACAAGACAAAAGCCCGCACCGCCTATCAGGATTTCTTCTCGCTCTGGAAGGATGCGGATTCGGACATCCCCATCCTGAAAGAAGCGAAGGCCGAGTACGGGAAGCTGCAATAGGGCACTGGCTGCTCTTGCGAAGCAGCTCTTCCTCGTCGGGAACAAGTCAACTGAACCCGGTCTGGCGTTGGCTTGCGGCGACTAGGGAACGTATTTCCAAAGGTCGCTTAACCAATATCCGGGGTAGCCTGACGTACCTTGGTTCTGACCACCGAAGAGCCAGACGTTGCCTGACTTGTCAATCCAGCTGGCGGCACTATCTCTTCCTCCGGGATCACCGGGCAAGCCTACGGTTTCGTAAACGGCGGGCTGGAAAGGTGCGTTCGAGCCACCCATCCAAGTCCATTCTCCCGCGCTGTATTTCCACACATCGCCGAGGGATTCATCAAAGCTGACGGTCGCGCCCTGACCCAATCCTCCGAAGAGCCAGAAGTCGCCAGAGGCGTCGATCCAACTCACGCCGCCCGTTCTTGATCCCGGCATGTTGCCGGAAGCGGGTTGGCCGAGAGCTCCGTACACGCCAACATGTTCGACGGTGTTCGCGCCGCCCATCCAGGTCCACTCGCCCGAGCTGTACTTCCAGAGGTCGTTGAGACTCCCGAGAGCGTCTGTCGAGTCATAACCAAAGCCGCCGAACAGCCATACAGTTTTGCTGGAGTCGATCCACAGGAACTCGCCATTCCTGGCACCGGGAATGTTTTGAGAAGCCGGTGTGCCCAGCGTGCCGTAGGTGCCGCCCTGATTCACCGTGTTGGACCCGCCGACCCAGGTCCATTCGCCTGCGCTGAACTTCCACAAGTCGTTGAACGAGCCGGTGGGGTTGCCAGTGCTCCCGCTGCCGTAGCCGCTATCGCCGCCAAACAGCCATAGATTCCCGGCGGCATCAATCCATGTAGTGGCATCTTCGCGCGATGGCGGGACGTTGCCGGGCGCGGCCACTCCCTTTGTTCCGTAGGTTCCCGCTCCGTCGGGAGTGTTGGGGCCTGCTATCCAAGTCCACTCGCCTGCCGAGTATTCCCACAGATCGTTGAATTGGGCGACGCAATTGTTACAGCCTGAGATGGCATAGACTCCGGACCCGCCGAAGAGCCAAAAGTTGCCGGAGGCATCGGTCCAAGTGGAAGCCCCCACTCGCGAGCCGGGATAGTTCGTGGGTGCGGCAACTCCCAGCGTGCCCCAGACGGCATTGGGCTGAATCGAGTTGGAGCCGAGGATCCAAGTCCATTCGCCATTGCTGTATTCCCACATATCGCCGAGAGAGTTGTTCGCGCCCTTAGAGTCGTAGCCGGTACCGCCGTAGAGCCAGAAGTTGCCGGCGAGATCGGTCCAGGTTGCAGCAGAGATGCGGGCTCCGGGATTGTTCGCCGGAGAAGGGACACCCATGGTGCCGTAGATGCCGGACTGGTTTGAAGTGCTGGGGCCGCCAATCCACGTCCAATTGTTGTTGCAGATGAGTTGAATGTTCGTGACGTCAGCGATGGCGGTGCCGCTTCCATTCAGAACGATGCATGCCTGTGCGGGGCCCGATGGCTGAGTGAAAACGGTCACAAGATAAGTGCCGCCATAGGCGATCTGGGCCGTGAAGGTGAAGGCTCCGTTTGAGTTGACAGGCAGGTTATTGGCGCCGTTCAACTGCAAGACCAGCCCTTTGCCAGAGAGGCCTGTAACCGTTCCGCCGATGGTGCTGGAGCATGACACCTGGACATTCGTGACATCGGCGGTGGCGGTTCCGCTGGCATTGCTGACGACGCAGACTTGCGTGGGATTCGAAGGTTGCGTGAGGACCGTGACATTGTAGGTGTTGTTAAGATCGACCGGCTGAGTGAAGGTAAATTGGCCGTTTCCGCTGATTGACAAGTTGTTACCGCCATTGTTTTGCAACACCAGTCCGGAACCGGTAAGACCGGTGACGGTGCCACCAATTGTGTAGGCGGTTGTGGTGCAGACAACGGCGATGTTCGTGATGTTGCTGGTGGCGATTCCGCTGCCGTTGGTTACGGTGCAGACCTGGACAGGATTTGATGGCTGGGTAAGGACGGTGACGTCGTAGGAGCTGTTCTTGGCGATCGGCGAATTGAGCGCGAACGCGCCGTTTGCGGTCACCGGAGTGTTATTGGTGCCATTGTTTTGCAACATGAGTCCCGTGCCCGCGAGGCCCGATACAGTGCCGCCAACGGAATAAACAGTGGCGCCGCCGCCATTGCCGTTGCTGCCACATCCTGAAATGAGCACGGCCGACGAGACCAGGATCAGAAGGGCGCAGAACCTCGTCCGATCGGATGTTTTGCGGTTCGTGGTCGGGCAATTGCGAGAATTGCGAGGCGCGGTGTTCATCTCTCCTCCGAATAATTTCTTGTGGCGCTGGGCAAGCGGAATAAACGGTCGAACGTCGTTCCCAAAACTCAAATTGGGCTCAGCAAGCCTACATTCGGGAGGTGAGTGGATTCGGTGATGAAAGTCACAAAAGCGTCGTTGTTGAGATTGGGATTGATGGAAAGGTGCAACGGCGTAAGGAACATCGTCAGCAAACCAAAGTAATGCCTGGTGGGGAGAAGCTCACTGCACGAATAGACGTGCTGATTTGAAATGTCATCCAGGGCTTCGTGCGTTCGGAATCTATGCACAATTGGCGAACGATGCGGCAGCGAATGATCTTGTTAGCGCTGGCTGCGCTCGCGTTCTCGGCGCCTGCGTTTTGTGGGCAGTTCGTCGTGTTTCCAAAGGCGAATGTGTTGCCGTCTCCTGACGGACGATACGAAGTGAGGAATGACGTGGCGCATCATACCGCGACCGAGTTCAGCGGCATGTTCAATAGTCTTTGGCTGGTCGAGGTTGGTACCGGGCGGTCGCGCAAACTCGACGACTATGTTGGCGTCGCGGCGGTCGCGTGGTTGGAGAACGACTATGTCGCGGTCACGGAATACGTGGGCAAAAGGACGTCGCGCGCGCTGGTATTTCCATTGGCCCACCTTGACGACCCTCTTCTAGTGGATGAACCGCGATTGGCGCATCTGGTTCCTTCCGAACTGCAGTCGACGTTGCGCGAGAACGATCACGTGTTTCTGGAGGCATCGCGGGTGGAAGCGGGCAAACTGTATCTCAACGTGTGGGGATATGGCGCCCACGACGCGAAAGGTTTTCGTTGGAAATGTGAATATGCGCTCGAAGACGGAAAGACCTCGTGCGTAGAAGATCGTGGGGGCCGGTAGGGCGATGTAGCGATGTTCTCTAGACACACGATCAGGTTCCCTGGCGAAATTGGATGATACGGCGGCGATCGCGCTTGTTGGGGCGGCCTGCGGGCAGTTGCTCCCATTGGTGGGCGGCTTTGCGCTCGGCAGCGACTTTGAGACGCTGCTCTCGGCTGGCCTCGGTTTCGCGGTAAAGGGTCTGGGCTATGGGTGCGGGGCCACGAACGTCGCTGAGAAGAAGGACTTCGACTTCAAACTCGCCGCCCTCGTTGGTGATGCGCAACATGTCTCCGATGCGGACGTCGCGCGCGGGCTTGGTGGAGATTTGTCCGTTGGACTGAATGCGGCCGAGTTCGCAGGCGCGGGCGGCGAGAGCACGGGTCTTGAAGAAGCGGGCGGCCCAGAGCCATTTGTCGATACGGAGGGAAGACATGGGGATATTACATCAGGTCTAAGGTGTTGGGTGTTAGGTCTCAGGTGTCAGGTCTCAGGTGTCGGGAAGACGAGCTATTAGCTGCCAGCCCTCAGCTTCCAGAAAAAACCGATGACAACCGAGTCCATTGTTCCCAGTGGGCGGCAGGAGATGTTTGTTGACATCGTTCCTATATTTCTGCAATTATAGAAATATGGAAATAGCAATCGCGAAGAAATCCGACGAACAAGTCGCGCGGTTTGCCGACATGTTTTCGGCGATGGGAACGGAGGCGCGGCTGCGCATCATGCAACTGTTGCTTTCCGCGCATCCTGAGGGGCTGGTTGTCTCCGAAATTCAGGAAGAGCTGGAGATTCCCAATTCGACGCTCTCGCATCACCTCGACAAACTCAAAAACGAAGGACTGGTTCAGGTGCGCCGAGAGAGCACGTTTCTGCGCTACACGGCGGATACGGGCGCGCTCCAGCAACTGCTGCAGTTTCTGTATGCCGAATGCTGCACGCGTAACAAAGCGGTAAAAGCACGTGAGATTACGAAATGCTGCGTGTAAACGGCCAATTGAGAAGGAGGTTTCATGAGCACCGGCGATATTAAGGAAATCGTGAAAGAGAAATATGGGCAAGCAGCGCTGCGAGTGAAAAGCGGCGGAAGTTCCTGCTGTGGCGCGACAGCGAGCTGTGGCTGTCCGGACCCGATTACTTCCAACTTGTACAGCGGCGACCAGGCAGATCAGATCCCGGAGGAGGCGCTGCTGGCGTCGCTGGGATGCGGAAATCCGACGGCGCTGGCGAATCTGAACCCAGGCGAGGTGGTGCTCGATCTCGGATCAGGCGGCGGCATCGACGTTTTGTTGTCGGCGCGGCGTGTTGGCCCAACCGGAAAAGCCTACGGGCTCGATATGACGGACGAGATGCTGGCGCTGGCAAACGAAAACAAGCGAAAAGCCGGTATCGAGAACGTCGAGTTCCTGAGGGGCGAGATCGAAAGCATTCCTCTGCCCGACAATTCAGTGGATGTGATCATTTCGAATTGCGTGATTAATCTCTCTGCCGATAAAAATCGCGTGTTGCGCGAGGCGTTTCGCGTTTTGAAGCCCGGCGGGCGGTTTGCCGTATCAGACGTTGTGACGCGCGGCGAGATCATGCCCGAAATTCGCGAGAGCGTGCTGCTGTGGGTTGGGTGCGTGGCGGGCGCGCTGGAAGAGAACGAGTATCGCAGGAAGCTGGAGAGAGCAGGTTTTGAGAAGATCGAAATCGAGCCGACGAGAATCTACCGTGTGGAAGATGCGCGGGAGTTTCTATCTGGGCAAGGAATGGATGTGGACGCGCTGGCTCCCCAGGTGGACGGGAAATTCATGAGTGCGTTTGTGCGGGCGGTGAAACCGGCTACTGGCAAGACAGACGTGTGTTGCAGCCCAACCTGCTGCCGCTAGCAATCAGCGAGAACGCGAATGAAAAATCACTACAACGTTCTATTTCTGTGCACCGGCAACTCGGCACGCTCGATTCTGGCCGAGGCGATCTTAAACCACAAAGGCAAACCCAGCTTTACGGCTTACAGTGCCGGAAGCCACCCGACAGGCACGGTCCGGCCGGAAGCGTTGCAGCAGTTGGAGACGGCGCGCGTACCCGTGCATGGCCTTCGAAGCAAGAGTTGGGAGGAGTTCGCGAGGGCTGGCGCGCCAGAACTGGACTTCGTTTTCACCGTATGTGACAACGCCGCAAAAGAAGTTTGTCCGCTGTGGCCAGGACAACCGTTAACGGCCCATTGGGGTATTCCCGATCCAGCCGCGGTTCATGGCAGCGAGGCAGAGGTGGCGCGAGCTTTTCGAGATGCTTTTTTTCTGCTGGATCGGAGAATCAGTCTGTTTCTCAGTCTTCCACTCAAGGCGCTTGACAATCTCGCATTAAAGAGAGAACTCGACAACATTGGGAAATCAACGGCTCCCGTTGTCTCCGAAAGCTGAGCGTGGAAGGGTATGAAGACAAGCAGCCGCCTCAAATTCCTGGACCGTTATCTGACTGCGTGGATCTTTTCCGCAATGGCATGCGGCGTCGTTTTCGGCTGGCTGGCCCCTGGAGTCGTGCCGTTTCTGAATCGGTTTAGCGTTGGTACCACATCGATTCCAATCGCGGCTGGACTGATTGTGATGATGTACCCGCCATTCGCCAAGGTGCGATATGAAGAATTGTCCGAGGTGTTCAGGAATAAGAAGGTACTCGGGCTTTCGTTGTTGCAGAACTGGGTGGTGGGGCCGGTTCTGATGTTTGTGCTGGCGATTGTCTTTCTCCGAGGCTATCCGGAGTACATGGCGGGGCTAATCATGATCGGGTTGGCGCGGTGCATCGCAATGGTCATCGTCTGGAATGAACTGGCCAAAGGTGACACCGAATACGCCGCCGGGCTCGTAGCTTTCAACTCGCTCTTCCAGGTCTTCTTTTACTCGCTGTATGCATGGGTATTCATCACAGTGCTCCCGGCAAAACTCGGACTGCGCGGGGCGGTGGTGAATGTTTCGATCGTTGATATTGCGAAGAGCGTTTTCGTTTACCTGGGCATTCCCTGCGTGGCCGGCTTCGCGACCCGGGCGAGTCTGATTCGCGCGCGGGGACGCGAATGGTACGAGCACAATTTTGTTCCTCGTGTGAGCCCGCTGACGCTGATCGCTTTGTTATTCACGATTGTGGTGATGTTCTCGCTTAAAGGCGAGTATATCGTTCGCCTTCCCCTGGATGTCCTCCGGATCGCTGTCCCACTACTGATCTATTTCGTAGTCATGTTCCTAGCGTCGTTCTTTATGAGCAAGCAGTTGGGAGCGGATTATTCAAAGACAACCACGCTCTCATTCACAGCCGCGTCGAACAATTTCGAGCTCGCGATTGCTGTCGCGGTGTCTGTATTCGGGATCAATTCTGGAGCTGCATTTGCTGCGGTTATTGGCCCACTCGTTGAGGTGCCCGTCATGATCGCTCTAGTAAACGTGGCATTCTATTTTCGGCGGCGGTATTTCTCGTTTGCTGATGTTCCAGAAACTGCCTCGATCTCTATCGCCAAATAGGCGGAATGCACTTTGCCGCCGGAACCACAGAAGCCTCGCGACGCTTGAAAACGGGGATGATTGACTTACCGCACGTCGCGCACGATGAGGATCATTCCCGGGCGCAGGATGGCGACGTTGCGGTTATCGTGCTTGAGGGCGGTGACGGTCGTGTTGTAGGAGGTCGCGATCGAGTACAGCGTCTCACCGGCCTTTACCTTGTGGTGGACAACGGAAGCGGTCTCGACTTGGGCGGAATGTTGGGAAGCAGATTTCGGGGTGGCCGAAGATCCCGTTGCTGAAGTGCCTGCCTTCGAAGATGTGTGGGTGGACGCGACAGTCGATGTTCCGTGAGCTGCCGACGTCCGGTGCGAGGACGAATGGGCGGAGGCTACTTCGGCGTCACGGGCCGCTGGTGATACAGGCAGGTGAACCAATAAAATTCTGCGTCCCGCGAGACTATCGCCCTTCAGGCGATTCCACACGCGAATCATCTTTGGTGAGACGCCGAAATTTTCGGCAACGGATTCGACCGTATCCCCCTTGCGAATCTTGTAGCGGGTGATGGCATGCGCGTAAGCGCCGGTGTCGGTCTGCTTGCCGGGGGCGATCGGGATGATCAGGCGAGCGTCGGGGGCGAGACGGCTTTCGTCCAGGTCGTTCGCTTCAGCAATCGATTTCGCAGTTGTGTGATAGGTGCGAGCAATTGACGCGAGAGTTTCTCCGTCCTGCACTTTGTGATAACGCCACCAGACGCGCTTATCGACGGGAATTTCCGCGACTGCGGTTTGGAAACGCTCGGCCGATCCAGCGGGCAGATGCAGTTCGAATTGCTGATCTTTGGGCGTGGTCAGCCGCAACAGGCTGGGGTTCAAGTCTTGCAGATCGGCGGCAGAAGCATCGATGCACTCAGCGACGAGCCGCAGATCGATCGGGTAGTTGATCTTCACTGTGTCAAAGGGAACGGGCTGCTCTTTGTTGACGTCAGTGAGCCCGTATTGATCGGGATTCTTCGCCATGATGGTGACGGCGAGAATGATGGGAACGTAATTGCGCGTCTCTTTGGGTAGAACGTTGCGGCGATAGAGTTCCCAGAAATCGGCATAGCCGGTGCGCTTCACGGCTTCCTGGACGGTTCCGGGCCCTGAGTTATAAGCGGCCATGGCGAGATACCAATCGCCGAATTGGTTGTAGAGATCTTTCAGGTGGTGGGCGGCAGCGTGGGTGGCTTTGACGGGATCCTGGCGGTCATCGACCCACCAACTGCGCTCGAGCCCATAACCCTTGGCGCGGCTGGCCATGAACTGCCAAATGCCGCGGGCGCCGGCACGCGAGACGGCCTGCGGATGGAAGCCGGATTCGGCTTGCGCGAGATAGATCAGGTCCTGCGGCACTCCTTCTTCTTTGAGCGTGGCGCGCATCATGTCTTCGTAGCGGCCGGAACGGGCAAGGCCACGCTCGAGGACGCCGCGTCCGCGATTGGAGAAATAGGTGATGTAGCCGGCGACGGGGTCGGTCATCATCAGCGGCAGATCGGAGTGCGTGGAGTGAATCTGGGCTTCGGCCTTGGCCTTTACGTTCTGATCGACCGGTGGAGTGACTTCGTTGGCTTCGTCGATGGGCGCCGGTTCGGATTTCTCCTCAGCGAACCCGTCTCCCATTTGCAGGGCTTCGAGTTCGGTGCTATTGGTGCCGTCGAGAATGCGATCGAGTTCGGCCTGGAGACGATCGTCGGATTGAATATCGAGTCCGGTCCCGAGCAGAAGGTTGAAGGCAGCGTCAAAATTCTGCCTGGCCGCTTCCAGGTGACCGGCGCGGTAGTTTTCCTGGCCAGCGGTGTATTCTTTTTCGACCTGCGCGATCAGGTCGGCGACGGGATCAGGGGCGAGGGCTTTGGCCGGTTGGCTGGCAGCCGAAGCGGCCACGGTTCCGGTGGCGGGCGCCTGAGAAGCTTTGCCTTTGGCGGGGCCAGAGGCTGCACTCGCAATTAGTGCCGGCGGTTGAGCCTGCGACGGAGGCATGAACGCCGATTGTTTCTGGGCCGACTGGCAGCCGAGGCACGCCGCAACCAGGCCGGCTGCGAGGAAAACCCGGGATGGGTGAGAACCAAACCTCATAGCTTCAGAAACTTGCGAAAACGTTCCGGAGCCGACAGGTATCTCCGGGTATTAAAGACTTTCCCTGATTGTGAGATGGTACTACCCCAAAATTCGTTGGGTCAACGCTACGGAAGACACGGCTAGCCCAGTACTTTGGGAACCGGGGGAGCATGTTACCATGCCCTAAAAAATGTGCAATGTTTTTCGCTTGCTTGTTTCGAGCGACGGTCAGCCTTGAGCTGAAACGCGGTAAGGTCAAGCCCGACGATTTTGCAAACTGAATCTGACAAATTTCGGAGACATCCAAGAGCCATGAAAGCCATCCAGATACAGAAAAACGGCGGGCCGGAGGTCATGCAACTGGTCGATTTGCCGGTGCCGCAGCCGAAGGCGAATGAGGCGGTCGTGAAAATCGAGGCCGTCGGCGTGAACTTCATCGACATTTACAACCGCGAAGGCCGCTACAAACAGACGCTGCCGTTTGTGCTAGGGCAGGAGGCGGCGGGGACGGTTTCGGCGGTGGGCAGCGACGTGCGCAACGTCGCGGTAGGCGATCCCGTTGCTTATACGCTCGTCTTGGGGAGCTACGCAGAATATGCTGCTGTGCCGGCGGAAAAGCTGGTGAAGATTCCGGAGGGGGTGAGCGCGCAAGCGGCGGCGGCGGTAATACTTCAAGGAATGACCGCGCATTATCTGGTGAACGACACGTTTCTTTTGAAAAAGGGCCAGACCGCCCTGATTCATGCGGCGGCGGGCGGAGTGGGGCTGCTGCTGGTGCAGATGGCCCACAAGATCGGGGCGCGCGTGATTGGCACGGTTTCGACCGACGAGAAGGCGAAGCTGGCGAAGGAGGCTGGCGCCGATGACATCATTCTTTATACGAAGGCAGATTTTGAGGCTGAGACGAAACGGCTGACGGACGGCAAGGGCGTGGATGTGGTTTACGATTCGGTCGGCAAAGACACATTTGAAAAGGGACTGAACGTGCTGCGTCCGCGCGGCATGATGGCTTTGTATGGAGGGTCGAGCGGGGCGGTAGCGCCATTTGATCCGATGATTCTGACGCAGAAAGGATCGCTGTTCCTGACGCGGCCATCACTGGGGGCTTATGTGTTGACGCCGGAGGCGCTGGAGCAGCGGGCGGAGACAGTTTTTGAAATGGTGCGAGATGGCGATCTGAAGCTGCGCATTGAACACATTTATGAACTGGCCGAGGCGGCGCAGGCGCATCGCGATTTGGCGGATCGGAAGACCACGGGGAAGATTTTGCTGATTCCTTAGAAGCAGTGGTTAGTGATCAGTGATTAGTGGTTCGTTCCTCGTGATTCTTTGGTAGTGATTAGAACCACGGTCGCAAGCTCGATCAATCGCTAATCACTAATCACCAATCGCTATCCACTTTTCTTCCGCGAATAGTTTTTCAAGTACTCCGGCAACTCGCGATCACAGCGTTCGTCGCGAATTGGCGCGCCTGCTTTTTGTTCGAGCGGAATCACTCCGGCCCAGGTAGGGAACGAGTAGTCTTCATCATCGTCGATGGGCGGGCCGGTACGAACTTTTGCGGAACACTCTTCGAGCGGAATCCTTAAAACCGACGTGGCTTTCAGTTCTTTTTCGTGGGGATGGCGAACGTCGTCCCAGCGGTGCGGCAGGATGTGTTCGCTCAGGGCTCGCAGGGCGGCGAGTTTTTCTTCGGGCTCGCTAACCAGAGTCGCCGTTCCCAAAATTACAACTGAGTGGTAATTCATGGAGTGATTAAAGATGGAGCGGGCGAGCACCAGGCCATCGAGCAAAGTGACAGTCACAGAGGCTGGAACGCCCTTTTCGAGATTGCGCAGCATGCGGCTGGCAGCCGAGCCGTGCACGTAGAGCACGTTTCCATCGCGTCCATAGGAAGTGGGGATGACGTAGGGCTGGCCGTCGACGACAAAGCCGACGTGGCAGATGAGGCCCTCGTCGAGAATCTGGTTGATGGCATCGCGGTCATAGACTCCGCGATGCGGTTCGCGCACGACACGGGTGCGCGCGCTAGGAGTGAAATTCGAAGTTGAAGACATGAGGCTGAAATCCCGGGCAGGCGCCAAGAATGGTGAAGAAGAATCTTAGCAGGTCAGGCAAGACAAGTCGGCGAGGACATTCTTGCGGTCAGGTTTGGTGGATGGCAGCGTTGTTCGGAGAAGTGGTTGCATGACGGTCGGGCATCAGGGAACCCGGGGGCCGCCTGCTTTTAATCCGCTGGATTATATCCTCGAGCACCTTGGGCAACAGATTTTGATCGCGCTGGGGCATCAGTAAACTCTTTTCGAAATAATCTTCGGCGCCTGCGGCGATGAGCTTGTCGCGATTTTTTTCCGAGAGACTGCTGAGAATGACGACCGGAATGGCAGACGTTGCGGGATTGGCTTTGAGGCGCTGCAGCACCTCGAGCCCGCTGATTTTGGGAAGAAGAAGATCGAGGAGAATGATATCGACGGGGCGTTCTTCTGCCAGACGTAGAGCCGCTTCGCCGTCCTCGGCGCAAAACACCTCGTGGCCGGCTCGCTCGAGGACGCGATGATTTTCGCGTTGAATGAAGAGGCTGTCATCCACAAGAAGAATCTTCACCTTGACACCCTGCCTGGAGTGGTTATCGGCATTCAAAGCGGAGTGCTTTAGCGGGTGATAGCCAAGTTGGAGTGGGATCTTTCGGAAACAGGACGATTGGGTGACAGCAGCTATCGTTTTTTTCGGCGTGCGACAGGCGAAGGCTCTTCAACCACCGCGAATTGAATCTTCTTTTCTACAGGATCGATGCGGTCGACAAGGACACGGATGCGGTCGCCGAGGCGGTAGGTTTTGTGCGTCCGCTGGCCGATGATCTCGCGGGTGTTTTCGTGGTAGACGAAACGATCGTAGTTTCCGCCGTCGCCAAGGGTATTGAGCGGGACCAGGCCTTCGATGAAGAGGTCGGTAAGCTCGACGAAAAAGCCGAACTTGGTGACGCTGATGATGAGGCCGTCGAAATCTTCTCCGATGCGGCGTTCCATGAATTTGACCTTCTTCCATTCCATCAGTTCGCGCTCGGCGTCATCGGCGCGACGCTCGGACTGGCTGGATTCTTCGGCGATGGCATGAAGCTCTTCAGGCGAGATGGGGCCGGTGAGGGGCTGGAGGGATTGGTGTGGGTCGTGGCCGCGGCGTTTGGACCAGGGAGAAGGTTGGGCCGCGAGTGCCAATGCGTCGTCGGGCTGTTGTTTCTTGCGCCCCTCCGGGGCTTCGTCCTCGCTTGCACCTGACCCACGGCTTGCGCCGTGGGCTGTATTCTGGCGCCGCTCCGCGGCTGGGTGCGAGTCGCGGATACCAGATGCTGCATTCGTAGCGGGAGGCGACGAACTGCCTATCGGCACTTCGCCGTCGAGCTTTTC
>Ga0335079_10007685_pt1 | contig 12254 bp, 12 predicted proteins | sample Lox_Sample_33_FD_206719 | JGI IMG/M metagenome (GOLD analysis project Ga0335079, IMG submission 206719) | Soil microbial communities from Loxahatchee National Wildlife Refuge, Florida, United States - Lox_Sample_3.3 | ecosystem: Environmental > Terrestrial > Soil > Wetlands | place: USA... | reverse complement strand
CGCCGAGCACGTGGTGCCGGTACGCGTGCCGCAGAGCACCGACATCGTCACCGCGCTCGAGGCGCGGTCCACCGCAGCCCTGCTCGGCGCGCCGGGGCTGCCCGAGCAGGCGGAGCTGCAATGGCGCATCGCCATGCCGCTCACCTGCATGGTGCTGGCGCTGCTCGCGGTGCCGCTCGCGCGCCTGCGCCCCCGCCAGGGCCGCTACGCGCGCGTCTGGCTTGCCGTGGTCATCTACTTCCTCTACCTGAACCTCGTGGCCGCGGGCAAGGTATGGATCGCGCGCGGCACGGTGCCCGCGGTGCTCGGACTATGGTGGACGCACGCGGCGGTGGCGCTGCTCGCACTGGCGGTCATCCTCGGGCCGATGCTCGCGAACCGCCTGCGTTACCGGGTGCGGCGCCTGTGAGCATCCTCGATCGCTACATCGTGCGCTCGATCATCGGCGCGGTGCTGCTGGTGATGATGGTGTTCATGATGCTCGGAGCGCTGTGGGTGCTGATCGATCAGCTGGACGACATCGGCATCGGCCACTACACGGTGTGGAGCGCGCTCTGGTACACGCTGCTCAATCTCCCGCAGCAGGCCTACGAGCTGCTGCCGATCACCGTGCTGATGGGCGCGCTCATCGGCCTCGGCTCACTCGCCCGCGGCAGCGAGCTCACGGTGATCCGCTCCACCGGCGTGTCGGTATCGCGCATCGCCGGCACCACGCTGATGGCGGCCGCGCTCCTGATCGGCGCCGAGGTGGTGCTGGGCGAGTTCCTGGGCCCCCCGCTGCAGCAGGCGGCGCGCGAGCAGAAGGCCTTCAGCAAACTGAGCAACGTGAGCTTCGGTACCGGCAGCGGCGCCTGGGTGCGTGACGGCGACCTGATCCTCAACGTCGCCGGACAGTCCGGCGAGCGGCAGTTCGGCGGCATGCTGATCTTCGAGCTCAGCCCGCAGCACCAGCTGCTGGCCCTGGGGCGCGCGCGGCGTGCGACCGCCGGAGCCGACCGCAAATGGCTGCTCACCGACTACGTGGAGTCGCGCTTCAGCGACGACTCCGTGAGCTCGAGCCCGCCGGCGCAGCGCATCCTCGAGTCCAACGTCACCGCGGGCTTCCTCGGTCTCGCCGTCCAGGATCCGGACCAGCTGACCATCGGCGCCCTGTGGCGTCTGATCCGTTACTACCGGAGCAACGCGCTCGATGCGCGCGAGTACGTGTTCGCCCTGTGGTCGCGCATCGCGCGCACCGTCGCCATTGCCTTCTGTGCGCTGCTCGCGATCCCGTTCGCACTCGGTCCGCTGCGCTCTGCCGGCGCCGGCACGCGCATGGCGCTCGGCATCATGCTCGGCGTCGGCTTCTTCCTGCTGCAGCGTCTGATCGAGAGCAGCACGGTGGTGTTCGCCCTCAACCCGGTGCTGCTCGCGTGGCTGCCGACCGCGCTGCTCGCCGCGGTGGCGCTCGGTCTGCTGGCACGAACCCGTTAGTCCTGTCTACGTGCCGGTCGTGCTCCCGGAGTACTGCGGCAGGCCGTCGGCGATCGTCACCCACGGCAGCCGTTCGGCGACCCACACGTGCATCCGCGGGGCGATCAGCGCCGGGTCGTCGAGAGTCGCGAGCGTCACGTCGATCTCGGCGGCACGCGCCTCGTGGCGGTAGGTGAGGGAGCCGCCGCAGCGCGCGCAGAAGCCGCGCCACACCTGCGCCGAGGAACGGTACTCGCTCAGCGTGCCGTGCGTGATGCGCAGCGCCAGGCGCGCAAAGGTACCCCAGGCCACCGGCGCGGCGCCCGCCGCGCGCCGGCAGCTCGCGCAATGACAGAAGCACGGGTTGCGGACCGTGCCCGTGACCTCGTAACGCACCGCGCCGCAGCGGCACCCGCCGGTATACACAACCTCGCTCACACGCCGACGTTAGCACTGCTCGCTGCCGCGGCGCACCACGCGCGCGGCAACTGAGTCTCGGACTCGGCTGTTGGTCGGCGCGCGCCTCAGGCATACACTCCGCCGCTCCCTGTGCGCCCTCAGCGACGCACGGACCAACTACTCCAACAAACGGGAGAAACCTCATGAGAGTCCTGGTGGCAGCGTTGCTGCTCGTGCCGGCGGCGGCACTTGCGGGCAGCAGCTCGTTCGACGGCACGTGGAAGACCCGAGTGGACACTCTCAAGGTGAGCGGCAAGCCGGACTCGTACCTGCTCGCCGACGGAACCTACACCTGCTCGAGCTGCAATCCGCCGCTCACCGTCAAGGCGGACGGCGCGGACCATGCGGTGACCGGGCACCCGTACTACGACTCGGTGACCGTGAAAGTGAACGGCCCCAACGCGCTCGAATTGACCTATCACCGCGGCGGCAAGACGATCGGACAGGAGTCGATCACGGTGGCGGCGGACGGTAAGTCCTACACCGACAAGTTCGTCAATCACGACGGCACCAAGGACGTGACCGGCAGCGTCACCGAGAAACGCGTCACCGCGGGGCCCGCCGGCTCGCACGCCATCTCGGGCGAGTGGCTGCAGGATCAGCTGAGCGGCAACGACGCGCTGACCACCGTGGCGTATGAGATGACGGATGAGCACTTCAAGATGAGCGCCAACGGCCAGACCTACGATGCCAGGTTCGACGGCAAGGAGTACCCGGTGGTCGGCGACCCGGGCCACACCACGGTGAGCTTGAAGCGCATCGCGGCCAACACCGTGGAGGAGACCGATCGCCGCCAGGGCAAGGTGACCGACGTGATCCGCCTCGCCACGGCGGCCGACGGCAAGTCGCTGCGCATCGAGGACAAGGATCTCGCTCACGGACAGACGGTGACGATGACGCTGGACAAGCAGCCGTAGAGTTGCGACCGCTAGGGAATCCCCCGCCCCGGGGGCCTGCCCGGCAGGCTCCCGGCGTGCGGGTGTAGCGCCGCCGCGCGCTTCAGTGCTTGTGACCGGGGAACAGCCGGCAGTAGATGCAGTCGGCGCCGGTCGGATTGTCGAGCATGAAGTGGCGCACCCAGTAGCCGTCGCTCTTCGAGGCGGCATGCTCGAAGGACTGATTCTCGAGGTCGTGCCCGACGACCTCGGTCGCGCCTTCGCCCTCGAGGATCTCGGCGGCGCGCTCGGTCTCGATCGCGCCGCGCGGATGCACGGTGATCGTCGCAGCGCCCCCCTCGACGCGCGTCGCGAGCGCATCGGCAAAGCTGCGCTCCTCGTCCTTGTTGAGCAGCGTGCGGAAGTACTGCACGAAACGCGTGTGCACGGAATCCGCGGGCTGCAGTCCCGCGCGGCCCGGCTCCTGCGAGGCGGTGAGCTCGACGCGGTCGGTCGGAAAGCCGTCGCTCACCAGGCGCGTGCGCACCCGGTCGGCGGCCGAATACTCGTTGAACACGGCGAGGATGACAGCGCTCATGGCCTGACTCCGGAAGCTTCGGCAGCAAAAATTCTACGCCCGGCGGCGGCCGGGGCGTAATGCTGCACGGCAGCAAGCCGGCTGACCGGCGCCGGCGGCCGGGGGAGGGTAAATCGCCGCCGGGCGTCATACGATCGATCCGTGGGTATGCGACGCAGAGGGCGACCGCCACACGCCGATGTGCTGACCCCCGGCGAATGGCGCGTCGTGCACGCGATTCAGCACGGCATGAGCAACCGCGAGATTGCCGCGCGCCGCGGCGTGAGCCTCGATGCCGTCCGCTATCACGTCGCGAACGCCGTGGCCAAGCTCGGCCTGGCGAACCGTCAGGGACTGCGCCGCTGGTTTCGCGCGCCCTCGGACAGCGCACTCGGACGCAGGGAGAAGTCGATGACTACGCCGCTGGCGCTCGGGCCGATCGGGCAGATCTCAAGGACCGTGAGCGACATCGCCGCGGCCGAGCGCTGGTATGGCGAGGTGCTCGGGCTGCCGCACCTCTACAGCTTCGGCAAGCTGGCTTTTTTCGACTGCGCGGGAACCCGGTTGTATCTGACGGCGGAGCAGTCCGCGGGCCCGGAATCGATCCTCTACCTGCGGGTCGCGGACATCCGCGCGGCGCACGAGCAGCTCACGGGGCGCGGCGTCGAGTTCAGCGCTGCGCCCCATCTGGTGCATCGGCACGGCGACGGCACCGAGGAGTGGCTGGCGTTCTTCAAGGACCCGGACGGACGGCCGCTCGCGCTCATGTCGCAGGTGCAGCCGAGCTGAGCCGCTCGCGCGGCGCCCGTACCCGGTGTCGGAGTTACTTCGCCGGCGGCTTGGCCGGCGGGGCGGGGCTCGCCGCCGGCACCTTGGCCGCGGACTTCTTCGCCGGCGTCTTCGCCGGCTCCGGCGGCTTCAGGAGGTCCTCGAGCGGGCGGAAGATCGCGCCGTACTTGTATTCCGGGATCTCGAACTCCCAACCCCCGAGGTGCTGGTTGAGGCGCTCAGCCTCGGTCGCCGTGTCCGCACCGAGGGAGCGGGCGGCGAGGGCGATGAGCGAGCGGGTGCCGTCCTTGCGGCCCGCCACGTCCACTTCGAGTCCGTCGAAAGTGCGGAACATCGCGTGCGACACTTTGGCGTCACCCGGCGCACTGCCTTTCTGCACGTCCTCGAGCGTGAGAGCCGCGAGCGCCGCGGCGATCGAGTCGGCAGCCCCCGCGCTGGTCAGCTGGCGGCCCTTCGGGACGGGGCTGACGGCGAAGTCGGCGTCCTCTTTCTTCGCGCGCGTCGCACTGTACGCCGGGCCGTCGGCGGGCTTCGCCTCCACCTCGCGAACGCGCGTCACCGGCAGATCGATGAGCGCGCGCGCGAGCCAGCTCTTCGGATCCGCATCCGGAGTGAGGAGCGGGGCTGCGAGCAGGCTCGGCGCCGTGCCGCCGACGCGTACGTAACCCGACTTGCCGCTCGAAGTGTGGCCGACGATGAGCGCGAAGGTGCGTCCCGGCGTCACCACGTCGATTTCGGTGCCGGTGGCCTTCGGCGTACTCACGTCCTCGACTCCGAGCTGCGGGTAGTTGGCCGGTAGCCGCGTCTTTTCCTCGACCACGTTCAGGGCGCCGAGATCGAGCAGGAGCTTGCGCACCTTGCCGGGCTCGGCCGGCCAGGAACGCTCTCCCACCAGCCAGCCGGCCGCGTCCTTCCTGAGACTGGTACGCGTGCCGTCGCCGCGGCGCAGGTCCACCTCGCTCACCGCATTGATGCCGTGCTCGAGGCCGGGCAGGACCAGATCGCCTGCCAGCGTCGCGTGCTCGAGATGCCGCTGCGAGGCGAGCCAGATCGCGAACACCACCAGCGCCAGGCCGCCGACCAGCAGCAGCGTGACCTTGCGCGGGCTCATGGGCGCGTCTCCGCCGCGGCGCCGTGCGGCCGCCTGCGCCGCCGCCAGGCGGCGAAGGCGAGCGCCAACAGCGCAAAGGCGGCCGGGATCACGATTATGTCGATGATCTTGAGCGTCGTGCCGAGCCGCTGGATGTCCTCGTCGAGCCCCGCGCGCACCGCGCGCAGTTCCTTGCGGATACGCAGCTTCTCCTGCTCGAAGTGCTCGATCTCCTGTTGCTCCTCGGGAGTGATGATCACCGCGCCCTGCTTGCCGCCGCTCTTCGACTCGAGCGCCGTGAGCTTCTGCTCGGTGGCCTGCAGTTGTTGCTCGAGCTCCTGCTGCTTGGCGTGGTAGCGATCGTCGGCCGCGCGCCGCAGCTTCTCGACGCGCTCGAAGGGACGGGTGAAGGTGGCGCGTCCGCGCACGCTGATGAGGTCGGCGCTGCCGGCGAGATTGTCGAGGGTGTTCAGCACCAGGTCGCCGTTGCTGGCCCAGGCCTGCACCAGGCGCTGCCCGAAGAAGTCCTGTGCGTGCACCCACAGATAATCGGCCAGCACGTCGGTGTCGGCAATCACTACCACGTTGAGCGGCTGTGCGGACGCCTTGAGCGCCGCCGCTCCCGCGGGCAGGGTCACGCCGGCCGGCGGGCCTTCCGGGAAGGCCGTGTGCACGTTGCCGGTGACGCGCGCGCCGATCGTGTAGCGCATGCCCGTCGGTTTGAAGCCGTCGCGCAGCGTTGCCGGGTCGAACAGCATGCGGAAGCGCTCGACCGGCATGAGCGCCGCGTCGGTGCTCGACTGCAGCAGCGGCTCGAACTTGACCGTCGCACCCTTCACCGGCTCGAGATAGCCGGCGGTGGCGACGTTGACGTTGGAGAGCCCGGAGGTGATGACGTCATCGGTGCTGAAGGTGCTCTTGTCGAGCCCCAGCACCCCGAGATGCGGCACGGGCGGCTCGCCCTGGTGCATCGACACCGACAGCGCGTGGTCGCGGTCGGCGACCACCTGCGTAGCGTCGAACTTGACGCCCCACGCGGTGAGGAGCGCCTCGAGGTGCGAGGACTTGTCCGCCGACATCGCCGCCATCGGGTTGCCGCCGGCACCGCTTGGGTCGGCCTCGGACAGCGGGTCGACGAAGGCCAGGATGTGGCCACCCCTGAGCGCGTACTGGTCGATGGCGAACTGCATCGCCGGCGACAGGGTCTTCGGGTGCACCAGCACCAGCACGTTGACGTCGGCATCGATCTGCGTAGCGCTCGGCTCGAGCGGCCGCACGTCGAACAGCTGCTCCACCTGCCCATAGATCACCCACGGCTCGCGCATCTGCCCGGTCTGCGGATCGAAGCCGCCGCTCATCGGCAGTGTCGAGTACCAGGCGATCACCGGCTTCTTGGGGTTGGCGAGCTGGTACACGAGCCGCACCACGTCGTACTCGAGGAACTGCTCCTTGTTGGGATCGAAGAACTCGATTGCTGCGTGACCGTCGGTGGAGTTGGTGCCGGCCATGCCGAAATACAGCTGTGCCCCCGCGGCTCCCACCGGCACGGAGCGCACGCCGAGCTCGGAGGCCCGGTCTTCGTCCTCGGAGAACGGCTGCGGGTCGATGACGTGCAGCCGCAGCTGGCCGCGCGAGCGAGCGCTGAGCTCTTCCAGGAACTCGCGCACCCGCACGCCGTAGCTCTTCAGCTGCGGCAGCTGTGCGGCAGTCTTCTCCGAGAAGAAAAAGTACAGATTGATCGGTTCGTGGATGCTCTCGAGGATGCGTTGCGTGCCGGGCGCGATGGTGTACAGGCGGTTCTGCGTCAGATCCACGCGCCAGCCGCGCAGTGCGTAGTTGAACAGCACCGTGAGTCCGACGAACAGCAGGGCGAGCGCCACCAGGGTTGCGCCGCTTAAGGTAGAGCGTTTGGTCATGGGGTCTCAGTCCGCCTTGCGCAGCTCGAGGGCGATGCCGGTCGCGAACAGGAAGAAACCGATCAGCATGGCGAAATACAACAGGTCGCGCACATCGATCACTCCCTTCTCGATCGACTGGAAATGCGTGAGGAAGGACAGCGAGGCGATCGCATCGATGAGCGCCTGCGGCGCCCAGCCGCGGAACACGTCGAGCACCAGCGGGAAGCCCGCCAGCAGGAACACGAAGCACGCCACCACCCCGAGGATGAAGGCCACCACCTGGCTGCGGGTGAGCGCCGACATGCACGAGCCGATTGCGAGGAAGCCGCCGGCCAGCAGCAGGCTGCCGAGATAAGCGGCGAGGATCGCGCCGTTGTCGGGCGTGCCGAGGAAGTTGACGGTGATCCACAGCGGAAAGGTCAGGGCGAGGGCCAGCGCCGTGAACAGCCAGGCCGCCAGGAATTTGCCGAGCACCGCATCGCGCAGCGTCACCGGCTGCGTCATCAGCAGCTCGACGCTGCCGGACTTGCGCTCCTCGGCCCATAGCTTCATCGACACCGCGGGGATGAGGAACAGATACAGCCACGGTTGGAAGGTGAACAACGGCTCGAGATCAGCCTGGCCGCGCTCGTAGAAGCCGCCCAGGTAGAAGGTGAAGGCGTTTGCCAGCACCAGGAAGATGAGGATGAAGACGTACGCCAGCGGAGTCGCGAAGTAGCTCGCGAGCTCGCGGCGCATGATGATGCCCACGTTGTGCATGATGAGGCTGACCGTCAGGCGGTGATGGTTCGGAACACTTCGTCGAGCCGGCCGGACTCGAGGTGCAGCTCCTTGAGCTTCAGCCCCTGAGCCGCGGCAAGCTCCGACAGCGCCGGCAATATGGTGGCGCCGGCTCTGGGGAGTGCCGTGAGGCGTGCGTCGCGCTCGCTCACCTCGAGTGCGGCCACCGCCGGGAGCGCTGCGACCGCGGCCCGCGCCGCGGTCAGTTGTGCCGGATCCGCGAGCTGCATCGACACCGCGTTGTGGTAACGCGAGCGGGCCGCCAGCCCGGCAGGAGTGTCGTCGGCGACGATGCGGCCGCGGGCGATGATCACCGCGCGGGTGCACACCGCATCGACCTCCTCGAGGATGTGGGTCGAGATGACGATGATCTTGTCGCGCGCCATGTCATTGATGAGCGTGCGCACCTCGTGCTTCTGATTCGGGTCGAGTCCGTCGGTGGGCTCATCGAGGACCAGCACCGGCGGATCGTGCAGGATCGCCTGCGCAAGCCCGACGCGGCGCCGGAAACCCTTCGACAGCGTCTCGATCGTCTGCTCGAGCACGCCGCCGAGCTGTAGGTGCTCGATGACGTGCGCGAGCCGCGCACGCCGCCGCGCGCCATCGAGCGCGCGCAGGTCGGCGATGAAGGCGAGGAAGGCGCGCACCGTCATCTCGCCGTAGCTCGGCGCGCCTTCCGGCAGATAGCCGAGCGCCGCCTTGGCGGCGAGCGGCTCGCGCTCGACGTCGTGTCCGCAGATGCTTGCCGCTCCGGAGGTCGGGGTCACGAAGCCGGCCAGCATGCGCATGGTCGTGGTCTTGCCGGCGCCGTTCGGCCCGAGGAAGCCGAGCACTTCACCCGGCGCAACCTGGAAAGTGACATCGTCGACGGCCGCGAGCGCGCCGTAGCGCTTGGTGAGATGTTCGGTCTTGATCATGTCGGATGGGTTCTAGAGGAGGGCCTGGTGTGAAAGTTCCGCGGTGATTTTTGCGGGCGCGATTTTGACTGCAGCCGCAGCGGATTTCCAATGGCCCGTGCAGTCTCGGATTTACCTGACAGTTACTGCTTGTTAAACAATATCTTACAAGTCTAATCTCAGCTTATTTCGACATCGAGCCGGGCGCCCCGCGCGCCGCTCATCGCAGCGAGAAGCGGCGCCGCAGGTGCCAGTACAGGATGCACAGCGCGCCGCCCAGCATGCCGCCGAGGTGCGCGAAGTGCGCCACGCCCTCCTGGGTGCCGGTGACCCCGAACACCAGCTCCGCCATGCCGTAGAGCGTCACGAACAGCCACGCCGGCATCGGGATGAGGAAATACACCCGCAGCTGCGCCTTCGGAAAGTACCATGCGAAGGCGAGCAGGATGCCGAATACGGCGCCCGACGCGCCGATCACGGGTGCGCCGGTGCCGGTGAGCCGCTGCACCAGGAGCTGGGTGACGGCGGCGCTGAGCGCACACACCAGGTAGAACAGCAGCAGACGCCGGGCGCTCCAGTAGAGCTCGAGCGCACCGCCGAACATGTAGAGCGCGAACATGTTGAAGAAGATATGGGCGAGGCCCTGCGGATCGTGCAGGAACGCGTAAGTCAGGAGCTGCCATGGATGGAACTGCGGCGTACCGTAGGGCCAGAGCGCGAACCACAGCTCCAGCGGCCCGGGCGCCAGCTGCTCGAGCAGATAAACACCGATGTTGATCAGGATCAGGGCCCGGGTGGCGGGCGGGAGGGAGGCGAGCATCGGCGCTAGTTTAGCGGGGCCCGGGCGCGTTGCGGGAGCGATATGATGCGCGCATGAGCGATGCCTTCATCTGCGATGCGGTACGTACGCCGATCGGCCGCTACGGCGGCGCACTCGCCGCCGTCCGTACCGACGATCTGGCGGCCTTGCCCATCGCCGCGCTCCTGAAGCGCAACCCGCGCCTCGACCCGGCCGCAGTGGAGGAAGTGCTGCTCGGCTGCGCCAACCAGGCGGGCGAGGACAACCGCAACGTCGCGCGCATGGCCGCGCTCCTCGCGGGCTTGCCGGTGTCCGTGCCGGGCGCGACCGTCAACCGCCTGTGCGGCTCGGGACTCGACGCGGTGGCGATGGCGGCGCGTGCGATCCGCGTCGGCGAAGCGCAGCTCGCGATCGCCGGCGGCGTCGAGTCGATGTCGCGCGCGCCGTTCGTGATGCCGAAGGCGGACGCGGCATTCAGTCGCCAGGCGGAGATTCACGACACCACCATCGGCTGGCGCTTCGTCAACTCGCGCATCGCCGAGCGGTACGGCATCGACTCGATGCCGGAAACGGGCGAGAACGTAGCGGCCGAATACCGCATCGCACGCGCCGATCAGGACGCGTTCGCGCTGCGCAGCCAGCAGCGTACCGCGGCTGCCTATGCGCGCGGCTTCTTCGCCGCCGAGCTCGTGCCGGTCGAGATTCCGCAACGCAAAGGCAAGCCGTTGCTCCTCGAGCGCGACGAGCACCCGCGTCCCGACACGACGCTCGGGCAGCTCGCCACACTGCCGACGCCGTTCCGCAAGGGCGGCACCGTCACCGCCGGCAACGCCTCGGGCGTCAACGACGGCGCCTGCGCGCTCATCATCGCCTGCGCCGATGCCGCGCGGCGCCACGGCCTGACGCCGCGGGCGCGCATCGTGGCCGCGGCGACCGCCGGCGTCGCGCCGCGGATCATGGGGATGGGCCCGGCTCCGGCGACGCGCCAGGTGCTGGCGCGAGCGGGGCTCGCGATCGGACAGATGGACGTCATCGAGCTCAACGAGGCCTTCGCCTCGCAGGCGCTCGCCGTGCTGCGCGAGCTCGGACTCCCCGACGATGCCAGCCATGTGAATCCCAACGGCGGCGCCATCGCGCTCGGGCATCCGCTCGGCATGTCGGGCGCGCGCCTCGCGACGACTGCCACCGCGCAGCTGCACGCGGCGCGCGGCCGCTACGCGCTGTGCACCATGTGCATCGGCGTCGGGCAGGGCATCGCGCTCATCCTGGAGCGCGTTTGATCCAGGGGAGCGCGTCGAGGTCGAGGTTGCCGCCGCTCACGATCACGCCGACGCGCGCACCGCGCACCTCGACCCGGCCAGCCATGACCGCCGCATAGGCGGCCGCGCCCGAGGGCTCGACGACGATCTTGAGCACTTCCCACAGATGGCGCATCGCCGCCACGATCGCCGCATCCGGCACGGTCACGATCGTCTCGACATAGCGGCGGATCTCCGCGAACGGCCGCTCGCCCACGGTGGCGCGCAGCCCGTCGGCGATCGTCTGCGGGCGCTCGCACGGCACGATGCGGCCGGCGCGCAACGAGCGCGCCGCATCGTCGGCGCCTTCGGGCTCGACACCGATGATCCGCATCTGCGGCTTGAGCTGGCGCGCGGCGACCGCGATCCCGGACAACAGCCCGCCGCCGCTCACCGGGCACAACAGCATGTCGAGGTCCGGCACCTGCTCGATGAGCTCGGCGCCGATGGTGGCCTGGCCCGCCATCACCCGCAGGTCGTCGTAGGGATGGATCATCGTGGCGCCGGTGCGCGCGATCACCGCGGCGACGGTGCGCTCGCGCGCCGCCTGCGTGGGCTCACACAAGGTGATCGCCGCTCCGTAGCGCTCCACCGCCGCGCGTTTCGGCGCCGCCGTGTTGTCCGGCATGACGACGTACGCCGAAATGCCCTTGAGGCGCGCCGCACGCGCGAGCGCCGCCGCATGGTTGCCGGAGGAATGGGTGGCGACGCCGTGAGCGGCCTCGGCCGCGCCGAGGCTCAGCACCGCGTTGCTGGCACCGCGCGCCTTGAAGGCGCCGCCTTTCTGGAAGTTCTCGCACTTGAAGTAGAGGCGCGCGCCCGATTCCTCATCGAGCGTCGTGCTGGTGAGTACCGGCGTCAGATTGATGTGCGGCGCGATGCGCGCGCGGGCTTCCTGAATCAGCGTCCAGGTGAGGCCGGGGGGATTGCTGCCCATGCCGCCGGCAGCATGGGCAAGGCGCTATAGCCCGTCAAGCGCGCGGCCCGCGAGCGCCGCGCACCCCGGCGCATCCGGCGCGCCGCTGCTGCGCCCGGCGCAGGCATGCTGCTGCTCGAGATCGAGGCGCGCGAGGGCGGTGGCGGCGTTCACCGGCGGCTTGAGAAGATTCGCGACCGCCTCAGCGCCGAGATGCAGCGGCGTCGCCGACATGAGCAGCGCCACGACTCCGGTGATCTCCGCGGCGGCGACCGAGCTTCCCGACTCGAAGTCGTACTGCGCGCCGGGGCGCAGCGTCAGCACGTGCCGGGCCGGGGCAGCGAACGTGCCGGGGGGGATGGCACCCTCGCTGCCCGCGGCCCCGATAACCCCGGGGATCTCCGTGGGGAAGCCGCTGCCGGCTT
>Ga0335079_10007684_pt1 | contig 12254 bp, 10 predicted proteins | sample Lox_Sample_33_FD_206719 | JGI IMG/M metagenome (GOLD analysis project Ga0335079, IMG submission 206719) | Soil microbial communities from Loxahatchee National Wildlife Refuge, Florida, United States - Lox_Sample_3.3 | ecosystem: Environmental > Terrestrial > Soil > Wetlands | place: USA... | reverse complement strand
AGTACCAGCTCCTGGTGGATAAAGAGAAGGCCGCGTTGAACGGCATTTCCGAGGACGCCATTGCTCAGACCATGGCGCTGGCCTCTTCCGGTTACCGGGCGGGATTGCTGCACTCGGATTCCGCAAAAGAAGACATCCCGCTGATGCTGCGCCTCGACCGTGCCAGCCGTTCCGACCTCGAAAAGATCGCCACCCTCAAAGTCGCGGGACGCACCGGCCGGCTGGTAGCGTTGAGCGAACTGGTGCGCAGCCAGGAAGTCATCGCGGATAAGAGCATCTACCACAAGAATCTGCTGCCGGTTACTTATGTCACCGGTGACGTGGCGGGCGCCATGGAGAGCCCGGTCTACGCCATTCTCAAGCTCGGTCCGGAAATGGACAAATTCCAGGCGCCCGCGGGCTACGCCATCGAGCAACACATGACCTCGCTCCCCACCGGCGCGGAGCGCTACTCCATGAAGTGGGACGGCGAATGGCACATCACTTACGAGGTCTTTCGCGACCTCGGGATTGCCTTCGCTGCGGTCCTGATCCTGATCTACGGCCTGGTGGTGGGATGGTTTCAATCCTTCATCACGCCGCTCGTCATCATGGCGGCCATTCCGTTTTCGCTCGTTGGGATCTTGCCCGCGCACGGTCTGCTGCACGCATTCTTCACGGCCACCTCGATGATCGGTTTCATTGCCGGCGCGGGAATCGTGGTGCGCAATTCCATCATCCTGGTCGATTTCATCGAGCTCCGCCTGCAACAAGGCATGCCGCTGGACGAAGCCGTGGTCGACGCCGGAGCGGTCCGCTTCCGTCCCATGATGTTGACCGCCGCCGCCGTAGTCGTCGGCGCCGGAGTCATCCTTTTCGATCCCATCTTTCAAGGTCTCGCCATCGCACTGATGGCCGGAGAAATCGCTTCTCTGGCTCTATCGCGCATGACCGTGCCCATCCTCTACTTTGTTGTCAATCGAAGGAGAAAAGTCGCATGTCCATCGAACGTTACCTACGACTCATCGCCGGTTTCTTCGTGATGCTGAGCGTGGCTTTGGGTTATTGGGTCCATCCCGCCTGGTTCCTGTTCACGGCCTTCGTGGGCCTGAACCTGTTCCAGTCAGCGTTCACCAACTGGTGCCCCATGATGAGTTTCCTCGGCAACCTTGGTGTTGAACCGTCCGGCCGTGGCGTCCATGGTTCTAGGTGCTAGGTTTTAGGTGCTAGGTGCGAGGAATCTGCACCTCTGCGCCTTTCCTGACAGCTAGAACCTGACACTTGGCACCTGACACCTGGCACCTGCTTTTCCTGCGCTAAAATCGATTTGAGATGGAAGAATCCGATCGGCAGCAGTACGACGAAATCAAGGCCATTCTGCAACAGGTGGCAAAAAGCCAGGCGGCCGCCGAAGCCCGCATGGATCGTGCTGACGCCCGCATGAATCGTGCCGAAGCCCGTATGAATCGTGCCGAAGCCCGTATGGATCGCCTCGAAGCGCGCATGGCGCGGAACGACGAGCGCTTCGAGAAGCGCATGCGCGGCTTTGAAAAGCTCGTGCGCATCGGCATGGCGGAACTGGCCCGGCTCGAAAAAGCCCAGCAACGTACCGAAGCCAGCCTCAAGGCCCTTCTCGACTCCCTTCGTAAAAGCGGAAACGGACATCACGGCAGCCGCCCGCGATAGCATTCAGCACCTGTCTCAGCACGCGGCGCGCCCTAATGCGTCTGCGCGTCTGCGCCTTTCCTAACACCTGGCACCTGGCACCTGGCACCTGCTTTTTTTACTCCGCCCTTAACGCTGCCATCGGGTCGACGCGCGTAGCTCGCCGGGCCGGCAGCCACGCTGCCGATAGCGCGACCACTAACGCCGCTGCCGCGCCGCTCACATACATCAGCGGCTCAACCGGCGTCACTCCAATCACAACAGCGCGAACGGACCATGCAAGGGGCGCAAGCAGGAGAACCCCGATGGGTACTCCCAGCGCCGCCATGCGCAGCGACTCTGAAAGCACCATCTTCTTGATCTCGCCGGGCTGCGCCCCGAGCGCCATCCGCAGGCCGATCTCCCGCGTCCGCCGGTTCACCGCGGATTGGATCACTCCGAACAAGCCTGCCGCCGTCAGCACGAACCCGAAAACACCCAATCCGCTGCTCAACCTGACGAGCAACTGGTCGAATGCCAGCGCCTGTTGCATGAACTCGCGCAGAGTCGTAGTGCCCACCAGCACTCCAGGATCGAAACGCTTGATTTCCTGACGTACCGCTTTCGCCACAGCGCCGGGATCTGAGGCCGTCTCAATCATGAGCGTGATGCCGCCCCACTGCATTTGCGCGAAGGGCAAATAAACGGAAGGCGCGGGCGGTTCGTGAAGGTCTTCGATGGGTCCATCTTCCGCGATGCCCACAATCTGTCGCATTTTCCCGTCGATCGAAACCCACTGGCCAATTGGATTCCGTCCCGGGAACGCCTGGTGCGCCAGAATCTGCGAGAGCACGGCTACCAGCGGGCTATTCTCGCGATCATTCGTGTCGATGCCTCGTCCTGCCAGCACCCGCGTGCCCATTACTGAAAAGTAATTCCCCGCGACGTTGTAAACGGCAACGCCTCGCGGCGCCTGCCCGGTAATCTCCAGCCGCACCGTCATCCCGCCTCCCGAGCCGCTCAGCGGCAGCCGCCGCGCAAAAGTCGCGCCGCGTACTCCCGGCAATGTAGCGAGGCGCTCGCAGATTTGCTCACACCAGCTCAGCCCAGACATTCGAATCCCCGAACGAACATCGATCACGAGCATTTTCTTGTTCGGATCGAATCCCGGCCTCAGTGCCGCGGCATTACGGAAGCTCTGCACGAAAAGCACGGCCAGCCCGAACAGCATCACGCTCACCGCAATCTGGCCCACCACCAGCGCCTTCCTCTGCCAGGTGTAGCGGACGCCGGCCGACCCCTGCTCGGATTTCAGCACCTCATTGACGTTCACCTTGACAGCGTGCCGCGCCGGAGCGAGCCCGGAAAATAACACCGCGCACAACGCCGACGACACGGCGAATGTCAGCACGCGGTAATCCAGCCGGATTCCGAAGTCAAAATACGGCACGGCCGCGGTGATGAATGCCGATGCTTTTTGCATGAGAAACCGCGCCAGGAGTACGCCTGCACTTGCGCCGGCAAGGCTTATCAGCGCCGTCTCCACCAACAACTGCCGCGCCAGACGCCATGAACCGGCGCCCAGCGCCATTCGGACCCCGAGTTCCTTCTTCCGTGTTTCCGCTAGCGCCAGCCGCAATTGCGCCACATTGGCGCAGGCCACAAACAACACCAGGCCCAGCACCAGCAGCAATCCTCCGCCACCGATCAGCGTGGCTTTCCATCCCGGTGCAAAATTGGCCTCGAGCACCGTGCCGCCTGCACCCGCTGGCGCAGGCTTCCGCTTCCCCGCGCCGCGAATGGCCGCATCGAATAGCGCCCCCGCGCGCTGTGGCGTCACTCCCGGCTTCAGTCGCGCAATAATTTCGAAATCTCCTGCGTCACGCTCGTACCTTTCATCCGCATGTCCCGGAAGCTGGAACCGGTCTTCCATGCTGATCCAAATATCGTTGGGAACGCCACGTATCAACCCGGTAAACTCAGCCGGCATCACCCCCGCGACCAAAAAACTGCGCCCGTAGAGGACAATCCGTTTCCCAACGATTTGCGAATCGCCCCCGAACCTCTGCTGCCAGAGGCGGTAACCGATAACCACTGCGGATTCTCCCCCAATCGGCTCAAACGACGCACGGCCCAGCAACGCTTTCACACCCAGAAACTGGAAAAAGTTGGGAGTCGACGGGTAAACCAGCACGGGCCGCCGGTCATCCCCCGTTCCCAGCATCCCGCCCACGCGCTCGTAGGTCGCCAGTTCGGCCAGATTGACGGCAGCGCGAAGCATGTCCTGGTAATCCGGCCAGCAGTACGCGATCGCGTTTCCATCATCTCCACGCGACGACAGCCAGAAGACCTCGTCAGGCCGATCGAACGCGTACGGCCGGAGAAACATAGCATCACCGAGGCTGAAGATTCCAGTAGTAAGCCCGATGCCCAAACCGATGGAAATAACGCACAAAATCGTGATTCCGCGACTCCTGTTCAGAACGCGCAGGGTCATGCGCAGATCTTGCCCCAACGACGGCGCTATGTTCATACCCTCCGGCACAGCAATCGCGTAACCAGGTGCTAGTGTCGTGTCCCAGAAGTTCGAATAGAAATGTTCCCGGCTCCCTCACGGTCGCGGTTCGGTGCAAGCCGTTGGTAATACAGAACCGCGCGCGTCAGCAAGCGGACTCCGAATTGTCGACGAACTTTTGGGACACGACACTAGGTGTTAGGTTCCAGGTGTTAGAAAGAAGCACCAACCGGTACCGCATGCCCCCAGCACCTAACACCTAGAACCTGGAAGCCGCATCCGCGCCGCGCGAGACGAGCAGCAAAGCAACGCTGGTCTTATGGCAGTTTTTCGCGCGCCGTAGCGGCGTATCTCCGGCTGTGTCTCGCGCGTTAATATCCGCGCCGCAGTCTACCAGAGCCTCGGCGACTTCCGTGTTCCCTCGCCGGGCCGCCATGTGGAGCGCCGTGCACCGTTTGGCGTCGCTGCGTGCATCCACCTGTGCCCCTGCTCGAACCAGTGCGCGGACAATGTTGCCGCCGCCAGTCACCTGGCATTCGTTCGCCATCGAGTACAGAGGAGTGTGTCCGCCCGAGGTCTTCCCATTCGGGTCGGCGCCAAGTCGAAGCAGCAACTCGACCATCCGCAGATTGCCCTGCCCCGACGCGTCATGAAGAAGCGTTCGGCCGTACCTGTTATGCATGTTAGCCAGTGCGGGATCGGCCCGTAGTTCGCCTTCGGCGTATTCCAGGAACGCATCATTGCCGCATCCCATCATCAGCCCCAGCACGTGTGCAAACACCGCGCGATCGCGCGCGAATCGAGATTTGAGCGCCGGACTCTTCGTCAACTCGAGACCGCGGCCGGCATCACCATCGCGAATGGCCCGTACAAGATCATCCAACGCCCGCTGTTCGGCCCATCGTTGCGCAATTTCGCGGTGCATCCGATCGGCTGAAGGATTTTCCGGCGCGCACTCCTCGCCCAGGCCTTGACCTGTGTTTACGATGTAGGCGGATGATCGCTCAAAAAGGTCGCGGAATGCAAGGCGAACCGGCTCGTCAACACGTACATCCTCGAGAGCTTCCACCATATTGCTCATCCAGGCTTGCCGTTCTCGCGGTCCGATTTTGAAACGCAGATGCGATTCGCGCAGGCTCAGCCACCATCGCGCCTGAGCATCCTCAGTAGGCCCGCCAAGGAACTGGGCGAGAAAGCCTGCGAGAGCTTCTACCGCGCAACGCATGCTCTTGCCCGGAAACAACGGCCGCAGCACAGGGTCCCGTTTCACACGGGCGTAGAACGCCTCAGATAGCTGCCGGCACACGTCCCGGCCGCCGACTGCCCGGTAAAGATCAACAGAGTCCATATGACTCACCACGCGCCCGCGCCACGTTGGCGTCATTTTACCGCGGCCGTACTGTGCCGATTAGAATCATCGGCACACTGAACCTGAAACCTAGCACCTGGCGCCTGGCACCTGACACCTCATACCTCAGCTATAATCTCAACTTGCCCCCCTCCACCCGCAACTCCGTCTGCGCCCTCGATTGCCCGGACGCCTGTGGCCTGCTGATCAACGTCGAAAACGGCAAGGGCAGCCGTCTCCGAGGAGATCCGCAGCATCCAGTAACAAGAGGCTTCCTCTGCGGCAAGGTCGCGCGCTATCTCGATCGCGAATATTCCCCCGATCGCCTGCTCTATCCGCAGCGCCGCGTCGGAGCCAAAGGTGAAGGCCGCTTCGCGCGCATGAGTTGGGATGAGGCCCTCGACGAAATCGCAGCGCGCTTGAAATCGATCACTGCTGAATTTGGCCCCGAAGCCATCCTGCCCTACAGCTACGGCGGCTCCATGGGTTTTCTGCAAGGCGCGGGCATGGATCGCCGCTTCTTCCATCGCCTCGGCGCATCCCGTCTCGACCGAACCATCTGCTCGGCCGCCGGCGGCGTCGGCCTCCTCGAATCCACTGGCTTCAAATACGGCACCGAGCCTGAACAGTTCCGCCACTCAAGACTCATCCTCGCCTGGGGCGCCAATATTCTCGGCACGAACGTCCACCTCTGGCCCTTCATCGTGGAAGCGCGCCGCAGCGGAGCCAGGTTGTACACCATCGACCCGCACCGCAACCGCACCGGCGAACTCTCAGACAAGCATTTCTTCATCAATCCCGGCAGCGACACCGCGCTTGCGCTCGGCATGATGCACGTCATCATCGGGGAAAATCTCCACGACGCCGATTACGTCGCGCGCTACACCTCGGGCTTCGACGCCTTGCGCGAACGTACCGCGGAGTATCCGCCGGAGCGTGCCGCGGCGTTGACGGGCATCGGAAAAGACGAAATCATCCAGCTCGCCCGGGAATACGCCACCGTCCGTCCCGCCGTCATCCGCTTGAATTACGGCTTGCAGCGCAGCGAACGCGGCGCCATGGCCGTACGCGCGATTTCCCTGCTTCCCGCGCTCACCGGCTCCTGGAAAGATGTGGGCGGCGGCGCGGTCCTATCTACGTCCGGTGCTTTTCAGCTCAACCGAGCCGCCCTCGAGCGGCCCGATCTGCAATTCCAGTCGCCGCTCGGCCGCGAAGCGCGCATCGTCAACATGTCCCAGCTTGGCATGGCTCTCAATGAGCTGCGCAACCCGCCGGTCAAAGCCCTTGTGGTCTATAACTCGAATCCGGCTGCGGTTGCGCCCAATCAGAACTCCGTGCTCAAGGGCCTCAGGCGTCCGGACCTGTTCAGCGTGGTGCTCGAGCAGTTCCAGACCGACACCGCCGACCACGCCGATATCCTGCTGCCGGCCACAACATTTCTCGAGCACACCGACATCTACTTCGCGTACGGGCACTATTACTTGCAGCTCGCCCGTCCCGTGCTTCCGGCGCCCGGCGAAGCCCGGTCCAACATGGAAGTCTTCCGGCAACTCGCCGCGCGCATCGGTTTCGACGATCCCTGCTTCCGCGATTCCGAAGACGACATGATCCGAGCACTGCTCGCGTCCGATCACCCCTTCGTTAAAGGCATCACCATCGCGGAACTCGATCTCGAGCACTCGGTGCGATTGCGCGTGGCCCACAACGGCGACCCGTTCCTGCCATTCGCTGCCGGCAACTTCGGCACGCCCTCCGGCAAGTGTGAATTCAAGGCGGAAACGCTGGACTACACGCCGCCCGTCGAGTCACGCTACGGCGAGCCCGCGCTGCGGAACAAGTACCCGCTCGAGCTAATCTCGCCCAAGAACGACGACAGCATGAATTCCACGTTCGGTTATCGCCCGGATACCGATCGCCAGACATCCACGCTCAAGATCCACCAGCGCGACGCGGCGCCACGCGGAATCACGGACGGTGACCAGGTCCGCATCTTCAACGATCGCGGCTCCTGCCTGTTGATTGCGAAGATCGACGCGAGCGTTCCGGCGGGCGTTGTGTGCGCGCCTTCCTCGCGTTGGGCTAAGAAATCGCCCGCTTTCCGCAACGTCAACGCGCTCACTTCCGAGCGCCTTACCGACAAAGGCGGCGGACCAACCTTCTACAGTTGCCTGGTGCAGGTGGAGAAGAGTGGCGATTGACCGCTCCCGCCGCCACCCTCGAGCATCGAGAGCCGTTCCGAGCCGCGACCGTGAGGGAGCGGCCAGCCTTTTTCGTATCCTGCTGCTGGTTTGCCTCGGCCTGTTGACCGGATGCAGTGCGCCCGACCTCGCCGGCCGCACCGAAGAGGAGCCCCCACAACCCTTCACCGAGGTGCAGGTCGCCGATCCTCGAACCAGTTCCCAACTGCTGTCCGGTTGGTACAACGTCGAGCAAAATGCCTGGCGCTGGACCGCCGGAAAGTTCGCGGTTGTGCTGCGCCCTCCCATCGGAGCCGCCGCCAAGGGCGCCATCTTGACTTTCCATTTCACTCTGCCTGCCATTGTGATTTCGCGGCTTGGGTCCGTCACTCTGTCCGCTTCTATTCAGGGCTCGAGGCTCGCTCCCCAAATTTATCGGACCGAAGGCCGGGTGCTCTACTCGCGCGAGGTCCCGCCCGGCCTGCTCTCGGGAGATACCGTGCGCATCGATTTCGCCCTCGACAAATTCATGGTCCCAGGGAACGGCGACACACGCGAACTCGGAGTGATCGCGGACCGCGTGGGGCTTGAGCCTGAATGAGCGTAGTCGCGCCAGCCCTGCCCGGAAAGCGCCTTGCCCGCTTCGCCGCAGCGGCTTCCTGGCTCCTCCCTCCTCTGCTCTGTCTGATCCTGTACCGGCGTGGCGTGACTGCTTGGTTCCAGGCCGACGATTTTGCATGGCTCAGCCTGCGCCTTCAGGTTCACGATACTCGCTCGCTTCTCCACGCGCTGTTCGCCCCCATGGCGCAGGGCACCATCCGGCCCCTGAGCGAGCGTGCCTTTTTCCTGGTCTTCGAATCGATCTTTGGAGTGAACGCCCTCCCCTTCCGGATTTGTGTCTTTCTGACGCAATGTGCCAACTTGACACTCCTCGCGGCCATCACCAGACGCTTGACCGGTTCACTTCTGGCAGGATTCTCTGCCGCTATCCTCTGGCTCGTAAACAACAGCCTGGCCTGGCCCATGGTCTGGACCTCGGTCTATAACGAGATCCTTTGTGGTTTCTTCCTCATGAGCGCGTTCTGGTTTCTGTTGCGGTATATCGAAACGGGACGGCGCGCGTACTACCTGTGGCAGTGGGTCTTCTTTCTCTTAGGTTTCGGCGCTCTCGAGATCAACGTCGTGTATCCGGCGCTGGCAGCGCTCCATACCTATCTCTGCGCCCGCAGATTTTTCCGGAGCACGCTGCCGCTGTTTCTGCCTTCCGCAATCTTCGCTATCGCGGATCGCGTCGCTATCCCCGCACAGCGCAGCGGGCCATACGCCTTGCACTTCGACCGCGCCATCCCCGCCACCCTACTGGACTACGTTTGTCGCGCCCTCGTCCCGCTCCAGTTCGGCAAGCTCGAAGCCCGTGCCGGCGTGGTGCTGGCATATCTGCTCGGGGCAGCTCTCGTAGGATTTACCGCCATGCGAGTCCGGCAGAAAGATTGGCTTCCCGTCTTTTGCCTTGGATGGTTTTTCATCGTATTGGCGCCGCTCTTGCCCCTTCGCGATCACTTCTCCATTTACTATCTCGCTCTGCCGTCCATCGGCCTAGCCCTCCTAGCCGGGGCTGCAGTGGCCAGCGCCTGGCGGAGCGCGCTCGCGTGGCGCGCCATAGCCGGAATCCTGGTGGCAACGTACGCTCTATCGATGATGAGAGCTGGCCGCGACGAAGTCGCGTGGTGGCACGATCGCAGCATCGCGATTCAACGCATGGTGCTTGGCGTCGCGCGCGCCCACCAGCTACACCCCAGGGAAGCCATCCTGCTCGATGGCGTGGATGAGCAATTGTTCCTGGCTGGCGTGTATCACCACCCCTTCGCCGTCTTTGGCGTCCCGGCAGTCTATCTAACCCCGGGTTCAGCAGATCGCATCGTCCCCCTCGCCCGGAATTTTGAATTGCCCGGTGGACCTACCGTTCACGGCCTCAACCAGAACCAAATCGTGGTCTACCAGGTCGGCGGCCGCCGCCTCAAGGCCATCACCGCGGCTTACACCAACACCATTGCCCAAAAATTGGATACAAATCCTCCGCCCTTGGTCGACCTCGGTAACCCCCTTTTTGCATATTTGCTAGGACCTGAGTGGTATGCTCCTGAAGAAGGGTTTCGCTGGATGCCCCGCCGCGCCACCTTGCGCATGGCTGGCCCACGCAGCCGCTCGGATAGGCTCTATCTAAATGGCTTCTGCCCCCCCGCTGAACTGCAGGCCGCGCCCATGGCGTTTCGTGTCTGGCTGGATGAGATGCCTCTCGGCGAATTCCTGCTGAAGACCGCGGATAGCCCGTTCCATGTTTCTTTAGCTCTTCCAAATCAATCGGTTGGAAATAGGCAGGTGGAAATTGCCGTCGAGGCCGGCCGTACATTTCGAGCCGGACAAGACAGGCGCGAGTTGAGTCTGGCGTTTTGGTCCTTCGAAATTCGGTAGCCCACTCGTTTCGGCAAGAAAATTGCTAAAGCGTTATGCCGCGTTCGGTAGCTACCGAAGCAGCAGGTTGCATAGTTAACAGATATTAGCGTCAGACGCTTAGATCTGTTGAAACCTTAGTAGTCATTCTGCATCTATTGTTTTTGCGGTAGCAGAGGAGGTCGATTATGACCAAGAGTGAATTGGAAAAATTCAAAACGGCGTTGGAAGCAAAAAAGGCGGAAATTACGGCGAGTTTGAAGAATCGCGACGATATCGCCATTGAAAAGGCAGCCGATGCCATTGACGAGGTGCAACTGGCAGGGGAGCGCGAGCTTGCAATCCGCAACCTCGATCGGGAGTCGCACCTCTTGCGAGAGGTGCGGGCCGCGCTGGCGCGCATTGATGACGGCAGTTTCGGGACTTGTGCGCACTGCGACGAGGAAATCAGCCCCAAGCGAATGAAAGCAGTGCCGTGGGCTCCGTTCTGTATCCGGTGCCAGGAGTCGGCGGACCGGCACGAGTTTGAAGCCGCTGAAGCACTGGACGAACTTCTGGCCGACGCCGCATAATCCCACCTCTGTACGACCAGGGCGCGAGAATTCTCGCGCCCTTCGTGTTTTTCCACTCAGCGAATTCCCACCACCGAGAGCATTCGTCCAGCCTGCTGTTTGTCGCGCCGGTAAGAATGAAAGTCGCTCATGCACATGGTGCATAGTTCGGCGGTGTAGATGTGAACTACACCACAGCCGGCGAGCTGATGGCGATTGGCCGCCGACAGGTCGACATGGCGATTCGAGTCTGCAAATTCCGCGAACTGGCTGGCGACGTCGGGGCCCACCTGGTAGCAGCATTTGCCGATTCCCGGTCCGATGGCGGCGTGGAGGTCTTCGGGCCGGCTCGAAAATTTCTTCTGCATTTCTGCAACGGCGTGAGCGGCGATTTTTTGCGCCGTCCCGCGCCAGCCAGCATGAACCGCGGCGACAGCTCGGTGGCGCGGATCCACAAGCAGAATCGGAATGCAATCCGCCGTCTTCACGGCGAGGAGACGGCCCGGCGTGTTTTCCATCAAGGCATCGCCCTCACCCAGGCAACCCGAACGGCCGGCAGCATCCACCACAACGTCGGAGTGAATTTGGTGAAGCGTGGCTAAGTTTCCGCAGCTACCGAAGTTGTTAGACCACCGGGTGCCGAAGCCATGCACCAGCCAGTCGAACGCCTCGAGCGGGCGCGCGCGATAGATGTTTTGCGAGTCTTTGTAGAACACTACGCGGGGTTTTGCACCTGGGCGATCATGATCTGCTTCTTGAAGTCCTCGAGCATTGTTTCATCCAGGCGAACTTCGGTGGGGCGTTTGACCAGCGTGGTCATCTGGTCGATTTTGTCCTGCAGCTTGAGAAGCGCGTAGAACAGGTTTTCCGGGCGGGGCGGGCAACCGGTCACATAGACGTCCACCGGAACGATCTTGTCCACGCCTTGCAGGACGCTGTATGTGTTAAATGGCCCACCGACACTGGAGCACGCCCCCATGGAAATCACCCACTTAGGATCCGGCATCTGGTCGTAGATGCGTTTGAGGACCGGGCCCATTTTCAGCGTGACGGTTCCGGCGACAATCATGAGGTCGGACTGGCGCGGGCTGGGGCGAAAAACTTCGGCGCCGAAGCGGGCGATATCGAAACGCGAAGTGGAAGACGCGATCATTTCAATGGCGCAGCAGGCCAAACCGAACGTCATGGGCCAGATGGCCGATTTGCGCGCCCAGTTGAAGACGTAATCGACCGATGTGGTGATGAAGTTCCTTTCAAACTGGTTCTGGATGAAAGACATGTGGCTTGGCCGCTATTCTAGCACTGGGGGCGAGCCCATGGCGCATTCAGTTGCGGATGAGCTCTGAGAGGCGCGCCAGGCCGGGGTCGGGAGCGAGGTTCTGCAGGTTGAGGATGGCGGAGAACGCGCGCACCACGTCGGGATCAAATTGGGTTCCGGCTGAGAGTTCAATGATTTCCTGCGCGGTTTGAAGAGGCAGAGCGTCGCGGTAGGCGCGATTGCTGGTCAAGGCATCGTAGACATCCGCCACGTGCACGATGCGAACGGCCAGCGGAACTTCAGCCCCTCGGAGGCCATAAGGATAGCCGCC
>Ga0335079_10007683_pt1 | contig 12255 bp, 9 predicted proteins | sample Lox_Sample_33_FD_206719 | JGI IMG/M metagenome (GOLD analysis project Ga0335079, IMG submission 206719) | Soil microbial communities from Loxahatchee National Wildlife Refuge, Florida, United States - Lox_Sample_3.3 | ecosystem: Environmental > Terrestrial > Soil > Wetlands | place: USA: Florida... | reverse complement strand
TGAGTTGACGGCGCGAGAGGGACCAGCATGGTTGATTGACACCTCGTATGAGGCTGGTCACGTAGTCTTGCGTCTACTCTCAGAGGACCTTGTTCCGTTTCGTTTCATTATCCCCGACTTTCAACCCTACTACCTTACGAGCGATTTGGATAAGGGGGAGTTGGTTGAGAAGGAGGATCTTTTCACAGGCAATAAACGAAGACTGGCAAAGGTGAACCATGAGGGGCGAGTTTCAAAGAATATTCAAGCTTGGGAGGCAGACATCGATCCCGCCCTCTCCTGCATTTACGACAAGCGACTTAGATTCGGCTTACTTCACGACTTTCGCAACAATGTGTGGGTTCCACGAACGTCGCTTGAGGGCGAAACGCTCTCGCGTTTTCAAAACCTCTTGAAAGTCGATGAGAAAGATCACCTCAAGTATGGATTGTTGAAGGAAATTTACTCTTCGGTTACACAGCCTATTCCTAAAGTCGCCTTCGATACGCTTGGATTACCTGATGGTTCCGTCGAGGAGTATTACAATGCCTTCTTGTTGAGTAGAATCGCAAACCTGCCGCTCTCTAGGACCTACCGAAGCCACAGAGTTTCAGAGTGGGTACGATCGATGCTTCACACATACTACCGCACTCACGGGATCCTGATTCCGACCCCTGAAGAACTCAAGTTGGGAGATATGAGGAAGTTCGTGGCCGGAGCGTTAACGATAGCTCCTGAGTCGGGGGCCTACTTCAATATGCAAGTGCTGGACTTCGAATCTCTCTACCCCGGCTGCATAGACGTCTTCAACCTATCATACGAAACCGTGCGCTGCCCACACGAAGAATGCCAAGAGAATAAGGTTCCTGGATTAGATTACCATGTGTGTACGAAGAGGCGAGGAATCTACTCGGCTCTTGTCGGAGCTCTAAGGGACCTTCGCATAAGAGTCTACAAGCCCACCGCCAAACAACCAGTGCAGAATGAAAAAGCTAGCATCGATGCGGCCGCGACTAAGCTTCTGAAACTCTTCCTAGTATCAAGCTTTGGTGTGACAATCCGGATTCATGGTTTGGCCAGCCCACTTCTAGGCGAAGCAATTACCGCCTACGGACGATACATACTCCAATCCACATGGGATATGGCCAAGACTTCGAACCTGAATCCTCGGTACGGAGACACAGATTCCGTCTTTCTCGACAATCCACCAAGAGACGACGTAGACGCATTCGTCAAAAGAATTCTAGACCGTTTCCGTTTGCAGCTCGCCGATGATCGGGCCTACTCGGTCTGTGTCCTAAGCGCTGCGAAGAAAGCGTACTTCGGCATTCTCCCCAACGGTGAGCCCGAAATCAAAGGCTTATCAATCGCAAAATCCAATTCACCAAAATTCTTCCAGCAAACCTTCAACAAGTGCCTTGCAGAACTTTCCGAGGGACGAAACTCAAGAGAGGACTTTGATAAAGCAAAGGCAAAGGTTCTCCGCGTAGTGGAGGTCGCAATTCAAGAGCTTAAGCAGAGGAAGGTTGAGCTCTCTGATTTGGAATACCACGTGGAATTGCGCGACGACCCTAGGGAAAAATCAGAGGCGAAAACATTGCCTCAAGCCTACCAGGCTGCGTTACTACTGGAAAGAGCCGGGAAGCGTGTGCCGAGAGGAGAGGTAGTTGGATTTGTCAAAGTTCTCCCATTCAAAGTCGGCAGCAGGCAGTTTACCGTGAAACCAACCTCACAAGCAAGATTAGCGGAGATAAATGTGAGAGATTACATTCGCAACCTCACCTCGTCGCTAGACCAAACCTTCGAACCCATGAATATCAAACTCAACACTACAGATGCGAGTCTGTCTGAATTTTTGTAAAGTTGCCATGACTTTCGGCGAAAGCACAAAGATCGAGCCCGGTGTTCGACAGCATACTATTTAGTTGCAATTCTAGCGTCTCGTTCCGTGGAAGAATGGAAGATAGTCGCCGGGCACTGGTTTGCGACAATTTAACCAAGGTCTATGGAAGCAGTGAAACAAAAGCACTCGACGCATTGAGCTTCTCTGTACCCTCCCGGGGCATATTCGTTCTCATTGGCAGGAACGGTTCAGGAAAGACAACACTCGTACGAATATTGGCGACAGAGCTTGAACCAACCTCCGGAAGCGCCTCAATAAACGGAATAGACGTCGTAAAGGAGGCCTGGAAGCTTAGGGAAAGAATTGCCATTGTTCCCCAAGAAGCCAGGCCCGTGCCCTGGATGACCCCCATGCAGACCGTGCAGTCCTACCTGCTCTGGAGAGGTTTTGAGTACGCTGAGGCAAACCGGAAAGCCTCACAGGCACTAGAACGACTTGGCCTATCACGCCAAAGTCACGACTTAAACCGGAAACTGTCCGGAGGTATGAGAAGGAAAGTCATGGTTGCCACTGTGCTGTCCTCGGAGGCGGATGTGATTTTCTTAGACGAACCAACGACTGGCCTCGACCCCATCTCGAGAAGAGAATTCTGGGCAACCCTTAGAGAGATCGGGCATGAGCGTTTCACTTTCCTTACGACGCACTATTTGGAAGAGGCTGAGGAGCTGGGTGATAGAATAGGCATCCTAGACCGCGGTAGATTGAACAGAATTGGCACGTTGAATGATCTGCGCGATAGTGTTCCCTACAATTACAGCCTCAAAATTCTATCAAACCCACCCACCGGCATACCGACGCCACAGAAAGGAGAGACCGTGACTGGAACCGAGGGCTCCTCGATGATCCTGACAACAGAGGAGGAGGCTTACAGAATCTCAAGAGAGCTTGCACGGACGAACGTGAAATTTGCCGTTGGCCCCGTCTCCCTCGATGACATATTCTTCTACCTTGCGAGGCGAGAAGCACGTGAGTAATGGCATCGAAGATCGGTCTCCGCGTAAGAGAAGCATCTCCAGTCAAATTTTGGCCAGCATACTAGTGAACTCAGTTTATGAAATGCAGAATTTCCCGGTTGTACTCATCAACACAGTCCTCTCACCACTCTCGTTCTTGCTCCTAATCGTTTTCGTAAGTCACGGAGCATTGCTCGGCGAAGCAATTCAGGGCGGTTTCATAATGAGCATGTTCTCCGCTGGCGTGGGGCTTCAAGGAGACCTATCGCATTTGAAGAACGACTTCAAACTCCAGGACATGGTTGTCAGCTCCCCGACTAGATGGCATACCTACATGTTTGGAATGGCAATATCGGAAATCGTCTATTCCCTCCCCGCACTGATCGTACTCGTAATTCTTGGTTACTACTTCATGAGGTTGAACGCGTTCGGTTTAGCGGCGTTTGTTGGAGTTCTACTGCTCATGTTTCTAACCTCAATCGCCATTGGATTCACTCTCTCAACCTTCTCCACAGACATCGTCCAAAGCTTCGCGTTCTCAAGATTGGTTTCAACACTCTTTTCGACAATACCCCCTGTCTATTACCCGATCACGTACATTCCGCTGCCATACAGATACCTCGCCTACCTCTCCCCGACAACATACGCAGCCGAACTATCGCAAAGTTTCGCGGGGTATCTGACATTGTCATTCAGTGCGACAGTTGTGGATTGGGTTGTCTTGATTGCGGTTACCGTGGCACTTTTTGTGTTAGCGGGTACGAAGGCGAGATGGCGAGAAGTCTAAGGACAAAGTTCCCTCGTTTCCTCGTTAGAGGAACATGCCGCCTGTTGGGTCGTGATCGGGCACTACCTCATGATGGAGTCGGTCACCACGGCTGTTGAAGGCTGCGAGATTCTCGTAGGATTGGAATGGGTACGCCGTGATCACCATAATTCTCCCATAGAAGTGATTCAGGTCGTGAATTGAGGGCCGAAGCGCCCCTGACGGATGCGAATGCGCAATTCCCATCACACTTAGGTCCATGGGAAGCATGACACCGGTAAAGCTCGAGAAAGCCCGTCCATGCACGGCGAGGGGTGGAATCAAAATGTCGTTAACCAGAATCTCATCCTTCTTCGCCTTACCGCGCATCAGAAGAATCGCCTCACGCGGATACGCATCTAGACCGGACGTGAGGATACTATCCGCCACTTGCTTCTCTAGTCGTACGGTGGAGGTCATTCCAAACTCATTTTCCACGGGGTACTTGAAGGGTTAAGTGTTGTCGATGATGGTTCGTTTAGTCTTATTTGTTCTGGTACAGCGAGATTGGGAGCAATTAGTGCGAAGGCTTACTGTCCCAATCTTGTCCGCGAACTCGGCTCTTGTGTTTCTAGACTGTTGGATTTGTTGCCTAGCTGACGATGTTGATGTTTGTGAACCCGTAGGATTACTAGGCTTAGAAGCACCGAGGCCAAGATCACTAGCCAATCTGCTTGAAATTCTGGGGTTGGAATTGCGGGATCGTACCCGCAAGATTGGCTACTTTGAGGGCTAGTATTTGTAAGATCCATGTAGAGTAACCCCGGCGGGGCACCGTTTGAGTGAGGAGTTACGTCAATCACTTTCACAGCCAGGTCGGGCATGTATGCGAAGTTTACTGGCGCGTACTCATTATAGCCAACCCAATAATTCACCATGTCACTCGTAACAGTCAGGCCAGAGTCTGTGAAGATTGGGTTGAGGACGCTTGGGTAGTCGGGGCTGTATTGGTAGTATTGGAATTGAAGATTATCACCATAGTAGCCAGACTCTACTAGGGGGCCAGTAAAGCTCACCGAGATAGGCGCGCAGTACCAATATTGTGGACTGAAAGTAATCGCATAGACTGGGGGGTCAATGGTCGTTGTATTAGTTTCTGAAATCACCGCGGCAGTTGTCGTTCCGGTTACTGTAACAGTGCTCCAATTTGTGTAGGTTGAGGATGAGCTGTACGTTGTGGTCGATGTCCAACTCGTAAAGCTGCTCATTGTGTTTGTTGAGGTTGTGGCGATCGAACCACTGCTTGTAAGGCTAGTTGTCGTGGTTGATAACGAATTGCTGGTCGTAGAGTCAACGGTTAAAATGCTTGTTGTACGGTCCGTGATTGAGGAACTCGCGGATGAAGTCGTGGAGGTGGTCATGTTCGATAGCACTGTCTGTGCAAGCGCTATTGTAGAGTTTGATGACGAGTCATTTGCTAGAGCATGAACGACTAAGCCTGAGCTTGATGATAGTAGCAGAGCAAAGAAAGCTACGCTTAGCAGGATACATGTGATTATTCGCTTGCCCAAACCTGGAACCTTCTCGACCGTCTAATTGGATTCGCTCATGCTAGGCCATGCAAACTACGCTCCGTAGTTTCGCTTATAACAATCGTGGATGAATCATCCTGTATTTCAACAAAGCTCAAACCGCCGTAGTAGTTATAAATTAACTACGACGCGTAGTTTAAGTTCAATCCGAAATCAAATCTACAACAAGCCAAAATACTCGGCGTATTTCGAATTCTGACCGCATTTTGCTTCTCGTGACGAGTTGACACAGAATCAATTTGGCTCGATAAGACCGAATGCGTCCGAATTTCGACGAATGCTCTTGTAGGCTATGTGGAGATAATCCGCAGAGACCTTGGTGAAGTGTTGAATTGACATGGGCGTGTACAGAGTCGTTATGGTGCCGATTTTGCCGGCACGAAGATTGAACATGGGGGGATGAATTTGAGAACTATAGTTAGAGAGTACATTCTCGCCAAAGGAAACCGAGAAGCAGCCGAGGTTTTAGAGGATTACGTCCAGTACCTTCACTACCACGGCTACGTGATTCGTCGCGATCACAATCGACGACGTAGAACAATAACTCACAGAAGATATGCAAAGAAACCCTCAACACATCTACAACCGAGAGTATCGATGCGCCCGAAACTGAAGCACTAGCCTCAGGCGAGCTACCTTCAACGCATTGGAGGAGCATTTCGATGCGGTAAGGGAAAGAAAGAGAGGATTGGGGTTTGCGAGCCTGTCGGCTCACCGTGACGGAGGAGGAGGCGGTGGAGGTAGCGCGGGTACCCAGTAAGGTCGTCTTCGCGTCGCGTACACAACCAAACCTGCTGTCGCGATTAGAACGACTGCAAGGATGGCCGCGATTGCAACGTATGTGAGCATTGTGGGATTATTTGAGCTCTGATTCTGTCCCCACAATTGGTAGTGATGATGATGGGTTTGCGGTGAGGACTGTGGCTGGTTCTGCAACGGATATTGGGACGGGTATTGGGAAGGGGATTGATTGGGAGAAGGGTACTGGTACGGATACGGGTAGGCTGCTGCTGTCTGGGTTACGGTGGTCGTGCTGACTTGTGGCGCTCCGTTGAGGACTTGGAATACGAGACTAGTTGTCGTGATTAAGTTGCCATACTGGTTATCGTAAACTGAGACAGAAGTTTGCGCTGTGTCTCCTTGAGTTGATGGCGAGAGATTGAAACCGAACTGTCCGCTGAATATGGTTCCGCCGTTGGTGGATGGAAGAAGGGCGCTGATGGATCCTAGGCTATTTTGGGCAGTTAGGTCGTAGAGGTTTGCGGTTGCGTATAGTTGGCTGCCATAGTACGTGTCGCAAGTTACGGTAATTGGTATGACTATGAGCAGAGTGGAGTAGTTGTAATTTACTGGCATGACGGGGTAGGTGAGTTGTGCTGTGCATGAGTCCGCTAAGGCGGGGCGCATGCTCAGCCCTGTTGCAAGGAGGGTAACTGACAAACCAAGTACGACCATCGCATAAAGACGTGTATTCATGGAATTATTCACTCTCGTTTTTCCGCGTTTTGCGACTACGACTTGTAGTTACCTATAACACCATTGGAAGAATTTTTGTGATCAACCACGAAAAACTACGCGTATTTTCAGCACTCGACGCGTAGTCGTACTGTCGATGAATAGAAGTTCACTTTTACACAGCACGTACTCTTTACGTGAAGCTTTGAGCAACGCACCTTGAGATTCGATTTTCACATACACACAAATCAGTTAACGATGCTCTCGTGAGCGAACATTGACAAGTTTCGAAAGAGAGCATCAAGGATACCAGAGTAACTTGCGAGACAATGGACTCACTGCGCTAGCACTAGTAGACTTCTCAAATACTGAAGAGTTAGGATATATTAACCCGGATTGAAGTCTGTTGATTTAGATCGATTTCTTTAGAGCAGAAAGTCAAGGTCTGTTGCATTGAGCGATTACGTTCTTCAACCTAAACCTCGTTCGCGTCGTGCTCGTGAGAGCAGGCGATTGGGGTTCATACTTTTCGAAGCATTCTATGGGCCAGGAATCTTTATTCGGACGGTATACCGCCAACTCATCGTACTTGGCGTTATGTTTCTTTGGGGAGCGCTCATCTTTGTTGAGTTCGAACATCTCCCGCTACTCGATGCGTTCTTGGCCTCCATCTCCACTATAACCACGATCGGGCTCTACGTTCCGAACGGCGGAAACTTCCTAACGCTCAACAGAACAGAGGCAATACTTCTTATCGTAATGATCATAGTCTCCGTTGGCGCGGGAGCCTCCATAGTGCAAAGCACCGTCAACAGCGTCATCAACGGCGACATGGCAAAGAACGAAGCTGACAAGCGGTTAATTTCCCGACTGAAGAATCATGTGATAATTTACGGATATACCCACATGGGAAGATATGTCGCGGACAAGCTGGATGAGCTTGGGTTCGATTACGTAGTAATCTCAAGAAACCCGACCGTTTACCAGGAACTCGTCAACAAGGACATCTTCGCCGTAATCGAACATGAAACCCAACCTATCGAAGCCCTAACCGCCGCCGGAGTCGAGAAGGCAGGCATGATTGTAGTCTCCCACACCGACGACTCCGACAACATGCTCTTCGTCCTCAGCGCCCGAAAACTTCGACCAGACATTAGGATAGTAACCGTAGTTCACGATTCAAGCCTAGTGGGGATGGCAAAGAACGCTGGGGCAGACGTAATTATACCAGCGTCAGTTACGGTTGGACACCTACTTGCCTTATCCGCCGTAACTAAAGACATTGTTGGCGTTGTGTTTTCTGAGAAGGTCGGAACTAAGGAGATCGCTGAATTCTCCATCTTCAAAACTTCCAAGCTAATCGGCAAAGGGATGCAAGAGATAGCTAAACTCGCGGTCATCATAGGCGTGGTCCGGAACGAACAGGTTTTGCAGAATGTCTTCGACGCCAGCTTCCGATTGCAAGAGGACGATACACTGCTCGTGCTGGGTGACCCGTCAAACCTACAAATTCTCGAAAAGGAAGCGGAAGCAACCTAGAGTTTCTAGAGGAACGATTGGATTGCTTCCGAAGTCTGCTTAGATGGAACGACGGGTACTATTTCGAAATCGACCAGATCCTGCCACGCCAACACCCACTGCTGGAATAATCGGGCATCGTCACACTCCATCAACTGAAAGCAACGATCAAGCGTAGCCTCCACCCAGCTATCTATGTACCTCAATCCGTCGGGAAGCATACGACCCTTTTCATGTGAACGCTTGTAGACATCTCGTCCGTTGCCGTTCTTGAATTTCTCTATAACCATGAAGAGCAATCAGTCTTTGCATGTGAGGGTTTTGGAGCTGAACAATAAGAGAGAACCTTTTGTTAACCTACCTTAAGCGAGGAATAACATGTGAAGGCGAGAAAAGAGAATGCCACGTATTCCAGTCAGTGAGATTAGAGAAATCGAAGTTAAGATCCTGAGGAATCTTGGCGCATCACAAGAGTATGCTGAGTTAGTTGTCGGGATGCTCGTTGAAGCTAGCCTTGTCGGACATGATTCTCATGGAGTGCACTACATTACTCGTTACGCTGAACGAATCAAGAACGGGATTATCGACCCGAAGGCTGCACCCGAAGTAACCAAGGAGACACCGAGTACGGCGATCATTGATGGCCACTGGGGGTTTGGGCAGGTGACGGCGAAGAAGACGATGGAGGTAGCGATCGAGAAGGCGAAGAAAAACTCGGTAAGCGCCGTGGGCGCAATTCACTGCAACCATATGGGACGACTAGGTGCCTACACCTCCCTCGCAACAGAGAAGGATATGATTGGTTTGTTGATGGTTAATGTTGTTCATCCGACTGTGCAAGCCTTTGGCGGAACGTCGCGATTTTTCGGCTCTAACCCAATCTCAGTTGCGGCACCCACAGATCAACAGAAACCATTTCTGCTTGATTTTGCGACCTCGGCAGTTGCGGAGGGGAAGGTGGGATGGGCGGCTATGACCGGGCAAAAGAAGATTCCTCAGGGTTGGATTGTTGACGACGATGGTCATGATACAGATGATCCGTTCGATTTCTCGTTGCAGGATGGTGCCGTGAGTGAGAGTGGGAGATTACTGAGTTTTGGTGGCCGGGATGGCCACAAAGGTTACGCCCTCTCCTTCCTGATGGAAGTGCTCGGTGGACTATTGCCTGGCGCTGGATCGATAAGCGATGAGAACATGCACGTTTACGAGAACGGTCTTCTTGCTATCGTTCTAAACGTTCACAGATTCACGCCTGTTACGACATTCAAAACGAGGATGAATACTCTCATCAAGAAAACGCATGCTGAACCCGTTCGCGAAGGATTCCAGTATGATCAGGTGCAGGTGCCGGGAGATTTTGAATGGAGAAATCGCGAAAGGCGCTTGAAGGAAGGCATCGACATTCCAGATGTGGCATGGGCAAAAATCAAACAGCTAACAGAAGAGACAAGCCACCTCTAGTGAATTAGCAATCGCACCAGTGCATCTACTGCCTTTCTGTTTTCCGACTCAACGGATGTTCTCGTAACTTGACATTGCCCAGTGAGCTACGTTCTCATTCAGGGGGGATTTCCGTGTAAGCGAGGGAGATATCAATTCCCTGTTTTCGATGGTAGTATTTCGACGCTACATAGAGGATTGCTCCGGTTAGGAAGGAGACTCCTACGTAGGAATATGCGAACGGGTTCCCACCCCACACGGAGGGCAACGCGAGGAATTGGTAGAGTAGGTAGAGGAATACGAGAGACGTGAACACTCCACATGAAACTAATATGGTTCTGGCTTGGCCCTTCTCTTTCTTTAGGCCATAAGCCGTTCCGGCCGCTCCAATCGAAGCGAAGTAGATCATGGATGCCACAACGCTTCCGTATAACGATACAAGTGTTCCGTAGAGGAAAGAGGCACCGCCAATCAAGATAATGACGACTACGAGATCTAACAAGTGGGCTGCCGCGGGTGACCCCCACTTGGTTACATAAGCCATCTTTGATGGCAGAAAACGATCAAACGCTTCAGCGAAGAGATACCTTGAGACCAAGATTATTCCGTAAGCTAATATTCCAACGTTCCAGAGGATCCATCCCAACCCTATGAACCAAGCCAGCGCTGGATTGCCGGCCACTCCCATCGCCAAGGTCCAGAAATTGAATGAGTACGTGTAGACGAGGGTTGAGTTCGCGAACGCTCCTGTAATGAAAGCGAAACCACCAACGTAGTACATCGTGGCGAAGGAACCGGTTACGAAGATGAAGGTGATGAGGGATGCGATTGGGACGTTCCATTTGAGCGTTCGGCTTCCACCTTTCAGTTCGGACGCGACTGCGGGACCCGCGAAAACCCAAGGATATACGAAGATCGCAAAGAAGGGAAGCATCAGGATTGTTGCGTTGAAGTCGAATGTCGATCCCGTGTATGAGGCTGCTACGTTTGAGTATGTAGTGTTCGCCCCGATCGTGTTGAGGAAATTCATGTAGTTTACGACGCCTTGGTTGCCTGCGGATAGTAAGGAAAGGTTACCCGCGATCAGGGTGAGTATGCCGATTACAGTGCAGATGGAAACTATCTTGTACCCCCACTTCGGTCGCCAAATGTTCACAGCGATTAGCAGGGTGAAAATGATTGCGCCAAGTGTGAATTGGGACACGACATCAGCTCCCGCAATATCTCCCGGCAGCGCGAGGCCGAGGCATGTGGTGAGACCGCAATTCGTGTAGCCTAACGAAACTCCCACCGATCCTATTGCAAAGATTGTTGAAAGCGTGATAAGTGCCAAATATGCCATCGTCTCCAACGCAGGACCCATGAACGCTAAGCAGCCTCCCCAGAATCCTCCAAACATGCGTGAAAGCCACACGTAGTCCCCACCTGTCCGTGGTATACGCTGCGTCATCATCGTGTAAACAACTACCTGCGGAATGGAGAGCAGGAAAGCTATGACCGAACCATAAACTAAGTTCACGCCCGACACGCTCGGAAGCAGAATCATCGTGAACCCCACAACTGCCAGAGCCGCCCCCGCCGACATATCCGCGATATTTAGCGCCACAGCGTCGAACAATGAAACATTCTTCACGAGACCAGTTGCGTCTCGAACAAATACAGCACGTTTAGCCAAGCAAGTCTTCACTAAAATCGGCGTAGGATCTTACAGCGGATATAAGACTTCTGAAGCAGATTACGCGTCATTATTTATCGTCCGAACAAAGATTTATGAACTCACTTCCTCCAGACAGTTAACGCTTCGATCTTGTCGAATATTAGAATTGAGAAGATGTTCTACGAATTTCCGAAGACCGAACTGCATCTTCACATCGAAGGCACCTTCGAACCGGAACTAATGTTCGAAATCGCACAACGCAATAGAACAAAGCTTCCGTATAAGACGGTCGAGGACGTCAAAAGAGCGTACAGGTTCACCGACTTACAATCTTTTTTGGACATCTACTATAATGCGATGAGCGTTCTACTCCATGAAAGGGATTTTTACGAACTCACCATGGCGTACTTGAAGAAAGCCTCATCTCAAGGTGTTCGGCACGCGGAGATATTCTTCGATCCTCAGGCACACACAAACCGCGAAGTGCCATTCGAAACGATCGTGAATGGCATAAGTCGCGCTCTTGACGACGGTCAGAAGAACCTAGGCATCAGTTCGAAACTCGTCATGTGCTTCTTGAGGGATCTTACGCCCGTCTCTGCCATGGAAACACTTGACAATGCCCTATCATTCAAGGACCGAATATTCGCGGTTGGCCTGGATTCAAAAGAGCTTGGAAATCCCCCGAAGAAGTTTCAGGATGTTTTCAAGAAAGCGCGAGAGAGAGGGTTCGTAGCCGTAGCACATGCGGGTGAAGAGGCCCCGGCAGAGTACGTTTGGCAAGCGTTGGATTTGCTAGGCGTCTCACGCGTAGACCACGGATATCACTCCCTCGAGGACCCGAAGCTAATCGACAGACTCGTGAGAGAGCAAATCCCCATGACCGCCTGCCCCTTAGCCAGCGTAGGCGTATCCTACTTCGAATCGATGGATAAATTCCCAATCAAGAAAATGCTCAACCTCGGCCTACTTGTGATGCTAAACTCAGACGACCCCGCATACTTCGGTGGCTA
>Ga0335079_10007681_pt1 | contig 12255 bp, 10 predicted proteins | sample Lox_Sample_33_FD_206719 | JGI IMG/M metagenome (GOLD analysis project Ga0335079, IMG submission 206719) | Soil microbial communities from Loxahatchee National Wildlife Refuge, Florida, United States - Lox_Sample_3.3 | ecosystem: Environmental > Terrestrial > Soil > Wetlands | place: USA... | reverse complement strand
CCGCAAACATGCCTTTCCAGGGATCAGCCAGTGCGTGGCCGTTGATGGTGTGCTCATCGGCCCACTTTTTCTGAAAGTCCCGCGGCGCGGTCATCAGGTGCAGCAACTCGTCGGTGTAAGACTGGAATGCCTGGAGCACTAGTTCGGGATGCGCCTGGTTCATCGCTAGCACGATTTCTTGAATCTCGCTGGACGCCAGTGTAAAGCCGATGATGCCCCACGTAAGCAATGCGCCGTCGAAATTGCCGACAGCGAGGCCAAAGCCATGCCCTTCGAAGCTCGCGGTCAATTGCAGGCTTCGCTGGGTCGTCTCGGGAATTGGCGCCCGCATCAGTGGCGTCCAGGTGGCATCGTCGACCACGCCTGTGGCGGCGAGACCCTTCGCGGCCTGAAATTGCTTGAGCGCATTCGCCGTGACCTGACCGAACCAGCCATCGATGCCATTGGTGTCGAAGCCGACGCCGGTCAGTTCTTGTTGTACGCTGCGGACGATATCGCCGATCGCGCCAGGGCCCACTATTGTTCTCATACGAGCCTCTTGTTGCTGATGCAGCTGCTTCGCTCGCGTTCCAGTCTCCTGCCGCAACTCCTACGGACTCGTGCCCGAGCCGACTGTGCTCCTCGCAGTCTCCTTCTAGACACACGGGGCATCCAGACGCTATGGCAAGATGAATACTTTGTCAATCTATATACTAGTTAGGCTCTACAATAGTTTCGACAGAACGACCCGGAACGGAGTCGGGTGTGAGCGGCCTGAGACACTCTTAGACCTGCAATTCCACTTACAAATGGCGAGACTCGGAACTCTCTCGCGGCAGCTCACCACAAGACGGAAGCGTCGAAGATCACCGTGGCGGTCGCTGTAGAACTGTCGAAAAAGATCACGAGAGCTCCGCGGAAAACAAGGAGTTGGGAAAAGAGAAGCGCGCTCCACGGTGAGATTTCGGGACGCATTCGCGTCCTCATTTTCGTCTCGGTGCAGCGTCGGTGCAACTCGGCGGGTCGACTGCACCGTGCGTTACCGTGTAAGCGACACCAGCAGCGGCACTTAGGTAATTTGCATCGCCTTGTCAGGAGGCAGATGCTCTATCCATCTGAGCTACGGGCGCATTCCGGAATCGACTCGTTCAGTGTACGGCCCGCCGCGCGCTTCGCGCAATCGGCAACTCGCTGCCTCCGTCTCGATCGGCACACATCTCCACATCAAAGGCCATTTCGCGCGGTAACGTTGATCGATCGTCACGCCGTCTTGCCGATCAGCGCAGAGATCGCCATCGTGCCGAAATGCTCGGTCGCCTGCGGCTTGTGGCTCTGATTCCACTTCGCGATGCCTGGGGCGTATCCGCTGACGAGTTCATGGTTCTTCACAACGTCAAGCGAGAAGCCGCTGTCGATCGTCACGCTGTTGCCCTCATGCTCATAGAACGCGAGGACGGGCGGCAGGTGCGGCACCACGTCCCACACATTCGCGATGCGGTAGCAGACGTTCACGTGCGTGTTGAAGAAGCTCACGAAATCGCTGTGGCCCACCCGCGGCTCCGCCCATGTGTACGCAAGCGGCGCGAGGTTGGCCGCCACGTCATTCAGCAGGTCCGGCGCAGACACACCAACCAGCGCGCCGCCCAGGCTGTGCCCCGTGATAAGCAGGCTCGTGCAGTTGGCTCCGTACTTCTGCACAAGCTGCCGCACGTTGTCGCGGATCGAGTAGTAGACCAGCTGAAATCCCTGGTGCACGGTGCCGCGCCCGGGAATCGGCGCGTAGGGCGCGGGAATGAAGTCGAAATCGTCGAGCCAGTCGTGGAAGAACTCCGTGCCGCGATACGCAACGATCAGCCGGCTATTCGCGGCATCGACGCACACCCAGCCGAAATGCTGGTTCGGCTGCGCGCTTCTTTGGACGGTCGCCAGTTGGGCGCTTGTGGCATTTCCCGCATTCGCCAGCCCTAGTTTCCGGGGTTGATCGAGCATGCTCTGCATCATCTTTCGGTGTTTCGGACTGGCCTGTGCCAACTGCGTCACATATCCAGGCCGCGTCGTGTCGACCAGAATCTCGAAGGCATTCGTGCCGCTCGTGTAACCGGGAGGCGGTTGCGTCGCGTCATATGCACCGAGAGCAAACGGATACACGTAGTTCTGTGCGAATAGTCCGTCAAACGGGATCATGCGAATTCCTCCAAAGGCAGACGGGGCTTCGTCGTCCGGCGCACTCCTGCCGTGAGAACGTTACGCAGGGATAGTGCAAGCGGGGCGCCGGCCGTTTCACGCCCCACGATGTGGCTTAGTTTCCCCGCTGCTTCTTGGCAAGGATGCGCCGAGCGCCTATACTCTCGTCTGCAGAGTTGCCGCCACGGCATGCTGCGGCGCTCGCGTAAGCTGTTCGTGGGCATTCTAGGTGACTGGCACGTGAACCGCGTCTTCGAAGTCTCCCAACCTCAGGGTTTCACTTGAAATCCCTCCTGATGGCGCCCGGCGGCCGCCCTCGCATCACCGCCAGAATCTGGCTTTCCGGCTTAGACAGTTCGGAACTCTCTTGACCCACTAGCTTTCATCGGATTGCTCACCCAGAGCAGCGGAGGATCATATGTCGGACGCTCAGTCTCTCCTCGCAGCCAACAGCAAACTGTCACAGGAAGTCTTGCTCCCGGCAGCGGATCAAATCGATCAAACCCGCCGCTTCCCGCGTGAAAATCTCACGGCGCTTGGCAAAGCGGGCGTGCTTGGATTGATGGTGCCGGCCCAGTACGGAGGTGCGGGCGCGGGTCTGGCCGAGATGTCGCGCGTGATCGAAACGCAAGCGCAGGCCTGCGCTTCGACTGCGATGGTCACGCTGATGCACTTCTGCGCGACGTCCGTTATCTCCGCCAAAGGTGGCGACGCGCTCAAGCGCAAGGTGCTGCCAGCCATCGCGCGCGGCGAGCACATCGGCACGCTGGCCTTCAGCGAGGCGGGATCGGGTGGACACTTCTACGCGCCAATCAGCCAGATTCGCCAGGAAGGCGCGCAGAAAAGGTTGAGCGCGAGCAAGAGCTTCGTGACGAGCGCGGGCGAAGCGGACAGCTACGTCGTTTCAGCTCGCAGGGCGGGCGCCGCCGGACCGACCGAAACTAGTCTCTACGTGGTCCCGAATAGCGCCAGTGGATTCATAGCGCAAGGACGCTTCGAGGGCCTGGGCCTTGCCGGCAATGCGAGCGCGCCGATGGTCTTGGCCGATGTGACATTGGACGACGATGCGCGTCTCGGACCCGATGGCAGTGGCTTTCAGTCGATGCTGGAAGTCGTTCTTCCCCATTTTCAGGTTGGCGTCGCATCGGTGTCTCTAGGTATCGCCTCGGCCGCATTCCAGACAATCGCGGCGCGCGTCGGCGCCCGGAAGTATGAGCACGCGGGCGGCGCTGCCCTGGCGTCGATTCCCAGGGTTCAGTTCCTCGTGGCCGAAATGGCTCTCGAACTCAACGCCGCTCGCGCCTATTTGGCTGAAACGGTCCGCAAGGCCCTCGCCGGCGATCCGGCGGCGATGCTGGATGTGCTCGGTGTCAAGGCGAAGGCGGCGGAGGCAGGTCTGAACGTCGTTTCGCGCGCGATGACCCTCGGCGGTGGCTGGGCCTTTGGGCGTCGCGGCGGCCTCGAGCGTAATTTTAGAGACGCTCAGGCAGCGGCCGTGATGGCACCGGCTACCGACATCCTGAAGGACTTCATGGGCAAAGCTTGTCTCGGATTGCCGCTTTTCTAGATGTTCCCGACGAAATTCATGTGAGCCTCACGGCGAGAAACGAGAACTAAGACGATTCTCGAAGGTATGGCGGCGCCGTGCGGGCCGCGAGTTCGCGAAAATTGGGCTCCACTGAGATTCTTGCGGTGTCGACGAAAAGCACATGATGGCCCAGCCGGCCGAGGAACTTTCCGAGCCGCTGCTCCTGGGACACGTACCAGCGCCTTTTCCCGCCCACTACGACCAGGGATCCGGGAGCCAGAATCTGTCCAAGGGCCTCCTTTGGATCGCGACAAATCCAAATCTGAATGTCGACGTTCTCTCCGCCCAGATCGGCCTCGGCAATCAAGGCTTCGTGGCGCGCCTGGATAAACTCGGTCGAAATTGTTGGCCGGTCGAGCGGCAGCCGAAACGGCACCGCCAGCGGCGCCACCAGTGCAAGGCGCGCTCCCAAATCCTTCGCCAAGTTTCCAGCGCTTCGGAGCGCGGCCAGCGTTCCTTCGCGCGTGGTGTGCACCACGGTCACTTCGAGGCCCCGGCCCTTCATCCAGTCCGTGCAGTGAGCCGAGTCGGCGGCAGCGTTGTCCCGTCCGCGCAAATGAAATCCCATGGCCAAGCGCCACGTTAGCTCCTGCGGACTACACAAGGCATAAACGACTCATAAGCGATTCATAAACGGACTAAATTTCGACGGGATCAGTTTTCCGGTAGTTGCAGGCGGTATCCGATCCAGGGTTCCTTCAGCAGATATTTCGGATTGCCGGGTGTCCGTTCAATTTTTTTTCGGAGCCGGTTGACGAATACGCGCAGGTATTCCCGCTCCTCTCCGTATTCGGGACCCCAAACAGCGTGCAGCAGCTCCTCATGGGGGATCACCCGGTTGGCGTGCGAGGCGAGATACGACAGCAGATCGAACTCCTTGCCGCTGAGCCGCACCTGCTTGCCGCGCGCCATCACGCGGCGCGCCCGGAAGTCGACCTCCACTTCCCCGAGCCGAAGCCGTTTCGTCACTGAAGGAGACGAAAAGACGGTCCGACGGAGCGCCGCCCGGATCCGCGCCATCATCTCCGCCATGCCAAACGGCTTCGTCACATAGTCGTCCGCGCCCACGTCGAGCGCCTCCACCTTGTCGCTCTCGGCGCGTCGCACGGTCATCATGATGATGTTTACGTCCGAGATCAGCCGAATTTCGCGGCAGGCCTGGACGCCCGTCATGCCGGGCATATTGATGTCGAGAAGGACAAGGTCGAACTGCTGGGTGCGCACCAGATCGAGTGCATCGGGGCCGCTGCGCGCGTCGACGACTTCGTAGCCTTCGTTGACGAGCGACGCCCGCATCACCCGCCGAATCTGTGGCTCGTCGTCCACCACGAGGATGCGCCCTTCGCTCACTGTAAGACCTTGTCCGACGCCCGCGGCATCGTCGTGCGATCGTCGTGGATCGCTGCCCGCCGCGGCTTGCTCAAGAATTTTGCCGACGCCCCTGGATTCCAGAAAGATGTCCGCGCAGCCGGGACAAAACTCCGTCTCCCTGCTCTTCGCCGATTTCGCGCTGCACCTCAGTCAGCGCGAAATGCACGATATCGTGGTGATGGATTTCTTCGCCAGGCAATCGGTCGCTCAAATCGAGCCACACCCGGTGCAACAGATCGATCTCCTTGGGCGTCAACCGCGGCGCGTGCGGGCCAAGGTAGAAAACCTGCTCGGTGCCCGTCCGGGCGAAAACCTCGAGCGACACGCGGGGCCGCGGCTCTGGCATGCGCTCCCACGCCAATCCGACGTCGCGCGCCTGCTCGGTGATCGTGGAGTTTGCCGAACTGCCCGCGACGATCGTGCTCGATTCCAGGTTGGCCGCCGTGCGCAGGATCCCTTCCCACAGATCGTTGGCGGCCGCCACGGCCAGCCGTACAGGCTTGCCTTCCTTTTCCGCCATCGCCAGGACCTTGGTGAAAAGCTCTTGTTCGATCGTCGTAAACAGCTGGTCGGCAGCGAGATCGCTTTCGCCGGAGGCGGCGCGGCGAAGAACACGCACGTGCAGCACCACGATCTCCGCTTCCCGGCGCTTTGCGCGTCGCAATGCCGCCTCCAACGGATACAGGGCGTAATAGTTGCTCACGGGCACCAGGATGTTGCCCGGCTTCACCCCGACGTTCTCGAGCGTCAGGTCGCCTTGCTGTGACAAGTTGAACTTGTCGAGTTCCGCGTGCGAGGTGGCCTGATTCTTCGTGACTTTCTCAGAAATCTCGAAAACGACGAAAAATGCGATTGTAAAAGCGACGCCGGAAATCGTGGCGACCTGCTTGGTGAGGAGATTGATCACACACAGAGCCGTCAGGCCCAGCGTGATCAACGCCACGCCGATCGGAATCTCGACCTTTCCGATCCTCAGGTTGAGTGGCACCTTGAATTCGCGCCCGCCGGGCTGCTTGTAACGTAGCACCAGCACTGCCAGCCCCTTCATCGCGAAGCTCCACATCACGCCGAACGCATACGCTTCGCCGAGAACGAAGATGTTTCCCCGGCTCAGGAGAATTGTCAGAAGCTGGAGCCCCACGACCAGGTTCAGGATTCGGTAGGACGTCCCGAATCGGCGGTGCGGATGGCGAAACCAGTCCGGCAAAATCCCGTCTTCCGAGACGCGATTGAGGACGCCGTTTGAGCCGACGATAGCCGTGTTCACCGCGCCGGCCAGCATCAGCACGCCCACTACCACCACGAACGTCCGAAACACCAGGCGCAGCGATAGCGGCCCCACCAGAAACATCGCGAGCCCGCTGATGGGATTATCGGAATACGTCCCGCGAACATTATCCGGAATGATCATCACCGCGAAGAACGCAACGCCCGCCGTGAAGATCAGGCTGTAGAGGAAGATCACCAGTCCGGCCTTCTTCAGGTTCGGCAGCTTCGGATGCTCGATCTCGCGGTACACCTGGGCCATCGTCTCTTCGCCGCTCATCGCGAGCACCGAGTGCCCCAGGCCGACGAGGATGCCGATGAAGCCGATCGTGTATGGCAGCGAAGTATGCTTCAGCCAGCCGAGCGAGTCTGGCGCGTAGACCAGATTCGAAAGGTGCGGCAGCGGAGGAATGTGCGCGCGGTGGACCATCAGCGTGTAGCCGCACCACACGATCATCACAATCACCATGACCGTGGTGACATACATGATCCGCAGAGCCTTTTCGCTCGATTCCGGAATACCTTTGACGTTCTCCCACCAGAAATACAGCGTCACCAGAATCGCGAATGCAGCCGCTGCCGCGTTCACGGGCAAGACGATCTTCAGGTGCGCATACTGGAAGAGCTCGTTCAACAGCCCCACCAGGTACAGCCCGGCCGATACGCCGCTGATCGGTCCCGTAAGGATGTAGTCGAACATCAGCGCGGAAACGGAGAACTTGGCGAGCGTCGAGCCCATCCCCTCTTTGACCACGCGATAGACGCCGCCGCGAACGAACATCCCGCAGCTCTCGAAGTAGAGCGCCTGCACCGCGAACGCGAACAGCATGATCGCGAGCACGAACCAGGGCGCCGTCTTGCCCACGAAGTGCTCCGCAATGGCGCCGGCGTAGAAGGCGGACGAGCCGAGGTCGTTTAATACGATCGCCGCGGCGCGCCAGTAGGAGATGAATGCGAGCATGGCCGTCGTCGCGACGAGAACTTTCGCGACCGGCCGGACAGACTGTGAGAGTGGAGAACCGTTGGGACTGGAAGCCATTGGCGCCTTAAGAGGCGGGTAAATTGACGCGAATACCTTAATGGGTGAGCCATAAACGAGTCATAAGCGATTCATAAGGATTTCATAAACGCCCAGGAATCTGGCCAGAATGGGAGCCGCACATCGCCGTTTTGCTCATTCCGAATTGCGATTGATCCCAGCACGAATTTGAATTGGCGTGTCCTTCGATCGGTCGCTACACTCGCCCCATGAGTGAATCCTACGAGTCCAGTCTTCCTGACAGCGCGTTGATCTCGTTCCTCCCGGAATCTGCGCCGCCTGCCGCTCGGCGGCAGTGGGATCCGGCCCCAGTCATACTCTCAGCAAAGCGCTCACTCGGTGCCTGCGCGTTTCTCCTGTTCTACGTGGCTCTCTACCTCGGCGCGGGATTTGCCGGCGTCACGGTTGTCGAGCGCCTCTGGTCGGCCCTGTATCAGTAGATATCGAAGTTCGGATTCGCAGCGCGACCCGGCTTAGCAGGGAACTTGCATGCAGACTTTCGCGCGCCGCTAGGAAGCCCTGCCTGTTTTCGAAGCCAGCCGGTTCGGAAAGAACTCCGCAAGATTCTCGCATCCTGCCGAGACGCGCTCAGATGGGTCTGCGCAGCCGCTTCCGCGCAAGATTCAAAGGCGGGGCACCTACGCCCAAATCTTCTGGATGTGACGGGCTCTGCGAAGGAGTGGTAGCGATACCGGGATTCGAACCCGGATTTTGGCCTTGAGAGGGCCACGTCCTAACCCTTAGACGATATCGCCGCCGCGAACGATTTCCTGTCGGGGAATCAAAGGCGAGCAGAGCTAATTTTCGCATGCCTAAAATGACTGCGCAAGGAGCGGTGGGCAGTCAACACGCCGCAGAAATCGCATCTCGCGGAAGAACACACTCCCAGGCTGTGCTAGAATCCCTGCCCCAATGGAACGCGCTGGAGAATTTCTCGGCAAGGCGCTGCGACGGCTCGACCGTCCGGAGGCAGCGCTCGCGTGGCTGTTAGGCCGGTGGCCGTCAATCGTTGGCAAAGCGCTAGCCGCGCACACGCGCCCTCAGAAATGCGCTTCCGGCCGCCTTGAGCTCGCCACGACCGGAAAAGCCTGGCAGCAGCAGCTCGAAAGCATGAAGCGCGAGATTTGTGCCCGGGTCAACGAAGCGTGGGGCGGGCATCTAGTCCGCGAAGTGAAGCTCGTCGCGGCGAAGCCGGGCCCGAAACGGACGCCTCGCGAATCCGACAACGAGCACACCCCGTTCATTCGCCGCCGTCGCGCCTGATCCGCCACAGCATCTATGCAATCCGCAGGTCCCGCCCCCGAACCACGGTCTTGCATTGCGGCCCGCTTCCACTAAGATAGTTTGCGCGCTCCATAGAAGGCGAAACGCGAATGAAAATCAGCCGCGAAGACGTGAAGAAGGTCGCTGACCTGGCACATCTGGGTCTGTCGCCGGCCGAAATCGACCAATATCGCGAGCAACTCGACGCGATCCTTACCTACGTGGACAAGCTCAAGGAGCTCGACGTGTCGGCCGTCGAGCCGATGGCGCAGGTTTTGCATGGGGCGCCCGGGTCCAGTACGCAAGACGAGCACCCTGAGCTTCGCGAGGATGCGCTGCAACCCTGCGAAGTCGCCCGGCCAGTGCTCGCACAAGCGGCCGACTCGGAAGGCCGCTTTTTCCGCGTCCCCCGGGTGATCGACCGATGACCACTCCCGCCCTCTGGACGGTGGCCAGCATCAGGGCGGCGCTCCAGGCCAAAAAGATCTCGGCGCGCGAAGTCGCCACCGAATTCCTCGGCCGGATCGACCGGCGCAACGCCGAGCTGAACGCGTACCTGACGGTCTCTCCGGAGCGGGCGTATTTTCAAGCTGAACGGATCGACGCGGCCATCGCAAAGGGCGAGGGCCTGCCTCCGCTGGCCGGCGTGCCCATGGCGATCAAGGACGTGATCAGCACGCGCGGTATTCAGACCACCTGCGCCTCGAAAATCCTGAAAGGCTATGTCCCGCCGTACAACGCGACCGCGGTTGAGCGCCTCGATCAAGCGGGCGCGGTGTTTCTCGGCAAGACGAACTGCGACGAATTCGCCATGGGTGGCTCGAACGAAAACTCGGCCTACGGCCCCGTTCGCAATCCTGCGGCGCTCGATCGCGTTCCCGGCGGTTCCAGCGGCGGATCGGCGGCGGCGGTCGCCGCGGGGCTTGCCGTTGCGGCGCTCGGAACGGACACCGGGGGCTCGATTCGCCAGCCGGCGTCCTTCTGCGGAGTCGCCGGCTTGATGCCGACGTACGGCCGCGTCTCCCGCTACGGTCTCGTCGCCTTTGCCTCGTCGCTCGACAAGATCGGCCCATTTTCGACGAATGTCGCCGATGCGGCGGCCATCCTGAGCGTGATCGCGGGCCATGACGGCAATGACTCCACGTCGGCGCCCGTGCCCGTGCCCGACTATGCCGCTGAAATCGAAAAGCCAGTACAAGGGCTCCGGATCGGCGTGCCCGAAGACTATTTCGGCGCGGGCCTCGACTCTGACGTGAAGGAGAGAGTGCAGGCCGGCATTGCGCAGCTCGAAAAACTCGGTTGCCGACGGGTCTCCCTCCAAATGCCCCATACGGACTACGCCATCGCCGCTTATTACATCCTGGCCACCGCGGAGGCCAGCTCCAATCTCGCCCGGTATGACGGTGTGCGCTACGGCCTTCGCGTCCCTGGCGGCACGCTCACCGAGATGTACCGCAATACTCGCGAAGGAGGGTTTGGAGCGGAGGTGAAGCGCCGCATCATGCTCGGCACCTACGTCCTTTCCTCCGGTTACTACGACGCGTACTACCTGCGCGCGCAGCGCGTACGTTCCCTCATCACCCGGGATTTCACCGACGCCTTCCAGAAGGTCGACGCGATCGTCACTCCGACGGCGCCCACTCCCGCGTTTCGAATCGGCGAAAAATCGGCGGACCCGCTTCAGATGTACCTGGCGGACATTTACACCGTCACCGGCTCGCTCGCGGGCGTCCCGGGCATTTCTGTCCCCTGCGGCAAGACCAAATCCGGCCTGCCGGTCGGGATGCAAATGTTCGCTCCGCACTTTGCCGAGTCTTCTCTCCTTCGAATCGCGCGTGCCTTCGAAGCCGCCGGCGGCTCTACGGCCTGAGCCCGAGCAATCCTCGCTTTCCTCGCGACGCGCAGGCGAAGAAATGTGCAACGTTTCTCCGCTAAGCCATACAAATATTCCAATCTTGGTCCGGCGTTCTCAATTCGGCGCCCTCCAGATAGTACTTTCGCCGACTTCCGTAGAACCAACCCTTGCGAAAAAGCCCGAAAAAAACGGGAATTTTGTGGCCCGTTAACGCAGGAGTCCTATCCGCTTGGTACGGAACGACTATTGCTTGGAAATTTGACGACATTTAGTCTGCATGCAGCATCGAAGCAGACTGTGAGGTCCCCAATGGTCCGAATCAGGTCGAGCCAGAAGTTCTTCACGGAAGAAGAAGCCATCAATTTGACGGGAATCTGCGCGGAGCATCTTCGCAGCCTGGTCCAAACCAGGCACCTCGGCTCCATGGCGATGGCGGCGGGAAGCACGGCTCAGAAATGGCTCTTTACGAACTCGGACCTGATGATCATGGCCGTGTTGCACCCTCGCTGCGAGCACTAGTGGCAGATCATTCTCCCCGATTCTCATCGCTAGGTTGTGACGACACCCGCACGGGCGTATCCTGAAGTTTATTGATCCGATTGTCGTTCCCAGGTATCACAGGATTCCGGGAAAGCGCGAAAATGGCCCCCGGCCGGCGAATCCATTTCGGCGAAGCCGTGCGATTGGCGCTCGTGACGTCCTTATGCGCCGTGTCTCTGCTAGCTCCGTTCTGCTCATCCGCCTTCGCTCAGGAAGCTGCCAACCCGGCTGCTGCTTCGCCATCGAAGAATCGGCATGATAACTCGCCTGCCACGCCGGCCCTGCCGCGCGGCAAGAAGCTGATGCTGAAAGACGGGACCTTCCAGCTCGTCCGCGAGTACAAGGTGGAAGGGGACCGAGTACGCTACTACAGCCTCGATAGCTCGTCGTGGGAAACGATCCCGGCGGATCTGGTGGATTGGGATGCCACCAAGAAGGTCGAAACCGATGAGGCCAATCGCGATAAGGCTCTCAACGGGAAGGTCCATGCACAGGAGGCCGCTCGGGTCGTCGCGCCGCTTGATATCGACGCCAGCCTTGAAGTCGCGCCCGGTGTTTTTCTGCCGCCCGGAAATAACATGTTCGAGTTCGACGGCAAGGCCGTCTTCCCGTTACCGCAAGCCGAAACAGACTCGAAACTGTCCAAAGGGCGTCTGTTCGAGCAAGTGATGGTTCCGGTCCCCATCGTTCCCTCGCGGCAGAACGTATCGATCCAGGGCGCCCGCGCGAGGTTCCGGATAGCGACGGCCCAGCCGGAGTTCTATTTCCGGACCGCGGACGCCCGCGAGCCTCGCATCGAGTTGGTCAGGGCCCGGTCGCACCGAGACAGCCGCCTGATCGAGCACCTCGATGAGCTGTTCGGCGAGAGGCATGAGTTGCGCGATTCGCTGCCGATACAGAAGTGGCAGGTCGCTCAGGGCGTGTATCGCTTCACGATCGGACAGCCGCTGCCGCCCGGAGAATACGCCGTCGCGGAGATCGTCGAAGAAGAAGGCATGAGCCTTTTCGTCTGGGACTTCGGAGTCGATGCCCCCTCGCCTCAGGCGAAATAGCCACGGCTTTGATCTAACTCGCGTGGGTTGGCTGCGGTCTCAAGATCTCGGCCAGCAGCGTCGCCAGCGCCGAGACGTGGAAGGGCTTTTGCAAGATCGCCGCGCCCTTCTGGCGATA
>Ga0335079_10007680_pt1 | contig 12255 bp, 11 predicted proteins | sample Lox_Sample_33_FD_206719 | JGI IMG/M metagenome (GOLD analysis project Ga0335079, IMG submission 206719) | Soil microbial communities from Loxahatchee National Wildlife Refuge, Florida, United States - Lox_Sample_3.3 | ecosystem: Environmental > Terrestrial > Soil > Wetlands | place: USA... | reverse complement strand
AGCTCCCGAATAGAAGATGACCGGCAGAGTGAGGAGAAGTTGCAGCCAGGCCGTATGCCCGTGCGCCATGCCGAGGACGAGCACGGGCGCGGCAAAAACGATGGCAACGATCAGGCGGCGGCGATACGCGATCGCCTCGGTATCGGGCGCCGGCTCGGTCTCGGGGACGCCATAACCGAGGTCCTCAATCGCGCCTACGAGGTCGCCAACCCTGGCTTTGACGGGATCGTATTCGACGGTGGCGGTGGAAGTCGCAAAGTTCACATGAGCGCGCTCGACTCCGGGAGTGCGGGACAGCGTACGTTCGATGGTGCGGGCGCACGCTGCGCAGGTCATGCCGCTGACCGGCAAATCGACACGTTCCGGAGCCGCTACACTCATGCCGCCACTTCGTAGCCGAGTTCGCGGACGGCCTTTTCCAGCACCTCCGGTTTCACCAGATCCTCGTTGTATTCCACATTGGCTCGCTCGGCTTTGAGGTCGACAGTAGCCTTGGTGACGCCCGGAGTTGATGCCAGTGTGCGTTCGACGCTGCGCGCGCAATTGTTGCAGGTCATGCCTTTAACCGTGAGTTGGAGAGTTCGCGGTGTCATATCTATATGATGCGAGGTGGCGGAGTTCGTCGCAAGCCGCCGTGAGGACAGGCCCTATACTGGCTCAGGAGGAGTGGAATGATTTTCGCCGGCACGGCGCTGGCGCGACGGATCGAAGCGGCGGAGGCGGCCATCGCGCGCGGCTGCGCGGACGGGCAGCCCGGCGCGGCGGTGTTGGAAATCGCAGGTGGAACCGTTGTGTTTCAGGGTGCGGATTCGCCCCTATCGCAAGCCGTCGGGCTGGGGTTGAACGGCGTGGTAAGAGAAGACGAGCTGAATGCAATTGAAGCATTCTTTCGCAGCCGCGGCGCGCCGGTGACGATCGACTTGTGTCCATTGGCCGACGCCGCATTCGTGGAGTGCATGGGAAGGCGAGGTTATCGGATCACCGAGTTCAACAACGTCCTTGTGAAGCCGCTCGTGGGGGTGGAAACCGGGGCAAGTCCACGGGTACGGCAGGCGCTGGCGGACGAACGCGAGCGGTGGGCGCAGACCGCGGGGCATGGGTTTTTCGAGCAGCCCGATTTGACCGATCAGGAGATGGAAGTAGGCCGCGCGATTTTTTCGATGCCTAGCGCGCTGTGTTTTCTGGCCGAGTCCGACGCCGGAGCGAGCGCGGGCGCGGCGGCGATGATGGTTTGTGGCGGGGTGGCCGTACTCTTCGCCGATAGCACGATTGCGGAATTTCGAAAGCGGGGGGTGCATCGCGAATTGATTGCCGCGCGGCTCAAACAGGCGGTGGCGCTCGGCTGTGACGTCGCGGCGGCGACCACGGCGCCAGGGTCGGGCTCGCAGCGGAATTACGAGCGGGTGGGCTTTCAGGTGGCGTATACGAAGGCGACGCTGGTCGGGTAGTAATCATTTGAGAATGCGGCGGGGGCGCGCGCACTACATTCCGAGGACATCGTGCCGTGTCGGTGGACCGCGGGATGGTGGTGTGCCTGGTCGCGCTGGTGATCTGGATCCTGGTCAGCGGGTTAGACGATCTTTGGATCACGCTGGTATTCTGCTGCCGCCGCAAACCGCGCTTTTGTTGGCCATCGGAAGCAGAACTCGCCGGCGCGCGGCAGCGGCGGATTGCGATCCTCCTGCCCCTTTGGCGGGAGCATGACGTAGTCCGAAAGATGCTCGAGCACAATCTGGCGGTGATTCGGTACGCCGAGTACGACTTCTTTATCGGTGTCTATCCGAACGACGCGCACACGGTTCGGGCCGTGCAGGAGGTGGCGCGGGCTCATCCCCGCGTGCACCTGGCTCTTTGTCCGCATGACGGGCCGACATCGAAGGGCGATTGTCTGAACCGGGCGTATCACGGCATGACGGAATACGAAGGCCATCATGGCGTGCAGTATGACATCGTAGTCACGCACGATGCCGAAGACCTGATTCATCCGGAGTCGCTGCGCCTCATCAACTGGTTCTCGCGTGATCACGACATGGTGCAGGTTCCCGTGTTGCCGCTGCCGACCGGCTTGCGGGACTGGACGCATGGCATTTATTGCGATGAATTCGCCGAGTATCAGTGCAAGGACATTCCTGTGCGGCAAAGGCTGGGCGGTTTTCTTCCGTCCAACGGCGTGGGCACCGGATTCGCGCGCTCGGCCCTGGAACAGTTCCGCCGGGACTACGGCAACGCTTTCGATCCGGAGTGTCTGACCGAGGACTACGAGAATGGTTTTCGCATGCACGCGGCCGGGTACCGGCAAATCTTTTTGCCCATCCGGCGCGTGTCGAGGGCGCCGCTGGCGACTCGGGAATACTTTCCGCGCCGTTGGCGCGCGGCCGTGAGGCAGCGGAGCCGCTGGGTGGCGGGGATCGCCTTGCAGGGTTGGGAACGCCACGGCTGGAATGTGCCGGCGGGGCAGAAGTATTGGTTCTGGAGAGACCGAAAAGGGCTCTTGGGAAACCTGATTTCTCCTCTGGCCAACCTGGTGTTCTTCAGTGGGCTGATGCTGGACGCGAGCGGAAACTCCGGTATGATTTCGCGAATTGAGGCTCTGGTGCCTTCCTGGATGGTGGAACTCTGGGTTGTGTGCGCATCCATTGCATGCGTCCAGATCGGAATCCGCGTGGGATTGAGCGCGCGAATCTATGGACTGCGCTTTGCCGCCGCCGCGCCGCTACGCATGTTTTGGGGAAACCTGATCAACTGTGCGGCAACCGTGGAAGCGGTCCGCCTGTTTGTTGTGGCGCGCCTGGAGAGGCGTTCGCTTGCGTGGCGAAAGACCGAACATGTCTATCCGGGCGATCCTCTGGGAGTGCACAGCCGGCCTCGGGTGGGCGAGGTACTGGTCGGGTTGCGGTGCGTTTCGGCGGCCGAACTGGAGGAGGCGCTCGCGCGGCGGCCACCCGGTCTCCGGATCGGCGAGTATCTCATTCAATTGGATAAGATTACCGAGCGCGATCTGACCCAAGCCCTGCGCTCGCAGGCGGGACTGCCGTGGATGACGCCGGCTAGCCGCGCAGCCGTTCATTGAGTCCATAGAAATTTTGGATTGGACTCGACTTAAACCTCACATTTACACTCAGATTGAGTCAATCGGCCGAGAGAGCCGGAACCGGGGAGTGGTGGCACACGATATGACCGACGCGCCCGAAAAAATGACCAATGGAGGCAATGCAATGACCGCATCGGAGGCGAAAAGTCAGGTTGAGTTGTTGCATCAGATCAGTAATATTGTCAGTTCCAATCTGACGCTGGAAAAAATGCTTCAGGAACTGATCGGGCTGGCCGTGGAAGTGACCAGTTGCGACGCCTGCCTCGTGTATCTGGTGGACCATACTACGAATGAGATCGTGCTTCGCGCCTCGCAGTTGCCGCACACGGCCGAAATCGGGCACATCCGGATGAAGATGGGGGAGGGTATTACCGGATGGGTGGCGCAGCATAAGTCGGTGGTGGCGTTGTCGTCGAGTGCATCTGCCGACACCCGGTTCAAAACGTATCAGACCCTACAAGAAGACACCTACGAAGCATTCTTATCCGTGCCGTTGATCAGCAATGGAGAACTGATCGGGGTGATCAACATACACCACCGGCCGCGGCACACGCATAGCCCCGACGAAATCGCATTGATCAGTTTTATCGGCGAGCAGATGGGCGGCGCGATCGCCAAGTCGCGGCTCGAGCAGCGCTCGGAAAGCGCGGCGCGGCGCATGGAAGCGCTGGCGGGCCTGGCGCGCACGATGGCCGAGGACAATTACCTCGATCGAATCCTCCAGGCGATTTCCGAAATGATGGCGGAGACCCTCGATTCGCCGGTTTGTTCGATCATGCTGGTGGATGAGGACCGGCGCGAACTGGTGATTTCCGCGGCGCGCTGCTCGTCGCCGGATTACCTGCATAAGATGCCGCTCAAGATTGAAGATTCGCTCATCGGACGGGTAGTGCGCGAAGCGCGGGCTATCATGGTGCCGAACGTCGTGGATGAGAAGCAATACCGGTATCCGGAACTGGCGCGGAAGACGGGGCTGGCCTCGCTGCTCTCAGTGCCGCTGATGACGCGCGAGAAGGTGATCGGGACGATGAACATTTATACCCGCGACGTCCGGGCGTTCACCGATGACGAAATGGGGTTTGTGAACGTAGTGGCGGGGCAGGCGGCGATCGCGATCGAAAACGCGCGGCTGATGTCGGAAACGCTGGAGATGAAGCGTACGCTGGAAGCGCGAAAGCTCATCGAGCGGGCGAAAGGCATTTTGCAGCAGAAGTACAGTCTTACGGAAGAGGAAGCGTATCTTCGACTGCGTAATGAGAGCCGGCGGCTGCGGCGGCCCATGCGGGATCTGGCCGAAGCGGTGATTCTGGCGGAAGATCTGGAGAAGAAAAAGACCGATGTGTAGATTCGGCGGCGCGGGCGAAGGCTCGTTCCAACCGGCGCTGAGCAAGCCAGCAGACGATCACGGTGGCGAGAGCCGCCGTCCAGGCTAAGGGCATCGAGCGAAAAAGGGCCGGAGCGAATCTAAGGGCGGCGATCCAGGTGCAGGTGAGTAGTGAACCAGTGACCAGTGCGTGATTCCTCGCTGGCGACAAGATCGCCGGCGCCACTGACTGGCGCGCGCAGGCGGCTCCGAGAAGCAGCGCGTAGGGTACGCCCGCGATCAGATCGACGACGTAGTGCTCACCGAAGCCTAGAGTCGCGACAATCGTAAGACCGAGATACAGGCCCGAGGCGGCGTAGAACCACCGCGAGAGCCGCCGGACGTTCCAGAAAATCAGCAGAGCACAGGCCAGGTGCATCGAGGGGACTGCGTTTCGCGGGGCGTCGTGCATCAACGGAGCTTGTAGCGCGATTTGGACAACCTGCGGCAGGTGAGCGGGGAATTGCGCGCCAAAGATGTAGATAGGACCGGCCGCCGGCAGAATATTGTAGAGCAGATAGGCGGCTGCGCCTCCGCCGAGAAATGCGGGCAGGACGCGTGTCGGGAGTGGCTTGCCGCCGCTTCGCTCGTACGCATACAGCAGGCTCACCGCCAGCGGCAGCGACTCGTACACTAAGCCGCACCACCAGGCCAGGGCCGGATGACGCGCGACAAACATCCCCACCTGGGCGGTGATCGGAATCCCAAACCCCGCATCGGCGGCGTACAGAAAAAGGTCATACGTTGCCGGATGCCACGCCGCGGTTGCTTTCAGAATAAATGCGATGAACAGAGCGCTATAGATGAAAACGCTTCCGCCAATCAGGGTGGTCAATTTTTGCCGTAGTTCGGCGCCGCGATGGCGGAGGATTTCTACCGTGAGCACTGCGAGGCTGGCGAGACCGGTCGAAGAAGCTGCCGCTAGCTCGTTCGGCCATGTCCAGCGAAAGCCGGGGCGCCAGACGACGAAGCCCAAGGCGAGTAGAACGGAGAGCGAGACAGTCGCCACGGACTCGCGGCGCGTGGGCCGGGTGGCCATGTGGATTGCGAACGCGCCTAACAGGCAATAAGGCAGGAAGGGGGTTTCGAGGAGATTGGCGAAGCCGCGGGACGCGATGAGATAGACCTGTCCACCCAGCAGGAAGAGCGCCAGAAACCGCGATATGAACGGGCTGGGCTGCCGTTGAGAGTATGCCAGGAGAGGCACGAATCTATGGTCCGGGAAATTCGGATCGGGTGCATCGTTGGCTTTGGTTAATAGGCCGGCCGGCCGTTTACGTGTGCTTGGCGACCCAGAGGAGTAGGCCGAAGATCACCACGGGAATGAGGGCGAGCATGGCATAGAATGCGAGCCGGCGCGGCCAGCCGGCCTTGCGGTTCTTCCAGTCGCGCAGTTCGGGGCGGTCGGCGACGCCTACCTTGCCGGGATTTTTCAAGTCTTGCCCGAATTCCCGCGCCGAGGCGTAGCGGTTCTTGGGATCGCGCTCCAGGGCGCGGTAAATGATTTCCTGGAGCTCGGGCGAAATCGTCGGGTCGATCTCGCGCGGCGGAATCGGGTTATTCAACAAGCGATCGTTCATGATCGCAAAGGGATTGGGACCCTGGAACGGCACTTTGCCGGTGAGCATTTCGTAGAACATGACACCGAGCGCATAGATGTCACTGCGGCCGTCGCCGCGCTTGCCCTTGACCTGTTCGGGAGAAATGTAGTCGGGCGTGCCCATGAGCTGGGACAGCTTGGCGAAGGTGAGACGGCGCGAGCCTTCGTGGCCGGCGATGCCGAAATCGATGAGCTTGATGTTGTCCTGCTCGTCGACCATGATGTTCTCGGGTTTGAGATCGCGATGCACGACTCCGTGCTTGTGGATGAACTCGAGAGCCTCGCAGATCTTGCGCGTCAGATCCACCGCGCGGTCGGTGGGCAGCTTGCGCTGTTGTCCCAGAACTTGCCGGAGCAGGCGGCCGTCGACCCACTCCATCACCATGTAGACTTGGCTGGCATCGTCGTTCGGCAGGACCTTCATGACATAGGGATGGTCGAGCTTCTGCCCGATCTCCTGTTCGCGCTTGAACCGGTCGAACAGGACGATATCGGCTTCCATCTCGGGATGCGGAATTTTGAGCGCGACGATCCGGCCGGTTCGCGTATCAGTGGCGCGGAAAATGGAGGCCATACCGCTGCGCGCTACCAGATTTTCGATCCGGTAGTGGTCCAGCAGGTCGCCGGGATGGAAAGAATTCATGGATCAGCGGTCCAGCAGTTTTTCAGCGAAGCTTGTAGGGCCTTCCGCGATACATGCCCACGCGCTCGACGCTGCGGACGCGGATCAACTGGACGCTTATATTGTCGCTGCCGTCGCGTTCATTGGCAAGGGCGACGAGGCGGTCGGCGGCGCCGCGGAGGTCGGAAGCGCGAGCCACGGCAGAGCCGATCTCGGCAGTTTCGAGCGCGCCGTGCAGACCATCGGAGCATAGGACCAGTAAGTCGCCGGGAAGAACCTGGTGATCACTGGTGTCGACGCCGACGAACATGTCGGCGCCCACCGAACGGCTGAGCAGGTGGCGGCGCTCCGACGAGACGGCCTCCTTGGCGCTAAGAATACCCAGGCGCACCTGGTCATTCACGAGCGTGTGATCGCGAGTCAGAAGGGAAGCGTGGCCGCGGCGGACCAGGTAACAACGCGAATCGCCGACGTGCGCGATGGCCGCACGGTCGTAACGCAGTGCGCAGGCCACCACGGTCGTTGCCATGTTGACGCCGCCCGGGCTGGCAGAGCGGCCGGCTTCATAGACCTGAAGATTGGCGGCCTGGACGAGGCGCTGCAGCAACGCGGCGTGCGGCTCGCCGGCAATAGCCGAGCGGAAGCCGGCGGTCATGGTTTCGATCGCCAGGCGAGAGGCGACTTCGCCCTTGTCGTGACCGCCCACGCCGTCGGCCACCGCGAACAACCAGCCTTGCGCGCGGGTCTGGGCCGGATTTTCGGGCGCTACATGACCGAGGCAATCTTCGTTGTGGCCGCGCACCCGTCCCGGATCCGAGAGTTGCGCGAACTCGAGCTCGAGCCCGGCATTCGGGGAATGATTTATGTCTTCGGGGACGCCGCTCACGGGTTTGACGGGCAACCGTCGGGGGCTGCTCATCGAGTCTCCCATAAAAAAAGCGGGCAGGCCAGGAACCGCTCCGGCCTGCCCATCGCGTTGGTCAAAACAGCGCTACCCGATCGCCGCCTTCGTGCGCGCACTTACCAACGTGGTGCGCCCAGAAGCCTTGCTCGAGCGGAGGAAGTAGATGCCGCCATAGATCACCCAGACCGCGGCGACTCCGAGAGCGGTGAACGGCTCCAGCTTGGTGCCGATGCCCATGAACGGCAGCACGATATAAGCGGCCATGCAAGCCAGATTCGCGAGTAATCCAAAAAGAGGAATTAGCAGGTGACGAACCGGCTTGTAGTTCGGGTGATTGTGAAACCCGATGATGCAGGTAATACAGCTCAACATATAGAGCAAGAATGTGCCGAAATTCGACGCCAGCGTGATCGCCAGCAGCGAATTCGGGAGAGCTGCCATCGCGTCATGCGACAAGTAGCCGGTGCTCGACCAGAAGCCCTGCGGAAGGGCTTTGATCGCGGAGTCGGTGAGCGCGGTCGCGTCGCCGAACAGGTTGGAAACGGTGAGGCAGCCGACGACGGCGGAGATCACAACCAGCATCCAGATGGCGCGGTGCGGGGTCAGGTTCTCTTTGTGGAGCAGGCCCATGGAATCGGGCAACTCGGAATCCTTGCCCATCGCATACGTGACGCGCGCACCGGTGTTCAAACAAGAAAGCGTCGTACCAATGATCGCCAGGAACACGGTGAACGCTTCGATCAGCATGAACGTGCGGCCGTGGCCTGCGCCGAAGATCGCATCGCCGACGATGATCATCATATCGCCGATCGGCGCCGCGGAGCCCGTGGCTGAGGTCATCGGGTATCCGCTGTTGAGGAAATAGTTTGCGGCGAAATACTCGATCAGATAGCAGAAAACGCCTTGGATAAGCAGCGAGGTGATTACCGCGATCGGAATGTGCTTATGGGGATTCTTGGCCTCACCTCCCATGGACGTGACGGATTCGAATCCGACGAGGATGAGAATCGCGATCGTAGCCTGGACGAACATCCACCCAATGTTGTGCGCCCCGACGACAGAGCTTGCAGTGGGGTGCGAGAGGAAATGACCCATTCCATCCGTCTCGGGATAATCGATCTTGAACGGAACCGGCTTGCCAGCCGTATCCAGCTTTGGTTTGGGGACGCCCATGGCGTCGCGCGAAACGACATCGGTTTGTTGACCGTTGACGGTCTGCTTCTCGGTGGCGAAGTCATAGGTGTACGCAGCGCCGGTTTGAGCATCGAAATTGTAAGCAACGCTCCCCGGGGGGTGGTTCATGCGATAGCTCAGCGCCATGACCGAGAAGACCAGCAGCGCGCTGATCTGGATGACGTTGATCGCGATATTCACGGAGGTCGAGCCATTGACGCCGCGGTAGGCGATGTAGCCGACGATCACGGCTGTCAGAACCGCGCAAAGCATCATGAACATCGGCCCGGGGTTTGAGGCGCTCATAAAGTTCGGCCAGAGCGTCCCGGCCAAATACCCGCAGAGAACGCCCATGACGCCACACATCACACCCGGATAGATCCAGTAGTACAGATGCGAGCCCCAACCGACAATGAATTTCGCCAGACGCGCATATGGCCATGCCTTCTGGTGATTGAGAAAGGACTGTTCGGCGAAGTAATAAGAGCTTCCCGTGCCGGGATACAGTTTTGAGAGTTCGGCGTAGCAGACGGCGGTAGCCAGGCATAGCAGCACGGCGAAGAAGATGCCGAACCACATTGACGGCGCCGTATTGCCCGCGCCGCCCTGCGCGACGAAGGTCAGCCAAAGGAAAGCGCCCGGTGCAATGAGCGCCATCGCGTTCATGGTCAAGCCGGTCAACCCCAGTGTGGGTTTCATTTCCGGCGCGTTAGTCTCTGCCATTGAGTGTCTCCTTCAGGTAGATCAGGCGGGACTGACGTGGTCCGGCTTTGAACCATGATGCAAGCAACCATTGCAGAAGTGAAACGGAAAATTCTTATTAACGAAATAAGCGTTTTGTATGCGTTTTTGCTTATGCGGGCCATCGAAATATTTAATGACCCGCTTCCGGGGGCGCCGCGCGATTGTGTTATGTTGAGCGCGGAGCGCGTCTCAGTTTCATGAAGATAGCGGGTTGGTTGTTATCGGTGACGGGGTGGCTGCTGGTGCTGCTGGCGGTAATCCTGCTCCGCACGGAAGCGTCGCGTGGCGCATTTGTGCTGGCCGGTTTGGCCGTGCAAGTCCTGGGACTGGCGCTCGTGTTCCGCGCACAGCCGGCTCCGCGCGGGGGACGTCCGTGATCCCCATTGCGCCCGATTTCGGGGCCACCACGCTGATTTCGATTCTTCTAATCCCGTTTGCGCTCGCGGGCATGGCCTTGCTCAATACCGGCCTGGTGCGATCGCGCAACGCGGCGCACGTCATGATGTCGTCGCTGTGCGTGATCGGCGTCGCTGCGGTGGCGTACTTTGTTTGCGGTTTCGCCTGGCAAGGGGTGGCTGGCGCTCCGGGGTACGCGCTGCGGATTGGCGGCAAGCCCTGGGACTGGATTGCGGACCAACCGCTCTTCTGGCGCGGAATCGACTGGAACGGTTCGCCCGCATCGGTGCTGGTGTTCGTGCAGACGCTCTCTGTGACGCTGGCCGCGATGATTCCGCTGGGCGCCGCGGCCGAGCGTTGGCGGCTCGGCGCGGTATGCGCTTCCTCGGCGGTGCTGGCCGGCCTCGTCTATCCGGTGTTCGCGCATTGGGCATGGGGCGGCGGGTGGCTTGCGGCGCTGGGCCTGAATTATGGACTGGGCCATGGTTTCGTGGACGCAGGCGGGTCGGCGACCATTCAAGCCGTAGGCGGGCTGAGCGCGCTGGTGATGGTTTGGGTGCTGGGCGCGCGGCGCGGGAAATACACGGCGGAGGGACTGCCAACCGCCATTCCCGGCCACAATGCCGTGTTCGTGCTGTTCGGATGCCTGCTGCTGTGGATTGGATGGCTCGGGTTAAATTCGGCCGGAGCGCTGCTGTTCAGCGGCATTGACCCGCGGCGCGTGCCGCTGATCGCCGTAAACACGACCTTGGGCGCGGGAGCGGCCGCCCTCGCGACAGCAGTGGTGACGCACATCCGCTTCGGCAAACCGGACGCGTCGCTGAGCGCCAACGGATGGGTGGCCGGACTGGCGGCCGGCAGTGCCGGTTGTGCGTTTGTGCCGCCGGCGGCCGCAATCCTGATTGGGCTCGTAGCTGGGATCGTGGCTCCGCTGGCGATCGAAAATCTCGAGCTGCGGCTGGGGATCGACGATCCCGGCGGCGCGATTTCGGTTCACGCGATCGGCGGGCTCTGGGGCGTAATCGCCGTGGGGATCTTCGGCCGGTTCCCGCCCGAAGAAAGCGGCCAATGGATCGCGCAATTGATCGGAGTGGCTACGCTGCTGGGATGCATTCTGCCGGCGATCTACGGAGCTAACTCCGTGTTGAATCGAGTCCTGCCCTATCGCAGCGCGCCGGAGGGCGAACGGCAGGGGCTGGATCTACACGAACTCGGCGCGGGCGCGTATCCGGAGTTCATGACCCACACGGATGAATTTCTGCAGCGCTAAGTGATTCAACGCGCGGCGCCGCGCCCCGATTGAGCCGGCTGCGCCGCCGGAACCACGCCCAGGTACATCAGCAGAACGATGACGGTCGACCACTGGCCTACGACGGAGAGCAGACTATCGACGATCGCAATCACCGGGCGCGAAGCGGAACTGCCGCCGACCGCATCGAGGATCAGGAAAGGCCCGGCCACTTCCACGATCATCACGGGCACGAGAACCGCGAAGATGCGCCAGCCGATGCCGCGGCTGAGATCGCGGCTCCGCTCGAGAACCGCCGAGACCTTATCGGCTTCAATAGCGACGATGACATCGGTGAAGATCAGCCGGACCATCGCCACGACGCCCGGGATGAGGAACAGCGTGCCCCAGAGCGTCACTGTGATTTCGACCTTGAACTTGTTCCACAGCGTCTTGGCCCATTGGCGCCAGCCCCAGCGAAGCGAGCGCGCCAGCGGCGCAGGTTTTCCGGTTCGGAGGCGTTCGATAAGTCCGTATATTGCCGCGGGCACCGCGAATGCGCTCAGGACGAGATCGCTGAGATCCATGGTGAGATAGGCGGCCAGCCCGCCTTTTGGAACATCCAGCCAATCGCTGATGCCCTGGAGCGCCAGCTTGGCCGGGAGGAAGACAATCAGGGTGATCGCGGCCAGGAACCAGAAATTGGAAAAGTAGATACGGGCCGAGGCGCGCAGCAGATTCCATGCGGAATCAAACGGCTCGGAGCGGAAACCGATTTCGAGATAGCCGCGCTGAAATTCACGCTGCTTGGCCGTTGCCGGCATTCCTTCCACTATACTCGCGGCCTCCCTGCGATCATGGGAAGGTATGACGAGACGAGTGATTTTGGCAGCCGCGGCGATCCTGTTGGCGGGATGCGGCGCCAAGCAGGAGCCGGCCAAGCGTTATCCGATGCAAGGTGAAGTCAGAGCGCTGGATCCAGCTTCCAAGACGGCCAACATCAAAGCCGGTAAGATCGAAGGCTGGATGGAGGCGATGACGATGGAATACCCGATCAAGCCGGAAGGGGAGTTCTCAAAACTACACGTCGGCGATCAGGTGCAGGCTATCGTAGTCGTGAACGGCGATTCCTAC
>Ga0335079_10007676_pt1 | contig 12260 bp, 1 predicted proteins | sample Lox_Sample_33_FD_206719 | JGI IMG/M metagenome (GOLD analysis project Ga0335079, IMG submission 206719) | Soil microbial communities from Loxahatchee National Wildlife Refuge, Florida, United States - Lox_Sample_3.3 | ecosystem: Environmental > Terrestrial > Soil > Wetlands | place: USA: Florida... | reverse complement strand
TGACGTCGATGCTGCCGGCGTTACCCGCGAAGGCCTCGCCCATCGCGTAGGATTTCGCGCCGCCGAAGCCGATCTGCGCGAAGGAACCGATCCCGCTGCCGCCGCGGAGCGCGAGCGTGCTGTCGCTCTCCGCGCTGCCAGTAGTGGCGGTCGCAATCGCGCTCTGTCCGACGGCGAGGGTAATGCCCGCGCCGTCGTTTCCACTGCCGTAATTGCCGGCAGCCCCGCCGAGCGCGGTCGAGGCATAGCCGCCGTGCCCGATCTGCGCGAAGGCGCCGACCACGCTTCCGGCGGCGAGGGTCACTCCGCCGAAGCTCGTCGCGTGCGCATAGCCGAAGGCGCTCCCGCCGACCCCGATCGTGAGCAGTCCTACATTGCCGAAAGTCCGCCCGAAGGCATAAGCCTCGTAGCCGCCATGGCCGATCTGCGCAAAGGCGCCGCCCGCGGAGACCAGGAGCGTACTGCTGCTGAAGGCCGAGGAGCCGGTGCCGGTCGCGACCGCGGAGCCACCGGCCGAAACGGTAACGGCGCCGGAGTTGCCAAATTCCGCGCCAATAGCGGTCGAGTTCGCGCCGCCATGGCCGATTTGCGCACCGCCGCCGGCGCCACCGGCGAGAGAAAGTCCGCTCTGGCTCGTCGCCGCGCTGACACCGATCGCGGCATTGCCCGCGGTGACCGCGATGCTGCCGAAATTCCCAGAGGAATTGTCGCCTTCCTCTCCCATCGCATAGGAGCCCGCACCGCCGTGTCCGACTTGCGCGAAGGCGCCGATGCCGCTACCGCCTTGCAGCGCGAGCGAGCCCACCGAGATGGCGGCGGCACTGGTCGATTGGGCGGCATTGCCGACCGTGAGCGTTATGGCGCCGTAGTTGCCGAACCCAGCAGAGGCCTGCGCCGTCGAGGCGTAGCCACCATGACCGATTTGCGCCGCCGCATCGTTGACGCCGCCCATGAGCGTCGCCTTCGAGATCGAGACCGCGCTCTGATCGGCGAAGGCGTTGCCGCCCACCGAGATCTGGATGCCATTTGCCGACCGATTGCCCGCGGCCCCCGGCGGTACGTCGCCCGCGACCGCCGTCGAGGCGTAACCGCCGTAGCCGATCTGCGCGAAGGCGCTTGGGCCGGAGCCGGCTTGCAACACCAACGCGCTCACTGCCGAGGCGGCGCTGGCGGTGCCGACGCCATAGGCATTGCCGCCGACCTTGACCGTCAAGCTCCGGCCGGAATTTCCGTAGCTCCCGCCATTCGCCGTCGAATTGGCGCCCCCGTGACCGATCTGCGCTGCACCGCCATTGCCTGCAATGAGCGTCGCGAGGCTCGTGGTGGTCGCGGTCGTCGCGAGGGCGGATTGTCCAACGGAGACGAAGATCGAGGCGCCGTGATTGCCGGCCACCGCCGTGCCGCGCGCGTAGGATCCGTAGCCGCCGTGACCGATCTGGGCGAAGGCGCTCCTCCCGGTTCCGCCGGAGAGCAAAAGCGTGCTCTGAACCGTCGCTGCGGTGGTCAACGCGGTGGTCGCCGCCGCGAAGCCGCCGATGGTGAGCGAGATGCCCCCGAGGTTTCCGTAGGACCCGCCGACCGCGGTCGCATTCGCGCCGCCATGGCCGATCTGCACCGCGCCGCCTACGCCCGCAGTGAGGAGGGCCGTGCTGTTGAAGGCCGCGGTCCCGTCGCTCATCGCAGAGACCGGCCCCACCATGCCGACCTGGATGTCGCCGCTATTGCCTGCCGCCGCATTACCACTCGCTCCGGTGGCGCTGGAATAGGCGCCGCCGTGGCCGATCTGCGCGAAGGCGCTCTCGCCGGTACCGCCGGAAAGACCGAAGGTCGCGTTCCAGACCCCCGTCCCCGTGGAATCGCCGATGGCCGTGACATTGCCGCCGACGCTAACGGTGATGTTTCCGAAGTTTCCGTACTCGCCGCCGACGGCCGTGGACGAATAGCCGCCATGGCCGATCTGCGCCGCGCCGCCGTTGCCGGCCGCGAGTGACACCAGCGAGTTCTGCGTCGCGTAAGCGCCCTCTTCCTGGGAGTTCGCATTGGCGACGCCCGTCATCGTCACGGCGATGGCGCCGAAATTGCCGCTATCGACTGTCCCTGTCGCCTGCGAATAGGCGCCGCCATGGCCGATCTGCGCAAAGGCGTTCGGCCCTTGCCCACCTTGCAGAACGAGCGAAATCTCGTTGTCGGCGATGGCGCTTCCACCATTGGCGCCAGCGCCTGCGTAGGCGCCCGCGGTGCTCGCGACGGTCACGTCGATTTGGCCGAAATCGCCGGAATTCCCACCGCGCGCGATCGAATGCGCGCCACCGTGACCGATTTGCGCAAAGGCGTCGCTGCCGCGGCCGACGAGCGAGAGCCCTGCATTGGCGGTCGCGACCGCATTGCCATAGCTGCTGGGGGTGACTGCCGGGAATTTGCCGCCGCTCTCGCCGTCGGCAACGCCGGTCACGCTGACGAAGATGCCGCCGAAGTTGCCGGCGGCATCGCCGCCGATGCCGCCGGAGGCGAGGGAGCCGTATCCGCCATGGCCGATCTGGACGGAGGCGCCGGTACCGAGCCCCGCCGTAAGGGCCAAGGTGTTGTTTGCATAGGCAGTGGCTCCGGCCCGCGCGACGGCCAAGGCTGTGCCGCCGATCGAGAGGTGGATGCTGCCATCGTTGCCGGAATACCCACCCATCGCGGACGACTTGTATCCGCCATGGCCGATTTGCCCGGCGCCACCCTGTCCGCCGCCCAGCGAGACGGCGGCAATCTCCGTGGCCTCGGCGTTCAGTTCGCTGGCGGCCGAGTAGGCGTAGCCCGAGACCGTAAGGCTGAGCGTGCCGAGATTTCCGGTCTTGGCGCTTCCCGTCGCGCGCGAGAAGGCGCCGCCATGGCCGATTTGGGCGAAGGCCCCGTTGCCGGTCCCGCCGAGCAGGGTGACGGTGCTGGCGCTGTAAGCGTGCCCACTCTGGTCGTCGCCGGCAAAGCTCATCGCGGTGCTGAGCACGCTAACGCCGATCCCGCCGGTATTACCGTAGATTGCGCCGGAGGCGGTGGAGGTACCGCCGCCGTGTCCGATTTGCGCGGCGCCGCCCGCGCCTGCCGTCAGGATCAGCGAGGAGAGCGCCGTCGCGTAGGTGAGACCCGAGGCAGATCCGATGATGCTGACCTGAATGAGGCCAACGTTGCCGGAACCCGTGCTGGCACTTGCGACGGACGCATATCCGCCGTGCCCGATCTGGGCGAAGGCGCTGCCGCCGACACCGCCTGCGAGCTGCATCACCGGCCCACTGAAGGCCGTGCCGCCGGAACTTCCCGCGATAGCAGTCCCTTCAGTGGTGATCGCGATGGCACCGGCATTGCCGGCGAGGCCACCCGTCGCCGTCGAATGGGCGCCGCCATGGCCGATCTGCGCTGCGCCGCCGCCGGGCAAGCTCACACCTGCGAGGAGCGATATCTCGTTGTTGCTGGTGGCGCCGCCATTGGTGGCGGTGGCGTTCCCACCGACGACGAAGGTGATGTCGCCGACATTGCCGTCGTTCGTGGTGCCGCGGGCGGTGGAGCCATAACCGCCGTGCCCGATTTGTGCGAAGGCGGTGGCACCCTGGCCGCCCATCAAGGTGATGAGACTGTCGCTCTCGGCGCTGAGGCCATTTGCCGACTGGCCCACGCCCACGCTGATATCGCCTGAATTTCCCGCAAATCCGCCGATTGCGGTGGAGTTCGCCCCGCCGTGGCCGATCTGCACCGCGCCACCCGCGCCAGCTTGAAGCAGCAGCAAGCTCGTGCTCGTCGCGCCGCCATCGAGGCCGAGCGCGGAGCTGCCGACTGCCACCGAGACGGCACCGAAATTGCCGCTCTTGATGGTTCCTTTCGCGTAGGAGCCGGCTCCGCCGTGACCGATCTGGGCGAAGGCACCGGCGCCCGTGTTGCCCCGGAGCAGCACCGTGCTGTATGCGACGCTCGTCCCATTGTTTGCCCAAGCCGTCGAGCCCGCGCCCGCGGATACCGAGATCGCGCCCTTGTTGCCGAAATCATCACCCGTGGCGGTCGAGGCGAAACCGCCGTGACCGATCTGCGCCGCGCCGCCCGCGCCGGCGGTGAGCAGCAGCATGTTCGCGGCCACAGCATAGGAGCTGGCAGTCGCGCTCCCGCCCATGCCGATTGCGATATCGCCGATATTTCCGCCGGACTCGACGCCCCCAATGACGGTCGCGCGAGCGAGCGAGCTCGCGCCGCCATGGCCGATCTGCGCAAAGGCGCTGACGCCCGACGCACCTGCGACGCTCAGCATCGCGCTCGAAGTCGCCGTGCTGGACGTGTCCGTGTTGGCGAGCACCGAGCCCTGGCCGACGCTCAGGGAGACCGCGCCGTAATTCCCGTATTGCGCGCCAAGCGCGCTCGAGGAAAAGCCACCGTGACCGATTTGCGCCGCACCGCCATTGCCGCCGGTGATCGTCACCTGTGTGACCTTCACCGCATAGGTGCCGCCGAAGACATCCAAGGCATTGAAGGTGACAGTGACTGGGCCGGAATTGCCGGCGTAAGTGCCGCCTGTAGGCGTGCCGCTGGGAGTCAGGGACGCCTGCGCGAAGGAGCTTGCGCCGCCGTGACCGATCTGAACGAAGGCACCGGCGCCGGTGCCGCCCCGCAGCAGCGCCGAGAAATCGGAAAAGGCGATCCCCGTCGTCATGCTGGCGCTGGCGTAAGCGCCGGCTGGAACGGAGATGTAGCCGACATTACCGAACTTGCCGCCGATCGCCGTGGACTTGTATCCGCCGGAACCAATCTGCGCCGCTCCGCCCTTACCTGCGACCAGCGCGAAGGCGCCAATAGAGGTCGCAGCCCCATCCGCAGTCGCGTCGACGCCGGAGGAGAGGAGGATCCCTCCCGCATTGCCCGCGAACGAGGTTCCCTTGGCGTAGGAGCCTTCGCCGCCGTGTCCGACTTGCACGAAGCTGCTGACGCCGCTGCCGCCATAAGCGAGGAAGGCTCGCTGCGCGACCGCGGTGCTGCCCGCTCCGGCCGCGTCCGCTTGCGCGGTGCCATCCCCGATGAAGAGCATCCCGACGTTACCGTAGAGTCCGCCCTTGGCGGTAGCGCCGGCGCCACCATGACCGAGCTGGACCGCGCCACCGTTGCCCGCCGTGAGCTTCAGGGTGAGCACGGCAGTCGCATAGCTCGTGCCGGTAGCGCCTCCCGTAACCGAGACGTCCACCATGCCGCTGTTGCCGGCGATGTTGGTTCCGAGCGCATAGGAGCCAGCGCCGCCATGGCCGATCTGCGCGAAGGCGCCGCTACCGCTGCTGCCGAAGAGCACCAGCGTGCCGGTGTCGAAGGCCATGCCGCTGGTGGACCAGGCCGTGCTGCCGACCGCGACGCCGTCGTCGCCGGCGTTGCCGTATTTGCCACCCTTGGCCTTGGAGTTGAAGCCACCATGGCCGATCTGCGCGGCGCCGCTGGGGCTCGCCGAGAGCGTGAGAACGCTGGTGCTGGTCGCGAGCGCGTCCGCGTTCGCATAGCCGCCGATCGTGAGGGTGATCGCGCCGAGATTGCCGCCGGTGGTCGTGCCCTTCGCGTAGGAGCCGGTGCCGCCATGGCCGATCTGCGCATAGTCGCTGAGCGTGTTCGCCCCACCGCCGCCGATGAGACCGTCGCTCATGGAGATGGCGCTGCCACCGGGATCGGAGGCGGAGGCATTGCCACCGACCTTGACGGTGATGGAGCCGAGATTGCCGTCCTGCCCGCCGAGGGCGGTGGAGTTGAGGCCGCCATGGCCGATCTGCGCGAAGGCGCCGGTGTTGGTGCCGACCCCAGCCTGCAGCACGAAATGACTGACGGCGGACGCATAGCTGCCGGCTGCGATCGCGGAATCGCCGACAGTCACGCTGATGTTGCCGCGATTTCCGGCGACGCCGCCCACCACGGCGTCGATCGCATCGGCCTTATATCCGCCATGGCCGACCATGACGAAGGCACCCATGCCGGTACCAGCGTGCGCGCCGAACTCATGCTCGGATACGGCGCTGCCGCCGGTACCCTGGACTGTCGCGCCGCCGAAGACGGCGATCGCGATGTTGCCGTCGTTGGCGGCACCGTTATTGCCGGTCGCCATTGCGGACGAGAGTGCGCCGCCGTGACCGATCTGCGCCGCCGCGTATTTGCCGCTGCCCGCGTTCATGTCGAGGGTCGAGACCGCCGTCGCGTTCGTATAGCCGAGCGCGGAGCTGCCGACGGTAATCCCGATTGCGCCCCTGTTGCCGTAGCGGCCGGTCGCGCTAGCCGCGAGCGCCGTCGCGGCGTAGCCGCCATGGCCGATTTGCGCGAAGGCCCCGAGACCGCTCCCCGCGTTCAGGTCGAGCGTGCTCGACGAGACCGCCGACGACCCGGCCTGCGTTGCAACGGCGCCCAGGTTCGAAATCGCCGTTCCCGTGACGTTGGGACCGACGCTGAAGGTGACATCGCCGGTATCCGCGGAGCCGACGCCCGGCTTGATGTTCGCTTTGGCCCCACCCAAGCCGACCTGCGCGAAGGCGAAATCGCCGGCCCCAGCCATGACCCGCGCGAGGTTCGTGACCCCGGCCATGCTGTCGGTGCCGAGCGCCTGCGCGTAGCCGCCGATGTGGACGTTGATCCCCATCGCCTGACCCGCGATCGAGGCATAGAAGCCGCCGCCACCGATCTGGACATAGGCGTGATCGGTCGCACCCACCATCGCGAGCGTGTTCTCGCTGATGGCAGTGCCGCCGCTCCCGGTCGCTGTCGCGGCACCGCCCGCGCGCAGCGTGATCGAGCCCTTGGAGTAGCCTGCATTCGCGTTGGCGCCGCCATGGCCGATCTGAACGAAGGAGTAGGAGCCCGTGCCGGCGATGAGCGAGACGGAATTGATCGCTGTCGCCGCCGCCGTACCCGTCGCATTGGCGCCGAGCGTAATCGCGATGTTGCCGTAGCTGCCGAGCACGCGGCCGTTATAGGAGCCCATGCCGCCGTGGCCGATGAGGACGGAGGCCGCACGTCCGGCACCGCCGCTCGCCTGGAAAGTTGCGGAGGCGACGGCCGTGGTGTTGGTGACCAGGGGCTCGAAGTCAATGAGGATGTCGCCGTTGTTCGCCTGGCCCAGCACGCCATTCGATTGACGCGAGCCATAGCCGCCATGACCGATCTGAATGCCGGCGTAGTTGCCGAAGCCGCCCGAGAGGTCCGCGCCTACCGTCGAGGAAGATGTTGCGCCGCCGATCGTAATCGAGCCCGAGTTGGTAGTGCCCGTAGACTCGAATCCGCCATGACCGATCTGGATCGCGTCGCCGATCCCCTGCCCTCCGGTCGCGTCGAAGGTCGCGACGTTGCTGAAGGAGATGTTGCCCATCCGGGATCCGTCGGCGCGCTGCAGTCCGCCATGACCGATCTGGACGTAATCCGCCGCCGCAAGCGCAGTGCCGCCGGCACCCGTGGTGATCGTGAAGACGCCAACCGCCGTGTCGCCCGTTGCGACGCCGAGCGCAACGGTGCCGCCGGCCGAACTGGTGCTCGTGAAATCGATGGCGATGTTGCCGGCGAGCTCGGTCGCGCCCACGGAGGTCGCGAGCCCGCCGACAGCGGTGACGCCGCCGCCATGGCCGATCTGTACGAAATCGCCGCCCTTATTGCCGGCGGTCATCACGAGCTTGCCGGCGCCGCCCTCGCCGCCGAGGAGCACGTTGATGTTGGCGCCGGGCCCAGTCGCGGGCTGCGCCAGCGTCGGAACGAAGCCGAGCTGCGCGAAGGCGTTGGGGGCCGCGGTGCTGCCGATGAGCGCGAGCGTCGCGCCCGCAACATTGGTCGGGCCTTGCGCGCTGCCGACGGCGATGCCGACGAGGCTCGTGCTGTTGCCGATGGTGACGCCGTGGCCGCCAGTGCCGAAGTTGGCCGCAACCAAGTCCGCGAAGCTGAAGCCGAAGGTCGTGCTCGAGGTGGCATTGGTGTCGCCGGGCGCGAAGACGCCCGAGGTTCCCGCAGCACCGATCCCGGAGCCGGGTTGCCAGCCCGCAACGAGGTTGATTGCCCCGCTGCCGCTGTTCTGGATCGAGGCGTTGACGAAAATGTCCCCGACCGCGAGCAGGCTGAGCTGATGGCTGCTGGTGTAAAGGAGCGTCTTCCCGGTCGAGGCGTCGACGGTGATGCTGCCGCTGCCGGCGCCCGCGACGTTCCCGGTCTCGACGATCACGTCGGAGCCCGCGAGTGCGGCCACGATGGCGCCCGGTTGGATCTCGCCGGCGCCGGTTCCGATGGTGGCGTCCGCGGGATCGAGGAGCCAGGTTCCCGACGGGCCCTTGAGCGCGCTCGCATCGACGCCGGCATTCGCCCCAACCACGAGCTTCCCGTGGCTCGAGGTCTCGACGAATCCGCCGCCGCTGCCCCCGGTCGCGCGGATCTTCCCGTCGAAGGAAGTGAAGGCGTCCGACCAGACGGCGACACTGCCGCCCTTCCCCGTGCCGAGAGCGGAGGCGTCGATGACGGCGCCCTTGGCAATCGTGGTGGTGCCGGCGTTCTGCTCGGGGCCCGCGCCGTGGAAGTTGCCGCCCGCCAGCGCCGTACCGCCGCCGGCATTGCCGGAGACGTCGATCTTCGCGGTCGAGGCGAGGTTCACCTGGTCGCCCAGCACCTTCACCGTGCCGCCGGTCTGGCCCGTGCCCGAGCCGGAGGCGTCGACGGTGCCCGCGAGATTGACGGCGCCATTGGCGCCGCCGGAGAGCACGATGGTGCCGTTGACCTCCGCCACCGACTGCGCCTGGACCACGCCCGACATGTTGATGGCGTTGTCGACCACGCCTTTCGCCGCCTGCGCCGTGATCTGCACCACGCCGCCGTCGGCGACGATCTTGCCGGTGTTGCTCACCGCCGCGTCCAGCACCTTGCCGTCCGCGCCCACCGCCTTCGCGATCACCTGGTCGCCGACAGCGAGGTTGACGAGTTGGTCGCCGTAGAGATCGAGGAAAAAGACGTTCCCCGCCGCCAGCGACACCTTGCCGAGCTTTGCGGCGATCACGCCGGAATTCGCCACGCCCGGCGCCACGAAGGCCGCCAATCCACCCTGTGCTACCGTGATCGTCCCCTTGTTCACGATCGCGGCGTTGGAGTTTCCGGCGGCGCTGAAGTTGTACTTCCCGGCCATGAAATCCGGATTCGAGATGTTCGCGGTCGTCGCGATCAGCGAGCCCACGCTCACGAAGGCGTTCGGGCCGAACATCATCCCCGCGGGATTCACGATGATGAGCCGCTGGTCCGCGAAGAGATTGCCGTCGATGAAGGAGGGAAGGCCGCCGGTGACGCGATCGAGCGCGGTCTGTCCGGGCTGCTGGACGAAATGAACGGTCCCGCCCTGCCCGATGTTGAAGAGTTGATTCTCCAGAATCAGATTCGGGCTCTGCTGGATGATGTCGAGCTCGTTCGGCTTCTGGACGATCTGGCCGCTGCCGGCGACGACCTTGCTCCCCGTGGGCAGCACCACCTGGCCGCCCTGGCTCGCGGCCCAAGCGCCCGCGGGTGCGAGCACCAAGGCGCCGAGGCCCATGGCCACGAGCGGCGTCCGCCACAGCGTTCCCTTGAGCGCCGTCGTCCCGCGCAGCGCGCGCCCGCTCGGTGCGGGCTCACGCAAGCCGTAGCTCACGGTCTGACCCGCAAGACGCCCGTAGGAAAAATCAAAGTCTCTCGGCATGTGTCCGGTCCTTCAGGAAAAAAGTCACAACCCTGACGACTCCATCCGGTACGACCCGATCCTTCGATCGGTCCGCCCCGGCACGCGCACGGCCATTCCCATTCATTCCCTGCAGTGCTCCGCTAGAAGCGGAGCACCGCCCCGCCCCACACCCGCCACGCCTCACCGGTCTCGCCGGTGCCGGGAATTGCGGCGCCCTTCGAGAGCTGCTTTGCGAGGAGCACGAAGCCCGAAAGCTGCTGCGTGAAGTTCGAGCGCACACCCACACCCGTGGTCATGAGGTGATTGCTCTGCTTCACGAACTTGTGCAGGTCGTGCACGTAGCCCGCGTCGAAGAAGGCGTAGGCCTGATAGTCCCGAAACCAGTCGAGCCCGAGCGTCTGCCCGTATTGCAGCTCGACTTTGCCGGCGAGCCCCTCGTCGCCGATGATCTGGGAGGGATCGTATCCGCGGCCGTAGAGCGGGCCGCCGAGGCCGATCTTCTCCTCCGAGAGCAGGTCGTTGAAGGCGTATTGCCCCTCGCCCGCGACAAGGATGCTCCAGTTGTCGACGATCGATTGCTGGCGCTGAATCTCGAGCGTCGCCTTCGTGAAGGTGCTCGGCGCCCTCAGGTTCGAGCTCTTGGGATCCTTGTTGCTCGCGTCGAAGACCGGCAGGCCCTGGCTCACCTCGAAACTGAAGAGATTGACGGCGGGCGGCCCGACCGCGGTGTCGACGACGTTGTAGGCGCCCGAGAGACGCAGCACGCGAAGCCGGTCCGTCGTGCTCACGAAGTTGCCGGTGGTGACGTCGATGTTGTCGATGTCGATCCGCGCGCGGAGATTGAGGTTCTCGGCCCGCGAGCGGATCACGGGATGCGTCAGCACCAGCATCCCGCTGTTGTTCAGGGAGTCGACCTGCGCATTGGCGCCGTGGAGCACGCTGTTCGGCTGCGACTCGCTGCGGAAATAGGTGAAGTCGAGGTGGGTCCCCTCGGTTCCGATCTGCTCCTGGTGCGACGCCTCGATGTATTTGAGTTCCTTGAAGTCGAACGTCCCGGCGTAGCGCAGGCCCGTGCGCTCGTAGATGCCGATGGCGTTGTCGAGATTGCCGGCGACCGAGAACTCCAGCGGACCCACGAACCTCGAGCCGAGATTGTCGAAGCTCGCGAAGCCGTCGTATTTCTTGTCGTTGAGCACGATCGTGAGGTCGGCCGCCCCCGGGGTCGCCGCCGAAGGCGAGAGGAAGCTCCTGGCCTGCACGCCCGGGAGATCGTTGATCAGCAGCATGTAGCGCTCGAGCGCGGCCGCCGTGAGCGGCCGCACCGTCGTAATCTTCTGCGCCATCCCATCGAGCACCCCGCGGTCGCCCCCCGTCGACCCCGTGATCTCGTCCTTCACGATCACCTTGTCGATGAAGCCTTCGACGACGCGGATCTGCACGACACCGTTCGCGATCTGCTGCGCCGGCAGCACCGCCTGCGAGAGGATGTAACCGTCCTTGCGGTATCGCGCGGTGATCTGCTGCGCCACCGAGTAGACCTGCGCGAGCGTGACGTCTTTGCCGACGAGGCCGGAGTAGAAGCTGTCGAAAGTGCCGGCGGGATAAACGCTGATCCCCGAGACTTGCAGGCCGCGAAGCACGAAATGCATGTTCTCGGCCCCAGCGGGCGCCTCTCCGCCACCGGGAATGGTCGGCGTGCCGGGCGCGCCGCCGGTCGGAGGGACGGTCGGCTGTGGCTGCAGCGGCTGCTCGATCCGTCCCGGCTGGATCGGTGCCGGGAGCAGCTGCGACCACGCCGTGCCGCCGAGCGAGAGCCATGCAACGACGGCCGCAATCGAGAGAGTCCGTGCCGCTCGTGCCGCACAGAGCCGTCGCCCGCCGTCAACATTTCGTGCGCTACCAGCCCCGTCCGCTCCCGCTCCGGGCGCGCCAGCAGACCCAAGGAGATTGGCCGCGGGCATTCCGATTGCGCCGGGGCCGAGAACACGCGCCCCCGCGCCCTGCGACAGAAGTCGACCCCCCATTCGTCCGCCCTCTCGCCCTAAGCAGGGTTTCTAAGCCCTACTTTGTGGTTTCACGGCCTCAACGCCCGCCGCATCTACCTCTTTTGTGGAGGAAGATGAGATGAGAATCACCCTATCGACTAGCACTTTTAGGTTTTACATAAACCCTTTCTCGGTACAAGCACTATCAGCCGGTGCGCGACCCTATCCGATCATTCTTTCTGTCGCGTGACATTCTCAGAGGTTTTCTATTGTCGTTCATATGGTAAGGGTGAAAAACCGCGCTCGCGAGGCGTAGCGTGCCAGGCCCGAAATCCGATGCATTCCGTGCGACATTTGCACCCTTTCGAGGAGATTTTCGCCGGATTCAGTGATGGAAAGAATAGAGATAATTGCGATCCAAGACACGCGAAGCGTGTGCAAAGGAATGCTTCTAAATAGGTATGATCATCATCGCGCCGGATACCGGTGCGTGCGCGACTCGGATCATCCGGTGCCGAGTTGTTGCAGGTCGGGTTCGAGCGCAGTATCACGCGCCCCCAAGCACAGCCCTCTCGAGGCCTGCCGGATTAGCTCAGGGGTAGAGCAGCTGATTT
>Ga0335079_10007675_pt1 | contig 12262 bp, 14 predicted proteins | sample Lox_Sample_33_FD_206719 | JGI IMG/M metagenome (GOLD analysis project Ga0335079, IMG submission 206719) | Soil microbial communities from Loxahatchee National Wildlife Refuge, Florida, United States - Lox_Sample_3.3 | ecosystem: Environmental > Terrestrial > Soil > Wetlands | place: USA... | reverse complement strand
GCTCGGGGATGAGGAAGTTCAAGTCCATGTACCCCTGGCCGTGAGCGTTCGTGGGAAGGTTCACCGGCACTCCCTCCACGGTGGTGGAGAAGTCGGTTCCGTGATCCAGATTGAACCCACGCAAGAAGTACTGATTCGCCTTCCCGGCACCGCTGTGCTGGGTGACGATGAGTCCTGGCACGAGCTCAAGGACCTCTCCCGGCCGTAGCAAGGGCCGGTCTTCGATGAGCTCAGCCGTTGCCGTCCCCGCGCTGGCCGCGTCCGCCGTGTCGATGTTGTGTCGGTAGTGGAGCGGTATGACTATCTCGGGAAGTTCCACCTCTTGGGATGGAGTCTCCGATGAGGCTTCACCTGCCGGGCTGACGGGCTCCGCAGCGGACCCTGTCTCACCGGTGCCGAAAACTGTGAGCGCCAGGAGCACGGTCGCTCGCCTCCGCCAATCCACGAGACAGAGGCTTCGGTCACAAGCCATTGTGAAATGCGAAGCGACCCCTTTCATTGACCCTCCAAAGAACACAAATAGGCATACGTAGTCCCAATTCGTGCTACGCGCGCCTCTCTGAGGATTTCCGAATCGGCCCTCCGGCCGCGCCGTGTTCATCGTGTTCACATCGGTTTGCTCAGCCGAGTGGCTTTAGCGCTCCGCTGAATTCAACGAGTTGCCAGCTCCGGGCGCGTGCTCCGGTCTACCGCCAAATCGTGCTGCTACCACGAGCCAGCGGAATCACTCACCGTCGTTCGCCAAACCGACACGTTTTGCACGCGCGGGGCCGTTACCCCGGCTCGAGGTAGAACTCGGGCCACAGGTTCAGGATCCGGTCGTAGAGCTCCTGCGGGATGGGTGCGACCCCTTCTGGCGGGCGGGGTACCTGGTGGTTGCTGAGGCCGATCACCACCGTCCGGTGCTGCCCGGGCGAAATCTCCTCGGCGCTGGCGATCGGGAGGTAGTGGGCTGGATCGTAGATCGGACTTCCAGGCGGCCACCGTGAGGACGTGGTCGATCAAGCCTTCGACCGGCTTCTCCGCGCTCATCTCCCCAAGCCCGATCTGCCCGAAGTCCACGCCGAGGTGCTGCGAGCGGCAGATGGTCGACGGCGGCTGGCACGTGGCCATGTCCGGATCGTTGAAGTCGTTCTGGATCGACACGTAGGCGGTTTGCTCTCGCCGACGCCGCATCCCTGGCTTGCGAGTAATGCAGCACGCTGTGAGCGCTGACAGCGACACGCGGGTTTTCCGGCTCATGTTCCCCTCGAGCGCGTAGCACGAGTTGCTGGTAGGTGTTACGGGATCCTTCGGGAGAACGCAAGCAAGAAGGGTTCGAGGAAGCGCATTCGCACGGTGGCGCACGGGCCAGAGAGCGCGGACGTGTCGGCCGATCGCTACGTCCGGAGATGCGAGAATCCGTCGGCACGGCCTTCACGAGCTGCCTCGCCAGTGACGGCCCCGTGCCCTCGGTCAGTCTCGACAACCCACAAGGGGCTGACCCACGGCTTACCGAGCCGCCTTTTCGGCCGCAGCTAGGTTACTGGAGCCTTGCAGAGGAGCCTGTCATGCACGAGCACATTCATGAGCATTCGCATGAACACGAGCACACGCACGCCGACGGAACTCGTCACAGCCATACTCATGCGCACCAGCACATTCACGAGCACGCGCACGAGGACGGCCATGAAGAAGCCCACCAGCACTCGCACGAGCGCATCGAGGCGGGACGAGACCACGGACACCAGCACTGAGGCCTCTTGCTGCGGTGGTGCCTGCTTCCGTAGCGTGCGGGCGACCAGACGAACGACGCGGCCCCACTTCCGCCGCAGCCGACTCCCGTTCTGACGCGACCACCGACCGCGCCCAGCGGGTTCCGGGCCGGGCAGCAGCCGGGTCACGCCCTTTCCACGGAGCGGGCTTCCTCACGGCGCGACGCCGCGGGCAGTAGGTGGGCGCGATCTTAGAGGGGCCGGTCGTCCGCGAGCCAGGGGAACCTCCGCCCACTCGGATTCCACTTGCATACGACTTTAGGAATCGTATACGAAAAGAGTTCCGTGACTTACGCGATCGTCGACGACGTCGACCTGAATGCCTCGCCCGGCTACCCCACGGCGCACGACTCGCCCTACGGCGAGGACGGCTCCCGGCCCACGGGCCGGGCGCGTGGGTACGGATTCACCGACATCATCGCTCCATGCACATCCCCGACAACTACCTGAGCCCTAGCACCTGCGCGGTGCTGGGCGGCGCGATGTTCCCGGTCTGGACTACGTCCATCCGGAAGGTCCGTGCGCAGGTGCCGCGCACCAAGGTGCCGCTTCTCGGCGTCGCCGCCGCGTTCTCGTTCCTCATCATGATGTTCAACGTCCCGCTGCCCGGCGGGACGACGGGGCACGCGGTGGGGGCGGTGCTCATCGCCGCGCTCCTGGGGCCGTGGGCGGCGTGCATCGCCGTCTCGGTGGCCCTGCTCGTCCAGGCGCTCCTCTTCGGCGACGGCGGGGTCCTGGCCTACGGCGCGAACGCCTTCAACATGGCCTTCGTGATCCCGTTCGCCGGGTACTTCCTCTTCGACGTCCTCCGCCGGCGGCTTCCGCGGAGGAAGGGTGAGTTAGCCGCGCTGGCCGTGGGCGCCTACCTCGGCCTCAACCTCGCCGCCCTGTGCGCGGCGATCGAGTTCGGCCTCCAGCCGCTCATCGCCCGGGACGCCGCAGGTCTACCGCTCTACTGCCCGTATCCGCTCTCGGTCTCCGTCCCCGCCATGACCATCCCCCACCTGCTCGTGGCAGGGGTGGTCGAGGTCGTGTTCACCCTGGGCATCTATGCGTTCGTGCGTCGCGTCTCCCCCGGCGTGGTGCAGGAGGGAGCGCCGACACGGATGTGCCCGCTGTACGTGTCCCTGGGGCTCTTGGCGCTCCTCTCACCACTTGGGCTCCTGGCCGCCGGCACGGCCTGGGGGGAGTGGGGCCCGGACGAGATCAAGGGGGTCGTCTCCGGCGGGAAGGCCCTCGGCTACGTGCCCGCCGGCATGGAGAAGGGGTGGAGCCTCCGAGTCCTGTTCCCCGACTACGGGGTCTCGGGCTTCCCGGAGTGGTTCGGGTACATCCTCTCAGCCGTGGTAGCGGTCGCGATCCTCGTCATCGTGTTCAAGCTGCTCGGCCTCGCGCGAAAGGACCCACGCCCTGTCCACTAGCGAGCCACGGACGGTGCTCCCCTCCTGGCTTCAGCGGGCCGAGACGTACTGGCCGGCGCGGGATCGCGATGGGTTTCTCGACCGGACCATCCGGGCGCTGCTGCACGTGCTGGCCCTGGGACGCCGACGCCCGCTTCGGTGCAGGCACGACCGGCTTTCCGACCCGACCTGCAGGCTGGTCTGCGCGCTGGGCTTCGTGCTCCTTGTCTCGGTGGCCCGCAGCCCGTCCTTCGTGGCCGTCGCGGGAGCCGCCTTTCTCGTGGTCCTCGCGCTCCAGCCGGCCAGCCGGATCGCGGAAACCCTTCGCGCAGCGGGCCCCACGGCCGCCTTCACTGCGGTCATCCTTTTGCCGTACGCGCTCTCGGCCGGACCGGTTCGACCGGTATTCCTGGTGCTCAAGGTCATCCTCTCGACCGGGGCCGTCGCGCTCGTCGGGTCGACCACGGAGTGGGCCTCGCTGTCCGGCGCCGCCCGGCGCCTCAGGGTTCCCGCTCTCTTCCTGACGGTGCTCGACGTCTTCATCAGGTTCGTCGCCCTGCTCGGCGAAGTGGCGCTGGAGATGCTCCAAGCCGTGCGGCTCCGCTCGGTGGGGCGCAACCGGAACAAGAGTGCGGCCCTCGGGGGAGTAGCCGGCAGCCTCTACCTCCGCTCCAGGGAGCTGGCCGAGGAGCTCCACGCCGCCATGGTGTGCCGGGGCTTCACGGGCGAGTACCACTCGCCCGGCCCGCTGGCGCTGGGCAGGCACGATGCGATCCTGGGAGCCGGCCTGGCGGCGCTGGCCATCGCCCTCTTCGTCTGGCCGAGCGTCCCGTGATCCGGCTCCAGGACGTGTGCTGCACCTACGGTGACGGGGATGTCCTCTCGCATCTCGACCTGGAGATCCACACCGGTGCGGCAGTCGCCTTTATCGGGCCCAATGGCTGCGGCAAGTCGACGCTCATGAAGCTACTCGCCGGCGTGCTGTTCGCTCGTGTGGGTTGCTACCACTTCGATGGGGAGCCGATCACCGCTCGCCGGCTCGAGGATCAGGCCTTCGCCAAGCGGTTTCACCAGCGGGTCGGGCTCCTGTTCCAGGCGTCGGATGCGCAGCTTTTCTGTCCGTCGGTGGGGGAGGAGGTGGCCTTCGGCCCGCGCCAGATGGCGCTCTCCGAAGAGGAGGTGCGACGCCGGACCGACGACAGCCTCCGTCTGCTCGGGATGGGGACCCTCGGGGATCGGGTCCCCTATCACCTGAGCGGGGGCGAGAAGCGCCGCGTCGCCCTGGCCAGTGTCCTTGCCCTCAACCCCGACGTCCTGCTCCTCGACGAGCCCATGAACGGCCTTGACCCTCGCATGAAGGAGTTCCTGCGCCGACTGCTCCTGGACCTCAACGGGACGGGGAAGACCATCATCTGCTCCACCCACGACTTGCGGTATGTCGACGGCGTGTTCGACACCGCCGTGGTGCTGTCCGAGGATCACCGGATCGCGCGGATCGGCCCCTACGGCGAGGTGGTCGCTGACGAAGCGTTCCTGCGGGAGATGAACGTGGTCTGACCGATGAGCGCATCCGCATCCTGTGGGTGTGCCTTGCATTCGAGCAGGACCCCAAGCAGGAGCGGGACCACGATGGTCGCGTCGGACTCGATCACGAACATCGGCGTCTCGGTCGTGACCTTGTCCCAGGTGATCTTCTCGTTGGGCGTGGCGCCCGAGTAGGAGCCGTAGGACGTGGTCGAGTCCGAAACCTGGCAGAAGTACGCTCAAGGCTTCACCGCTTGGCCGAGGTCGTGCTTTATGGAGGGCACGACACAGATGGGAAAGTCTCCGGCGATGCCGCCCCCTACCTGGAAGAATCCGGCGCCGGCGCCCTCCGACAGCTCGCGGTACTGATCGTAGAACGCCGCTATGTACTCGATCCCCGACTTCACGATCGCGACGCTGCACTCGCCGGCCTTCACGTAGGAGGCGAAGATGTTGCCCGTAGGTCGAGTCCTCGTGGCCCGGAACCACGATCGGGAGGTTGGCCTGGGCCGCCGCCAGGAGCCAGCATTCCTCCGCTGGCCCCTGGTGCAGCTCTGGATCGATGGCCCGCACCAGCTCGCAGAAGTACTCGTGCCAGAAACGTCGCCGACCGTCCGCGGTCGCTCGCCGCCACATGGGAAGGACGACCTTCTCGAGGGACCGGAAGGCCTCGTCCTCCGGGATGCTCGTATCGATGACACGCCTCATCCGCCGCGCGAGAATGTAGGCATCGTCCTCCTTGCGGAAGTAGCGGTAGTCGGGGAAGTCCGCGTAGGCATCGTGGGCGACAAGGCGGAAGAGCGACTCTTCCAGGTTCGCCCCCGTCACCGAGAGTCCGTGGATGAGCCCGGCCCGAATCGCTGGCGCCAGGGTGATGCCGACCCGGGCGGACGACATGACCCCGGCCACCGCCCAGAACATCTTTCCGCCATCCTGCACGTGCCGCCAGTAGGCAAGGAGGGCATCGCGCGTCGCCCGGGCATTGAGGTGCTGGTAGTTCCGGAGCACGAAGTCGAGCAGTGGCAGCTTATCGGCGGACATCCCGGCTCCCGCGTGAGCATACGAACGGACCGAACGTGTTACTCGCCCTTCGAGCGCCTGACAAGGCCCTCCGGGATGTCCCGCCGTCCCCGAGTCGGGTTTCTCTGCTCGGACGACGAAGGCCACGCCACAAGGCGCTGCCGCCTCAATCACCGTTGTGCCCCTGACGACGTCACGCTAGCCTCAGCTCGTACGGAGGACTCATGCTGGAGCGCATTGGCATCTCTATAGAAGACGATCTCCTCGCGCAGTTCGACCGCCTCATCGCCGAGAAAGGCTACGAGAACCGATCCGAGGCCATCCGAGACCTCATCCGCGATTCGCTGGTCCAGAGAGACTGGTCAGAGTCGACCGGGCACGAGGAACGCGTGGCGGTCGTGGTGCTGGTGTACGAGCACGACTCGTCGAGCCTCTCCCAGAAGCTCGCGCACGTCCAGCACGAGAATCACAAGGCGGTCGTCTCGGCCTTGCACATCCACATGGATGCGCACAACTGCCTCGAGGTGCTCGTTCTGCGAGGCCGTGGCAGCCAGGTCATCTCGATGGGCGAGGGCCTCATCAGCACCCGTGGCGTTCGCTATGGGAAGCTCGTGCCGGCCACCACCGGTCGAGGCCTCGCGTAGGGATCTTGGGGAGACGGGAATCGCGGGCCGTTTCCCCGGATGCAGGGCTCCGTCCAACCCGGCGCCGTTCGGCGACTGCGATCGAGGTCGATCCCGGCGCCGGCTGAACGCAGCCAGGAACCCGGCCGTCACGCCCGCGGTTGCGAGTCCCCACGATGAACGCAGCCGACGAGAACCGGCACGTGGCGGCCGCGGAAGCCTAGGAACTGCTCGGTATCGGTACTATCCGCCGACGGTGTGGATGCCTCCACATTCCGAAGTCCCTCTTCACCTGCCACGCCGTCGCGAACGACCCATATGTCACTCGCGCCAGGGTCGACGGCGATAAGCTCGGCTTCTGCTCCAGCGCCGCCCACATGTCCGCTCGGTAGGTCACCCCGATCACGAGGCGCCACCTGTAGGTCCGGTGCTCTTCTGCAAGCGCCACGGGTGAGAGGACGTCAGCCGGCCGGTCGAGCAGTGTGTTTGCACGGACGCGCAGACTGGTACCGACGAAACGTGCGTCCTCACCGTGGCGCTCCACTTGGAAGTCCGTACCTCTGCAGAGGTTGCTGATCCGACCGCCAGTGAGCCGTAAGTGGGACTGATCCCGATTCAGTCTACAGGTTGGTTGAACTGATTCCATCCCTCCTGGGCCTACGACGCTTGGATGGGGCAACAGACACTCGACGCTCTCATGGTAGCAGCCGACGCTCAACAACGTGCGGTCGCTGCGGCCCAGCGACTCTGCCCGCGCTCACCCCGGAATATCCGGGTGGCATCGGGACCTTTTCGCGGCGCTTCCACCGCCCCCCATTGCCCGGGCGCAAGGCTTGCGCGATTCGCGATTCGCGAATAGCATATATCCATGCTCGGCAAGGCGCCCCAGCTCAAGCCGCAAGATATTCTGGTCCTCCTGAAGCTCGCTCTCGGGGAGGGCGGCGGCTGGTCGTATCCACGGATCGCAACGGAGCTCGGGATGAGCGCGTCAGAAGTCCACGCCGCGATGAGGCGTGCCGTCCTAGCGAAGCTCGCGGTGACCCGGCAGCCCAAGGGGTTCCGCGTCCAGCCGCAGAACCTCGTAGAGTTTCTCGTTCATGGCGTGAAGTACGCGTTCCCCGCCGCTCGCGGCCCTGTCACACGCGGGCATCCCACCGCGTACGCGGCTCCCGTGCTCCGGAAGCGAATCGTGGAAGGCGAGGGGCTGCCGCCGGTCTGGCCGGATCCTGAGGGACCTGTGCGCGGCGAGTTGTTCTCGCCTCTCTATCCCTCGCAAGCCGTCATCAAAGCGATCCTCGCGGATCCCTCGATGTACGACGCGACGGCGCTCGTGGACGCGATCCGAGGCGGCTCCGCGCGCGAGCGGCAGATCGCGGCCGAGCTCCTCGAGGAGATCGTGACGAAGCGCAAGCGATGACCCGCAACGTCGAGATACTGGCGCGAGCAGCGGAGGCGCTCGGCGAGCTCAAGGACGAGGTCGTCTTCGTCGGCGGTGCGGTCGTCGACCTGTTCATCACCGACCCCGCAGCTCCCCACCCACGGTTTACGCAGGACGTCGATGTCGTGGTGGAGGTCGCGACATACGGGGCGTGGGCTGAGATCGGTGCGCGGCTACGCACGTTGGGGTTCCGCGAGGACCGGCGGGAGGGCGCGCCGCTCTGCCGCTGGCTGATCGGGGACCTGGTCGTCGACGTCATGCCGGCGCTCGAGCGCGTGCTCGGCTTCACGAACCGGTGGTATCGCCAGGCGAAGAAACAGTCGGACGAAAAGGATCTCCCGGGAGGCGTCCGGATTCGCGCTGTGACGGCGCCGCTGTTTGTCGCAACCAAGGTCGAGGCGTTCCGGTCGCGGGGCCGCGGCGACCTCGTGGCGAGTCACGACCTCGAGGACATCATCGCGGTGGTTGACGGCCGGCCGGCACTCCCGGACGAGGTGAAGCGCGCTCCCGCGCACATCCGCCGATTCCTGGCGAGCACGATCGGGCGGTGGCTCGAGGATCCGGACTTTGCCGCTACCGTGGCGGGGCACCTCCCGGGTGACATGGCGAGCCAAGCCCGTGGACCAGTCGTGGTGGACAGGCTGCGGTCTATTGCGTCCGCCGCGCCTGCCCGACGGCCGGCAGGGAAAGGGCGGCGCCGCGGCCCACGGCGGCGAAAGTGACCATCGGGTGGGTAGGCGACCCGAACCAACCGTGCCCGAAAGGTGCCAATCCTCACGGGCGCTCCCGTCACTCTGGGGTCGACTCGTGTCGACTGAGCCGATCGCGCAAACGCCCTCCCAACGAAATCGCAACAACGACGCCCGTCTGCCCGCACCATGTTCAAGGGCTCATAACCCGAAGGTCGCAGGTTCAAGTCCTGCCCCGATTTGAACCTGCCACCCCTGGGTCTCCGTGCCCGGCGGAAGTCACGACGTGGCCGTGTCCGACGACCGGAGATAGGGGCGGTTCTGAGGTGCGGATAGGCACTCCATTCTCGACGACGCGGCCGCCGTGCGGCCAGCCGGCCCTGGCCCGCGTAGGGCGTTCGAATCGAGTGGTTTTGCCGGAATCTTGCCGTGAACCGTGTCGATTCCATGGGAGTTCGGTTGATTCGTGGGCCTGTTTTCACCTCGCCAACTCCTCTGAATCCTTCGAATCCGTAGTGCTGATGCCAGCCTGCACCATACGTAAATGAGGACTACGAATCCGAAGGCCAGAGGTTCGAATCCTCTAGGGCGCGCATCTGATTCCGGAGGCCCTGCGGGCACTCACCCGTGGGGCCTTCGTGCTTCAGTGTTCGCCTTCGGTGAAGTTCATCAGTTTCTCATCCAGTCCTAGCGGGGGAGTACGTCCGGGGTGTTCGCGAGGTCTCTCTCTGACTCATCTTCGACAGTTTCGCTGGCGGCGCGGACGTCCGACTCCCATCGTTTCGATCACTTGAATGAGGCGCGGGGGTTGGTCGAGCCGAAATGTAGTGCCTAGGACTCGGAGTGCGCCCCTGAAGGATCCTTGCGGATCCTCTCCCGCGTACGATCTTGCTCGCGTGTTCATCCGCGTGAAACGTAGCGTCCAGTCGAGCGGGACGTACGAGTACCTGCAGATCGTCGAGTCGGTGCGCGACGGGGCACGGGTGCACCAGCGCGTGATCGGCAATCTCGGGCGGCGAGACCAGATCGTGGCCGATGGCACGTTGGACGGCCTCTTGCGCTCGCTCGCCAAGTTCAGCGAGCGGCTTCGCGTGGTCGAGCGCGTGCGCCAGGAGGGGTTGGAGGCCCACCAGGCGCGCAGCTGGGGGCCCGCGCTCGTCTTCGAGCGGCTGTGGCGCGAGCAGCGCATTCCGGAGCTTTTACGCAGGCTGGCCGAGGGACGACGCTTCGGCTTCGACGTGGAGCGCGTTGCCTTCGCGCTCGCCCTCCAGCGGCTCTGCGCGCCGGGGAGCGACCTACAGGGCTCGGCCTGGCTGCGCACGTTGGAGGCGCCCGGCTTCGACGGCATCGAACTGCACCACCTTTACCGGACGGTTGGGTTCCTGGAGGAGGTGCGCGAAGACCTCGAGCGAGCCCTCTTCTTCCGGGATCGCGACCTCCTCTCGCAGAGCATCGACCTCGTCTTCATCGACACCACCAGCACCTTCATCTATCGGTTCGAGGAGACCGAGCTCCGCCGACGCGGCTACTCGCGTGACCGGATGCCAGACCAGCCCCAGGTGGTCATCTGCCTGGCCGTCGACGCACAGGGCTGGCCCATCGCCTGGGACATCCTTCCTGGGAGTACCGCCGACAAGCCTGCCCTGGTGGCGATGATCGAGAAGCTGCGCGAGCGGTTCCGCATCCGCCGAGCGGTGGTCGTGGCCGACCGTGGCATGATCAGCAAGGACACCATCGCCCAGCTCGAGGACCACGCTGAGGCGCCGTTCGACTTCATCCTCGGCTGCCGGATGCGCCAGCAGAAGGAGGTGAGCGAGGAGGTGCTCGCCCGCGCTGGCCGCTACCAGAAGGTCGCCGACAACCTCGAGGTGAAGGAGGTCCTGGTCGAGGACCGGCGTTACGTCGTCTGTCGCAATCCGGCCGAGACCACCAAGGACGCTGCCGCTCGGGAGGCGCTCCTCGCCAAGCTCGAGGCTGCCCTCGAGCACGGTCCGAAGTCGGTCATCAGCAACAAAGGCTTCGCCCGATTTCTCAAGGTCAATCGAGGTGCGGTCGTCATCGACCGTGAGGCCGTCGAACGCGACCAACGGCTCGATGGGAAGTTCGTGCTCCGCACCAGCACGGACCTGCCCGCCGCCGAGGTGGCTGTCGCTTACAAGAGCCTCTGGCGAGTGGAGCGCGCCTTCCGCGAGACCAAGCAGACGCTCGAGGTCCGCCCGCTCTACCATCACCGCGACGACACCTCCGTCGGCCACATCGTTGGCTGTTTCCTTGCTCTTCGGCTCGAGGTCGATCTCCAGCGCCGCCTCGATGCCGCGGACGTCGATTGCTCCTGGCCCGATCTCATGCGCGACCTGGACCAGGTGAAGGCGGTCGACGTCACGCTCGACGGCCGGCACTACAGGCTTCGCACCGAGCTGCGTGGCTTTGCCTCCGACGTCTTCGCCGCCGCCGGCGTGCGGCCGCCGCGGGTAGTCGAGACAATCCACGACGAACACCCCGTGGCCACCGACAAACTGGCGCAGGCGTAGTGCCTAGAGCTCGGAGTGCGCCCTCAACCCCTCGGATTCAGGCCCTTCTCCGAACCAAACTGTTGAAGTTGAGTCAGAGGGCATTCCGGCGAACATGGACGGGGGTCGTGCGGCCACGCACGATCAGGTTGCAGGCGCACCCTTCCGACGTAGCCCCGGAAGAACTTTGTGTTGCGGAGCGCGGCCTCTCTCAATGTCAGGCGGCGCGTCGCTCGTAGTGGCGATACAGGCCGCCGGCCTCGGCGATCTCCACGACCCGTCCGAACTCGGGCGTCTGTACGGCCCGGGGTGTCGGGCAGTCCATGGAAGTGAGCGATGACAGCGCCAGCGATGGTAGTGCTGGAAATAGACCCCGAGGATTCTGCGTAGGGTGGCTTCCTCAGCCGGACCATGTACTTCTCGACGGTGGCCTTGGCGACCTGGATGCCAAGCTTGGCGAACTCCCCGACGATCCGTGGTGACCCCCAGGACGGGTTGACCCTCGACATCTCACGGATCAGCTCCCGGACATCCTTGGCCACCGCCGGCCTACCTGGAGCCCTGCGCGACAGGCTGGCCCAGTGGTCACGGAATCGGCGCCGCTGCCAGGCGATCACCGTGGACGGCTGCACGAAGACGAGGGCGCTCCGCCAACCGGCCCATGCCCGGGAGAGCCATGACCACAGGAGCCGATCGGCGACCTGGATGCGGGTTCGGGGGTGATGCCGTTGGTAGACGGCGAGCTGGTGGCGCAGGGCGAGGATCTCGAGCTGGAGGGCGACGCGCCTGCGGAGGCTGGCGCGGAGGGAGGCGAAGAGCGCAACGAGGACGGCCTTCATGGAGGGGGCGCAGGCTACCGCTTGGCCGCACCGGGTTCTTCCCGGCGGTTCGCCCTGCGCCAAACCCTCCCAGATATCCTCCACGACGAGATTCTTGGGACGCACAGGCTCTGCGGTGGGGCCCCTGATGGACACCTGGCTCCGGTCCCACGATGTTCGCGCCAGGCGGGTGGTGAGCGCCAACAACCTGGTCGCACTCGCGGGCCTCACCTTGGCCGGTCTCGGCATCAGCTACCTGCCGCGCCGTTACTTCGCCGACCTGGTCCGTTCCGGATCACTCGAGATCGTCCGGACCGATCCACCGGTGCCCAAGTTTACCTACTACGTGGCGCATCGCCGGGCGAGGCAGTCGGCGTTCCTCTCCAGGGTGGCGGAGGCCTGCGCCCGCGTGTGCGACTTCGAGAGGTCCTTCGTGTCGCCCACCACCAATGGGCGGCTCGGCCGCGATCTCGGGAAGAGATCGTG
>Ga0335079_10007674_pt1 | contig 12262 bp, 11 predicted proteins | sample Lox_Sample_33_FD_206719 | JGI IMG/M metagenome (GOLD analysis project Ga0335079, IMG submission 206719) | Soil microbial communities from Loxahatchee National Wildlife Refuge, Florida, United States - Lox_Sample_3.3 | ecosystem: Environmental > Terrestrial > Soil > Wetlands | place: USA... | reverse complement strand
TCGACTGCAAGGTGCTCGACGTGCGACCGGCCACAAGCGAGGAGCTCGCGCACGGCCACGTGCACGGGCCGCACGGACACTCGCACTAGGGCGGTGCCCGCGCTCGTCCGGGCGCGCGGCTAGTCTCCCAGCAGTCGCTTGAGCTCGTAGAGCGCGGCCTGCGCCTCGCGCGGGGAGAGCGCGTCCGGTTCGATGGAGGCAAGCCGTGCACGCAGCGCTGACTCGCCGGAGGTATCCGCAGGCGGTTCGGCCCCTCCGGCGAACAGATCGCCGTGCGTGTCGCGGCGCGCGCTGAACTGATCGAGCCGGGCGAGGAAGTTGCGTGCCTGGCGCACCGCCTCCGCGGGAACCCCCGCCAGCTTCGCCACCTGCAGGCCATAGCTCTTGTTCGCCGGGCCTTCGGCGACTTCGTGCAGGAAGGCGATGCCGTCCTTGTGCTCGACCGCGTCGAAGTGCACGTTGGCACAGCCCTCCATTTCGGCAGGCAGCGCCGTCAGCTCGAAGTAGTGCGTTGCGAACAGCGTCAGGCTGCGGTTCCTGAGCGCGAGCTCGCGCGCGATTGCCCAGGCGAGCGCAAGCCCGTCGAAGGTCGACGTGCCGCGTCCGATCTCGTCGATGAGCACGAGGCTCTCCGGGGTCGCGCGATTGAGGATGTAGGCAGCTTCGGTCATCTCGACCATGAAGGTCGAGCGTCCGCCGGCGAGATCGTCGGCGGCGCCGATCCGCGTGTATATCGCGTCGAGCGGACCGACCTCCGCGGACTGCGCGGGAACGTAGAGCCCGCAGCAGGCGAGCAGCGCGATCACCGCTGCCTGTCGCATGTAGGTCGACTTGCCGCCCATGTTCGGGCCCGTCACGATCAGCAGGCGCCGCGATGGCTCGAGGTGCAGGTCGTTGGGGATGAAATGCTCGACCTGGGACTCGACCACCGGATGGCGTCCCGCGCGGATCGTGAGCCCCGGCGTGTCGACGAGCGCCGGCTTCGCCCAGCCGAGTGCCTGTGCCTGCTCGGCGTGCGCCGAGAGCACGTCGAGCGAGGCGAGCGCACGCGCCGCGTCCTGGAGCGCGGGTATGGCCGGTGCGAGCTCCTGGAGCAGCGCATCGAAGAGCGCCTTCTCGCGCGTCAGCGCGCGCTCCTCGGCGGAGAGCGCCTTGTCCTCGAAGCTCTTGAGCTCCGGAGTGACGTATCGCTCGGCGTTCTTCAGCGTCTGGCGGCGTCGATAGTCGTCGGGGACGCGCTGCGCGTTCGCATGGGTGACCTCGATGTAGAAGCCGTGCACGCGGTTGTACTCGACCTTGAGGTTGGCGATCCCCGTACGCGCCCGCTCGCGCGCCTCCAGCTCGACAAGGAAGGTGCCGCAGCCGTCCTGGATCGAGCGCAGCTCGTCGAGCTCCGGGTCGTAGCCCCGCGCGATGACGTTGCCGTCGCGCAGGCTCGCTGCAGGTTCCTCCGCAATCGCTCGCCCGAGCAGCGAGACCCACTCGGCATCGACGGCGAGCACGCACGCCGCTTGCGCCAGCAGCGCTGCGCCGCAAGCCGACACCGATGCGGCGATGGCCGGCAGCCGCTGCAGCGTGTCGCGCAGCCCGGAGAGATCGCGCGGGCGCGCCGTGAACAGGGCCACGCGAGCGGCCACCCGCTCGACATCCACGGTGCGCCGGAGGTCGGTCGCGAGGCGCCGCCGCAGCAACGGCGAGCCGATCAGCTCCGCGACCGCGTCGTGCCGTGCCGCCGGGCCCTCGTGCGAGCGCAGCGGCTCACCGAGCCACTGGCGCAGCAAGCGGCTCCCGGCAGCGGTCGCGCAGCCGTCGAGCAGCGAGAGCAGCGTCGGCGCGGGATCGCCGCGTAACGTTTCGGTGATCTCGAGATTTCGGCGCGTCGCCGCGTCGAGGGCGATGTGATCGCTGCGTTGCTCGACGACGAGCGAACGGACGTGGCGCAGCGCAGCCTGCTGGGTCGACTGCGCGTATTGCAGAAGCGCTCCCGCCGCCTGGACCGAGAGCGGAGCGTCCGCCACGCCGAAGGCAGAGAGCTCGAGTGTGCCAAGCTGCCCGGCGAGGCGTCGTGCCGCCGCGTCCGGGTCGAACTGCCACGGCGGTAGCGCGCGCGCCGGCACGTTCGCGGCGAGCTCAAGACCGTTTCCCTCAGGAAGCAGCAACTCGCTCGGCGTGATGCGCTGCAGCTCGGCATCGAGCTCTGCGATAGGAAGATCGCGCAACTTGAGCTGGCCCCCGGCGAGGCTCAGGGACGCGACGCCGACTCGCTGTTGCCCCGCATAGAGAGCGACCAGCAGTGACTCGCGCTTTGCATCGAGCAGAGCCGCATCGGTCAGCGTCCCGGGTGTGACCACGCGCGTGACCTTCCGCTCGACCGGCCCCTTGGAGGTTGCCGGATCGCCGATCTGCTCGCAGATGGCCACCGATTCGCCGAGGCGAATGAGCTTCGCGAGGTACTGCTCCACTGCGTGATAGGGTACGCCGGCCATCGGGATCGGCGCACCCGCGGAGGCGCCGCGGGAGGTGAGCGTGATGTCGAGCAGCGGAGCGATCCGCTCGGCGTCGTCGTAGAACAGCTCGTAGAAATCGCCCATGCGGTAGAAGACCAGCTTGTCCGGGTGCTCGGCCTTCGCACGCAGGTACTGCTGCATCATCGGCGTGTGCGCGGCGAGCCGATCGTCGAAGCCGGGGAGGGTCGCGGAGGGCTTCTTCATAGGCTCAGCGTGGAGCGCGCTCCACCGCGCGATTTTACCGCGGGCGCTGTCGGCGAATCTGGCACAATGCGTCGCCATGCTGCGCTTGCTCGCCTTTGCGGCCTCGCTCGCCTTCCTTCCGTCCGCCCTGGCGGAGGTCGCGACGCTGGGCGAGATCAAGGCGAGGAACGCGGTCCTGCTCAGCGCGGCCGAGCTCGTGGCACTGCTTCCCGACGCTAGGATCGTCCAGCGTACCGTCACCGGTAGCACCCGGCGCTGGACCAATCACGCGAGTGGCAGCTTCGTCGCGTCCTCCGACGGCTTCGGACTGATGATGGGCGGCCAGTACGACGGAGGGACCGGGCAGGGCACGTGGCGCATCGACGCGGAGCAGGGCACGTACTGCGTGACGATCCAGTGGATCCGTCTGCGCGAAGACTGGTGTCGCCACGTGTTCAAACAGGGCGCGAAGTATTTCGCCTTCGACCGGCTCGGCGACGACAGGGAGCGCGGCGCGGACTGGGAGATTTCCCGGTGACTCGCCGGTGAGGCGATGCACGGCGGCCGGAAGACCGCACCGCTGAATCTGGCACAATCGCCGCGTGACCGTTCTCGATCTCCTTCCCGGAGCATTGACACTCGGCGCGCTGCGCGAGTTGTGGTCGCGCCCGGTTCGGGTCGCGCTCGACGCGGACGCGCGTCCGCGCATCGACGCCGCGGCGCGAGGCATCGCGCGCGTGATCGCCGAAGGCCGCATCGTCTACGGCGTCAACACCGGCTTCGGCCTGCTCGCGCGCACGCACATCGACGGGGAGCGCCTGGCCGAGCTGCAGCGCGCTCTGGTGCTCTCGCATTCAGCGGGCACCGGCGCGATGCTCGAGGATCCTGTCGTGCGCCTCGCGCTCGTGCTCAAGGTCGCTTCGCTGGCGCGCGGGCACTCGGGCGTTCGCTTCGAGATCGTCGAAGTGCTGCTCGGCCTGATCAATGCGGGCGTAATGCCGTGCATCCCTAGCCAGGGCTCGGTCGGCGCTTCGGGCGATCTCGCGCCGCTCGCGCACCTCGGGGGTGTGCTCATCGGTGAGGGCGAAGCGCGCTTTCACGGCGTCACGATGCCCGCGACGGAAGCTCTGCGCCGGGCGAACCTCGCTCCGCTGCGCCTGGGGCCGAAGGAAGGACTTGCGCTGCTCAACGGCACGCAGGTATCCACGGCCCTCGCGCTCGCGGCGCTCTTCGCCGCGGAGCGGGCCATGGCCGCGGCCTTCGTCGCCGGCGCGCTCGCGGTCGATGCCTGTCTCGGCAGCGACACTCCCTTCGACGCGCGCATCCAGAGCGTGCGCGGGCATCGCGGCCAGCAGGACGCGGCGCGCATCTACCGCGAGCTTCTCACCGACAGCGAGATCCGCGCCTCCCACCTCGACTGCCCCCGTGTGCAGGATCCCTACAGCCTGCGCTGCCAGCCGCAAGTCATGGGCGCGTGCCTCGACCAGCTTCGCCGCGCAGCCGAAGTTCTGCTCATCGAAGCGAATGCAGTGTCGGACAATCCGCTGGTGTTCGCCGAGGGGGCGGACGACGTCGCGGTGCTCTCGGGCGGCAACTTCCATGCCGAGCCCGTCGCGCTCGCCGCCGACGGCATTGCGCTCGCCATCGCCGAGATTGGCGCGCTCTCCGAGCGCAGGATCGCGCTGATGATGGACGCAAACCTCTCGGGGTTGCCACCGTTTCTCGTTCGCGAGGGCGGCGTCAACTCGGGCTTCATGATCGCGCAGGTGACCGCGGCGGCTCTGGCATCCGAGAACAAGGCGCTCGCGGTGCCGCGCAGCGTCGATTCGCTGCCGACCTCGGCTAACCAGGAAGATCACGTGAGCATGGCGACCAACGCCGCGCTGCGGTTGCTGTCGATGTCGGCGAACACCGCGACCATCGTCGCCATCGAGCTGCTCGCTGCGGCGCAGGGCGTCGAGCTGCGCGCGCCGCTAGCGACGTCGTCCAAGCTGCAGAGAGCGCTGCGCTCGATCCGCTCGGTCGTGGCGTTCTGGGATCGGGATCGCGCGTTCGCGCCGGACCTCGCGCGCGCGAAGGCACTCGTCGAAGCGGGAAGTCTCGAGTCGCTGGTCGGCGGGCCGCTGCTCGCCGCGTAGGCAGAGCCGCATCGACGACGCGACGCGTATCCACCACAGCGGCCGACCTCATCGCGGCCACGGGACTGAGTGGATGGTCGGGGTGACTGGATTTGAACCAGCGACCTCTACGTCCCGAACGTAGCGCTCTACCAGGCTAAGCTACACCCCGACATTTCGCAGATTCAGAACGTGCGTGTCACTGCGAAAGCCGATAATTCTAGCAGAGTCCGCCTGGCCGCAGAGTCCGGAAGCGCGTCGAGACAGCGCGCAGCAGCGGCGCTGTCCGCCTCGGCGTGACGCCGCGCGTAGCCGAGCGCGTCGGACCGCTCCACTGCGGCGAGAATCGCTGCGAAGTCCTTCGCTCCGGAGCCGTTCAACGCGCCGCGGATCAGTGCGATGTCCGCTTCCGAACCCACCTGCAGGGCCCGAATCAGCGGGAGCGTCGGTTTGCCCTCGGCGAGATCGTCGCCCAGGTTCTTGCCGATCTCCGCGAGATCGCCCGAGTAGTCGAGGACATCGTCGATCAACTGGAAGGCCGTGCCGAGGTGCATGCCGTAGCGCGCGAGCGCGTCTTCAGCGGCCGCGTCGGCACCGGCGAGCACGGCGCCGAGTTGAGCAGCGGCCTCGAACAGCTTCGCGGTCTTGCGCCGGACCACGTCCAGATAGTTCTTTTCGTCGACGTCCGGATTGCCCGAGTTCATCAGCTGCAAGACCTCGCCCTCGGCGATGACGTTGGTGGCGTCCGAGAGTATGCGCAGTACGCGCATGCTGTCGGCCGTCACCATGAGCTGAAACGAGCGCGAGTAGAGGAAATCGCCGACCAGCACGCTCGCCGCGTTGCCGAAAGTCGCGTTGGCGGTCGCGTGCCCACGGCGCAGAGCGGACTCGTCGACGACGTCGTCGTGCAGGAGCGTCGCGGTGTGGATCATTTCCACGACTGCGGCCAGCGTGTACCGGTGCTCGCCGCGATACCCGCACGCCTCGGCCGCGAGCAGCAGCAGCGCCGGGCGCAACCGCTTGCCGCCGCCGCGGATGATGTACTCGGCGACCGTGCGGATAAGGGCGACATCGGACGACAGGCTCTCGCGGAGCACGCCGTCCACTGCGCGCATGTCCTCGCGCAGAGCGGACTCGAGCAACGGAACGGTCACGGGCAGAGCAGGATGCGAGGGGTCGACCCAGGCCGGATCGGTTGCGCTTGCGCGACTGCCCGGACCGAGGTCGGCGCGTATTCTAACTGAGCGGCCGGCGGCCGGGTCGAAGCGGCGACTGGCTTTGACACGATGTCCCTAACGCCCTAAAATAATGACCTTTTTTCGGGTCGAACGCCGGAGCCGTCATGTATGCCGTCATCAGGACCGGGGGCAAGCAATACAAAGTCGCCCCTGGCGAAAAGCTCAAGGTAGAACAACTCGCAGCCGAAGTCGGAGCGAAGGTGACGCTCGACCAAGTCCTCATGGTCGGCGACGGCGACAACGTGCGCCTCGGCCAGCCGACGGTCAGCGGTGCGAAGGTGCAGGCGACCGTGTTGGCGCACGGTCGCGGACCCAAGGTCGAGATCTTCAAGATGCGTCGGCGCAAGAACTACCGCCGGCACCAGGGCCACCGACAGGGCTTCACCGAGCTCAAGATCGAAGGCATCGAGGGATAGGTCTGCAGGTGAGGTAATCCAGATGGCACACAAGAAGGCAGGCGGCAGCTCACGCAACGGCCGCGATTCGCAATCCAAGCGCCTCGGCGTAAAAGCCTACGGTGGCGAGGCGGTTACCGCCGGAGCGATCATCGTGCGCCAGCGCGGCACGCGCGTTCATCCCGGGGTGAATGTCGGCATCGGCAAGGACCACACGCTCTACGCGCTGGTCGATGGTCAGGTGCAGTTCAAGGTCACCGGCGCCGCAGGCAAGACCGTCGTCAGCGTCGTCAGCAGCTCCTGACCGCTCGCCACGGCGCGGGCGAGCGCCCGGCGCGGGTCTACCTGCGCTCGAGCCACCACAGCATCGTCGCCGCGATCGCCACGAAGGCGAAGATCGGAAACGCCGCGGAAAACAGCGGTGGCCAGTCGTTGATCACGCCGAGGTGCGCGAACACCCGAACGAGCAGGAAAAAGAGCAGCCCCAGGATCGTCCCCGCGAAGACGCGGAAACCCACGCCGCCCGCGCGGCGCTGGAAGTACGCGAAAGGCAGCGCAAGCACCATCATCACCAGGACCGCCGCCGGGTAGAAAAGCTTGTTCCACAGGGCGATCTCGAACCGCGAGGTCTTCTGCTGGTTGCCGCCTAGGACCCTGATGTTGTCGTAGAGCGTCGGCAACTCGAGCTTCTCCGGCGGCACCTGGTAGACCGTCAGGATCGAGGGCTTGAGCACGCTACGCCAGTCGTATTCATCCGCTCGCGTGACGTGCGCGCCGTCGCTGTCGAGCGACGTGCTGCTGACGTTCTTGAGCTGCCACAGCCCGTCGCTCACGAAGCTGCCCGAATCGGCCACACGCAGCACTTTCAGCCGCAGGTCGCGATCGAACTCGTAGATTCGCACGCCGAGCAGCGTCATGTCGGCGAGCACGCTCTTGATGTTGACGAAGGTCTGGTCCTGCTTGAACCAGAAACCAGATTCGAACTGCTGCGCGACGAAGCTATCGAGCTGGCCCCGGGTCTGCAGACGTACCTGCTGGGCGAGCCGCTCTGCGGGCGGAGCGATGAACTCGCCGGCGAGGAAGGTGGCGATGGCGAGCGGGATGCCGACGCGGACGATAGCGAGCGTGATCTGCGTAAGCGAGCCGCCCGAGGCGCGCATCACCGTGTATTCTGAATTGGCGACCAGCTGTGACATCGCGAACAGAGTCCCGATGAGCGCCGCCGTGGGAATGAGCTCGTAGATGTGACCGGGGATGCTCAGCCCGACGAACAACAGCGCCCGGCCGAGCGGATAGCCATCCTTGCCGACGTTGCCAAGCTCGTGGATCAGGTCGAAGAACGCGAATAGCAGCAGCAGCGCGATGAAGATGAGCATCGTGGCGAAGAGCACTTCGCGACCGATGTAGCGGCTGAGCGTCTTCATCCGTGGGCCAGGCTGCGGCGGAAGAGGCCGCCGATCGTCAACCGATTCCAGAAGAGCAGGAACACGACGAGCGCCGCGATACTGTGGATGATCAGCAGCCCTGCGAGCATCGACATGCGTCCCTGCGCGATGACGCTCTGCACGATGTTGACGCAGTTGTTGTACACCGTGTAGACGAACGCGGCGGTGATGAGGTTGAAGGAGCGCCCCATGCGGGGGTTGACGTAGGACAGCGGGATCGCCAGCAGCACGAGCAGGAAGGCGCTGATCGGCACCGAGATGCGCCAGAAGAGCTCCGCACGCTCCGGCGCGCCGGTGCTCGCGAGCAGGAGCGTCGTGGGCAGCGCCTTCAACGACAGCGGGGGCGCGCGGACCTCGGCCGACTCGATGCGCCGCCCGAAGCGCTCGAACTCGACGCTGCGGAACTCCGCGCTACCCGGCTGTCCCTCGTAGCGGCGCCCGTCCTGGAGCACGATGAAGCGGTCGCCGTTCGGCGCGTCCTCGAGGTAGCCGGAGCGCGCGACGGTGGTGACGTCCTTGCCGCCATCGATCGAGTGAAGGAAGACGTTGCGTATCGTGTTGTCGAAGCTGTTGAGGCTCTCGATGAAGACCACCAGCCGCGCGTGCCGGAACTCCTTGAAGAGGCCGGGCGCCAGCAACGAAACCTCGTCGCGCGATTCGAGCTGGCGCTCGTACTCGAGGCGACGCTGCTCGGCCCATGGCGACAACCAGAACGACAGCACCAGGACCGCCACCAGGAACGGGGTGGCGAAAAGAAGGATGGGTTTGAGCCAGGAAGTGAGCCCCTGCCCGGAGGTAAACCAGACGATCATCTCGCTGTCGCGGTACCAGCGCGAGAGCGTGAGAAGCACAGTCACGAACAAGGCGACCGAGAACAGGATGTTGAAGTAGAACAGGGCGTTGAACCCGAGAAGGGCCAAGATGCCCTCCGGAGCGACAGTTCCGCCGGCCGCACGGGCCAGCAACCGCAACATCAGGTTGGTGAAGAGTATGCCAAGGAGGATCAGGAACAGCCCGACCGCGGTGATGCTCAGTTCACGGACCAGGCTGCGGCGAAATACCATGACGGTGTAAAAATTTTGACTTTTTCGGGCTGTTTTGCCAATAATGGCATTTACATGGCCCAAAGGTCACAATAACGCTTCGACACCGCACGGGGTAGCGGCGATGGAATTTACCATAAAAAGCGGCAGTCCAGAGAAACAGCGCAGCGCCTGCGTCGTTGTAGGCGTTTTCGATAACCGCAAACCGAGTCTTTCCGCCGAGCTCGTCGACCGCGCTTCTGGCGGGTACGTGAGCGAGATCATCCGCCGCGGCGACATGGAGGGAAAGCTCGGCAGCACGCTCCTGCTGCACAACGTCCGTGGCACGCTCGCCGACCGCGTGCTGCTCGTTGGCCTGGGCAAGGAGCGCGACTTCCGCGAGCGCGAATTTCGCAGCGCCATGCGCGCGGCGGTCCGGCTCCTCAACGAGACCGGCTCCTACGAGGCCGTGATCTACCTTACCGAGGAGAAGGTCAAGCGGCGCGAAGTCGCCTGGCGGGTAGAGCATGCGGTGGTGGTCGCGATGGAGGCGGTGTATCGCTTCGACGAGCTGAAGAGCCAGCCGGCGGAAGTGCGCCGGCCGCTGCGAAAGCTCACGCTTTCCGTGCCACAGCGCAGCGACCTCGCCGCCGGCGAGGCGGCGGCGGCCCGGGGTATCGCCATAGCCCGCGGCATGGACCTCGCGCGCGATCTCGGCAACCTCCCCGGCAACATGTGCACCCCTGCCTATCTTGCCGAGCGCGCGCAGACGCTGGCGAGGGAGTTCGAGTTCGGCTGCCAAGTGCTGGAGCGGCCCCAGCTCGAGGAGCTCAAGATGGGCTCGTTCCTGTCGGTCACCAACGGCAGCGAGCAAGCTCCACGGTTCATCGTCCTCGAGTACAACGGCGCCGGCAAGAAGCAGAAGCCGTTCGTGCTGGTGGGCAAGGGCATCACGTTCGACTCCGGCGGCATCTCGCTCAAACCCGCTCACGACATGGACCACATGAAATTCGACATGTGCGGCGCGGCGAGCGTGCTCGGCACCTTCCGCACAGTGGCCGAGCTGAAGGCGAAAGTGAACCTGGTCGGATTGATCGCAGCCTGCGAGAACATGCCCAGTGGCCGCGCGACCAAGCCGGGCGACATCGTGCGCAGCATGTCGGGGCAGACGGTCGAAGTGCTCAACACCGACGCGGAGGGGCGCCTCATTCTGTGCGATGCATTGACCTACGCTGAGCGCTACGAGCCGGCGGCCGTGGTCGACATCGCAACGCTCACCGGCTCGATGGTGATCGCGCTCGGTCATATCGCCTGCGGCGTGTTCAGCAACAGCGATCCCTTGGCGCGCGCCTTGATCAACGCGGGCGAAGAAGCGTTCGACCGCGCCTGGCAGATGCCGCTGTGGGAGGAATACCACGAGGGCCTGAACAGCAACTTCGCCGACTTCGCGAATGTCGCCGACCGAGCCGGGGGGAGCATCACGGCCGCGTGCTTCTTGTCGAAATTCACCAAGAAGTACGATTGGGCGCATCTCGATATAGCCGGGGTAGCGTACAAGGAAGGGAAGGAAAAGGGGGCAACCGGGCGGCCCGTACCGCTGCTGGCTACCTGGGTCCTGTCCCAGGAGACCGCAACGGCGTAATCTGACAGCGCGACTCGACCGGCCATGACGCTAATCGACTTCTACACCCATGTTGCGGACCGCCTGGAGGTTGCGGCCAGGCTGGTGGCGAAGGCTTTCGCGCAGCACGGCCGGGTCAGGGTCTTGACTCCCGATGCGGCGATGACTGAGGCGCTCGACCGACGCCTCTGGCTCAGGCCGCCGACGGCCTTCCTGCCGCATTGCCGGATCGACGCCGCGCTTGCCGCGCAGACGCCCATCTGGGTCGACCATTGCGAAGATCACCCTGGACCGGCGGCGGTCCTTATCAACCTGCGAGCCGAGCCGCCGAGCTTCTTCTCGCGCTTCGAGCGCCTCGCCGAGGTCGTGAGCACGGACGAGACGGACGCGGCTGCGGGACGCGAACGCTACCGCTTCTATCGCGAGCGCGGATACGAGCTGCGCACGCACAGCCTGGCGGAGCTCTGATGCCCACCGCGCGCGAACTGCTCGAGCAGGCAGACGCGCTGATGCGCCGCAATCGCGCTGCGGCCGAAACCAGCATCCCGGTTCTTACGGATGTCGTCGAGTCGGCCGCCGTGCGCGGCCCCGCCACGCGCGAGCGCGCGGGCGCTGCCTGGAGCGAGCAGGCTGCAGCGGGCGCCGCCGCGCCGGAAAAGCGACGCGAAGAGGCGCGCGCCGAGCCGGCGAGGCCGATTCCGGCCCCGGTCGAGCCGCCGGTACTGACCGATGCGGTGGAAGAGCACGACCTCGAGGCGTTGCCGGAGGAAAGCGAACGCGGCGAGCCTTCGCTCTGGCTCGGCCCCGACACCATCGACCCGGCACTGCACAGCATCACCGGCCCGGCCCCGGACACGGTGGCCGTCGTGCCGCCGGTCACGTTGCGCACGCACGCCGCGCCGGATTCGATCATGCCGATGCCGGCCGACGAGCGCGATCCCACGATCACGCGCACCTGGCGCGCCGCCGGCTCCGCGGCGACGCCGCCACCGGCGCGCTCGATGCCCGAGGAGCCCCCGGCGGGAACGGTGGTACGCAGCGAGGGCCCGCCCGCTGACGAGGAGCGCTGGCGGGCGCTCGCCGATCAGATATCGATGCAGGTTCTGCAGCGCATCGATCTCTTTACGGACACCGGGCTCAAGGCACAGCTCGCGGTCCACCTGCAGCCCATCGTTGCGCGGGCGAGCAGCGAGCTCGTGAGCGCCATCAACGACCACGTCGGGAAGCTGGTGCGGAGCTATGTCGCCGAAGCGATCGAGCGCGAGATCGCGCAATGGCGTGAGCAGCAGCGCTGACCCGTGTCAAGGCGTGCTACACTGTCTCGCATGAGACTGCGCACAATAGGTACGCATAGCGCTTCGCGCCGGCCGGCGAGCTACGGCTGGTACGCGTTTTTCTATGAGACGAGAGCCCAGGGCCGCGCGTACCGATAACGCAAGCAACAGATTTCAAATCGTCGGGCGGCCAAGGGGCCGCCCGATTTTTTTGGAGAATCGACCATGATCATCGTCATGCAACCTGACGCCGACGAAACGGCGATCCAAGCGGTCGAGGCCAAGATCCTGGCCCACGGTCTGCAGGTTCACATCTCGCGCGGCACCGAGCGCACCCTGATCGGCGCGGTCGGCGACGAGCGCAAGCTCGAGCCCGAGATGTTCGACCCGATGCCCGGCGTCGAGAAGTCGATGCATATCGTGAAGCAGTACAAGATCGTGGCCCGCGAGTGGCACAAGG
>Ga0335079_10007673_pt1 | contig 12263 bp, 12 predicted proteins | sample Lox_Sample_33_FD_206719 | JGI IMG/M metagenome (GOLD analysis project Ga0335079, IMG submission 206719) | Soil microbial communities from Loxahatchee National Wildlife Refuge, Florida, United States - Lox_Sample_3.3 | ecosystem: Environmental > Terrestrial > Soil > Wetlands | place: USA... | reverse complement strand
ACCAGTAACTTGATCGAGTTGGTGCCGACGTCAATGACGGCACGGCGAACGGGTTCCATGCGGCGGCAAAGCTACTCAGCGGCAGCGCGGAAACCCAACCGAAAAATGTTACATTTTACCGGACATTGCGCCGGACGCGGCAGAGTGTATTTTTCCCGCATGAAACTCTACGTTTTGCGCCATGGCATCGCCGTGGAACCCGGGTCGCCGGGATACGAAAATGATTCCACCCGGCCGCTCACTGCGGAAGGCAAACGCGAACTCCGCCACGTCGCCGCCTTCCTGCGGAAAAAGCGGGTGCGCTTTGACCGGATTCTGTCCAGCCCGTTTCGGCGCGCCCGCCAGACGGCGGAGATCGTGGCCAGAAATTTGAAGCAGGAAAAGCGGCTTGATTTTTCCGTGGCGCTGACGCCCGACGGCGATGTGGACGTGCTCATCCGACAATTGAATGCGGCGAAACCGGTGCCGGAGCACGTCCTCCTCGTCGGACACGAACCGTATTTAAGCCGATTCGTTTCGCTGCTGATTTCGGGCGGCAGCGGCGCGGACATCCAATTGAAAAAGGGCGGGCTCTGCAAACTGGGTATAGACACGCTGCACGCCGGCCATTGCGCCAGATTGCTCTGGCTCCTGACACCGAAGCAGATGAAGTGGATGACGTGACAAGCCTTTTCTTGGTGGGGCGAGCGTCCTCGCGAGCCGCCAGTGGATTTGGGTTCGGCTCGCCGGGAGTCTCGCCCCACCAGCATTTTCCAAGCTGAAGCTCGAACTCCAACCGCGTTCCCTTCACCCGACCCGGAAGGAAATTCGCTGAATCAAATTCTTCCCGAAACTGTGCTGCAACCGGTCCAGGATTTCTTTCCGGCGATAGCGGACGATTTCGGCGAGCCAGACGTTGCTGTCCACGTTCACGAAGAGCGTGCCCTTGCGCACGCCAGCCGGTTGGGCGTGCGCGACAATGTTCGGATCAATCAACGAATTCCACACCTTGACGACCTCGGCTTCAGCCCGCCGGGTGTCCAGATGCAAATCCACCGCCAGCTTCGGCAGCACATCGCCGATGCGGCGGGCGCGCACGGACTGCGCGGTTTCGAGCGGCGACAAATCCACGCCGCGCCACTGCGCCAAAACGCGCTGGCGGGCGGAAATCTTTCCCAGCCGGAGCGGCGGAATGTATTTCGGCGGCAACATGCGCGGGAAAAGCATTGGTGGAACCCGCCGGGAAAGCAAGCATCCGCTTCGTCCTCATTCTCGTCCTCCTCCTCGTGCTCGAAAACAAGCCTTTGCGGAGCGCCGATCTCCGATCCGGCGCAAATCTGGACGAACTTCAATACGCGCCGGGCCGGAGACCGGCGCTCCGGAGGATGTTTCCCGATGCACAGGGCGGATTTTAAACGGCATTTTCCGCTTGCCGAACTTGACTTTGTGATGCAAAGTATGTCCATGGAAACCAATTGGGCCGAAGAAAATCTACGAACCATCCGGACTTTAATGGAGCGCTCCGCGCTCTACCGCCGCGCGCTGGCACCGATCATGCTTTTCGCCGGCACGCTGGGTGTGGTTGCCGCGGCTGCAGGACTATTATTTCATTTGGATTCAATGCGGGCTTTTGGCGGGCTGTGGCTCGGCACTGCAGTCGTCGTGGTCGCCGGGGCGTTTCTCATTGCCCGGCGACAGGCTCTGAACGACAAGGAAAAATTTTGGTCACAACCCACACGGCGCGTGGGACAGGCGTTGTTGCCGCCGTTGTTTGCCGGGATGTTCCTTGGTTCGGCATTCGTCTTTGTCGGGAATAACAACACCATTTTGACTTTCATCTGGCTGTTTTTTTATGGCTGCGCGCTTCATTCGGCGGGATTTTTTATGCCCCATGGCATGAAATGGTTCGGTTGGATTTTCATCCTGTTCGCTTCGGCAGGCGTGCTTCTATTGGCGGCAATTGTGCCGCCAACCGCTGAAATCAGCGCTCACTGGCTCATGGGCTTTTTCTTTGGGGTGCTGCACCTCGCTTACGGCACGTATTTGTATCTGACCGAGAAACGAAAGAATGCGGCGTGAACCCGGAACCTTTTCTACAGCTCGACCGCGTGATTCACGAGAAAGGTCGGCTGGCGATCATGTCCATGCTCGCCGCCGCGCCCGAGCTGTCGTTCACCGAACTGCGCGATGCGCTGGCCATGACCGATGGCAATCTGACCACCCACATCCGCGCCTTGCAGCAGGAAGGTTACGTGGCCGTGGCCAAATCGTTTCAGAACCGCCGCCCGCTCACGACCTGCTCACTCACGGCGGCGGGCCGCAAGGCGTTTGCTGAATACATCAACCTGCTGGAACAAATCGTCCGCCAAACCAAAAAGTAAAAATAATTGAACAAACCGAAATCACCGCGGTCTTTTACTTTGTGATACAAAGTTAATACCGCACAACTCGAAAATAGTATGAAAGAAATCATCACTGACAGCCTTCGTTACTGGGAATACCGCCGGATCGGTTTCAACCTGGCCCTCGGCTTGGTCGTCGCCGGCTCGTTTATCGCACATCATCCGACTCTCCCGGATCTGACCTGGCAACCATTCGTCGGGCTCGCTCTGGCTGCCGCCGTGGCCAACGTGCTGTACTGCGCCGTTTATCCAGTGGACCTGATGCTCCAGGTCTCGGCGTTTCAAGCCGCCTGGTGCCCACGCCGATGGATATTGCTGGCGGCCGGAACCCTGTTCGCCGCCGCACTGTTTTTGTTCCACGAATGAAAAACCCCGCATTGCCGGACCAGCCATAAACGTAAAGTGAAAATCATCCGTGCTGAACATCTGGGCATGTGTTTCGGGGTGAAGGATGCCGTCGCCCTCGCCTTTGAAACCGCGCGCCGCGAACCGCTGACCATTCTGGGCGATCTCGTCCACAACGAAACCGTGGTGGCGGCGTTGCGCGCCAAAGGCATTCGCGTGGCGCAACAGCCCGCCGACGTTAACACGCCGACCGTGATGGTCACTGCGCACGGCGCTTCGGCACGCGCGATGAACGAAACGCGCGGGCGCGGTCTGCACGTGGTCGAGGCCACCTGCCCATTGGTGCACGTGGCGCACCGCGCGGTAGCCCGGCTCGCACAGGAAGGCTATCATCCGGTCGTCATTGGCAAACCCGATCACGTTGAAGTGCGCGGCTTGACCGGCGATCTGGCTGCGTTTGACGTGGTGCTCTGCGAAGAGGACGTGGCTGCGCTGGGTGAGCGACCGCGTTTCGGCGTGGTAGCCCAAACCACGCAGCCGATTGACCGGGTCCGTCAGCTCGTGGGACTCATTCGTGAACGGTTTCCCCTGTCGGAGGTCCGCTTCGTGGATACGGTTTGTCAGCCGACGAAACAACGGCAGAACGCGGCCATCGAACTGGCGCAGAAATGCGACGTGGTTATTGTCGTCGGCGGTGCGCACAGCAACAACACGCACGAGTTGGTCAAAACCTGCGCCCGTTTTTGTGCTCACGTGCATCACGTCCAGACGGCAGAGGATATTTCGCCCGGTTGGTTTGACGGCGCGCACACCGTCGGTATCACCGCGGGGACCTCGACGCCGGATTCCGTCATTGCGGCGGTGGAAGAAAAGATCGGCACCCTGGCGGGCCAAGAATTCGCAGCGGCAATCTGTCATTAAACCCAAACGAAAGGAACAATGAAAATTCAATGGTTCAAACGGCTGGGCTGGTTTTACGTTCCCGTCTCCCTGCCGGGAATGATCGTTACATTGGGAACGCTGGCATTTTGCGCGCAGGTGTTCCTGGCGGTGGACCGCAAATCGCATTCGGCCAGCGACACCCTTCACGGGATCTTTCCGTTCTTCGCCTGCGCATTCCTGTTGTTCGATTGGATTGCCGCAAGAACCAGCGACAAAAAATTAAATTATGAGCCCCGCCAAATGGATTGAAAACTTCACGCGCAACCGGCTGAGCTGCCTGAAACCGGGCCCGGGTGCGTCCGTGAACGTTGCGCAGCCGGTGGCGAGGCGGCGCTATCGCGTTGAATTAATTACGGCGGAATCTGAAGCCTCGCGCTTCGTGCGCCACCGGCGGCTGATTCGATTTCCGCAACTCACCATGCCGCTGCTCGCGGCCTGGACGCCGGAACACTGGGAGGTTGGCCACACTGACGAAATTGTTCAACGGGTTGATTTCGAAAAACGCGTGGACCTCGTCGGCATTACGGCCAACACACCCGCCGCGCCTCACGCCTACGGGTTGGCGCGGGAATTTCGCCGGCGCGGCGTCCCCGTCGTCATCGGCGGGCCGCACGCCACGTTAATGCCCGACGAAGTCGCGCAACACGCCGACGCAACTGTCGTCGGCGAGGGCGAACTGGTGTGGCCCCGGTTGCTGGCGGACTTCGAACGCGGCGAACTGCAGCGCATTTACCGCTCGGGCGCGCTGCCCGACCTGAAGCAAATGCCCGCGCCGCGCTGGGACCTGATCAAGGGCCGGGCTTACGGTCGGGGTGTTACGATTGCCACGCGCGGTTGTCCGTTCGCGTGCGATTATTGTTCCATCCCGCAAATGTATCAGCGCCGGATGCGTTATCGGCCGCCGGGCGAAGTCGTGGATGAAATCCGGCGCATGCCTGGACGCGCGTTGGTTTTTTGGGACGACAACCTCGGCGCGGATCGTGCCTACGCAAAAGAACTGTTTGCGGCCATTGCGCCGATGAAACGCTGGTGGACCAGCCAATGTACGGCGGACGTCGCATTCGACGACGAATTCATGTCGCTCGCGGCCCGGAGCGGATGCAAGGCCCTCTTCCTCGGCCTGGAAACGATTTCGCAGGCCAGCCTCAATGTCGCCAACAAACGCCACAACCGGGCGGACGAATACCGCGAAGTCATCCGGCGCTTTCACGCACATGGCATCGCCGTGCAGGCCGGCGTGGTTTTCGGATTCGATTATGATGACCGGTCGATTTTCCGGACGACGGTCGAGTTTTATCGTTCGGCGGGATTGGATTCGGCGACCGTCAGCGTGCTCGTTCCCTTTCCCAACACGCCACTCTTCAGGCGGCTCGAGGCCGAGGGACGAATCCTCACGCGCGATTGGTCAAAATACAACGGCAAGAAGGATGTTGTCTTCCAGCCGGCATTGATGTCGCCGCGGGAACTCCTGATGGGGATGGAATGGGCCGCCCGGCAGTTCTACTCGATCCCGTCTGTCATTGAACGTATGGCGCGCTCGCGCACCGGCCTCTGGTGGAACATTCTGCGCAACGCCGGTTATCATCTCGCGCTCCGAAATTTTGGCGGTGTGGGATTCAACCCCGAAGTTCGCAGTCAAACCGGCCCCCAATTGGCGGGCCTCGCATTGGACACCGAAGCGACCGCATGAACGGGCAAATCGAAAAGGCAGACAAACCAGCATGGGGCCGTTGGTGGCTGGTGGTGACTTACGCTGTCGCGATGGCCTGGGTGGAAGCGGCAGTGGTCTTTTACCTGCGCTCGATGATGGACCGGATCGTCCCGTATCAGCCGGACCCGCTGCCGGTCATGGGCGGGTTCGCGCAGGTCGAACTGCCGCGTGAATTCGCCACGCTGGTCATGTTGCTGGCCGTCGGCGTCCTGGCGGGCCGGACCTGGCGGGCGCGGCTGGGCTACGCGGCCATCGCGTTCGGAGTTTGGGACATTTTTTACTACGTCTTCCTGAAAATAATGTGCGGCTGGCCGCATTCGTTGCTGGACTGGGACGTTTTGTTTTTGCTGCCGATGCCGTGGTGGGGGCCGGTGCTCGCGCCGATTCTGATTTCAGTTTTGCTGATTTTATGGGGCACTTTCGCCAGCCAATTTGAACGTTCCCCTGACCCCGGGTTGTCGTATGGCCGTGCGTGGGCTATGAACTTCGCCGGCGTGGCACTGGCGCTTTATGTGTTCATGGCCGACGCGCTGGCGGCGGCGCCCAGGGGATTGGAAGCTATCCGCACCGCGTTGCCTGAAAAATTCAACTGGCTGTTGTTTGGCGTGGCGCTGATGCTGATGTCCGCGCCCGTGTGGCAAAGCAGCCAGAGGGTTTTGGCGCGCAAACCGGCGCAAACAGAAACCGAAGCGAACACTGAATCAATTTCATGCAGGCGCAGTCTGAAAAGCTGAATCCGCGCGAAATCAGCGTGCTGCTGCGGGGTGAAACGGAGTCCATCGCAGCGTGGATGGAGCATTGGAACGCCCGGCGCTTCTGGCTGCACATTGCGTTGATTGTCCTTGGCGCGGGGCTTTATGGCGCGGCGATGGGCTGGTGGCGCGACCCGCAACAGGCGCTCTACGTAGCGATCAAATTTCCGCTGATCATCCTGCTGACCACCCTGGGCAATGCCTTGCTCAACGGAATGCTCGCGCCGTTGCTTGGCTTGAACATTCCTTTCCGCCAGTCGTTCTCCGCCATTTTAATGAGCTTTGCCATTGCCTCGGCGATTCTCGGCGCCTTCAGCCCGTTGATGGCGTTTATGGTCTGGAACGCGCCGCCGATGTCGCCCCAGGCCATATCGGGTGCGACTTACAATTTCATCAAACTCACCAACGTCGCGGTCGTCGCGTTCGCGGGCGCGACGGGCAATCTGCGTCTGTTTCAATTGTTGGCGCGGCTCGGCAGCCGCCGGACTGTAGCGCGACGCGTCCTGTTCGCCTGGCTGGTGGTAAATCTATTTCTGGGCAGCCAGCTCTCGTGGATCCTGCGCCCCTTCATCGGCGCGCCCAACCTGCCGGTGGAGTTCTATCGCGCGGCGGCGCTGCACGGCAATTTCTACGAAAACGTGTTCCAATCACTGCAGCAAATTTTGAACGATTAAACCTCAACTCCATTGACCTATGAACGAAACCAATGCCCTGCCCTCGCAAATCCCACCCATTATCCCGTCCGCGCCCGGACAACTGGGCGACGACCCGCTGGAACGCGCTCCGATTCCCAACGTGATCGTCGCGATTGAAGCCATCCTGCGGCAGCCGCGCCGCGTGATGTTTCAACTGCGCCAGCCGGGCGCCGGCAAATTGATTGCCATCATGATCTTCGTCGCCATCGTGTGCAGCCTGATATACGGCGTGGTAGTCGGGACATTTTCCAACGGCACGCAACTGTGGGCCGCGCCGGTCAAGATCGCGGTCGGCCTGATGATTTCGGCGCTGATTTGCCTGCCGAGCCTTTACATCTTCACCTGTTTGAGCGGTTCGCGGGCGCGGCTGGTCGAGGTGTGCGGCCTGCTGGCGGGATTGTTGATGCTGATGACGATCCTGCTCATCGGCTTCGCGCCGGTCGCGTGGATTTTTTCGCAATCCACGGAATCGCTCGCGTGGATGGGCACGTTGCACTTGATCTTCTGGTTCGTCGCGACCGTATTCGGATTGCGATTTTTGGAGACCGGATTTTCCCATTCGAACGCCCGGTCGCACGCCGGGTTCCACACCTGGGTCATCATTTTCCTGCTGGTGGCGCTGCAAATGACCACGGCATTGCGGCCGATCCTGGGAACGGCGGACACATTGTTGCCGACACAGAAACAATTCTTTGGAACGCATTGGGCTAGTTGTTTGAAAGCGTCGGACGGTGAATCAAAACCTGGATCACAGAATTAAGTCGGTGGAATTACCGTTTGTATGAATCGCGAATGGGTGCTTCGCCGTCGCATTAAATGGCTGACCGGTCTGTTTATCCTCGGGTTGACCCTGAGCGGGGCGACGGCAATCCCGTTGCCTGCCGAAGTTAATCTGCTGGTGAATGTTCTTGGGTCGGACAGCCAATCATCGGTTCTGGCAGCGTGGCTTCTGCGCGTGCAGGAAGCATTGATTCAGACACAGGTCCATTACCCGTTTCTTTTCTACGGCACGGATTGGCTGGCGTTCGGACATTTTGTCATCGCCATCGCCTTCTTCGGCGCCTGGCGCGATCCCGTCCGGAACCGCTGGTTGTTTGACTTTGGGTTGATTGCGTGCGCGCTGGTGGTTCCCTACGCGTTTGGGTTTGGCGGCTTGCGGGGTGTTCCACTTTGGTGGCGATTGCTTGATAGCTCCTTCGGTGTGTTCGGGTTCATTCCACTCTGGCTTTGCCGCAAGTGGACAAATGAGCTGGAGCGACCGGTTTCGCGCCAATAGCCGGAAGTGCCTGTCTGCCGGGAGCGGCTTTGGGGAACTGTGCGGGACCGCATGATTTAAACCAGTTTAAAACTCTTTGAATTAAAAGAGCTTGCTATAGCACGTAACAGTTGATAAATGTTTGCTTATGAAGTCAGCCGCTAGAAATTGTCCCTTTCGGCGGGCCTCATGCACTGCGCGGCATTGTTATCCCCTTCCACCATTCATCCTGATCGAGTTGTTTGAAAGAAATCGGCGTACTCTTACGAGTAATGGATAGAGCAACCGTTATTTTATGCCAACAGACATTATAAAGCATCTCCGTGAGCGCCCTGCGCCCGCTGCTCGGAGTGTCGACGTTATTCACGCATTTACCCTGATTGAATTGCTGGTGGTGTTTGCCACGCTGGCTGTTCTGTCTGTTATCTTCCTGCCGGCGCTCGCCGGGTCGCGGGCGCAACCCCAGGTCACGGCTTGCGCCGCCAATTTTCGGCAATGGGCGGTGTCGGTCAATTTGTATGCCAACGACAATCTGGATCGGCTACCGCGATTTGATTGGAACGGCGCGGGCGGCTCATATGTGTGGGCTGTTTCGACAAACTTCATCAGCAATCTGGCGCCTTACGGCCTGACCGTCCCGATGTGGTTTTGTCCCGTCCGGCCAAGTGAATTTGACGCGACTGAAAAGACTTCCGAGCTAGCTTATGGTCGAGTGATCAGCAGCCCGGATGACCTTGAGAACGTTTTAGATCACTACGCTCACGGCAGTTCCAGCCCGAACAACTACCGGGAGGCCCTGATCTATCACAACTGGTGGGTACCACGCAGTGCTGTAATCCCACCAACGACCTCCTCTCTTTATCCGCCAGACCCGACACTCCTCAGTCCCGCGTTACAAGCCATATTCTTTGCGCAGCACCCCGAAATTAAGGGCACACCCGTCGGCACGTATGGACTCCCCAGGAAACTGCGCGATAACGCGGCGGCTCACGTGCCGTTCATCAGCGACTTGGCCGGTTCCGGCAGCGGCAGCGGACTCGCCACACCCTTATCTGGCCGGGTGTCCAGTAATCCCGGTGATTGCAGTCCCAACACGGCGCATTTCGTCAATGGTATCTTGCTGGGCGTAAACGCTGCCTATGCCGATGGTCACGTTGAAGCGCACAGCAAAACCCAGATGAACTGCGGCTACGGCCAACTCAACCCATACTGGTTTTTCTGATTCCTTGAACCACACCCGATGGGAACCTCGTATGAACACCAATTCCTCCACGTTCCTTGAAAACTGGCTTGATTGGAAAACACAGCGCCGGCTGACAGTCCGACGCCTGATACTGCGGCTTGCCGTGGCAACTGGTTTGGTTGCGTTGACCCCCGTTAGCTGGGCTGCACTGCCTCCGGCGCAATTGTTGTCGGCGCACAATCCTGCCGTGGTGCCGCCGGCTGGCGGCAATGGCGATTCGCCGGACGCAGTAGTCAGCCCCGACGGACGGTTCGTGGCATTTTCCAGCACCGCATGCGACCTCGTGCCGGGAGACGACCGACAGTACTTCCAGAACGTTTACCTGCGCGACCGCGCCAGCAACACCACGGTTCGCGTCAGCGAGAACCTGGCCGGCACCGCCGGGGGTAATGCGTCTTCATTCCTCGATCAGGTTTCCACCAACGGCCAATTCGTTCTCTTCGAAAGCGGCGCCAACAATGTGGCGGTAACCGACACCAACTGGAGCAGGGACATTTTCGTGTGCAACGTGCCGGCGGGAACCAATATTCTGGTAAGCGCAGCGAGCAACGGCGGGCCGGCCAATGGCAGTTCTTATGACGCCATGATGACGCCGGATGGTCGTTATGTGGCATTTGTCAGCTCGGCAACCAACCTCGTTGCCGGGGGCACGCCCAACGGAATCGCAAACGTTTTCCTGCGCGACCTCGCAGCCGGCACCACGGCGTTGGTGAGTACCGGCGCAACCGGTTCTTCCTCAATCATGGCCACACCGCAAATCACGCCGGATGGACGGTTTGTGGCGTTTTTCAGCACCGCTATGGGGCTGGTGCCCGGCGGCAACCCGTCCGCGAACGGTGAGGTTTATGTGCGCGATTGTGTGGGCGGCACGACGACTTGGGCCAGCACCAATGCCGCAGCCATGGTGCAGGCGGCGTTCGGCGCGGCGGCCCCAGCCAAGATTGTTTCCTTTCGGCCACGGTTGAGCGACGACGGACGGTTCGTGGCATTCATGTCCGGCAGCACGAGCGTGTCCAACGGCACGGCCATTCTGGTTTTCGAGCGCTCGTCTGGCACCACCACACTCATCACGACGAACGCGCTGGGCTCATTGATGCCGGGCACTTTGTACCCTCCGGCCTACGGCGCGACTGAAAACCGGTTTGGCCCTGAGATGACGCCCGACGGCCGGTTCATCGCGTATGCGAGCCGGGAACCCGCCGCCGGCGGCACGAATTCAAGCGTTCATGTGTGGGATTCGGTGGCGAATACCGACTCGGCGGTGAGCACGAATGCGAGCGGCGTCCCGGCCAACACGATTTCTTATACGCCTGCGCTCAGCGGCAACGGCAGCTGCGTAGCCTTCCTCAGCAACGCCACAAACCTGGTCGTCAACCCGGTTGTGCCAGGTTTCCACCTGTATCTTTACGACCTTCAATCCGGCATCCTGCACTTGGTGGACGTGGACACCAACGGCGCGGGGTCAACCGGCCTCGCAAACACCTTCCCCAGCCTGAGCGGGGATGGGCGGGTGGTGGTTTTCACTTCGCCAGATAGCAGTCTGATGGCGGATGACTGGAACGACGCTCTGGACGTGTTCGCGCGGGACACGGTTGCCGAGACAAACGAGTTGATTTCGAAGCGGGATCCGACGCTGGGTTCGGCGGTGGGCAACGGGCTCACACGCAAGTCGCCATATTCCCTCAGTAGCGACGGCCGGCGGTTCGTCTTTGAGAGCGCCGCGAATGACTTGGTCCCGAATGACACCAATGGCTGTTACGACATCTTTCTCAAAGACCTTTGGACCGGCCAGATCGCTCTCGCCAGTGTCGCCGCGGATGGCACCCCGGCCCTGGGCGGCAACAGCTACGGTGCCGTCATCAGTGCCGATGGGCAGTATACGGCCTTTGCCAGTGCGGCAATCAACCTGGCCGCGACTGCTACGGCCACGAATCTCAACATATACCGCAAAGACCTGCAAACCGGAGCCATCCTCTTGATCAGCGTGAGCACCAACGGCAGTGATGCTGCGAACGGCAATTGTTCGGATCCGGTCATCAGCGCCGACGGACGGTATATGACCTTCCTGAGCACGGCCCAAAACCTCGCGCCTGGCACCAGCAGCACTGCCGGAAACATTAACACTTTCTGGCATGACGTGAATTCCGGTGTAACTATCGTTTTGAATTCCAGCAGTGCCACCACCTTTCCACCTTCAATGAGCGCTGATGGACGATTTGTTGCTTATCAAACTAACGCTTCGTATCAGAGGATACGGATTCGTGACACTCAACTTGGTGCGGATATCTTCACCAATTATATCAATTTTGCAACGGTAACAGCGGCTGCCATCAGTCCGGATGGCCGCCGCGTACTTTATGCGATGACTCAACCCAATCAAGTGCGTGTGGACCAGGTCAGTAACGGTTCGAATCTTCTGTCATTCAGCAACACAGTCCCTGTCCAAAGCTCAGGTCAATGGAGCAGCGACGGCCGCTACGTGGTGTTTGTTGCCACCACCAACGCAACCAGCGCGGTCCTGCTCTGCGATTTGGCAACGAGCAGTGTAACGTTGGTCAGTGACAGGTCGACTGACGGCGGCGTTGCCAATGCCGCCTCGGACATGCCTGTAATTAGCGGAGATGGCCGTTTTGTAGCCTATCGCAGCTACGCGACCGACATCGTCGCCGGCGATACCAATCCAGCCCCGAAGACTTACCTGTTTGACCGGTTCTCCGGGCAAAACGCGATTCTCAGTCCGGCCCAGAACGACATTTCTCCTTTTCCGTGGATTTCCTTGCCGGTAATCAGCGTTGGCGCTGATAACGTGGCGTTCCTGAGCGCCGGCTCCGACCTGGTGGCGAACGATCTGAACCGCACCCTCGACGCTTTTGCCGTCCGCGTGTTGTATCACATCCAGATGACGCCAGTAACCACGCCCGCCGGAACCACGACCCTGA
>Ga0335079_10007669_pt1 | contig 12266 bp, 11 predicted proteins | sample Lox_Sample_33_FD_206719 | JGI IMG/M metagenome (GOLD analysis project Ga0335079, IMG submission 206719) | Soil microbial communities from Loxahatchee National Wildlife Refuge, Florida, United States - Lox_Sample_3.3 | ecosystem: Environmental > Terrestrial > Soil > Wetlands | place: USA... | reverse complement strand
AGGTGGAAAGCGCGGCGATAGTCGAAATCATCATGCCCATGGGATGGGCGTCGTAGTGAAAGCCGTCGAGGAATTTCTTGATGCTCTCGTGAATGAAGGTGTGATGAGTGATGTGGTAGGTCCAATCTTTCAGCTGGGATGCGGTGGGCAGTTCTCCGTGAAGAAGAAGATAAGCAGTTTCAAGATAAGTGCTTTTTTCGGCCAACTCCTCGATGGGATAGCCGCGATAGCGGAGGATGCCCTGGTCGCCGTCAATGAAAGTGATGCGGCTGATGCAGGAGGCGGTGTTGCCGTAGGCAGGATCGTAGCTCATCATGCCGAATTCTGCGGGATCCACTTTGATCTGGCGAAGATCCATGGCCCGGATGGCACCATTGGTGATGGGCACATCGTAGGACTTACCTGTGCGGTTGTCGGTGATGGTGAGGGTTTCGCGGGAGGTGGGTGCGGCCTCGGGCTTTTTGGAATCGGTTGTGGAGGTAACTGGATTCATGTGCCGGCTCTTCTGGCCAGAAGGGCGGGAGCGGCGCACCAGCCAGCCAACACCTCACTTTACACTAAAGTGAAGGAGAGCGGAAACGAGGGTTGCGCGGGCAGGGAACGGGGAGGTTCCCGGAGGTGGAGAGGGGCGAAGGCGAGCGGAAGAGAGTCGAGAACCCGGACTTATGCCTCTTGACAATAGTCGTTATAACGAGTATAATGTCTTTGCTGATTGTGGGGAGGACCATGATTACGATTCGCAAGAGCGAAGACCGCGGCCACGCCGATCACGGCTGGCTGGATACGCATTTCACCTTTTCGTTTGCCGATTACTTCGACCCGGAACACATGCAATTCCGTACGCTGCGGGTGATGAACGACGACCGCATCGCCGGAGGAGGCGGTTTCGGGACACATCCTCACAAGGACATGGAGATCGTGACCTACGTGCTGGATGGCAGGCTCGCGCACAAGGACAGCATGGGCAACGGCTCAGTGATCCGGCCGGGAGACGTGCAGTACATGAGCGCGGGAACCGGAGTGGCGCACAGCGAGTTCAACGCGTCCAAGACGGAAGGCGTGCACCTGTACCAGATTTGGATGTTTCCGGACAAGAACGGGTATAGGCCGGCGTACGACCAGAAGAATTTCAGCGAAGAAGAAAAACGAGGCAAGCTGAGGTTGGTTGCTTCGCCGGATGGGCGGGACGGCTCGGTGAAGATCCGGCAGGACAACGAGCTGTACGCTTCGATCCTGGGCGCCGGAGAGACAGTGAAGCACGACTTGAAGCCGGAGCGGCACGCTTATGTTCAAGTGGCTCGAGGCAGCGTCACGCTGAACGGGGAGAAGCTGGAAACCGGCGATGGAGCGGCCATTTCCGAGGAGAAGAAAGTTGAATTGACTGGAGTAGACGAGGCCGAAGTGCTGCTGTTCGATCTGGCATAAATCAGAATCGAAATATCTGCTTCAAATCACGAAAGGAAGGCAGAGGCGAAAAAGACCTCTGCCTTTCTGTTTTTGTGGGGAGAGTGATTCAAATTTGAAGTTTGCGTCAGTTCGCTGCGGAAGATGGTTTCCGCAGCCATACGGGGATGGAAAGTAGAAGGCCGAGAACTGCCGCGCAGCCGAAAACGATCATGGAGGCGCCGAAAGGCTGCTTGGTAGCCATCAGGAAGACGATACCTAGAGCGAGCATGGTCCGGAGGCGCACGGAAGTCGAGAGAACAGGATTGTTGAGGTGAACGATGGCAGCTGCAGGAAGAGCCTCGTTGCCGGGCGGGAGGGTATTGCGAATGGCGCGCATGCGAGGGACATTCAACACGGCGCCGAGTAAGACGACGATGGCGATGCCCACGAAGGTCGCGGGAATCCAGCCCTGTTTCATCGCTCCGATCAGCGAAGCAAGATACCCGCCGGAAAGCAGAAGTAGAAGGAGAGCCGGACCGGAAATGGGAGCCGAGACGCGGTAGACGCGGAGCCAGGCGCGCGCTTGCTCGGTATTCGTGGAACGGCGCAAAAGCGACACGGCTGTCCATTCGAGGCCGAAGCCGATGAACAGAGCGAGCGCGCTCAAGAGATGGACGAAAAGAACGATCGAGTAAAGAGTCATGAGACCTCGCGTGTGGAGAATGGCGTCGGCCGGGCCATCCATTACTACGCCGCGCGCCGCTCCACGATTTCAGCCCAAAATGAAGAATCCAGTGTGAGCCTTACCCTCGGGCGCGCTGGAATTCGCGCATGAAGCCAGTGAGTGCCTCGACGGATGCGGGCTCGACGGCGTTGTAGAGAGAAACGCGCATGCCACCGACGGAACGATGCCCGGGCGTGCCCACCAGGCCGGCCACGGCCGCAGCCTTTGCGAACTCCTTCTCGACGGTTTCATTGCCGCCCGCGATGCGAAAGACCACATTCATCAGTGAACGTGAGTATTTTTCGACGGGGCAGGAGTAAAAGCCGTTGCTCGAGTCAATCGCGCCATACAGAAGATTGGCCTTGGTTTCATTTCGCTTCTGGATCGCAGGAAGTCCGCCCAGCGAATCAATCCACTCCATCATCAAGCCGACGATGTAAATCGCGAACGTAGGCGGCGTGTGGTAGAGGGATTTTTCCTTGATGTGCGTGCGGTACTGCAGAAGCGTGGGCAGATTCTTGTCCGCGCGTTCGGCGAGATCCTTGCGAACGATCACGACCGTGACGCCGGAAGGGCCAAGATTTTTTTGGGCGCCGGCAAAAATGAGGCCAAATTTCTTGACGTCCAGGGGCCGCGAAGCGATGTCGGAAGACATATCGGCGACCAGAGGAACTTCGCCGGTTTCCGGTACCGTGTGGTATTGCGTGCCCTCGATGGTGTTGTTGGTGCAGAGATAGACGTACGAGGCATCGGGAGAAAGCGCGATTTCGTCTTTGCGGGGCACGCGGGTGAACTTCACGGATTCGGTCGTGGCTGCAATGCGGTGTGGAATGCCTTTCTTGAGCTCCCCAATGGCTTTCGCCGTCCAGGAGCCAGTGTGAAGTACATCCACGGGCTTGTTGGGAAGGCAAAGATTCATCGGCACCATGGAGAATTGCATGCTGCCGCCGCCTTGCACGAAGATCACGGCATAGTCGTCGGGAACCGCAAGGTGTTTGCGCAGGCCGGCTTCGGCGGAGGCGTTGATGCTCTCGAATTCGGGCGAGCGATGGCTCATCTCCATGACGGACATTCCCGAGCCGCGCCAGTCGAGAAGTTCCTCGCGAATGCGCTCGAGCACGGATAGGGGGAGCGCAGCGGGTCCGGCGTTGAAGTTGATCACGCGTTTTGCGGCGATGGCAGATGCAGTGGGAGACACAATCAATGGTTCCTCTCTGTGCAAGGAGAGTGGCGCATCGCAGAGACGATTGCGCCCAGGCTTGCAGCCCCCAAGAATAACAGATTCAAAAAACGATTTTTGAACAGGCAAGGAAACGGGGCCGAGGTGATTCATCGCATGCGCGCGGGCCAGGGGAGCTCTAGTCTGGGTTCTATGGTGAGAACGAGACCTCGCGAGGAGAAGCGGCACATGGCACGCTGTACATCCGCCTCGGACTAAGGCTTTCGTTTTCAACACATAAGCTGCAACAAGAGCTTGACTTCGCCCCAACTTCGAGCGAAAAAGAAACGTACCACTTTTCCGGGACATTCTCGCGGCACAGCAGCCTCCTTTCCCCGCACGAGCGCGGCCGCGAGCGATCTGCGAGGAGCCACTGAGCGCAGGGCACGCCAGATCTGGGCGCGGGATAAAGCACGCCCTTTGTGTGTCCATCGGCGCGGTTGCGTTGAATCTCTCTCTGGAAGATGAAAAGCTGTTTGCCTCCGCGGAGAAGCGTTATGCTGCCTTCGCCGACCGCTCGGAAATCGGCCGGCCGGTCGACGTCGTGGGGGAGTGCGTACGAAACGGAAGCGAGTCCGTTTTCGCGAGTGATTTTGAGAGTGCGAGAGTGCAAGTCACCGCGAACAGCGTCGTGTTCCGCGGCGTGAAGAACGAATACGCCCTGGACTCCCTGATGAGAATGTTCTTGAGTTGGGAGTTGCTCTCTCACAACGGATTCCTGCTTCACGCGGCTTCGGTATTACGCAGCGGAAGAGCCTATATTTTTGTGGGAAAGTCCGGAGCAGGCAAAAGCACAGTGGCGTCCCTGAGCCCGGCCGGCAGTGTTCTTACGGACGAAATTTCCCTTCTGCAGAGAAACAATGGAGAATGGCGGGCGTTCGGAACGCCGTTTTGGGGCGAGTTCCGTGCAGCAGGCCACAATACAAGCGCCCCGGTTGCCGGAGTTTTTCAATTGAAGAAAGCCCGGGAAAATCGCACCAAGCCATTGGATGGAGCGGCACTGCTGCGCGCGCTTCTGCCGAACATCCTGTTCTTTTCGTCGAAAACAGAGGATCATCAGCGTCTTCTGGAAATCGCAGGAGCGGCGAGCGAGGAAATTGCAGGCCACACCCTCGAGTTTCGCAAGAATCGAAGGTTCTGGGAGGTATTGCCCTGATGAACAGCGCCCCCAACGGCGTCTGGCAGAAGAATCCCGCGCTGGCCTGGCGCGAGATTGACGATGAAACGATCATCATCTCGCCGACCGAAAGCGTGATGCACGAGCTGAACGATACGGGAAGTTTTGTATGGAAGAAAATTGACGGCCGGCGGACCGCGGCCGATCTGGCCGCTCTTTTGGCGGAGAACTACGAGGTAACACGGGAAGTGGCGCTGGCCGACACGACGGCGCTGCTCGCGGAACTCGCCTCCCGGAAACTGGTGGTCGCTGCCGATGGGGAGGCGCATTGAGCCTCGCCGCACGGGCTTCACGCACGCCGGTGATGGACCGGCTGATCGCGCGGACGGTGCGTCAAAACGTGCCGCTGAGCGTGCACTTCGATCTGACCTACCGGTGCAACGAACGCTGCGTGCATTGCTATCTGGATCACGAAGATCATGGGGAACTTCTGACATCGGAATGCCTGGAGATTCTTGAACAGCTGGCATCTTCCGGAGCGCTTTTCCTCACGTTGAGCGGAGGAGAAATTTTCCTGCGCAAGGATCTCGAGGAAATCCTGGCCTGCGCACGGCGGTTGCACTTTGACGTGAGCCTGAAGACCAACGCGCTGCTGCTAACACACGCGCGAGCGGAGAAACTTGCGCGCCTAGGCGTGCGGCGGGTTCAAGTCAGCGTATACAGCAGCGATCCCGCGGTACATGATGCCGTCACCAAAGTGCCCGGATCGCTCGCACGCACCTTGGCGGCGATTCCATTCTTGCTCGAGCAGGGAATCAACGTGAAGCTCGCCTGCCCGCTTATGAAGGAAAACCTCCTGGCCTACCGTGGCGTGATGGCCCTCGCGGAAGGGCTCGGTGTTGCGTACGTGCTGGACATGACCATCACCCCGATGATGGACGGCTCGCAAGGCCCGATCCTGCATCGCGTTGGCGCGGAGGCTCTTCTTCCCGTGCTTCAGGATGCGGCGCTGCAGGGTTGCCACCCGCCCGCAAAAAAAGAAGAGGATCTTCCTGCCTTGCTGGGAAGCGCAACATCCAGCGGCATGGAAAGCGATGCTTATGACGATTTGCCTTGCAGCGCGGGGCACAACAGTTGCTACATTTCGCCTTACGGAGATGTTTACGCGTGCGTGCAGCTGCCCATCCCCGCGGGGAATTTGCGGCGCCGGCGTTTTGACGAAATCTGGCGCGGCTCTTCCGCTCTCAAACAAGTTCGGGCGATGCGTGAAAGTGAGCTCCCGGTCTGTTCACGCTGCGACATCCGAAAATATTGCGAACGCTGTCCAGGACTTGCCTGGATGGAAGGCGGGGATCTGTTGGGAGCTTACGAGAGAGCCTGCGAACTGGCGGAGCAAAAAGCCCGGCTAGCGGGAGTGGCGAGACCGCAAAGCGCTTGGCATGCCCAATGCGCCGCGAACGAAACAAAAAACAGTAGCGCGAAGGGTAGGGTTTACGATTCAATGGAAATGACAAACGAGGGCACTCGGCATGACTGACAAGGAAAAAGACCGCCAGGATTCCTCCGACCAGGGCAAGAAAGCCTATACCAAGCCTAGCGTGGAGTCTGAACCAATTTACGAGACCTTGGCGCTCGCCTGCGGGAAATTGCCCGGTCAAGGCGGCGTTTGCAACGCGGCTCCCCGGCGCTCCTAAACGACTAAATCAAACAATGTAAGGGTGTTAGAGCAGAAACTGGGCCTTCTTGGCCACCCTGCTTCTTTGAACAAAATAGCCCATTTGGCACATTGACCGTGCAACATTGGAACAGCGATTCTAGTGCCACGCGGATCTTGGTTGGTATTCCAATCAGCTGCGAATACATTTGTGTCAGATTGGATATAGGCTCCAATAGATGAAGAAGAATGGAAGAGAACACCGTCCTTTGCAAATGCTCCTGATTTGCTTGCGAAGTTTCTGTGCAACGCTCGCGGTTGCCACGTTCGCCTCCGGCCTTGCCGCCAGAGAACAGGTGGTCATCCAAAAGACAAGCAGCAATGCGCAGCTGCGCGGCGGCAGTATCTATTTGGACCTGGTGAGCGGGAGTACGCCGGTCGGTGGGACTGATTTACGGGTCAGGGCAAGAACAGTTAGTTTGCAGCACAGCCTCGTTTTGTTTGATCTTTCGACTTTACCAAATATCGGCTTAAAACAAGCAACGCTGACGTTGCGCATCTCGACATCGCCAAGTTCCAACCGTACCTACGGCGCCTACACCTTGACTAGCTTTTGGACTCAGAACGCCAGTTGGATCAACCGTGCGGCGGGCGTGAACAATCTCTTGACAGCGTGGGGCGCAAGTGGGGGCGACTACAATGGAACCGCCACGGACACGCAGAGTGTAACCACAACTTCAACGAGCGTGACGTTTGACATCACCGCACAGGCGCAGACTTGGTACCAGGGAACCGCAAACTACGGAACTCTGATTCGCGATCAGAACGAAGGCCTAAGCACTGCGCAGACCATTTTCTATTCGTTTTCGGCCGCAACGCAAGCGAACCGGCCTTCGCTGACGGTCACATTCCTGCAAAATGTGCAAAATCTGACGGCGACACCGGGGAGCAATTCCGTAACGCTGAACTGGAGCTACCCGACGCCGATCGGAACCGTGCTCACGGGAGAGGCTTACGCCGGAGTCGTGATTTTGCGCCGAGCCGGCGCGCCAGTGGACAAGAATTCCGCGCCAACGGATGGAAATGCCCCTCCAACCCTATGCTCCACAGTCGGCAGCGGGACGGTTGTTTTCGTCGGTTCGATGACGGACACATCGTTCAAGGATAGCGGATCCTGTGGCGCGCTTACGAACGGTACGCAGTACTTCTACAAAGTCTTCATGCGCGACCAGGCCAACTATTACACCTCGAACGGAGGCGACTCGACCTTTACCGCCGAAATCGGCGCGGTCCCCGGAACAACGCAAACGCTCGCCTGGACCGCCGCAACGCATTCCTACAATCTTGGCGGCGGCGGGCTCATTCCCGGCACGCAAATGGATTTTGGATCGGACACCTCTCAGCTTTTCAGCGTTAATCTGGCCACTGGGACTCGCGCCTATCCTCCCGTGGCGTTGGGTGGCACGGTTTCCGCGCGGCCTCCGATTCTGGACTCCACCGTGGCCGCGGACGGAGCGCAAGTTGCATATGTGGCCGCGCAGGACGGCTACGTCTACGCTATTGACACCTCCACGACCGGCAATGGGCAGATCCTCTGGCAGACGAACCTGAACACCATCGGGACGAATACGGGGAATGCCTTCATGGGAGGCGCGGGCGTTCAGGTGAAAGCGTACAGCGGCGTTGCGTACACGCCGACTTATGACACTGTGATTGTCGGCACGCACTTTGCCGGTACAGCTACCAGCAACAGCATCATCGGCATCAATGGTTCGACAGGAGCAACTCTCTGGACGACCACTGGCGGGACCGGCCCCAACCCCAACATGGACATGGTGAACTCGACGCCGGCAGTGGACTACGTCAATAAGGCGATTTGGGTCACCACACAGAGCAACGGAGGATCTTCCCAGCCGAACTTGTGGAAACTGAATCCTCTGACCGGAGCCGTTTTCTGGAGCACCAACATCGGCAGCGCCGGGGATATCAACAGCAGCCCGACCTTGACGCAGTACGGAGATGTCCTGTTCGTCGGCGCCGACAACGGCTACATCTACGCCGTGAATCCCGCCGCGACTTCGCCGGGCGCTGCTTTGCTCGCTTCCTACAACGCTGGAGATGGCGCCATCAAGAGCTATCCCTACGTTGTGAGTTCGAGTTCACCGTTCACCATCGTGTTCACGACGAACACCATGGTGCAGGCAGTGAGCTTCAACAAAAGCAATAACACGTTCACGAAGCTATGGAGCTCGCAAACGTTCACTTCCCCGTCGGCGGCCGTCGTGGATTTTTACACCAGCAAAATCTATATCGGCACCGGTTCCGATTATGTCTATGAATTGGCGCTCTCGAACGGTGCTGTGACCGGCTCGCGCGTGGTGGATACCGGCAACAATCCCATGTACATCGGAGATCCTTCGCTGGACCTTGTTTTGGGCCGGATTTACGTGACCACCACCACGAACGACCAGAGGACCTATGCGTACAGCGTTCCGTTCTAACGAGGCGGCATGAAGAGTATCTCCCATCCGCTCGCAACCTGGATTTCTCGGTGGCTCGCGGTCTGTGCTGCCCTGATGGCCTGCATCTGCCTGCTTAGTTGTGCGGAAAACAGTCCGATGAGTTCCGGCGGCACAGGAACGCCAACTCCGGCGGATGCCTCCGCCGCGGTCACCGTCTGCAACATGACCCCCGATGGCTGCAACCAGAATACTTCGTTCTCCCTGGCCACAATTCGCGATCTCTCCGTGCATGTGCAGTGGACCAACGTCGCTCCCGGCACGCAAACCCAGACGTTGCAATTGCTGGACCCTGCTGGCGGCTCTTACCAGGTCACGAATTCTTCGTTTGTGGTGGCGGACGGAGGCAACGGTCAGGCGGCGACCGACGTGCTCATCCCCATCCGCGGATCCATGATTACCCAGAGGCAAATCACCGGCGCGTGGACGGTCCAGCTGATGCTGAATGGAAAGCCGGTCGCTTCCCAGAACGTGATTTTGCAGCCATGACGAACGCCGGCATATCGCGGACCAAGAAGAGCCAAAGGCCGAACGGGGAACGCCGCCGCGGCGACGCTCAACTGATTTCTCGCGTCCTCGCGAAGCGCGGCCGTATCGCCCTGCGGGTTCATGGCACCAGCATGTTGCCCTGGGTGCGTCCGGGTGACGTCGCTTTGATTCGCAAAGCGGATGCCGGCGCCGTTCGCTTTGGCGATGTGGCTTTATTTCTTCATGGGGAGCATCTTCTGGTCCACCGCATTGTTCGCAAGAGCGGCGGCTTCGATGGCGAGAAATTTCTGACCAAGGGCGACGCGCATCCCAACGCCGACTCCCTGCTCGGCAAGGAACAACTACTGGGCCGCGTCGTGCGGATATTTCGCGATGGAAAACGAATTGACATGGAAGCGCCGCGCCAGCTTGCGCTGGCCCTGCTCCTCGCGAAAGTTTCTCTTGTGAGCCGCTTCTGGTATCCCGCTGTGCGCATCCTCGCGGTTACCACCCGCCCCATGCGTCGTTTGATCGCAATGACCCTCTGATCCGGGGAAATCCCCTCGCGGCAGATTTTTCTCGTTACCTCCCTTTTTTCAGGCCAACGCAAACTCCACGCGATGACGCATCGGATCAATGCGGTCTGCCAGGACATGCACGCGGTCTCCTAACCTCCAGGCAAGTTCCTTCGTTTTCTCTGAAGCGCCGTGTCGCGCACCTCGCCGTCCTCCTCCCGGGAGCGCCACGATGGCGTGATCGTGTTCCCGGAAAACGCATCTTGCGCCCGCGGCCTCTTCCAGCGCTCCGATGGGAAGCAAGCCCTCCACAAACACCTCGAACAGCTCCACAAAACATCCGAATTTCTGCACGGAGATGATCAATCCCTCGTATTCGTCGCCCAGATGCTCTTCCATGAATTGCGCGGTTTTCCAATCGCGCAGTTCGCGCTCGGCGGAGGCTGCCCGGCGTTCGGTCTCGGAGGTTTCCATGGCCATTTCCTCGAGTTGCGCGTGCGAGTACAAAACCGCCTCCGCGCGCGGAATTGGGCGCGGCTCCCGGGGAGGCGCGGCGCCGGGGTTTGCCACTGCCCATTTCAAAACGCGATGAACGATGAGGTCAGGATACCGCCGGATCGGGGAGGTGAAATGCGTGTATTCGTCAAATCCCAGCGCGAAATGTCCCAGAGAGTCGGCGGCATAGCGCGCCTGCTTTAGCGATCGAAGCATGAGATAGGAAACGATACGTTCTTCCGGCTTGCCCGCCAGCTTTTTCAGCAGTCTCTGATAATGCTGCGGCGTGATGCTCAATTCCGTGGTGCCCGGCAGCGCCACGCGCATACCGCGTTCGCGCCCGCGGCCGTAGGAATCCGGCCGTCCCGCTTTCGCCGGCGCTGGCACGCGCCCATGGCGCACGGCAATTTCGCGCTGATGAAGGTTCTCCACGCCCAGGGAATAGCCAAAGGCCCGCGCAACCTCCTCGAATTCCAGCACCTTGCGCGCGTCGGGCTTTTCATGCACGCGGTGCAAAGCTTCCAGGCCCCGCTGCAACAGGTAGTCCGCCACGGCGCGGTTCGCCGCCAGCATGAACTCTTCAATCAGGCGATGCGCAATGTTGCGCTCGCTCCGCGCGATGTTGGTCATCCGTTGCTCGTCGTCAAATTCGATTACCGGTTCGGGCAGGTCGAAGTCAATCGAGCCGTGTTCATTACGCCGGGCGTTCAGGAGAAGGGCGAGGTCGCGCATATCGCGAAAACGCGCGGCAAGCGAAGCGTACCGCACGTTCTTGTCCGCGTCGCCTTCCAACACCTTGTTTACATTGGTGTAGGTCATGCGTTCCGCGGAGCGAATCACACCAGGCGCGAAGCGCGAACCGCGCATCCGGCCCGCGGCGTCGAATTCCAGGAGCACGCTCATCACCAGCCGGTCTTCCCGCGGATTCAGCGAGCAGATGCCGTTCGAGAGCGCTTCGGGTAGCATGGGAACCGCGCGGTCTATGAAGTAGACGGAGGTGCCGCGGAGCCTGGCCTCGTTGTCCAGGGCGGTGCTGGTGCGAACGTAGTGGGCCACATCCGCGATGTGCACCTGCAGGTGCCAGCCCCCATCCGCTAGGCGCTCGACATACACGGCGTCATCGAAATCCCGTGCCGTTTCTCCGTCAATGGTCACAATGGGAAGCCGTCGAAAGTCCGCGCGGCCTTGCAAGTCGCTCTCCTGGATCGGCCTGGCGCGATGTTCTGCTTCTTCTGTCACTTCCCGCGAAAATGTGTGTGGCAAGTGGTGCTTGCGAATGATGATTTCCGTGTCAACGCCCAGTTCTCCCGGCCTGCCGATAATTTCGATGACGCGCCCAACCGGCGCCGCGCCCCCTTTTGGATACCGCAATAACTCGACATTAACGACAGCGCCGTCGAGCTCCGGCAGCCGTGGCACGCGCCGTGGCTTGTGCTCGGGAACTCGAGCTTCCGGCATTCCCAATTTGTTTCGATGCTGAGAAGTGAGCTCGTCGCCCGGCGGAATCTCGATTTGATGCTGTATGCGCGTATCGTAGGGCAGCACGGCATTGCCGTGTGGGCCGTAGCGAAACAGTCCGACGACCGTGGGATGTGCGCGGTCCAGAATCCGCACGATCCGCCCTTCCGCCCGCTGCCCTCTCGCTTCGATCCGCATGCGGCCGAGTTGCACCAGCACGTGGTCCCCATGCATCGCGTCTTCTACAGCTTGTCGGGGAATGAAAATGTCGCCGTCCAGTTGCGGCATCGGCGTGTCCGGAACGACGAATCCATATCCATCGGGGTGCAATACCAATCTGCCGCTAATCGAGTTTTTGCTTGTGGGCAGCCCCGGTGAGCGCCGGTCTGCAAGCCCGGAATTGACCTGTCTCGAAGCGACAACTTCCGAAGGAGCGGGAGCTTTCATGCGGTAGCGGCCACCGCCAACCTCCTCGATTAAGCCCTTTTTTCTCAAATCCGCAAGCGTCTTGAGCAGGCGGCGCCGATCAGCCTTAGCCCGACCCAAACCGTCCGCAAGCTCCCTCAAAGAGACTGGCGTGTTCTTAAGTCGCAGAAAACTAAGGATGTTATCGGATTCTATGTGTTTTGGCCTTGGCATAGCGCCTTGAAATCACGGGAAGGATATAAGGTTTTCATTAAGGTGAACAAATTTTTTTGAAAAAAGTTGAAA
>Ga0335079_10007668_pt1 | contig 12267 bp, 11 predicted proteins | sample Lox_Sample_33_FD_206719 | JGI IMG/M metagenome (GOLD analysis project Ga0335079, IMG submission 206719) | Soil microbial communities from Loxahatchee National Wildlife Refuge, Florida, United States - Lox_Sample_3.3 | ecosystem: Environmental > Terrestrial > Soil > Wetlands | place: USA... | reverse complement strand
TATGCGGGGAGCGGTTGCCAGCGGCGTGCCGAGCGTGCCTCCGAGCAGGCCGCCGATGTCCACCTGGTTGGTAGACAGGCTGGTCACGGTCGAATAGCGGTAGCTGGCGAAGAAGCGGTTCTTCTCATTGAAATCGTGGTCGATGCGGCCCACCCAGGAGTTCTGGGTGAGCGGTGCGCGAATGGTCGAGATGTAGCCGCCCACGTTCACGCCGTCGCCGGCGGCGCCGGTGAAGTCAGTGGGAACGGGCATGTATCCCCAGAGTTTCTGGACCACTGGGCTAATGCCGATACCGCGCGGATCACAGTTGGTGCTTCCGCAAACCGACGGGTTGTAGGTCACGCCGTTATAGGTGACCGCATAAGGGTTGAGGTTGTACGACTGGTATTTGCCGGTGGAATCGGCCACCTGGATGACGCCGAGGCGCAGCAGCGGCGAGGGCGAATTGCGCTCGTAAGGCGCCACGTTCGGGAAGCGGCTGCCTTCGTAGTTAAAGAAGAAGTAGGTCTTGCCGCCGGCGAACTTGGGAAGCATGACGCCGCCGATGGAACCGCCGAAACGGTTGCGATGGTTGGAAGGCAGGGGCGTGTACGAAAGGTAGCTGGACGTACCTACGGTACCCGACGGCGTGTGATTGTTGCCCCAGGAATTGGCGGCGCCGACGTTGGTGGCGAAGTAGTAGCCATACAGCGCGCCGTGATAGTTGTTGGTGCCGCGTTTCGTCACCATCTGGATCTGGGCGCCGATGGAGCCGGAGAAGTCGGCCGTCTGGTTGAAGCTGCCGACTTTGAATTCTTCGATGCTTTCCACGGGTGTGGGCACGATGCCGGAGGGGCTGCCGCCGGTCTGGGTGCCGCCGAGGCCGGTGAAGTTCGTGACATAGCTGGTGTTGTTGCCGGCCATGTCATCGGAGTTGTTGCCGCCGTCAATACTGAAAACGTTTTGGTCCTGAAACGCGCCCGCGGTGTAACCGCCGAGAGTGGTACCCGGCTGCAGCACAGCCAAACTCGAAACGTCGCGGCCCATGTTGGGCAGCTTCAGCAAGGCTTCGGCAGTGAGTGTGGTGCCGACCGTCGCGTTGGTGGTTTGCAGATCTGCTCCGGCGGCAGCGGTGACCTCGACCGTGGTGGTAGTGGAGCCGATCTTCAACGTTGCGTTGATGGTTAGTGCGGTGCCGATATCGACTTTTTGGGAGCCGATGCGATGCACCGCAAATCCCTGTTTGCTGATGGTAATCGTGTAGTTGCCGGGCTCCACGTTGACGATCACGTATCGGCCGCTTTCATTGGTTAACGTGGTCTGCGCGGTGCCGGTTGCCATGTCGAGGATTCGCACCTCGGCGCCTACGATCGCGGCGTTCTGTTCGTCGATGACCTGACCGGCGATGGTTGCAGTGGATGTCGCCTGCGACCACGCAGGCACCGCATGGAAGAGAATCAGCATCGCCGCAAGAGCGGCGAAGGAACCACAGAAACGTCTCATCGTACCCCCTTGATCAATGGTCAATACCCGTCTGAGCGAGCGTAAAGATGCAGCTTGCGTCCGTTAAGCGCAAAAGCAGGGAAGCGGGACAGTCCCAACAATTAACCCCTCTCAACACTCGTTCAGATCGCGGCATGGAAGCAATCGCACGCGCGCGATTTGGCACAGAGTATTGGTGAAGTTTATTGCGAGGTTTACCCCGCTGTCAAGCAAATATTTTGAATGGGTTGCAAAGGTGAATGTTGCGGTGAATTTCCGTAGATGTTAACTACGATTTATGGTTTTACGTAGTCAAGCGAGCGGACGGACCAATAGTTTTTGGTAGTTCGGCCGCCTTGCGTACCAGTACAGCCGGAACGTTAATTTCAAAAGCGGAGCTTCAAACTGAACCAGTGTCTCTCGGAATCGATGAGCTTCGGTTGATGCGCCCATGGCAGTTGGCGAAGTGATCGTGGGAGGCGGAATCGCGATCGCCACGGTACTATCATCATTCCATGTATGCGGTCGAACTAGCCGGCGTCACCAAGACCTTCGGAGAAGTTGTCGCCGTAGACGATCTCTCCCTCACGGTGCCGGCCGGTTCCGTATTCGGCTTCATCGGTCCTAACGGAAGCGGCAAAACCACCACCATCCGGATGATTGTCAATATCTTTTATCCGGATCGCGGGACGATCCACGTGCTGGGCGAGCCGATGAACGGGCACCGCACCGGCCTCATCGGCTACCTTCCGGAAGAGCGCGGCCTCTACCGCAAAATGGCCGTCCGCCCGCTGCTGGAGTTCTTCGGCGAACTACGCGGCGGGCGCAAGGTTGAGAAGGAAGTCCGCTACTGGCTCCAGCGCTTCGATCTGGCGCACTGCGCCGAGCGGCGTGTCGACACGCTGAGTAAGGGCATGAGCCAACGCGTCCAATTCATCGCAGCCGTGATACCCGAACCCAAGCTGCTGATCCTGGACGAGCCTTTCACGGGCCTGGACCCGGTGAGCGCCGACGCCCTGCGAGACGCCATCCTCGATCTGCGCCGTCGCGGGGCTACCGTCATTCTCAGCACCCACGATATGGCGGTCGCGGAGACCCTCTGCGACCAGATTTTCATGATCTTTCGCGGCCGGAAGGTTCTGGACGGCACGCTGGCCGAAATCCAGGCCGAGTACGGGAACGATACCATCCGAGTCACGGTGGAGGACGGGATGGCCGCCGCGGGAGATCTTCCCGGCGTCGAAAAGGTGCGCGACCTGGGGCAGGTGCTGGAGCTCCGCATGAGCCACGGCTGCGATCCGCACGAGGTTTTGAGGTGCCTGGTGACACGCAGCCGCGTCACCAGCTTTTCCGTGATCAAGCCCTCGCTGCACGACATCTTCGTGCGCATTGCCGGACCCGCCGCCGAGGAGGCAGCCGATGCGTAAGGTGCTGCTGATGGCCAGGCGCGACTACGTGGAGAGCGTCAAGACCAAGGCATTTATCCTGGGCCTGATCGTGGCGCCACTGCTGTTCGGCGGCGGATTTCTGGGCATCGCCATTCTCAAAAAGAAGCCGGACCTGCGCGACAAGAACATCGCCATCCTGGACCACACCGGCGTGGCAGCCGAGCCGATCATGCGCGCCGCGCGAGAGAAAAACGGCCGGGAGCTGTTCGACAAGACGACCGGCAAACAGATCGCGGCGCGCTACGTGTTCGAAGCCGTGGCGAACACGGCGGACGCATCCCTGGCGCTCTCCGACCGCATCCGCAGCCGCGAGCTCTTCGGGTTCATCGAGATCTGGCCCGCCGCACTGGAAGCCCCGCCCGACGAGCCCGCTACGGAAAAGGAGCGCGACAAGCTGCCGCCCCGGGCCGGCTTCTACAGCAACGCCGGCGCCATCGACGAGACGCGCGCGTGGCTGCGCGATCCGGTCAACCGCGGCCTGCACGCGGTGCTGCTCTCCCGCCTCCACTTGCCCGATACCGAGCTCAAGGCGCTGCTGGCGACGGTGCCGCTCGAGCCCCTGAGCCTGGTGGCGCGCGATCCCAAGACCGGCCGGCTACAGGAGGCCAAGAAGAAAGACGAGGTCCAGGAGTTCGCAGCACCTTTCGGGCTGGTGCTTCTGCTGACCATGATCGTCATGGTGGGCACGGCGCCCATGCTCTCCGCGGTCACGGAGGACAAGAATCAGCGCATCTTCGAAATGCTGCTGGGGCTGGCGACGCCTTTCGAGCTGATGACGGCGCGCGTGCTCGCCGCGCTGGGACGTTCGCTGACGAGCGCCATCTTTTATATAGCGGGGGCGCTGCTGGTGCTGCAGGGCATGTCGATGGTGGGGATGGTGCGGTTCGACCTGCTGCCGTGGTTTTTCCTCTACCTGGTGGCGCACGTGGTGATGCTCTGCAGCTTCGCCGCGGCGCTCGGGGCGGCCTGCAACAGCCCGCAGGACGCCCAGAATCTGGCAGTGGTCCTGGTGGCGCCGGTGATGGTTCCCTACTTCATGCTGGTGCCCGTGATGCAGTCGCCGAACGGCGGCATGGCGACGGCGCTGTCGCTGATTCCGCCTTTCACGCCGCCGCTGATGCTGTTGCGGCAGGCGCTCCCGGCAGGCGTGCCGTGGTGGCAACCGTGGGCCGGAATTGTCGGCGTGATCCTGTGGACCATCGGCGGCATTTGGGTGGCGGCGCGGATCTTCCGCATCGGCATTCTGATGCAAGGGCAGGCTCCGAAGCTGCGCGAGCTGATGCGCTGGGCGATCTCGGGTTGAAACGCGCCTGCGGCGCGGACACGCTGAAGCCTGTCCCACAAATACGCGAACAGCTATAAAATAGTTTTGGATCTGAAAGACATGAAATATCTGGTGCTTGCTCAGGCTCTGTTCGCTGCCGCGGCCGCGTGGTCTCAGCCCGCGACCCCCGCCTCCTTCGAAGTTGCGACCGTCAAAGTCGCGGCTCCCTGCTGCGCGCCCGGCCAATGGCGCGAAAGTAAGGCGATCGCCGACCGCATCGACTTCCGCTATGTCACGCTGAAGTACTGTCTGGCCTTTGCCTATGGAATCAAGGAATACCAGGTGGCCGGCCCGCCATTTCTCGGCGAGCTGCGATTCGACATCCTCGCCAAGGGTCCGGAAGGCACGCGCCGGGAGCAGCTCCCGGCAATGATGCAGTCTCTTCTGAAGGATCGCTTCAAGCTCGAGGCCCACCAGGAGAAAAAGGAATTCAGCGTGTACGTCCTGCAGGTGGGCAAGAACGGGCCGAAGCTCAAGGAATCGTCCGAAGAGGATCAGGCCGCCGAAAACTCGGCTTTCGGGATGAGTATGAACGGCGGCGTCGGACACCTGGAAGCCAAGCACGCCGACATGGCTTCGCTGACCAACACCCTGCCCCGGCTGGTGGGCCGCCCCGTGGTGAACCAGACCGGTTTGACCCGCCGCTACGATTTCGATCTGGAATTCATGAAGGAAGACCTGGCCGGAATCGTCCTTCCGTCGACTGCCGGCGGGACCGCCCCGCCCGCCGCCGAATTCGGCACGTCGATTTTCAATTCGATTCAGCACCTCGGGCTTAAGCTGGACTCGCAGAAACTGCCGCTGGACACGATCGTCGTGGACCGCTCCGAAAAGACACCGACGGAAAACTGAGCTTCGACGCGTGCGAGGATAGGGTGAACGTATGGCCGAGCTCACCTCTGCACTCCATCCCGATCTGAGCGGGCGCGTCGCGCTGGTCACGGGCTCGAGCCGCGGCATCGGCAAAGCCCTCGCGCTGCGGCTGGCAGCCTCGGGCGCCGCGGTCGTGGTCGCCGCCAAGAGCGAGCAATCCGCCGAGCGCCTGCCGGGCAGCATTCACGAGACCGTCGAGGCGATCCGCGCCGGCGGCGGACGAGCGGTCGCCGTGCCCACGGATGTGCGGGACGAAGAGGCGATCCGGCGCATGATCGAGCGCGCCGTGGAAGAGTACGGGCGCCTGGACATTCTGGTGAACAACGCCGGCGCCATCTGGCTGCAGCCGATCGTGCAAACTCCGGCGAAGCGCTTCGACCTGGTCATGGGAGTCAACGTCCGCGCGGCGTACCTGGCCTGCTACTATGCACTGCCCCACATGGTGAAACAGCGATGGGGCCACATTCTGAATATGTGTCCGCGCCTCTCGACCAGGCCGTCTCCGGGGAAGGTGGCTTACATGATTTCCAAGCTGGGCATGGCGTACGTGGCGCTGGGGGTTGCGGCCGAGCACGCGGCGGACAACATCGCGGGCAACACGCTATGGCCGCGCACGATCATCGAAAGCCAGGCATCCATCAATTGGGGCATGGCGGGTCCCGAGCAGTGGCGGACTCCCGAAATCCTCTGCGATGCGTCGATGGCGATTTTCTCGCAGGAGCCGCATACCTGCACCGGCCGGCAGTGGATCGACGAGGAGGCGCTTAGCGAGCTTGCCGGCATCACCAATTTCGACCGCTACTGGTGCCAGGGAAAGCCGCCGGCCAACCCGATCTATATCGATAAGTGGTAAGGCGCCTGGGATACAATGTGCGCATGCCGCAAGACCGCCGTACTTTCCTCGCCTCCACCCTGGCAGCCGCGCCCTTGTTTGTGCCGCGCACCGCGTGGGGGGCGAACGACCGTATCGCCTTCGGCCTGATCGGCTCTGGCGGCCGCGGGCGCTACCTGCAAGGCAACTTTCAGAAACTCGGCGCCGAGTGCGTTGCCATCGCCGAAGTCTACGAGCCCAACCTCAGTGCAGGGCTTAAAGCCGCGCCGTCGGCCAAGACGTACACGGACTATCACGAGCTGCTCGCCCAGCCCGGCATCGACGCGGTTGTGATCGCCACTCCCGATCACCAGCACGCACCCATACTCTACGCCGCGCTTCAGGCGAAGAAGGATGTCTACCTGGAGAAGCCGATGTCGCACTCCATCCCGCAAAGCCAGGAGATGATCGCCGCCGTCCGCCGCACGAAGCAGATCGTACAGATCGGCATGCAGCGACGCAGCGCACCCGCAGTTATCCAGGCCAAACAGAAATTCGATTCCGGCGTTCTCGGGAAAATCACCATGGCCAAGCCCATGTGGAACTGGAACGTCTCCAAGCCTCTGGACAACTCGCCGCTCCCCGGCAAGCTCGATTGGACGCGTTTCCTGGGCGATGCCAAACTGCGCGATCTGGAGCCGATGCGCTTCCGCTCGTGGAGATACTTCTGGGACTACTCGGGAGGCAACATGACGGATCAGGGCACGCACCTGATGGACGTCGTACAGTGGTTCACCGGTTCGGGCTTCGCGAAAAGCGCGGTCTGTATGGGCGAGCTTGCCAAGAACACCGGCAGCGAGGTTCCCGACGTTTTCTGCGCCGTCTTCGAATACGAAAAGCTTATGGCCACGTGGACCCTGAACTATTGCAACTCGTACGACAACGACTGGAGCATCCAGTTCCAGGGCGACGAAGGCACCATGATCCTCAACAACCTGGGCTACAAGATCTGGAAAGAGCCGTGGACGAAGAATCCGGATCCCGTGGAGCAGATGGCCGCGCCCATCCCGATCGAGCCCCACATTCAGAACTTTCTGGATTGCGTGACGTCGCGGCAGGAGCCGAATGCGCCGGTCGAAGTGGGCGCCAGCGCGGTGAGCGCGCCGCACCTGGCGAATGTCGCGTTTCACTCCAACCGCCGGGCGTATTTGAGCGCTGATGGTAAGACGGTGAGTTAGGGTAAGAAGATGAAAATCACCCGCCGCGATCTCGCCCTGCTGGCACCGGTGCTCGCCGCCGCGCAGACACCCAAGCCCACCCTGTCGTCGAAGGTCTACAAATACGGGGACCTGCCGGTGAAACCCAATGGCGGCAACGAAGGACGTGCAGTTCTCGACGGCAAGACCCACACGGGCTACCCCGTGGAGCTGCACATTACCGACCTCGGTCCCGGCCTGGCGCCGCACGCTCCGCATCATCACGTGCACGAAGAGATCCTGATGCTGCGCTTCGGCCAGCTCGATGTGACTATTAACGGCGCTACGACGCGCGCCTCGGCCGGCAGCGTGATCTACGTGAACTCGAACGAGGAGCACGGGTGGAAGAATCCGGGTCCGGATCGGGCACAATACTTCGTGATCGCGCTGGGCCGCGAATCTTCGTAACGCCCCGAAAGGAAGGCGCGCTGCGCGCGCGGGCAGGCCAGGAGGCCTACCCTACAAAAACCGGCAGTGTTATATTCACCTGCATGCTCCTGTCTCGACCAGTCGTCACTCGTGTAACGTTCGCCGTTCTTGCCATCGCGGCCCTCTGGCTAGCCTGGGCCCAACAGCCGCGCGCGCCGCTGACCATCGAAAAGGTCACCGACAACCTTTGGGTCATCATCGGCAACGGCGGCAACGTCGCCGTCATGCCCACCAGCGAAGGCGTGATCCTGGTGGACGATAAGTTTGCGCAGGACGCTCCGGAGATCGTCGCCAAGGTGAAGACCGTGAGCGACAAACCCATCCGCTACGTGCTCAATACCCACCAGCACGGCGACCACACCGGCGGCAACGACGCCATGATGGCCGCCAACGCCCAGATCCTGATCACCAGGCAGGCGCGCGCCAACATGGTGGCCGGCAAACAGCCGGGCCTGCCGCAAATCACCTACAACACGGAAGCCCAGGTCTTCCTCGGGGGCAAGGAGGTGGATGCGAAGTACGTCGGGCGGGGTCACACCAACGGCGACGCAGTGATCTACTTCCCCGGCGAGCGGGTGCTCCACACGGGCGACCTCTTCGTCTCCTCCGGCGCGCCCTTCTGCGACACTTCCGCCGGCGGCTCCATCAAGGAATGGGACGCGACCATCCGCAAGGCCCTCGAGCTCGATTTCGATACCGTGATCCCCGGCCACGGCGCGGTCGCCAAGAAAGCCGATCTCGCGAAGTGGGTGCAGACGCTGGCGACCATCCGGTCGCGGGTGCAGACTGCGTGCGCGGGAGGCGCCGCCGATGCCGCCAAGCGGCTCGACTTGAAGGATCTCGGCATGCCCACCATCGGGATGCTGGAGCGCGGCATGCCGGGCATGTGCAAGGAACTCGCGCCGTAAGAGCGTGTGCGATAATCGCCGCATGCACGCACGATTTTTCACGCTCGCGGCTGCCCTGTTAGCGGCCGCCGCGCTTCAAGGACAGCCTCCGCAAGGCATGGGCGGCCGGGGAGGGCCACAATCGGAGACCCTACGACAGGCAGCGCAGTTGCTTCGCGAAGGCAAGACGGCCGATGCGCTGGCGGCCGTGGAGAAGGAACTGGAGAACAATCCGAACTCGGGCCAGGCAGCCACCATGCTGGACAACCTCGGCGCGACTGCCGACGCGCGCAAGGTTTTTCAGCGCGCGCTGGACGCGGCCGCGGACGCCGGTGCGAAGGCCAACTGGCAGCGGCAGATGGCGATGTCGTACGCGTTCGACGGCGATTGCCGGAACACCGTGAAGTACGAGCAGATGGTGATCGCGTACTGGCAGACGCAGGAGCAGGCGCAGCCGCAGAACGCGTTCTACCAGGAAGGCGAGATGGCGAACGAGGGCGCGCGGGGGTGCATCGATTCCGGCGACCTGGAGACCGCCGAGCAGTGGTACCGCAAGGGGACGGAGATGGGGCTGAAGGAGCCGGAGCCGAAGACGCACCCGGCGAGCCTGTGGAACTTCCGCCTGGAGCACGCGCTGGGGCGGCTGGCGGCGCGGCGCGGCAATAAGGCGGAGGCGGCCAAGCACGTGGCGGCGGCAAGGAAGATTCTCGACGGCGATGCGTCGATGGCCGCACAGCAGGAGCGCTTCTATTCTTACCTAGTGGGGTATGTCGCGCTGTACACGGGCGATTTCCAAACAGCGGAGGCGGAGTTCACCAAGATGCTCGCGGCGCCGGGGAACAGCAACGATCCGTTCATGATTTGCCTGCTCGGCATGACGTACGAGCGGATGGGCGATAAGAGCAAAGCGGACGAGACGTACAAGCGTGCGGCGGCGGCGCTGTCGCCCAACAGCCACAATCCGCCGGCGGCATTTGCGCGTCCATTCCTGCGCAAGAAGATGTCGCTATGAAGCGGGTTTGGTGCGCGCTGGCGATCGCGGGCGGCTGCTTTGGCCAGACTTTCGACCCGAAACTACCGGCTTCCGTGCCCGAGGTGACGGGTACGGTGGAGGCACGAGCGCCGCTCAGGTACATCGAGGTGCGCTTGGGGGACGGCGCGGCGGCACAGCCGGGACAGGAGTACACGGTGCACTACACGGGCTGGCTGCGCGACGGGACGAAGTTCGACTCGTCGGTGGATCGCGGCGAGCCGTTGAAATTCGTGCAGGGGCGGCGGCAGGTGATCGCCGGGTGGGAGATGGGCTTCGAGGGCATGAAGGTCGGCGGGAAGCGCCGGCTGTTTCTGCCCTATCAGCTGGCGTATGGCGAGAAGGGGCGAGGCAAGATTCCGCCCAAGGCGGAGCTGATCTTCGACGTCGAGCTGCTGGACGTGAAAGACGTGACTCCGGCGCCGGCGGCAGCGGAGGTGCTGCTGCCGTTCGACGATCTGGAGAAACAGGTGGTCGCGCTGGCAAGAGCGATTCCGGAGGAGAAATACGGGTGGCGTCCGGGGCCGGGCGTGAGGTCGGTGAAGGAGGCGCTGCTGCACATCGCGTTCGGGAACACACTGCTGCTGCACCTGCTGAACGGGGAGGCACGCGAAGAACTCGGCAAAGAGATCGAGCAGAACGCGAAGGGGGAGCAGGAGGCGCTGAGCAAAGCGCAGGTGATCGCGAAGGTGGCGGAGAGCTTCGCGGCGGTGCGGAAGACGATGGAAGAGGCGTCGGCCGGGGCGTTATCACGAGACGCGGATTTCTTCGGACGAAAGACGAGCGTGCGCGGAGTGCTGACGGTGATCGACACGCACATCGCGGAACACTTGGGGCAGCTCATCGCTTATGCGCGGATGAACGGGATCGTGCCGCCGTGGTCGCGGTGAAGCGCCGGACTGCGGCCGGGGACACGCTCAAGCCTGTCCCACATCGGAGCCCAGGACGATTTTGGAGCCGTCCACCAGGATGGGGCGGCGAATCAGGTTCGGATTCTCGCTCATGAGCTTGAGGGCCTCGGTGCGCGCGGGCGGATGGTCCTTCATGCCGCGCTCGCGGTAGAGCTCGTTGCGCGGGTTGAGGAACTCGCGGTAGTCGCGAGCGCCAATCAGCTTCTCCAGTTCAGCGACGGTCAGGCCCTTGTTGAGATCGACCTCTTCAAAACGGTCGCCCCTTTCGCGAAGCAAACTCTTCGCTTTGCGGCAGGTGGTTCAGGTGGGTTTCAGGTAGAGCTTCATCACAGCCAGTGTAGATCCGCGGAGCGCTCGCCGGTGAGGTGCAGGAATAGCGGCTCGAGGGCGCGGAACTGGCGGCCGTCGAATTCGATGGCGCCGTCGTCGTTGAAGATGGTGATGTCGCCCTGCCAGACGAGCTTGCCGGGGCTGGTGATGATGGCGACTTCGTGGCAGAGGCGCTCGACGGTCTCGAGTACATGGCTGGTGATGAAGACGGTACGGCCCTGGTCGGTGAAGCGCCGCAGCCACTGCTTCATCAGCGCCACGCCGGCGGGATCGATGGATTCGAAGGGCTCGTCCAGGAACAGGATATCGGGCGTGTGGATGACGGCGGCGGCGAAGGCCACGCGCTTGCGCATACCGGTGGAATACTCGGAGAGCGTCTTCCCGGCGTCGGTGAGCTCGAGCGCTGCGAGCAGCTCGGTGACGCGGCGGCGGGTGGTGGATTCGTCGAGGCCGAACATGCGGGCGACGAAGGCCAGGAATTCGTGGGCGTAGAGGGGCTCGAAGAGGCCGAGAGTTTCGGGCATGACGCCGATGCGGCGTTTGAGCTCGGCGCTGGACGCGGTGAACGGCTGGCCGAGCAGCTCGACCTGGCCGGCGGTGGGATCGAGCAGGCCGGTCATGCAGCCGATGGTGGTGCTCTTGCCGCTGCCGTTGGGGCCGAGGAATCCGAACATGGTCCCGGCGCGCACGGCGAGCGAGAGGTTCTCGACGGCCACGGTTGGCCCGTATTTCTTGGCGAGGTTGGTGAGGCGTATGGCGTCCATGCGATCAGTCTCTTCCTTCGACGACGGCCAGCAGGCGCTCGCGGCGCGGGTTGAACAGGGCGCAGGCGGCATTCAGCGATACCCGATACAGGACGGCGGCGAGCGCGGCGAGGACGAGAATCATCCACCAGTTTTGCGGCTGGAAGGGCGCGGGCCACGCGCGGCGGAGGAGGCGCGGGCCCAGAAGCGCGGTCAAAACACCGCCGATGACCAGGATGTTGCCGCCGAGCGAAAGATCGTTGCCGATGCTGCTTTGGTAATTGCCTTTGCGCGGATTGAACAGGCTGATCCACAGCGCCAGGGCGTGGAAAAGGAACAGGCCGGTTACCGAAGAGCACGCCAGCATCAGGAACATTGCAAGGTCGAGGGGCTTGGGCGCCAGAACCAGCCAGGCGGCGAGCAGGATGGGGATGCTCGCGGCTCCCAGAAGGAGCGACGCAAAACTGCCCGCGCGGAGCGTGGCCGCAGGATCGGTGGGCAATAGAAAATAGCGGCGAAAGCCGCCAGCGGAATAGCCGAACTGGTTGACGGTGATGCGCGCGACGCCTATGAACGTAGCCACCGGGAAGGTGCCGAGCGCGGCGATGAAGAATCCGTTGGCGCCGCCCATCTGCCGGCCGAACTGAAAGGTCAGGAACGCGACCAGCGGAAGCTGGAGTAGCGACATGGCACGGGTGCGGCTGTTGCGGAGGTAGAAGCGCAGCCAGTGCGCTACCAGCGGGGCGGCGGGTCCGAAGAAGGCC
>Ga0335079_10007666_pt1 | contig 12268 bp, 11 predicted proteins | sample Lox_Sample_33_FD_206719 | JGI IMG/M metagenome (GOLD analysis project Ga0335079, IMG submission 206719) | Soil microbial communities from Loxahatchee National Wildlife Refuge, Florida, United States - Lox_Sample_3.3 | ecosystem: Environmental > Terrestrial > Soil > Wetlands | place: USA... | reverse complement strand
GCGGAGTTTCAGAACCCCAACATCCAGCTCCTGATCAAGGACGATGGTGGCAGCCCGCAAGGCGCGAGCCAGAGCGCCCAGCAGGCGCTCGACGAGGGCGCCGAGATCATCCTGGGCCCGCTGTTTGCGCTGTCGGTGCCATCGACCGCGCAGGTCGCGCGCACGCGCAGCGTCTCCGTTATCGCGTTCTCGACCGATTCCAGCATCGCCGGCCGCGGCGTCTATCTCCTGAGCTTCCTGCCGGAGTCCGACGTCAACCGCGTCGTCGAATATTCGGCGAGCATCGGCAAGAAATCCTTCGCCGCGCTGTTGCCGGAAAATGCCTATGGCAATGTTGTGGAGGCTTCGTTCAAATCCGCGGTCGCCCGCAGGGGCGGACGGATTGTCGCGTTCGAGAAATACGGTGCCGACCGCGCGACACCGGCGCGCAACGTAGCGCAGGCGCTGGGGCAGGCCGATGCGCTGTTGATCGCCGATGACGGCGATTCCGTCGTAGCGACCGCCGATGCGCTCACCGCAGCCGGCGCCAATTTGCGCAACATCCAGCTCCTGGGCACCGGGCTGTGGGACAATCCGCGCGTGTTCGCGAGCGCCTCCTTGCAGGGTGGCCTCTATGCCGCGCCGGATCCGGCCGGCTTCCGTGCGTTCGCCGGCCGCTACCGTACGCGCTATGGCGGCGAGCCGGTCCGAACCGCGACCCTTGCCTATGACGCGGTGGCGCTGATTGCGGCGCTGTCGCGGACGCAAGGTCCCCAACGCTTCGCGCCTGATGTGCTGACCAATCCGTCCGGCTTCGCGGGCATCGACGGGCTGTTCCGCTTCCGCCCAGACGGCACCAACGAGCGCGGGCTTGCGGTCATGCGGGTGGGCAGCGGCGGCGGCGTAGCGGTTGCAGGCTCGCCAAAGAGTTTTGGCGCGTGATCTCGCCAGGTTGGCGGCGCACGCCGGGGCAAATTGGCTGACTCCGCCGCCGCCGCAGGCAAAATCCCGGACAGCCAAAAGATCGATCTGCCGCCAGGCAAGTACAAGGTCAGCTTCAAGGTGGCGAGCTTCGCCGCGCAGACCCGGGAGTTCGAGGTCTGCTGCCGACGAGACCTGGGGCCTGACACCAGAGCACAGCGATTCTAAAGCTGCGGACCGGATAGTCTGAGCTCGCGCTCAGCTCGAAAGACATTGCTGTACAGGTTTGATATCCATTGCCGTCCGCTTGAGGTCACATTGAGATAACGAACAGCTGCTTGAATCTGCGGCGCAACGTTGGTCCAGTAGAACTGGGGGTATTTGTAGACGACGTCTGCTGGCGTGCTGTAACCAAGTGTTTTGTTTAGCCCAATTTCCTCAAATTCGTGGAACAGCGCGTTCGACTTTTTCATATAATTGGGATCGCCGAGTTGCCCGATGAGATCGGCCGCGCGCAGCAGCAAACCCTCCTCCTCGTCCAAGTCATCGGCGTCCTGCCTTGGCGGAGTTGTGTAGGGAAAGCGGGTGTATTCGATCGCGCGCGCAACGCGGGCTGCGTCGATTTCGTCTATTGGATCAAGGCGCTCGGCAGCGAAGATCTTGGAGCGATCGACATGATAGGGCGCCAGCGCGGCGTCGGAAGAGCCGACCGGCAATTGAATCGTTCGGCCGCTGACATCCGCTATAAAAGATCCATCTTCGTCTCCATAAACGATTCCGCGAACGTAGCCGATATCGTGTATCAGGCACGCAAGGATGAAATGAGCATAGTCGCTCGCCGTCGTATGTCGCTGGAACGCGCGCCCCATCAGTATGTCGTGCCCGACAAGCGTGACGAGCATCGTGTGTTCGATGTTGTGATACAAGGCGTCGCTGTTGCCGATGCATTCAAGGGCGAGTTTTGCCGCATAGGGCAGCAATTCGGGCAGGCTGGCGTGAGAGGCGCCAAATCGGCCTTTCGTCTCGGACGTCAGAAACGCGCCCAACGCCTGGGCTGTCAGTTGTGGAATCGTTATCATGATCGAGTTCCTCGTCGGCCATAGACTTCGTCGTGGTTGGACGCCCAGCACTCAGCAGCACGTGCGGGAACGGCGGCGGATGGAAGCGAAGGAACACCCGCGCTGCGTCGGAACCGTGTTGATGCAAGTCAACGAGAGAAAAAACGAGGTCACAGAACTCAATCCGTATCGACGAGCGAACGGCGGAAGTGGAGAAGGCCAGTAGAGGGCCGCCGTTCTTGCGTTTTTGCCGGACTTCGACCCTGCTGATCGGACAATGACGCTGTCGCAATTCGTGCATTCTCCGTGCTTCGCTCGAGGAATAACCTTGCGCCAGCTTTGAGCCGATCGCTAATTCTTTGGCCAGCGCCGCCTTGAAAGTATGCCGCGCAACAGGCTTTTGATAGCGGAGTGTGTCGGCGATGAAAAAGAAGGATCGAGTTGGCGAACTCCGTCTCGAAAGCTTGCTGAAGAACGCCTTCAATACGCAACTGCAGCCGCTGAAATCACTCAAGACTGCGACCAAAAGGCGGAGAGCCCTGAAAAGGGCCACAAACAATTCCGGGCTCACGAAGTCGGGCGCGTCCCCTTCGGGTCGATGATGCGCCCGGGCACCCTCGAATGAGGCAAGAACGCACGTGCGCCCGAACGATGGGAAGCGTACTTGTCGAGGGCTTTGCGACGCGCGCCAGTGACTGCAGGAGCGAAATCCCTGTCGATCGGTCGACCGGCTAGCTTACAAACACAACACGCGTTTCCAATGGAACGCGCCGATATAAATCTTCAACGTCGTCGTTTACAAGTCTGATGCACCCGGAAGCAACGAGATGGCCGATCGTCATGGGCGAATTGGTCCCATGAATGAACAGCCCCGGCTTGTCCAGCAACAGAGCGCGTGCACCCAGCAGACTCCCAGGACGGCCAGCTGCGGCCAGCAACGTCTCGCTGCCCCTGGTATCCGCATTCGAAGATCGCCAATCGGGCCATTCAAGCTTGCTCGTAACGCGAAAGAAGCTGCCTCCCTTGAGACATTCCTGTGCAATTCCGATCCCATAGCGACGCGCGGAATTGTTGCCATCGATCAGGTACAGAAAGCGATTCTCCCGATCGACGACAATCGATCCAGGAACGATTGTGGTACGGTAGAAAACCACCTGCCGCTGCAAGGCAAACGCCAATCCTTCGCTCGACGAGCCCCCATCAATGCCGGGCTTGAGGTCGGCGACGACGACGTCTTCGCCTGCGCGCCTCGATTTTGACGACGAGGCGGTGACGCCGGCCAGGCCTGGTGCCCTGGGTGCGACATATCCATACAGCAAAGCCGAAAGAGCGGCGGCGACGACGAGCGCGCAGGCTCCGATGATGAACGACTTCCAGTTCCGGCCGGTCGATAGCACCTGGCTGATTTCCGCTGCGGATTTCTGTCCGCGCGTCTCCCGGTCCGCCACGCCGTTTTCGATACGCCGGATGGCGTCTTCCAGAGCGGCAATATGCGATGCGCTGACCTCTCGTGTCAGGTTGGACCTCGCGATGACGCCATAAGCGTCCCTGTAAATCCTGTCTCGCTCTGCCGCGTCCTTGCCTGCAACCGCTTTCGTCAGTAACGAAAAATAATCCACTGTCATGGTCTTTTCCTTGGAAAACTACCTGACGGGAGGAGCGTATTGAATACCGCCCTGTGTCCAGAGCGCATTTAGTCCGCGCGGGATGCTCAACCTGGACTGCGTTCCGACGTTTCTCTCATAGATCTCTCCGTAGTTGCCGACCGCGCGAACAGCCCGTGCCGCCCAGTCATTTGTCAGGCCCAATTGCTTGCCAAATTCACCTTCAGTGCCGACCAGCCGACGAATATTGGGATTCGATGATTTCATCGCTTCGTCGATCGTTGTTGAATTGACGCCCAGTTCTTCGGCATTGATCAGTGAATACAATGTCCACTTGATCAGATTGAACCACTGGTCGTCGCCTTGCCGCACGGCAGGCCCAAGCGGTTCCTTTGAAATCACTTCCGGCAAGATGATATGGCTGTCTGGCGTGGTGAGCCTCAGACGCTCAGCATAGAGTTGCGAAACATCACTGGTAAGCACGTCGCATTTGCGATCGTCATAGGCCCTTAGGCTTTCTTCTGCTGTGCCAACCGCCAAAACCTTCAGCTTCATGTCGTTAGCGCTGAAATAGTCATTCAAATTCAGTTCCGTCGTGGTGCCGGTCTGGGTGCAGACCGTCTTGTCTCCAAGCTGCAAGGCAGTATCGATCCCGGTGTCCCGACGCACGAGGAAGCCTTGGCCGTCAAAATACGCCACGCCGGCGAACATCAGGCCGAGAGAATTTTCTCGCGACATCGTCCAGGTCGAGTTGCGCGACAGCACGTCAATTTTATTCGACTGGAGCGCCGTGAAACGCGCAACCGCATCGAGTGGCACGAACATTACCTTGGTGGGATCACCAAAAATCGCAGCCGCAACAGCGCGACAGAAATCCACGTCAAAGCCGGTCCAAACACCCTTTTCGTCCATATTCGAGAAGCCCAGCAGCCCTTGGCTAACACCACAATTAAGCGCACCGCGCTCTTTGACTGTGGTGAGGGTCTGGGCGTTCGTTGTGTGGCCCCAGAGACAGGCGAGCAACGTAATGACCAGGAGGAATATGGATTGTTTCTTGCAATTGGACATTTTGGGTCACGCAACAAGTCGTGGGGGCAATTCTTGCTCAACGCCGGCAGGCTAGCATAACCGTGAGAGTTGACCACTCCACCCCTAATCGTGATTTGCCGCCAACGCGGTCGATGCGTTTCTGAAAGAGCGGGTTATGGCTGCTCTTCAAGCCAGCCACCGCGGGAAGGAGGCATCCGCCTGGGATCAAATCCGAAGGACTCACTTCGAACACGATTTCTCAGCTGCGCCTCCCGGAAGCGGACTGCCCATCCAGTCGTTCATGAGCTTACGACGCGACTAAGCGGCCAGATCCGCCACCACAGCATCGAGCACCGGAAATCCGGCCTGCGTGACGCGCAGCCGCCCATCGGCCTCGACCGCGATCGCGCCTTCCTCGCGCAAGAGCGCGATGCGCCGCGGATCGAGCGAGCGACCGGCCAGCGCGGCGTAACGCTTGGGGTCGATGCCCTCGGCAAGCCGCAACCCCATCAACAGAAATTCATCGGCGCGCTCGACGCGCGAGAGGACATCATCGGTGACGATGCCATGACCGTTGGCTTCGACGCGCATCAACCACGCCTCGGGGCGCTTTTCGGTCGCAATCGCGCGTCGCGTGCCGTTGATATCGAGCCGGCCATGCGCGCCGGGGCCGATGCCGGCATATTCGTCGCCGCGCCAATAGACCAGATTGTGCCGGCACTGCGCGCCTTTGCGCGCATGGTTGGAGATCTCGTAGGCCGGCAGGCCGTGACGGCCGCAGACCTCCTGCGTGACGTCGTAGAGCGCACGCGCGAGCAGCTCATCCGGCGTCTTCAGCTTGCCTGCGGCGTGCAGGCCGAAGAACGGCGTGCCCTCCTCGATGGTCAATTGGTAAAGCGACAGATGTTCGGCCGCTTCCTTGATCGCAAGCTCGAGCTCGCTGGCCCATGCATGCGGCGTCTGATCGGGCCGCGCATAGATCAGGTCGAACGAGTAGCGCGCGAAGGCCTTGCGCGCGATGGCAACCGCATCGAGGGCCTCGCGCGCCGTGTGCAACCGCCCCAACTGCTTCAGCGATGCGTCATCCAGCGCCTGCACGCCGAGCGAGACGCGGTTGACGCCGGCCGAGCGATAGCCGGCGAAGCGCGCGGCTTCGACGCTGGTCGGATTGGCCTCCAGCGTAACCTCGACGTCATCAGCCACGCGCCAATGTTTTGCGATCGCATCCAGCACCGCGCCGACCGTCTCCGGCCGCATCAAGGACGGCGTGCCGCCGCCGAGAAAGATCGACGAGACTTCGCGTCCGCCCGCCCGCGCCGCGGTGGTTTCGATCTCGCGCGCAAAGGCGCGGGCAAAGCGGTGTTCGTCGATCGCGCCATGCCGGACATGGCTGTTGAAATCGCAATAGGGGCATTTCGACAGGCAGAACGGCCAGTGCACATAGACGCCGAATGCTGGTCGCTCAGCGCCGGTCAAGGCAGATCTCCGCGAGCTTGACGAAGGCGCGGGCGCGGTGCGAGAGCCCCAGTCCCAGCGGCGGCAGGCCGTGCTTCTCGATGCTGCTCATCTCGCCAAAGGTACGGTCGAATCCGTCCGGCATGAACATCGGATCGTAACCAAAGCCGGCGGTGCCGCGCGGGGGCCAGACCAGCGTGCCGTCGACGCGCGCCTCCACCTCTTCAAGGTGATCGTCGGGCCAGGCGACGCACAGCGCGGACACGAAATGCGCGCCCCGCTGGCCGGGCATCATTGCACCGCGTTCCCTGAGCAGCCGCTCGACTTGCGCCATCGCCGCGTTGAAATCCTTGTTCGGTCCGGCCCAGCGCGCCGAGTAGATGCCGGGCGCGCCGCCGAGCGCATCCACGACGATACCGGAATCGTCGGCAAAGGCGGGCAGTTGCGCGGCTTTCGCGGCAGCGACCGCCTTGATCCTCGCATTGGACTGGAACGTGTCGCCGGTCTCCGCCGGCTCGGACAGGCCAAGCTCGCCCGCGGCGACCGCCTCGACACCATGCGGCGAAAGCAGCTCGCGCATCTCGGCAAGCTTGCCCGGATTATGGGTCGCGATCACGAGCTTGCCGGTGATCTGGCGATGCATGTTCAGGCGACAGCCAATTTCTGCAGATTCACGAGCCGCGCGACGCCTTTCTGCGCCAGCCCCATCAATGCCAAAAACTGCGCCTGCGAGAAGGGCGTCTTCTCGGCAGTGCCCTGCACCTCGATGATGCGGCCGTCGCCGGTCATGACGAAATTGGCGTCTGTCTCGGCCTCCGAATCCTCGGCATAATCGAGGTCGAGCACCGGCGTGCCGTTGTAGATGCCGCAGGAGATCGCGGCGACATTGTCGCGCAGCACGTTCGACTTCACCATGTTGCGCGCTTTCATCCAGCCAAGGCAATCGGCAAGCGCGACCCAGGCACCGGTGATCGAGGCGGTACGGGTGCCGCCATCCGCCTGCAGCACGTCGCAGTCGACGGTGATCTGGCGCTCGCCGAGCGCTTCGAGGTCGATCGTGGCGCGCAGCGAACGGCCGATCAGCCGCTGGATCTCCACCGTCCGGCCGTTTTGCTTTCCGGCGGAGGCCTCGCGCCGCGTGCGTTCCAGGGTAGCGCGCGGCAGCATCCCATATTCGGCCGTGACCCAGCCGCGGCCCTGGCCCTTCAGCCAGGGCGGCAACCGGTCCTCGAGCGTGGCGGTGACGAGCACATGGGTGTCGCCGAATTTCACGAGGCACGACCCTTCCGCATATTTGACGACGCCGCGCTCGAGCGAAACGGCGCGCAATTCGTCCGGGGCACGGCGGCTTGGCCGCATGGGGTCCTCCAGGGGATCAAGCAAAAAAGAATGGTCGGCGCAGCTTGTAGGAGGGGGAACGGGAGGCGGCAAGGCCTTAACCATGCTTTTCGTACCGCCATTGGCGCTTGTCAGGCGGGCCTTGGATGGACACATTAGACGCATTCGCAGGAGTAGCTGGTGGCCCATCACGATCCGATCGGCTTGATCGCACCGCAGGCTGGCCTTGCAGCGCTGAACGAGCGTTCGCGCGACATTTTCCGCCAGATCGTGGAGAGTTATCTGGCGACCGGGGAACCCGTCGGTTCCCGCAACATCTCGCGTCTGATCGCAGTCCCCCTGTCGCCCGCCTCGGTGCGCAATGTGATGGCCGATCTGGAGCAGCTCGGCCTGATCTACGCACCGCACACCTCGGCCGGCCGCCTGCCCACCGAGCGGGGCTTGCGCTTCTTCGTCGACGCCCTGATGCAGATGGGCGACCTGACCGAGGCCGAACGCGCCTCGATCCAGACCCAGCTTGCCTCGGTCGGCCGCGCGCAATCGGTCGAGGCGGCGCTCGGCGAAGCCTTGACCCGGCTGTCCGGGCTGACACGCGCGGCCGCGGTCGTGTTGACAGCGAAGTCGAATGCGCGGCTGAAGCATATCGAGTTCGTCCGGCTCGAACCGGAGCGCGCGCTGGCGGTATTGGTCGGTGAGGACGGCCAGGTCGAAAACCGCGTGCTTTCGCTGCCACTCGGGGTTCCGCCCTCCGCGCTCACCGAAGCATCCAATTTCCTCAACGCGCGGATGCGCGGCCGCACCCTGGCCGAGGCGCGTCTCGAGCTTGAAACCGCGCTGGCGCAGGATCGTGCCGAGCTCGATCAACTCACCCAAAAAGTCGTAGCTGCAGGGCTTGCGAGCTGGTCCGGCGGCGAGAACGACGACCGGCAATTGATTGTGCGCGGGCACGCCAATCTGCTGGAGGATCTGCATGCGCTGGAGGATCTCGAACGGGTGCGCCTGTTGTTCGACGATCTCGAAACCAAGCGCGGTGTCATCGACCTGCTGGGTCGCGCCGAACTGGCCGAGGGGGTGCGCATTTTCATCGGTTCCGAAAACAAGCTGTTCTCGCTCTCGGGCTCGTCCACCATCGTCGCGCCCTACCGCGATGCTGCCGGCCATATTGTCGGTGTGCTGGGGGTAATCGGGCCGACGCGGCTCAATTATGCGCGGGTCATCCCGACCGTGGATTATGCCGCGCGCGTCGTCAGCCGGATGCTCGGCGGCTGAAGCAGGCCTCCCAAGCGATCACGGGCGCTTGATTTTCGCCGCTCAAAGCACGATATGGCGGCCGACGACATCTCCCTTCCAGTCCAGTTGCGTTTTCCGAAGATAGGCCATCCATGACCGATCCCGACCTGCAGAAGAAAGATCCGGCGAACCCGGGGCAGACCGGCGAACCCCTGGTGTCGAAACCCTACGTCATGCCCGACGACCCCGAGGAAGGGTCGGTCGAGGCGCTGAAGAAGGAGTCGCTCGAGGCGCGCGACAAGATGCTGCGGACGCTTGCGGAGATGGAGAATTTGCGCAAGCGCACGACCCGCGAGGTGGCGGATGCCAGGACCTATAGCATCACCGGTTTCGCGCGCGATGTGCTTGAGATCGCCGACAATCTGCAGCGCGCCCTGGACGCGGTTCCACCCGAGGTCAAGGCTACCGCCGATCCCGGACTGACGGCGTTGATCGAGGGCGTCGAGCTGACCGAGCGCTCGCTGCTCAACGCGCTGGAAAAGCACGGCGTGAAGAAGCTCGATCCGACCGGCGGCAGGTTCGATCCGAACTTTCACCAGGCCATGTACGAGGTTCCCGACCCGTCGGTTCCCGCGGGCACGGTGGTCCAGGTCGTGCAAGCCGGCTACACCATCGGCGATCGCGTGTTGCGGCCGGCGCTGGTTGCCGTGTCCAAGGGTGGGGCGAAGGCTGCCGCCGCGCCCGCCAACAGCAACGAGTCCAACAGCGCGGCCTAAGCGACCGCGAGATCGCTGGATTGAATGCGCTTGACGCCGGCCTTGGCCATATCGGCCCAGGCTTTCGCGAGCGACCCCTGCGTGTCGATACCGCGGCAGGCATCCTCGATCACGTAGGTTTCGAACCCGGCCTTGCGCGCGTCGAGCGCGCTCCACGCCACGCAGAAATCGGTGGCGAGCCCCGCCACGAAAACACGCTTGATGCCGCGTGCCTTGAGGTAGGCGGCGAGCCCCGTGGTGGTCTTGCCGTCGGCTTCGGTGAAGGCGGAATAGCTGTCGACATCCTTGTGGAAACCCTTGCGGATCACAAGCCCGGTCTGCGGAATCGACAGCTCCTTCGAAAGGCCCGCGCCGTCGGTTCCCTGTACGCAGTGGTCGGGCCACAGCACCTGCTTGCCATAGGCGAGGTCGATGGTCTCGAACGGCTTCTTGCCGGAATGGCTTGAGGCGAACGACACGTGGCCCTGGGTGTGCCAGTCCTGCGTCATCACCACATTGGCGAAGCCCTTGGCGATCTTGTTGATGACGGGAATGACCTGCTCGCCCTCTTTGACGGCGAGGCTGCCGCCGGGCAGGAAGCAGTTCTGGACGTCGATGACAAGCAAGACCGACGCGTCGTCGGGCTTGATGGGCGTCGCCGCCGCAAGCCTGCCTGCGAAAGACAACGCGACCGCGCCAAATCCAAGACCTGATCCAAGACCTGCCAGAAGGTGCCGTCGATCGAACATGGTGCTTCTCCGCGGTGATCGGTTGGTCAGCCCGGGAAAAACGTAGCGAGGCAAATCCGCGAGCGAAAGTCCTAAATTTCGGCGCGGTTTGCGCGTTCCGAAATCAGCCCCGATCAACCTTTGGGCTGGATGCCGTCGCGCACCGCGCGGAAACGCGGGAACGCGCTCGACCATTGGTCGCGCGGCGCGCTGCCGATCATGCGCAGCGTGCCCGGACTGCCGAAGCGCAGCCACTGCACGATGGTCACGGGCGTGTTGTCCTTGCCGCTGGTGGCATCGATCCGCGTTTCAAAACCGGGCATGCCGTCGATGCGGATCGGTTCCGACATCGTGATGCGTCCGTCGCGCACGCCGGGAATCTGGGTCACGGCCTGCTGGGCAAAGCGCGCGCGATCCTCGGGTTGCGGCGGCGCGGCGCCGACGATTCCGATCACCATATAGGGGGCGGGCTCGAAACCCGTGCTTTCGTCGCCGTCGGCGAGCACGACGGCAGCGCCGGGCGCGAGCGTCCGCACATTCTTGAAATTGGCGAGTTCCGAGATCTTGAACGGCATCAGCGCGAGCTGCTCGTCAACGGGAACTTCCTTGCGCACTGCGGCCGAGGCGAACATCGTCCGCACCGCATCGTCGGAATAGACCTTGGTGGCGTTTTCGGGGACCTGCACCGCGACATAGCCCGAGAAGGTGCCGCCCGACAGGATCATCGAATAGCGCCGCACCGTGGTCGCGCCATCCTTGCCGGTCTCGGCGGTGTAATAGGCCAGCCCCGCCGCGGTCTCGATGCTTTCCGGCTTGATGCCGCCGGTACCTTGCGGATTGGCCGTGAACGCGCTCTTCACCTCGCCATAGGCGTCCGCGGGCAATTCGGTCACCAGCACCTTGACGGTCTGGTCCTCCGACTCGAAGCCGGAGAACGATCTGGCGCGGACGAGGCCGACCAGGGGCGTCAGCCCGACGCGGACGCCTTGCGGGAAGATCACCTCGGCTGCGAACGCCGGCCACGGGGCGGCGACGAGGAATGCAATGGCGGTCAGGAGCCGAAAGGACTTCATGATGAACCCCGTGGTTTGCATCGAGGCCATTCGATGACGCCCCGGCATTGCAGGCCAGGGGCGAAAGCCTGATTTTGATCCGCACGCTTTTAGCGGGTTTTGTCGACCCCGCAACAGGGCGGCCCGGATCGCACCGGAAGAGGACCCGCCGCGCGGGTCGAACCGCGCCCATCTGTTAACAAAGCTTGCGGCCTGTTGCGCGCAAGCGCTTGCCCCGGCCCACATTATCTTTCAATGATGCGCCATTTCAGGGGCTTGGATGGCGGTCCGGTCCTTGCGGGCTCCTACCCCCCTCCTATATGAGGCTCACCGTCGCAATATCGCGCGTATTTGATCTAAGGGGGTTGACGACCGGGCTGCCTTCGGGGGCCTGCCGACCTGCCGCAAAAAGAAGGATGTGAGGACCATGGGAAAGGTCATTGGGATCGACCTCGGCACGACGAATTCGTGCGTCGCCGTAATGGACGGCAAGAATGCCAAAGTGATCGAAAACGCCGAAGGCATGCGGACCACGCCGTCGATTGTTGCCTTCAGCGATGATGGCGAGCGTCTGGTGGGTCAGCCTGCCAAACGGCAGGCGGTGACCAATCCCGAGCGCACCTTCTTTGCGGTCAAGCGCCTCATCGGGCGCCGCTATGACGACCCGATGGTGGAGAAGGACAAGAAGCTCGTCCCCTACAAGATCGTCAAAGCCTCCAACGGCGATGCCTGGGTCGAGGCCGACGGCAAGACCTATTCGCCCTCGCAGATCTCCGCCTTCATCCTGCAGAAGATGAAGGAGACCGCGGAAGCGCATCTCGGGCAGAAGGTCGAACAGGCCGTCATCACGGTTCCCGCCTATTTCAACGACGCCCAACGCCAGGCCACCAAGGATGCCGGCAAGATCGCGGGCCTGGAAGTCCTGCGCATCATCAACGAGCCGACCGCGGCCGCGCTGGCCTACGGCCTCGACAAGACGAAATCCGGCACGATCGCGGTCTACGACCTCGGCGGCGGCACGTTCGATATCTCGATTCTGGAGATCGGCGACGGCGTGTTCGAGGTGAAGTCGACCAACGGCGACACCTTCCTCGGCGGCGAGGATTTCGACATGCGGCT
>Ga0335079_10007663_pt1 | contig 12272 bp, 8 predicted proteins | sample Lox_Sample_33_FD_206719 | JGI IMG/M metagenome (GOLD analysis project Ga0335079, IMG submission 206719) | Soil microbial communities from Loxahatchee National Wildlife Refuge, Florida, United States - Lox_Sample_3.3 | ecosystem: Environmental > Terrestrial > Soil > Wetlands | place: USA: Florida... | reverse complement strand
GGTGGCTCAATGTTGTTGAGTTCAATAATGATATTGTCGATTTCAAGACCAACAACGGCAGCCAGTACGTGTTCCGTCGTGTGAACTTTCGCATCGCCGATGCCGAGCGTCGTTCCGCGCTCAATGTTGACCACGTGGTCAACGTCCGCCGGTATCTCCGGGTGGCCGCCCAAATCGATACGTCGGAAGCGTATGCCAAAATTCTCGGATGCCGGTTTGAACGTCATCGTGGTCTGCACACCTGTGTGGAGACCGACGCCGGACATTGAGACCGCTCGTTTGATCGTTCGTTGTTGAACAAGCATAGTGGTTTCCTAAACCCCTGATGGGATTGGATCAGGATTTGTTTCGCGTGAGTTCGTTCCGCAATGTCTCGACATCACGCCGTAACTGATACACGTCTCGACTTAGTTCAGGGAGGGATCGGATCACCGCCTCAATGCGGTGCGCCCGGCTCCGTTCCTTGATCGTTGTGCCGAAATAGACTCCCCCGGGTTCTTCAATTGACTTTGCAACACCCGACTGGGCAAGGATCGTGACGCGATCTGCGATCTCAAGGTGGCCTGCGATGCCAACCTGACCCCCGATCATACACTGTTTTCCGATCTTCACACTTCCCGCTATTCCTGTTTGTGCCGCAATCACAGTATTCTCGCCTACCGTGCAGTTATGTCCGATTTGGACAAGGTTGTCGATCTTAACCCCTGTTCGGATGACCGTTTCGCCGACAGTTGCCCGATCAATTGCAGAGTTTGCTCCTATTTCCACATCATCTTCGATAACGACGATGCCCAGTTGAGGAATTTTTTCAAAAGGCCCATCTTCTTTCGGTGCGAAGCCGAATCCGTCTGCTCCAATCACGACCCCCGAATGAAGAGTGACGCGATTGCCGATTTTCGTTTGATGGTACAGGGTGACCCCGGGAAACAACCTGCATTCCGTCCCCAAAACTGCGCCGACGCCGATCACACAGTTGTGGGAGACAATGGTATTATCGCCAATGACAACGTCTTCGCCCACGACAACATTTGCCCCGAGCGCCACGTTCTTCCCCACTGTCGCTGTTCCGGCGATTATTGCTGACGGGTGGATGCCGTTGGGAAATGGGTTTACTGCCGGTGTAAGTCTTTTGTGAACCTGCAGAAATGCCATGTATGGGTCGTCGACCTTGATGAACGCAAGCTCGGTCCGACGCGGAAGCCTTGCGGTCTCGTACTTCGATGATACCAGAACGGCGGAAGCCCGGGTTGTCTCCAGAAAACGATCGTACTTGGGGTTGGCGAGAAAGGAAATGCTCTGGTGGTCAGCTTCTTCGATCTTGGCAACATGGTCTATCTCCATCGTTCCGTTGCCGACAACTTCGCCGCGAAGCCACGTCGCAATTTCCAATACAGTCATTCAAGACACTATTTCTTAGTGGACTGTGGAGTGACCTTCAGTTTTTCAAGAACCTTGTCGGTCAGGTCATATTTCGGGTTCGCGTACATCAGCAGGATTTCTCCGCTCTTGTCAAACACATAGTCAAATCCTTCCTCGACCGCGACATCTTCGATTGCTTTGAACACACGGTCTTGCACCGGCTTCATCAATTCGTTCTGCTTGGCAAAGAGCTCTCCGTTCTGACCGAATTTCTGATTCCGGAAATCGGCCATCTTCTGGTCCAATTCTCTCAATTCGCGTTCCGCATCCGCCCGGCGCTGGTCGGTCATGATGAGCTTCTTCTTATCGTACTCATCATATTTCTTTTTCCAGTCATCCTGCATCTTGTTAAGCTCTTCCTGCCAGCTTGCCGTGAGGGCATCCAGCTGCTTCTGGGCATCCTGTGCGTCCGGAAGCTGTTTCATGATTGCCTCCGTGCTGACGTGGCCAAGCTTCATCTGTGCAACCGCAGTCAGAGACCCGAACACGAGGACACAGGTCATTGCCATAAACACTTTTTTCATTTTCCCATCTTCCTTAAGAACTGAAACATGTATGTCAGCGGATGTCAACGAAGGCTGTTTGGAACCATCACAATGATGACCGCGGACCCGCCGGTAGTCGTGTTTTTACTTCGGTCGACATGACCGTGCACTCAACATCATTTCCTATTTTGACTTTCCCGAGGGTCCTCTCTTCAGCCTGTCAATCACTTTCCACGTAAGATCATATTTTACATCGGCGTACAAAAGGACAGTCTCGTTCAACTTGTCGAACACAAAGGTAAACCCTTCTTCCTTGGCGACGCTTTCGATCGCCTTCAAGACTTTGTTCCGAATCGGCTGGAACTTCGTATCCCGAAGTTGCGCGGCATCTTGTTGACGTTTGAGTTGCAGGTCACGTATCTTCTGCTGCATATCCGAGAGCCTCTTTTGTTCCTCTTCTTTCTTTTGCGGTGAGTAGAGCGCCACCTTGTTCTGATAATCCTGCAGGCTCGAATCAAGGTCCTTTCCCATTTTGTTAAGTTCGTCCTGCCATTGGTTAACAGCGTCATCCACCGCTGCTTTGGCATCCTGAGCTTCCTGCAGTTGGCCCAAGATTTTTTCGGAATCGACAAATGCAAGGCGTTGCGTTTGAGTGATTGCTATCGATGAGAACATGAACGTACCGAGAAGTGCTACTAAGATCTTTTTCACGAGTACCTCTTAAGTGGATGAATGAGGAAATGAATTCTCTAGAATATCAGAAAAAAAGGGAAACCGTTCAATAGGTGAGGCCATCCTTGCTCAATGATTCTGCGACCGAGAAAACTCTCTTTGAATTCTCCAGATTCCGGCATTTAGGGAACAAAGCGCACACAAGCCTTGTACAAGAATGGCAGTCTAAAACAAGACTAAAAGCCTTTGCCAAACTGAAAGTGGAATTTCCAACCTGACGGTGCAGTCCCGGGTTTGGGTCCGTCAAATCCATATGCGTAATCGAATCCCACCAGACCGATTGGAGCGATCATGAGCCGCATGCCCACGCCTGCGGATCTGCGCAGATCGAGCGGGTCTTGCGTCGTCTGGTCGAGCCACACATTACCGGCCTCCACGAAGGTCAACGCATAGATCGGAATCGGGTCGAGCGTAAGGGCAACACGAAACTCAAGAGTGTGTTTGATCATCGCCCTCCCCCCGAGCACGGTCCCGGAAACAGGGTCTCTCGGACCAACCGATTGATCATCATATCCTCTCAATGGCGTGACGGAAATATATCCCAAACCCGTGCCGCCCATGAAGAAATACTCCTGAGGAGGCAGCAAGAGCGACTTGCCGCCAAAGCCGAAAATGTACGCAACCACATTCTGACTCACGAGCGCCAGACGGGGATTATTGAACAGTGGAATGTACCAGTCGGCTGTAAAAATGTGTTTGGTATAGTTTGCGTTTCCTGGCAGGAACGGACCTCCATCGATCTCTGTCGAAAGCGAAAAGGAAGAACCTTCAGACGGAAAAATCGGATTGTTGGTGCTGTTGCGCGAAAGAACCTGCGAAATCGCAAATTGCCTTATCACACCTGCATAGCTAAACTCCGTCGTTGTATTGGATTCGTTCCGCTGGTAGCGCACACTCCACAGTCCCCGGAAATAATCGTCGGGCCACTTGAATTGACGGCCTACCTGGATGGACGCACCGGTGTACCGGACATCGTAATAATAGATCTGGTGCGTATCGAACAAGTTCACCCCGAACGAAGTCGGCGTGTCGAACATCCAGGGCTCCTGGAATCCAACCGAAAATGTCTGGTAATAGCTGGAAACTCCGAACTGCCAGTCGAAGTTGAGCATTTGACCAGCTCCACCCCGGAGTGGCTCCGACAGGGAGAAATTGTTGAAGGTCAGCCCCAACCCTCCGTTGAAACCGAATGCGCCGCTATATCCGACGGACATGTTGAATGTGTCGCTTGATTTTTCCTCAACATCATAGACAAGATCGACAGTCTTGTCGTTGACAATCTTCGTATCCGGCTTGATTTTTTCAGGGTTGAAGTAATTGAGCTGCTGCAACTGGCGCAGGCTCCGAATGATGGCTTGGCGGCTGAACACGTCGCCCGGACGAGTCCGGAGCTCTCTCCGAATAACCTTGTCATACGTCTTCGTGTTCCCGGTAATTAATACCTGGCCAACTTTGAAGAGATTGTGTTCGTGAACAACCATCTTGATATCAACGCTGTCTTCTCCAACCCGCGTTTCTTCCGGGTCGACCTGGAACATCAAGTAACCGTTGTCATAATAGAGAGAGGAGACATCGGTTTCATCGTCGTTCCTGTGCAGGTTCTTGTCGAATTTATCCTGATCATACACATCGCCTTTCTTGAATCCCAGGCGGGCGTTAAGCAACGGCGTAGGATAAACGGTGTTTCCTTCCCACGTGATATTCCGAACGTGATATTGCGGACCCTCGTGTAAATAGACGTCGATGGTCAGATATTTTTTCGTTTCGTCATAGGTCAGCGAATCGGACAGGATTTCCATGTCGCGGTATCCATTCTTCCTGTAGAATGCCACCAGCAAGTCTTTGTCTTCTTTCCACTTCTTTTTGTCAAATTTGTTCGTCGTCCAGAATTTCCACCACCTGCGCTCGCTCGTCTCTTTGAATTCGCTCTTCAGATCACCGGCATCAAAAGCCTTGTTGCCAAAGAACACAATCCTATCCACCTTCACCTTCGGTCCCTCATCAATGCTGATCTTGAGGTCAACCCGGTTTCTTGTCGTATCTTCGAGAGGCACAAATTCAGGATTCACTTCTGCATTCAAGTACCCATCGGATTCGTACTGGGTTTTCAACAGCCTCTTGACCGTCGCCAGGTCCTCACCACTGACAATTTGACCCTTGATCAGGGCTATCTTTTTGAGGATATCGTCTTCACTCAGCTCATCATTGCCAAAGATTTTGATATTGTCGAGGCGGGGATTCTCCTTCAGGCGGATAAGCAAATAGATGCCGTTTTCGACCTTGTGGTCAATCAGAATTTGAATATCGCTGAATAAATGCAGGTTGTACAGCCGCTGGATGGCTTGGCGAGTTTGGTCCCCCGGAATCGTCATCTCATCCCCGACCTTCAGGCCCGTATTCGCAATGATGGCCGAGGGTTCAGCCGATCGCTGCCCCTCGACACTAATTCCCAGGATCTTGTACACCTCAGGCCGTGTCTGAGCTTGGAGGATAACAAAACTGGCGTCTGCAAAAAAGAATAAAAGGAGAGCGAAAATCCTAGAGTTTTGCAACACTTTTGAGAAACCTTTCCACGTAAACGGAGCCGACGCGCTGCGGTTTTCGGATTTGTTCGCTGACCATCCCAAAACGGCGCTCTCGTTTCTGGAAGTCCGTAATTGCGGAATAGAGGTGTTTTCTGCGAAAAGACGGCCAATAGTCCTCTGTGATGACAAGCTCACTGTAAGCAAGCTGCCAAAGCAGAAAATTGCTTATCCGGAACTCGCCACTGGTTCGAATGAGGAGGTCCGGATCGGGGAAATCCTTTGTGGAGAGAAAGCTGGAGACCAATTGTTCTGAGATATCGTCTTTCGAAAGCGACCCTTTTCTGATCTCATCGTGCATTCGCTTCATTGCATTCAACAAATCCCAACGACCGCTATAACTCAGAGCCAAAATAAGGGTCAGACCATCATTGTGCCGCATCATCTCGATGGCATCGAGCAACTCGTCCTGCACGTCCTGTGGCAGCGTCGCAATATCCCCGATCGCTTTGAGGCGAACTTCATTTTGATGCAGCCTATCCCGTTCATCGCGCAATGCCTTTAGAAGAAGCCTCATCAGCATAGAGACTTCATCTTTAGGTCTTTTCCAATTCTCTGTTGAGAAAGCATACAGGGTAAGGAATTTGACTCCAAGTTGGCCGCAGGCTTCGACGATATCACGGACCGAGTTCACACCTTCACGGTGACCCGCGATCCGCGGCAATCCCCTTCGTTTTGCCCAGCGCCCATTACCATCCATAATGATGGCAATGTGCTTTGGAATTTCACCATTTTCTAAGAGGCGATCCTGAAATTTCTTGTCTAATCCGGTTGCCTTCTCTAATGCCACAAAGTCTCCAATTCAGCCGATTTTGTGCAAATTGCAAAGTCCAATGTAACCTTTTTTGAAAATAAAGTCAAAATGAACCGGGATTCGCATCTCAGTTGAGAAATCTTCGCGCGAATCCTGAATTCTTGACTGACCCTGCAAATTTGGCTATATTGCCTGCGGAACTTAACCTACGACGTGCTCGTTTTCAATACAGGTTGAGACGGGGAGACGCAGCCAATCGTTCCAGAAAGCAAAGGATGATCATGGAAGGTAATTTCTCAAATAGAGTTCAGGATGTCATCCGGCTGAGCCGTGAAGAGGCCCTCCGATTAGGACACGATTATATCGGAACGGAGCATCTCCTTCTCGGTATCATTCGCGAAGGCGAAGGAATCGCCGTCAAGATATTACGTAATCTGGGGGTCGATCTTTACAAGCTCAAGAAATCGATTGAAGATACTGTACGCACCTCAGGCGGAACTTTGACTATCGGCAATATCCCCCTTACGAAACAGGCAGAAAAAGTACTGAAGATCACGTACCTCGAGGCGAAGCTGTACAAGTCTGATGTGATCGGCACAGAACATTTGCTCCTTTCGTTACTTCGGGATGATGACAACATTGCGGCGCAGATACTCCACCAGTACAATGTGCACTACGATGTCGTACGAAATGAATTGGACAATATCATCTCCGGCAAGCCTTCAACTCCTCCTTCTTCGGCGCACCAACCCGGGACTGGGGAAAAGAAACAGGAAAAATCGAAAACTCCTGTGCTCGATAACTTCGGGAGGGACTTAACCAAGCTCGCCGCAGAGGATAAACTTGATCCGATCGTAGGGAGAGAAAAGGAAATTGAGCGCGTGGCGCAGGTCCTGAGTAGAAGGAAAAAGAACAATCCTGTCCTCATTGGTGAGCCGGGCGTCGGTAAATCTGCAATTGCCGAGGGCTTGGCGCTGCGTATTGTTCAGAAGAAAGTGTCGAGAGTCCTGCACGACAAGCGTGTGGTGACCCTGGACCTCGCCGCTCTTGTCGCTGGCACCAAATATCGCGGTCAGTTCGAGGAACGCATGAAGGCCGTGATGAACGAGCTCGAGAAAGCAAAGGATGTCATCCTCTTTATCGACGAACTCCACACCATTGTCGGGGCAGGCGGAGCCAGCGGTTCCCTCGATGCCTCGAACATGTTCAAGCCGGCACTGGCCCGCGGGGATTTGCAGTGTATCGGAGCCACAACACTGGATGAATACCGTCAGTACATCGAGAAGGATGGTGCGCTTGACCGTCGTTTCCAGAAAATAATGGTCGACCCGACGACCGTCGATGAAACCATTCAGATTCTCGAGAATATCAAGCAAAAATACGAGGAACATCACGGCGTGCATTATTCCGACAAAGCGATCGATTCGGCGGTAAGGCTCAGTGACCGCTACATTACGGATCGCTATCTGCCGGACAAAGCCATCGACGTCATGGATGAAGCAGGGTCGCGCGTTCATCTCGCAAACATCAAGGTCCCGAAGGAAGTGTTGCACCTTGAAGAGGAAATTGAGAAGATCCGGCAATCGAAGAACCAAGTCGTCAAAAACCAGAATTTCGAAGAGGCTGCCAGATTACGCGATCTGGAAAAGAAGCTATTGAACGACCTGGAAATCGCAAAGCGCGAGTGGGAATTGAAAGCGCACGACACGGTTTACGAAGTCAATGAAGAAGACTGTGCCGCCGTGGTATCGATGATGACAAGCATCCCGGTCCAGAAGGTCGCACAGGGTGAATCTGCCAAGCTCCTGAAAATGGAAGAGGCGCTCAAAGCCGTCGTCATCGGGCAGGATGAAGCGATTGAAAAACTGACGAAGGCGATCAGGCGTGCGCGTGCGGGCCTGAAGGATCCCAAGAGACCAATCGGATCGTTCATATTCCTCGGTCCGACCGGTGTCGGCAAGACAGAATTGGCAAAATCGCTTGCCCGCTATTTGTTCGATTCCGACGAGGCGCTCATCCGCATCGATATGAGCGAGTATATGGAGAAGTTTTCCGTTTCTCGCCTTGTCGGGGCACCTCCGGGCTATGTGGGCTACGAGGAAGGCGGCCAACTGACGGAAAAAGTCCGCCGAAAACCATATTCCGTCGTACTTCTGGATGAAATCGAAAAAGCCCATCCTGACGTGTTCAATATTTTGCTGCAGGTGCTTGACGACGGTATACTGACGGACAGCCTCGGGAGACGAGTAGATTTCAAGAATACGATTCTGATCATGACCTCGAACATTGGCTCACGAGATATCAAGGTCAATGGAGCCCTAGGATTCGGAATGCAGAGCACAAAAGACAAGTACTCGCAGATGAAGTCCGGCATCGAGGACGCTTTGAAGCGTGTGTTTAATCCCGAATTTCTCAATCGTGTGGATGATGCAATTATCTTCCACAATTTGGAACGTGAACACATGTTCGAGATTATCGACATTGCTGCCAAGGAACTTGTCACAAGAATGGGCACCCTGGGGATTTCGATCGAAATGACACGCGAGGCAAAAGAATTCATAGCCGATAAGGGGTTTGACCCTGCTTTTGGAGCACGGCCGCTCAGACGGACAATTCAAAAATATGTCGAGGACAAGCTGGCAGAAGAAGTGCTGAGGGGAACGTTTGTCCACGGCAGCAAAGTAAGAGTCAGACTGGCTGATTCAAAGGAAGAGCTCGAGTTTATCGATGCAAGCAAGGATGCCGGAGACGACGAGGTGAAGAAAGAAGACAAACGGGTCGCCGATCTGACTTAGACTGACACATTCTTTGGTTAGTGACCATATCCCCCGAAGATCAACCGGGGGATTTTTTTTTGCTTCCTTCATGAACAAGGCGCATTACATCTTGTTTCATAAACCCTATGGGGTTGTCTCACAGTTTACTTCCGAAGGGAGTTGGAAATCGCTTCGAAGCTTCGGCCCTTTCCCCGACAACGTTTATCCTGTCGGCAGACTCGACGCTACCAGCGAGGGGCTGCTTCTCTTGACGAATGACAATCGGCTGAAGCACAGACTCACTGATCCCAAGTTTGGTCACCCCAAGACATACCTTGTACAGGTGGAACGGAAGCCCTCTGAGCACGATCTCGAATTAATGAGGCGAGGTATTGTGCTCGATAAAAACCGTACGAAGGTGGCAGAAGTCCTCCTTCTTCCCAATGAACCAACCCTTTTCCCACGTCCTACCCCAATAAGATTCCGCAAGAACGTTCCGACGTACTGGATCGAATTGACCCTCTACGAGGGAAAGAACCGTCAGGTGCGCAGAATGACCGCGGCAATCGGCCATCCCACGTTGAGACTTGTGCGCATCAGGGTCAGCATTCTGGAACTGAACGGGCTCAAACCCGGAGAGCATCGGTCACTGAAGCAGACGGAAATCAGCCACCTCATGGCGGCTTTGAACCTCGCACCTCTCTGACTTCAGAAATCCGGGCTTCAGCCATCCTTAATCGAACCGTCTTCGCAATTTCCCTTCCTGGCATCCATAAGATTTGGCAAGATCTGTTTGAATTCAGTCTTATTCACATTCTCATGTCTGATAACAAAAGCCCGGTGAGTTCCTGTTTGGCGAAGTGAGACTTCTCATTTTTGAAGACAATCATCTGTATACGCGAAGAAGGAAAGAACGCCACTCGTTTGTGGAATTGTTCCACATCATCCAATGATTTAATCTTAAACAGTATGGCAGATTGGAGATTTTTTCTTACATTATTTCAGTTGCCTGTGGACTTATTCTCAATTTTTTCCTTAAGGAGATGACAATGCCAGATACATTAACAGTGGTTGACAATCGAACCGGCAAGAAATATGAAATTCCGATTCAGCACGATACTGTCAAGGCGCTCGACCTTCGTCAAATAAAAGTGAAGGACGATGAGTTCGGAATGATGGCTTACGACCCAGCGTTTATGAACACTGCTTCCTGCGTCAGCAAGATTACGTACATCGACGGGGACAAGGGGATCCTGCGTTACCGCGGCTACCCGATTGAACAAATTGCTGAAAACGCTCAATCATTCCTGGAAGTGGCTTACCTGGTCCTCAAGGGGGAACTGCCCAATAAGCAGCAACTGGAGGAATGGCGCTACAACATCAAAATGCACACGATGGTTCACGAGAACGTGAAGACTCTGATGGAAGGCTTCCGGTACGACGCCCACCCAATGGGTATTTTCATCAGCACAGTCGCTGCACTTTCGACTTTCTACCCGGAAGCAAAGCACGTCCGCGACCCCGAGGTCAGAGAGAAGCAAATCTACCGCCTCATTGGCAAGGTGCCCACCATCGCTGCATTCGCATACCGCCATTCCAAAGGAATGCCGTATGTTTACCCCGACAACGATCTTACGTATGCCGGCAACTTCCTGAAGATGATGTTTAAGGCAGGCGAGTCGCCGTACAAGGTGAACGATACGCTGGAACACGCACTTACGATTCTCTTCATCTTGCACGCTGACCACGAACAGAATTGCAGCGCGTCCGCAATGAGAGTAATAGGTAGCTCTGAATGCGATCCATACTCGGCATTGGCCGGCGCGGCCGCTGCGTTGTGGGGACCCCTCCACGGCGGCGCCAATGAAGCGGTTATCCACATGCTCGATGAGATTGCTTCCATCAAGAATGTGCCCGCATTCATCAAGGAAGTCAAAGAAGGCAAAGGACGCTTGATGGGATTCGGCCACCGCGTCTATAAGAATTACGATCCCCGTGCCAAAGTGATCAAGAAAATGGCCTACGAGGTTTTCGAGGTGACCGGCAGGAATCCGATGCTCGACATAGCATTGGAGCTCGAGCGCATCGCACTCGAGGATGAGTACTTCGTGAAACGCAAACTCTATCCAAACGTTGACTTCTATTCAGGACTGATCTATCAGGCTATGGGCTTTCCCCTCGATCTCTTTCCTGTCTTGTTTGCAATCGGGCGAACAGTCGGGTGGCTTGCTCAATGGGTCGAAATGTTGACGGATCCAGAACAGAAGATTTCTCGCCCTCGCCAGGTCTTCCTGGGTTCCGGTTCAAGGAATTGGGTGCCGACGATCGACAGAAAATAAGAGACACCTGAACGCTTGATTTGAATTTCCCCCTTTTTTCAGTATGATTAAAGGGGGATTTCTATTTCCAGTCGTCACGAGCCACGCAAATCCATGAAACAACTCAAAGTGCTGATCCTCTCTTCCTCTGGCGGCGCAGGTCATTTGCGTGCAGCGGAAGCGCTGCATCGGACTGCCCGAGAGCTTGACCTCCCGATACAAACAGAACACTATGATTGTCTGGATTTCACTTCTCGGGCGTTTAAACGGTTGTACGCCGGCACGTACTTGAATCTTGTCAACAAGACTCCTGAACTATGGGGATACCTGTACGAGAAAGCGGAAAAGAAGCCTCACCGCAAGCAAGCTCTCGTCGGGCTCTTTGACCATTTCAATTATAGCCGGTACGTTCGATTCCTGAAGTCCAGCAAGCCAGACGCTCTCGTGTGCACACATTTCCTACCGTTCATCTCTATTTCAAATGAAATCCGCTCGATGGGAATTGAGATGCCCGTGTTCGCAGTGACAACAGATTTCGACGTCCATCAGTATTGGGTCGACCCTGTTGTCTTTCGTTACTATGTTTTCCACGAGGAATCCCGATGGCAGCTCCAGTCCATTGGGGTACCGGCTCGCCGGATCTCGGTCACAGGAATCCCCGTCATGCCGGAGTTTCTGGACCAGACTAGCAAACGCAAATCGAGGCGGCTCCTTGGGCTTCCTGAGCTTTCAAGTACCGTACTTGTTCTCTCGGGCGGGTTCGGTGTTGGCCGTTTCGAGGAAACGGTTCGGTCAGTTTTTGAGACGCTCGGGGCGTTCCCGCGACGCCGGTTCAATGTTATCGTTGTCTGTGGCAAGAACACAAATGCCAGGTCGGCGATCCAAGCAATTGAAATCCCCAACAATATCACGGCAAGCATCCACGGATTCGTCAGGACCATTCCTGAAATGATGAGTGCGGCCGATCTTGTCATTACGAAATCAGGCGGTTTGACTTCTGCGGAAGCACTTGTCAAAGGACTGCCGATGATCATCGTGGACCCGATACCCGGGCAGGAAGCGCGTAACGCGGACCTGATCGTAGAACACGGCGCAGGTTGGAAAGCCATCAATCACGCCAATCTAGCCTACAAGCTGAGGAACGTCGTGTCGGCACCTTTTCTTCTGCAGCAAGCCCGCAAATCTGCACTGACACTCGCACGCCCTCATGCCGCGCGCGATATATT